>ERZ773170.1907-NODE-1907-length-14060-cov-7.888897_pt1 | contig 14060 bp, 10 predicted proteins | sample MGYA00581002_ERZ773170 | MGnify/ENA primary metagenome ERZ773170 (study PRJEB29015, sample SAMEA2737811) | human gut metagenome | biome: human gut; feature: human-associated habitat; material: faeces | place: China | collected 2012 ... | reverse complement strand
AGCTGACCCGTGAAGTCCGTGCCCACAATAATTTTGCCCAACGTGTACCGGTTCTGGAAGAACAAATCAAGGTTGCAAACCACCGCATCACCGATCTCGAGAACAAAACCACTTGAACACGAATACATAGGAGGAAAAACTCATGGATTTTGCATCTTTTGGCATCGCATCCGTTGCCTGCATCACCGTTATCTGCTACCTTGCGGCAACAGCGGTCAAACAAACGCCGCTTGCCAATAAATGGCTGCCGTCCATCTGCGGCGCCCTTGGCGGCCTGCTGGGCCTTGCCGCCATGTACATCAACGTGCCGGACTTTCCCGCCGCTGATCCCTTGACCGCCCTGGCCGTGGGCATTGTTTCCGGCCTGGCTGCGACCGGCGCGGATCAGGTTATTAAGCAGATCGGCAATGACAACTGACTGGCAAGTTACCGGCAAGTTACCGGCAAGTTAAATAATCCATAATAAAAGCGGCAGGCCTTCCCCTGAAAATAGGGGTAGCCCGCCGCTTATTTTGTTGTAATGGGTCTCTAATGATGTTCTATTTGTTCACAAATTAGACTTAATTTATTTCTATTTCAGGCCCGGAAACGGACAAAACAAAACGAACACATTACCTATCATCGTGATAAAAGTAGTGTGTTCGTCTTGATGGTTTATGGTGGAGCTGACGGGAGTCGAACCCGTGTCCGAAAAGAAAGCGGTTAGAGTATCTCCGGGCGCAGTGCATTTATTAAAATTCCCGCAGTGCGAGCGAGTGCACACGCTTGACACATTGGTAGCTTCATAAATTCATGACAGGCGGCAAAGCTTAGGCCCATGCACGTTCAGTACCTAATCGACGCCCTGACCCTGTGCGGTACTAAAACAGGCAGGACGGTCGTGCCTAATTAGGCAGCGACGGCAACAGTATAATCGTTGTCAGTTAATTTTGTTTGGCACTTTTATCGTGGTGCACCGCCACGGCCCGCTGCTCACGCCTCTCTCTCCCCGTCGAAACCATTACAGCCCCATATAAGCGCTATGCGGCAGAACCACACAGCGTGGGAAAACAAAAGTGTGTGCGCGAAAAAATTATCTTCTTGTTTTGACTGCGCGGTCAATATCGCGCTTGGCATCCCGTGCGGCGGCATCAGCACGCTTATCGTACAGCTTTTTGCCTTTGCACAGGCCCAGTTCCACTTTTACACGCCCCTGCTTGAAATACAGTTGGAGCGGCACCAGTGTGTACCCCTGCAGTTTGATCTGCTGCTGCAAATGGCGAATCTCGCTTTTATGCGCCAGCAGGCGGCGGGGGCGGCGGGGATCTTTATTAAAGATATTCCCCTGCTCATATGGGCTGATGTGCATGCCTTTCAGGATGAGCTCACCATCATCAATATCCGCCCAGGAATCCTTCAGGTTGACCCCGCCGGCACGCAGGCTTTTGACCTCGGTGCCGACCAGTTCAACGCCGGTTTCCAGCGCTTCGATGACAAAATACTCGTGGCGCGCTTCACGGTTTTGGGCAATCACCTTTTTGCCGGGCTTTTCCTGTGCCATCAAGCGCACCTCCTTTCAAAGCCGTTTTCCCCTACAGCACGCAAGTCCATTCCGCTAAGGGGTATACAGTATAACGCAGTAAAATTGTTTTGTCAAGCCAAATCGGGCGTCACATTTCGCCGCGGCCTTCCATAGCGCGGTACAAAGTGGTTTCATCAGCGTATTCCAGGCTGGAACCGACCGGCAAGCCATAGGCAAGGCGGGTGGTTTTGATGCCCAGGGGCTTGATGAGCTTGGCCAGGTACATGGCGGTCGCCTCGCCTTCCACCGTAGGGCTGGTGGCCATGATGACTTCCTTTACGGTGCCGTCCAGGCGGGCCAGCAGCTCCTTTACGCAAAGCTGATCCGCGCCGATGCCGTCCATGGGGGAAATCAGGCCATGCAGCACATGGTACAGGCCGTTGAACTCATGGGTGCGCTCAATGGCTTTTACATCCCGCGGGGATTCCACCACGCAGATCACGGAGCGGTCCCGTTTGGGGGAAGCGCAGATGCTGCACACCTCGTTGGCGGTATAATCCTGGCAAAGGCGGCAGCGGTGCAGCTTGACCTTGGCGTTTTCAATCGCCTTGGCCAGCTCCATGGCCTGCTCATTGCTCATGGACATTACCTCATAGGCCATGCGCACGGCACCCTTGCGGCCAATGCCGGGGAACCGGGCAAACTGGTCCGCGAGGTTTTCAAGGGGTTCGGCGTTCTGCATGCAGCGACCCCCGATCAGCCCAGGCCGGGGATATTCATGCCGCCGGTCATTTTAGCCATTTCTTCGTCAGAATCCTTATCCACTGCGGCAACCGCGCTGTTGACAGCTGCAGCGATCAGGTCTTCCAGCATTTCCAGATCATCCGGGTCTACGGCTTCGGGCTTGATCTTGATGGCGGTCACTTCGTGCTTGCCGGTCATGGTAACAGTGACCATCTCGCCGCTGGCGGTGCCGGTGTATTCACGGGCTTCCAGCTCGTCCTGCTTTGCGCGGATCTCATCCTGCATTTTCTGGACCTGACGCATCATTGCCTGCGGGTCGGGGCGGCCATAGCCTTTGGGAAGTCTTGCTTTCATAGGTAATTCTCCTTATTATCCATATTGTTATCACCCGGCGCTGCCGCCGGGCGGCACACCGCAACACTGCGGTTGACAGCAACATTATTTATCTTCTACCACTACATCCACGCCAAGGTCTTTCATCTGGCGCAGGGTCTCTTCCACATCGGCCGCGGGGGCGTTGGATACAGCTGCAGCGGCTTTTTCATACGGGCCGATGCCGCATTTGATGTGGGTGACCTGGTAGATATATTGTTTGATGTTTTTGCTGGTTTCTTTGCTGCGGCGCATAAAATCGCGGAAGTCATCGCTGCACTCGATCAGCACGCGGCGGCCATCGTAATAAGCCTGGGTTCCGCGCAGGTAAGAGTTCAGCATAGGGTCGTTTTCCGCAATCAGCTCCAGCACCGCCTGCCACTGGGGGAACAGCTGCGGCTCTTTGGCCACGGTGCGCACCGGTTTGGGGATGGGCACATCCGCCGCGTACACCGGCTGCTGAGCCGGGGTGGGCTGCTGCACCGCCGGGGCGGCGGGGGCAAGCTCCGGCTCAAAGGGTGGGGTCTCCCCTGCTATGGGTGCGCTGAACGGCGGCTGTTCCACGGTAGGCGGAACCGGCTGGGCTGCCACAGGCGGCACGGGGGCCGATGCCATTTGCACCGGGGGCACCTGCTGCGGGGCGGCGGCAAAGGGGGCCGGACTGGCTGCTGTAACCACCGGACGGGCGGGCACGGCGGCAGGCAGCGCAACAGGCACTGCTTCCGGCTGGGTGAGCGAGAAAACCGCCAGTTCCAGCTCAATGCGCTGGTCCGTACCGCGGGCCATCTTTTCCAGCGCGGCGCCAAACGCATTGACGGCGCGTACCGCTTCCGCCTGGGGGAAATCTTTCCGCGCAGCGTAGGCAGCTTCCTCTTCGGGGGAAGTTCCCGTCAGCAGGTCGGTGCCGCCGGGCAGGGCGCTGAGCATCAAATTGCGGTAATGCCCGGCCAGCTCCATACAAAGGCGGCGCATATCCACGCTTTGCTGGCGCAGGGCGGCAATCTCCTGCAAGGCTTTCACAGCGTCCCGCGCGGCAATGGCATCACTGATCTCAAACAGATATTTGCGATCCGTCACGCCCGCCATGCGGCGCACCAGCGCTTCATCCACAGTGTTGGAAACACCGGCGCAGGTATCCAGGATAGACAGTGCATCACGCATGGCGCCATCGGCCAGGCGGCCGATCAGCTCGGCGGCGTTATGGTCCAGCTCAATGTTTTCCTGCCCGGCCACATATTCCAGCCGACCGGCAATTTTATCCGCCGTAATGCGCTGGAAGTCATAGCGCTGGCAGCGGCTGAGGATAGTAGCCGGAACCTTTTGCACTTCCGTTGTGGCAAGGATAAAGATCACATGCTCCGGCGGTTCCTCCATGGTTTTCAGCAGGGCATTGAACGCCGAGGTAGACAGCATGTGCACCTCGTCGATGATATATACCTTATACTTGCACACGGCAGGCAGATAGGCGGTTTCATCGCGCAGGTCACGGATGTCATCCACGCTGTTGTTGGAGGCGGCATCAATTTCCGATACATCCAGAATGGTGCCCTCATCAATGCCTTTGCAGACAGCACATTCACCGCAGGGGTCCGGGCTGGTGGTATCCAGGCAGTTGACCGCTTTGGCAAAAATTTTGGCGCAGGTGGTTTTGCCGGTGCCGCGGGTGCCGGTAAACAGGTAGGCATGGCCAATGCGCCCGGCGGCGATCTGGTTTTGCAGGGCCGTTACGATGGCTTCCTGGCCAACAACATCCGCAAACTTGCGCGGACGCCACTTGCGGTACAGCGCACGGTACAATGCAACCACCCCCTGTAAAATATTTTGCGGCATAGAAAAAGGGACAAGGCCCGCGCGGGGTGTGCCCCGCGGCTGCGCTGCTTTGCATACGAATGCGGACTGACCGCAGCACCAGGAGACCACCGCTTAATGCTGCTCGGTTCCCCGCCTGACATGGTTCACAGGGCTCCTGCGCACGGGGCCCACATCCGTATGCAAAACAGCGCAATATACAGCCCTGTCCGCTTTAAGTATTATACTATACCGTTTGGCAAATTGCAAGTAGCGGTTGGGGGCTGGGGCAGAAAGTTTTTGTTAAAAAGATTTGAATAAAAATCCAATTAAAAAGTTCCCTCTTCATCGTTTTAGGGCCATGCACATCCCTGTTTTACACCACCAACACCGAATCCACCTTTTTGCTGCAGAACGTTGCCATTACCAAACCAGTGTGGACACCAGCGCCGCCGCCACAGCAGACAGCTGGAGTGATTATGAGGTAGAAAAGGCGTAACTCATTCTTTTATCTTCTTGATTTCTTCTTTCTTCAATTTTTCCAATTTCCTCATTTTTTATTTTTACACTCTTTTCGTTCCTATTTCGCCATTCCCCCTTTCCAAATAAAAACAGCAGCACACCGGCTTTCCTATTTTCCGGGAAACGGTGTGCTGCTGTTTTATTGCGTTATCGTATTTAATTTTTTCTTATAGCAAAATACCAGCTGAAACGTGAAAGTCAAAACTTGATTCAATCAGCCAAAAATCTGTTTGGCGTAATCGGCGCTGGCTTTGGCGTCCTTGGCATAAAAATCGGCACCGATCTGTTCGGCGTATGCCTTGGTCAGCACAGCGCCGCCCACCATGACCTTGCAGGGCAGGTTGGCCGCGTGCAGGGCTTCGATGGTGGCCTGCATGTTGGGCACGGTGGTGGTCATCAGGGCCGAAAGCCCCACCAGCGGCGCACCGGTCTGGCGCACGGCTTCCACCACGCGCTCCGGCGGCACATCGCGGCCCAGATCCAGCACGTCATAGCCATAGTTTTCCAAAATTACGCGCACAATGTTTTTGCCAATATCGTGTACGTCACCTTTTACGGTGGCGATCACAATACGGCCTTTGCTTTCACCCTGGCTGCCGCTGGCGGCAATGGCGGTTTTGATCACTTCAAAAGCAGCCTGGGTCGCCGTGGCGGATTGCAGCAGCTGCGGCAAAAAGATGGAGCCTTTTTCAAAGGCATCGCCCACCACATCCAGCGCGGGGATCAGCGTTTCGTTCACCACCTGCAAAGGCTCGCGGGTTTTCAGGGCTTCCCCTGCAGCGGCGCGGGCTTCGTTTTTCAGGCCGCGGCGCACGGCTTCAAACAGAGCATCGGCCCCTGCTGCACCACCCGCCGGGGCGGCGGCATCAGTTTTTGCCACCTGGGAGGTCTGCACCTGCACATTGGCATAAGCGGCAACGTAATCATTGCACTTTTCGTCCTGGCTGGTCAGCACACGGTAGGCGCGCACGGCGGCCATCATTTCCGGCGTGTTGGGGTTCATGATGGCAAGGTCCAGCCCGGCCTGCATGGCCAACGTCAGGAAAGTGGTATTCATGTAGCCGCGGCAGGGCAAACCAAAGCTGATGTTGGAAACACCCAGCACGGTGCGCACGCCCAGTTCCTTTTTGCACATGGTAATGGCTTTCAGGGTTTCGGCAGCGGCGCTCTGCTCGGCAGAAACCGTCAGCGTCAGGCAGTCGATGTAAACATCCCCGCGGGGAATGCCGATAGCATCCGTTGCGGCCACAATGCGCTTGGCAACCTCAAAGCGGCCCTCTGCCGTTTTGGGAATGCCGTGTTCATCCAGTGCCAGACCAACCACGGCGGCGCCGTACTTTTTGCACAGGGGCAGAATGCTGTCCAGCACCTTCTGCTCGCCGTTGACCGAGTTGACGATCGGCTTGCCGTTATAAATGCGCAGCGCGCGGGCCAAAGCATCTTTGTTGGAAGAATCCAGCTGCAATGGCAGGTCGGTGATGGATTGCAGCTCCCGCACCAGCATTTCCAGCGTGGCGGGTTCGTCAATATCCGGCAGACCGGCGTTCACGTCCAGCAGCTCGGCACCGGCTTCGGCCTGGGCTACGGCCTGGGCGCAGGCATAGGCGCTGTCGCCCTCCCGCAGGGCCTGCTGCAAGCGCTTTTTGCCGGTGGGGTTGATGCGCTCGCCCACCACGGTAATGCCGTTTACCTCCACGCAGCGCACGGGGGTACACAGGCGGCTGCGCACAATAGGGGTTTTGGCGGCGGGGGTTTTATCCTGGGTCAGCTCTTTCAGCAGGCGGATGGATTCCGGCTCAGAGCCGCAGCAACCGCCCAGCATGGAAATTCCGGTGGGCAGGTAGGCGGCCATCTCAGCGGCAAACTCCGCCGGGGTAATATCATAGCTGCCGTCCAGGTTCGGCAGGCCCGCATTGGGCTTGACAAACACCGGCATACCGGCGGGCACCACACGGCAGAGCCGCTGAGCAAAGGGCAGGATTTCCTTGGGACCCAGCGAGCAGTTGATGCCCACGGCGTCCGCACCAAGGCCGGCGGCGGTAATGCCGTAGCTTTCCACTGTGCAGCCGGTAAAGGTACGGCCACGGGCCTCAAAGCTCATCGAGGTAAACACCGGCAGGTCACAGTTTTCTTTTGCGGCCAGGATGGCAGCTTTCAGCTCATACAGGTCGGTCATTGTTTCCAGAAAGACGAGGTCTGCCCCGGCTGCGGCACCTGCGCGCACCATCTCAGCAAACTGGGCGCAGGCATCCTCAAACGGCAGGGTACCGGCCGGGGCCAGCAGCTCGCCGATGGGGCCGATATCCAGTGCCACCAGGGCACCGGTTTCCTGCGCGGCGGTTCGGGCACATGCGATGGACGCTTCGATCACCTGCTGCACAGTATAGCCGGTTCCCTTCAATTTACGAGGGTTGGCGCCAAAGGTGTTTGCCAGCAGGATATCCGCCCCGGCGCGGGCATAGTCCCGGTGAACGGCAGTGAGCACATCCGGCATGATAAAGGCGGCCAGTTCCGGCTTTTGTTCTGTGGTCAGGCCGCGCAGCTGCAGCTGGGTGCCCATGGCGCCATCCAGCATAATAAAGCGGCGGCGGGCAAATACTTCCTCAATTTTCACAGGTGGTTCCCCTCTTTCTGTATTCGCACTTTTCGCGCAGCAGGCAGTGCCCGCACCCGGCGCGGGCCCCCGTTACCGGGTGGTTCGCCACGCCAAGGATGGCTGTTACGCTTTTGCGCGGGGTCAGCAGGTTTTCCGGCGTGACCGCCATGCCAAGGCCGCGCACGGTATCCAGCGCAATGGCAAACGGCTGCTGCAAAGTCAGCGGGCAGTCCCCATAGCCGGGGGAAAAACGCCCCGTCAGGTAGTGTCCCTGCGCCTGCACGCTGGTGCGGATCTCGGCTTCCAGCGCGTTGCACAGCTCTTCCATCACAGCGGAAGCCATCGCATCCACCACAGCGGCCAGGGCAATATCCGTCAGCTCCAGGCGGCGCATCAGGGTATCAGCCCCGCTGCCAAGGGTAACGGCCATCAGCACCATGGCATCGCAGCCGCGCAGGTGGCGGGCAATATCATTCCCGGCGTTCTGCAGCGGCAGGGCAGTCAGCGGCAGCTGTTTCCACACGCCGCGCGGGGTGGCGGTGGCGCGCAGGGCGTCCTCGGCTTTTTGCAGCAGCACCTGGGATGCAGCATCCGGCTGCCAGCCCCCTGCCCCAAGGTAGCGAAGGGTTTCGGCGTGGGTATCGTTTTGCGGGTAGGCTAATTGCACAGCGTTTCACTCCCCCTCTATGGGGCCAACAGGCCGATTACAGCAGGTCCTTGATGCCCTCATACACAGCGGCGGCAACCTTGGCGTCATTCATGGCATACAGGTGCACACCGTCCGCGCCGCCCTCGATCAGATCTCGCAGCTGCTGCACGGCATAGTCAATACCGGCAGCATACAGGCTTTCGGGGTCGTCCTGGTAGCGGGAGATCATGCGGGTAAACTCCGAAGGCAGGCTGGCGCTGGAAAGTGCCACCGTGCGCTCGATCTGGCTGCGCTTAACGATGGGCATAACACCGGCAGACACCGGCAAAGTGATGCCTGCGCGGCGGGCCAGGTTCAAAAAGCGATAAAAGTGCATATTATCAAAGAACAGCTGGGTCAGCAGGTGGGTGGCACCAGCCTCCTGCTTAAAGCGCAGGTTGGCAACATCCTGGGCCAGGGTAGCGGCTTCGGGGTGGCCTTCGGGGTAGCAGGCAGCGTGGATATCAAATTCCGGCTGGGTCTGCCACACAAACTGGGCCAGGTCGCTTGCGTGGGCAAAGTCCGGGCTTTCGGGGCGGGTGGGGGTGCGGTCGCCGCGCAGGGTCAGCACGTTGCGCACACCGGCGGCATTCAGCTGGTCCAGCAGCTGGGCGGCCTTTGCCTTATCGCTGCCCATGCAGATCATGTGGGCCAGCGGCTCTACGTTCAGGTCGTTTTTCAGGAATTCGGCCACTTCCACAGTGGAAACGCCGCCCGTGGAGCCGCCTGCACCGTAAGTAACGCTGATAAAATCCGGGTTAAGGGTGCGCATGGTGCGCAGGGTGTCCTTCATTTTATCAAAGTTGGCGGTCTGCTTCGGGGGGAAGCACTCGATGGAAAACACGCAAGGCTTGCGCTTGAACATCTGGGAGATCTGCATAGGATTCATCCTCCTGTATTTTTATTACTTTCCTCTATTTCTACCTAATTAAAACTTTTGGGGCGTGCGGGAACACTTTCCTGCCGACTTACTGGGGTCAGGCACACAGAGTCAGGCCGCCGGGGGTTACGCGGCGGGAGCCAGCTCTTCGTCCGGCTGTTTTGCCGTCTGCACAGTAAAGCTGCCGTCCGCCTGGGCGGTCACGGTCACCGTGCCGTACAGGTCGGTGCGGTAAAAGTCAATGCCCTCATCCTGCATTTCCTGGATGACCTCGCGGTGGGGGTGGCCGTAATCATTGTTCAGACCACAGCTGGCAACCACAAGCTGGGGCTGCACCTGCCACAGCAGTGTTTGGGTGTTGGATGTGGACGACCCATGGTGCCCGGCCTTGAACACGGTGGACCGCAAGCGGAACGGATATTGCTCCGCCAGGGCGGCTTCCTCGTTGCGCTCGGCATCGCCGGTATCCAAAAAGGTAAAGTTCCCGGCTTCAAACCGCAGGCAGAGCGACATATCATTTATTGCATCGTCACTGCCCGCCGTATCGGCATCCACACCGGGCAGCAGCACGGTCAATGTGCCGGTGCCGATGGTGTACTGCTGGCCGGTATAGGCAGTTTCCACCGGTACGCCGCATTCCTGGGCGGTTTGCAGGGTGCGCTGGGTCTGGCCGGTCACGTCAGTTTCGCTCAGGTCAGGGGTCAGCAGGGTCTGCACATCAAAGTTCTGCAAAACGGCCTGCATGCCGCCCACATGGTCGGCATGGGGGTGGGTCATCACCAACAGGTCTAACTGGCTTACACCATAGCTGCGCAGGTCCTGCACAAGGTCCTGCCGGGCATCCTTGGGGCCTGCATCAATCAGGCAGGCCGCACCGTTCTGCAAAATCAGCACGGCATCCCCCTGCCCCACATCCAGGAACACCACTTCGGTTTCCCCCTCCGGCAGCGGGGCTGTGGTTTCGCTCTGGCTGGGTTCCAGGCCAACCCATTGGTAAATCTGGTCCCAGCTGGGCACAAAACCGTTGCCGCCGTAATTTTCGACCACATACAAGGCAACGGCGATGAGAACAGCGGCCACAATGGTCCACACCTGGGGGCGGCGGTAGGAATGGCGGCAATACCTGCGCCGCCGGTATTTACTCACCCTGGCCCAGCTGGCGTTCCTGCCACTGGGCGCGGGTCAGCAAAACGGCACGGGGCTTGGCACCCTCATAGGGGCCGATAATCTTTTCCTGTTCCATCTGGTCCATGATGCGGGCCGCACGGGCATAGCCCAGCTTGCAGCGGCGCTGCAAAAGGCTGGTGGATGCCTGCCCGGCTTCGATGACGCATTCCACCGCCTGTTCAAACATGGGGTCGCGGCTGCCGCTGTCATCGTCCGAATCGGAGCTGCTGCCCTTGCCGCCCTTTTCGGCCACGGCACGGCGCTCCATCTCGGCAATCATCTCTTCATCATACTGGGCGCTGGAAGTGGATTTGATAAAGTTCAGCACAGCGCTGATCTCTTCATCCGTCACAAAGGTACCCTGCACACGCACGGGCTTGGAAGCACCGACCGGCAGGAACAGCATATCGCCGTTGCCCAGCAGCCTTTCGGCGCCGCCGCTGTCCAGAATGGTGCGGGAGTCGATCTGGCTGGAAACTGCAAATGCAATACGGCTGGGGATGTTGGCTTTGATCAGGCCGGTGATAACGTCCACGCTGGGGCGCTGGGTTGCCACAATCAGGTGGATACCGGCCGCACGGGCTTTCTGGGCAATGCGGCAGATATAATCTTCCACCTCTTTGCCGGCAACCATCATCAGGTCGGCCAACTCGTCAATGATAATGGCGATATAAGGCAGGTGTTCCAGCACATCGGGGTGCTGCTTGGCCAGCTTGTTATAGCTCTTGATATCGCGCACATTGTTTTCGGCAAACAGCTTATAGCGGCGCTCCATCTCGGCCACACTGGCCCCCAGGGCACCGGCGGCCTTGCGCGGCTCGGTCACAACGGGCATTAACAGGTGGGGAATGCCGTTGTACTCAGCCAGTTCCACCACCTTGGGGTCGATCAGAATCAGTTTGACATCTTCCGGACCGGAGCGGAACAAAAAGCTGATGATGATCGAGTTGACGCAGACGGATTTACCGCTGCCGGTGGAGCCGGCGATCAGCAGGTGGGGCATTTTACACAGGTCCGCCACCTGGGCTGTACCGGCAATATCTTTGCCCAGTGCCATGGTCAGTGGGCTGCGCATGTTGATGTAGTTCTGGGATTCAAACACCCCGCGGATGCTGACGGTAGACCGGATCTTGTTGGGCACCTCGATACCGACGGCGGGTTTGCCGGGAATGGGGGCTTCGATACGCACACCGGCGGTGGCAAGGTTCAGGGCGATATCATCCGACAGGCTGGTGATACGGCTGACCTTGATGCCCGCCTGGGGCTGCAGCTCATACCGGGTCACGGAAGGGCCGCGGCAGATATCCAGGATATGGGTCTTAACACCAAAGCTGTCCAGCGTGTTCACCAGGATATCGGCGTTTTTCTTCATCTCGGCGGCCGCGCCGCGTTCATCTTCCGGCTTGGCCGCATTGAAAAGGTTCAAAGATGGGTAAGTATACGGCGGGAACTCCTCTTTGGCCTGGGCGGCAAAGGCTGCCGTAGCTTCGCTGCTGGCATCCTCGTCCGCTTCGCGGGCTGCACCGGCGGGTGCGGTGGCTGCCGGGGCTTTCGCCATTGCTTTGGCCACGCTGGGCGGGCTGGAAATGGGAGCCGAAGCCGAATTGCCCATGCTGGAAGATACCCGCAGCCGGTTGGGGCTGCCGGGGCGGCGTTCATCCGTTACGCTGTATACTTTAGGCGCAGCGGCGGCAGGCTGGGCCGTGGGCTGCGGTGCCGGGGCCTGCACGCTGACCCGCCCGGTGAGCAGATCCGATACCGGAATTCCGGCGTTCCAGGCAGCCTTGGCTGCATCGAAACCGCCCTGGTCAAAGCTGCCGCCCAATGTGGGGATGGCTGTAACAGGGGCAGGCGCTGGCTGGGTGGGTTCCGGCACCAGCGGTGTTTCAAAATTATCCGCGCTTTCGCTGCTGTCAACGTCATCCGGTTTCGGCAATTCCTCTACCAGCTCCAGCGGGGTGGAAAAATCTTCTACCGAGGCGGCAGGTGCGTTATCACCCGGTTCCGGGGTCAGCGGGGTTTCAAAACTTTCCGCTTCATCCTCATCGGGCAGGCCCACATCGGCACCGGCCACGGGGGTATCCCGCCCGGTCACGGCGCGCTGGATCAGGTCATTCAGGCTGTCTTCCTCCACCGGGGCTTCCTCAGCCTGCTGGGCTTCCGGTTCCAGGTGCAGCTCAAAGCTTTCTTCCTGCGGCTGGGGCTGGGGTTCCGGCTGGGGCGCGGGGTACTTGCGATGGTTCAACTGCTCCAGCGGGTCAAGGCCAAAGGTGCCGCCGGGGCCGATCTCAATTTTCTGCAGCGGGTCATGCTGCACGGCGTTCTGCAAAGCGCGCTGGGAAGCATCCGGCCCCAGGTCCACATCAAAGTCCGAATGCTGGGCGGGCGGGGCAAAGCTTTGGGTGTGCTGCACGCCTTGGGGCGCAGCCTGGGCACGCTGCATATCGGGGTATGTTGCGGTGCCGGGCTGCGTATACGCCTGCTGGGGCTGGGCCGCCGGCTGGCCGGCCTGCGCCACGGCGGCTGCCTGGTCGGCAGGGTTTGCCTGGGCCGCATTGCGGCGGGCGGCTTCCTCCTGTTCCAGATAGGGGGCCACATCAAAGGGGCGGCGGGTGCCAGACTGCGGCGCGGCCGGAGACTCGCCGGCCATGGGCGGCAGGCTGCCGGTCAGGTTTTCAAGGGATTCTTCCTCCGCTTCATGGCCAAACAGCTGGGTATCATAAGCGGTTTCTTCTTCCGCACGGGCGGCGCGGCGGGCTTTGAACTCCTGAATATAATAGCTGATGAACTGCACCACATCCACCGGGGTAACGGCAAAAAACACCATCAGCCCCATCAGGATGACAATAATCATGACGATATTGGCACCGGGACGGCCACAGACGGCCAGCAGCGATGCACCGATGGGCACACCAAGCACACCGCCGGTCCAGAACTTGCGCTGCCCCCAGGCAAACAGCATCTTGACGGTCTGCCAGGGGGTATCCCCTACCTTAAAGTCCGAGAAGATGACCGCCGTACCGGCCAGCAGCACCGCCAACAGCAGCACCTTGCCAATGAAAGTGCCCACATGGTAACCGGATGCCAGCAGATAGGCCAGATACAGCAAAAACGGGCCGACAAAATATGTAACCACGCCAAAGGTGCCAAACAGCCAGCTGCGCAGAACATTCCAGAAGCTCTGCCCCGGCACCAGCACCAGCGCAATGGCCAGAATGCCAAACCCGGCCAGCACCACGCTGCGGATCAGGTTTTGCTGCTGGGCGCGGCGCTGTTCCAGCCTGGACATCCGCTTTTTGCTGCCGGAGGACGAACTGTTGTGTCTGGCCCCGGAGCTGCTGCTTTTACTGCTTTTGCTGCCGGAGGCGCGGTATGTGTTTTTACTGTTTTTTCCGTTTTTGGCGGAACTTGAACGTGCCATGCTCTCCCTACCTCTTTACTATAATATGCGTATGTTCAGGCTACCCTGTTCAGCGGGCAGCCATTGTTGATTTGCTTTGGCGCGGCGGGCCCTGCCCCCGTTTTGAACGAAAGTTCTTTCGCCTTTTATCTGGCAGCGGGCGGCCATTAAACAGCATCCGGCGGCCCCGCATAAAGAGACTTTTCCGCGCAGTGATTTTATCTGCCATCCGTCACGGCGGCTGTGCCGTGCTGTTTTGGGCAGGGGCATACTGCCCCTTATAGCATAAGGTATATTGTAGCATGAAAACGCCCGCTTGTAAAACCCCTTTCTCTTTCTATTTTCATCAAAGGCAACACCGCACAATTCCCGCCTTGCGGCTTAAGCACCGCTCCGGCAGCT
>ERZ773170.1905-NODE-1905-length-14079-cov-215.649957_pt1 | contig 14079 bp, 10 predicted proteins | sample MGYA00581002_ERZ773170 | MGnify/ENA primary metagenome ERZ773170 (study PRJEB29015, sample SAMEA2737811) | human gut metagenome | biome: human gut; feature: human-associated habitat; material: faeces | place: China | collected 2012 ... | reverse complement strand
CAGAAGCCTTGTTGTCGATATCCTTCTTGGTGATGCCGAGTTCCTTCTCGACACCGAGTTCAACAGGGAGTCCGTGGGTATCCCATCCCGCCTTGCGGTGAACCTGGAACCCCTTCATGGTCTTGTATCTGTTGAATGTATCCTTGATACTACGTGCCAACACGTGGTGAATACCCGGGTGGCCATTAGCTGATGGAGGTCCCTCGAAGAAGATAAACTGAGGGCAGCCTTCACGCTCGTCGATAGACTTGTGGAAGATATCGTTTTTCTCCCACGCTGCTAGTACGTCATTGTTTGTCTGAGTAAGATTCAGACCGTTGTGCTCGGCAAATTTCTTAGCCATATTATCTTATATTTTTATATTGTTTTTACTTTTGGGCGCAAAGTTACAAAAAAAAAAGGTTTTACCCAAAATCTTTAATATATTTTCTACTTATATATACAAAAAAGACTCCTAAATGACTGAAAAATTGCTCTTTTCAAGTCATTTAGGAGTACTTAAACCTAAAATAAATGAAATATGATAAACTAAATGTTTCTAAAAGTAATGGCGGCTAACCATTGACTACTTGATAACAAACTTCTTGCCATTGCAGATGTACATACCTGGAGCCAGGACATACTCTGCATCAGAAACCTTGTTCACTTCGGCTACCTTCACACCATTGATAGAGTAAATCTGCAACTTAGCAGGAGCCTTCTTGCAACCTACCTGGTTGATACCTGTTGAGACAGACTCATTGGTCTTACCGTTGCGGTAATAAACTGCACCGTTGACGAAAGCATTGGTCTTACCGTTGCGGTCATAAACTCCACCGTTGACGAAAGCAAAAGTTTCTGTCTGGTTGACACCATTACCATTATTGTTGAAGATAATATTAGTAGGAGCACCTGTCAAATCACCATCAAACTTCCACATCCAGACATCCAGACCATTCTTCTTCATGTCAGTCTTGGTACAGCTTACACCTGGCCAGGTACCACCGGTAAAGTTGTCTGCATCATTCCAAGCCCATACGTGGATGTCACTCCATTCTGCAGGAGCGAGGAAGTAAGCGAAGATACCTGTTGGAGTAGGAATAACTACCTCTTTTATCTTGTTGAAGGTTGCAGAACCAGTCTTGGTTTCATTGTCAGTATTGGTTGCGCTCCAAGTTACAGTCTTGCTCTCGCCTTCCATCATGTCAGCACCGAGAGTGAAGGTAGCAGCCTTACCAGGAGTAAGAGCCACCTGCTCGCCATCGCCAATCTTATACCAACCGCTCTTGGCATTGCTGCTCAATGTTGCAGTTACGGAAACAGTCTTTTGGAAGTCACCACCGTTAGGGCTGAAAGTAACCTTGGCTGCAGCAACTGTATTGACAGGAGCATCAATCTTCTTGGCACTTGTACCACCATCATACTCCAAGTAGATATCGCCTGTGATACCTTTGATATCACCAGACTGAGCACCGCTACCATTATTCAAGATGACATTGAAATTCTCTACGTCATCGAAAGAGTAAGTCCAGTATTTAGCACCATCAATCTCCACAGGACCGTCCATTACCTTACCAGGCCATACGCCTGTCAAGTCTTTGCCGTCTGTACCTGTTGTCCAAGCATGGATGTGAGGAGCATTAGTAGCCTTTACTGTTACCGTGATAGCTGCATTAGGATCTACCTTGGTGAAGGTCAAGCTACCGCTCTTCACTTTACCGTCCTGGCCCTCTGCGCTCCAATCAATAGTCTTGGTGTCGCCAAAGTTCATACCTTCGCCGATGGTAAGGTTCTCACTCACACCAGGAGTCAAGTTCACCTTATCCTGGCCTTGTATCTGATACCAACCAGACTTAGCGTCTTCAGAGAGAGTAACTGTCATGTTAATAGTCTCAGTGCGGAATGATCCACCTGCCTGTGAGAATGAAACGCTTGCAGGCTGAATAGGAGCCTCATCAATCCAAGTTGTACCAGCCTCTTCATTACCATCATAGGTCTGACCACCCTTATGCTGAGCAGCAGTTTCGTAGATGAAAGCACCATTCTCAATGAGCTTGCCACCAGTCCAGTCTTTCACGAGTACGCGAACCTGACCCTGATTATTGGGAGCATCAACGGTGATAGTAGGACCTGTGTAAGTCTTGCCTGTTACCAAGTCTGTATAAGTACCAGCTGGGCAATCTGTGAAAGTAGCACCACCATTGAGGGCTACGAGTGCATAGCTGTCCTTATAAGCACGCTTGAAAGCGATACCGCCATTGGCAGTGCAACCATCTGTAGTCCACTGACCCTTGCGGAGAGCAGGCACTGCCTGACGAATCTTGTTCAGACGGATGAGGTGCTGAGCCACATCATGATTCAAAGAGGCAGCCACATTACCAGAAGCCTTGTATTCACCGAAGTCTGATGCTTCTACATCACCTGTGATATAACCACCGAAGTAAGCACGACCGGTGTTAGAAAGAGGACCATTAGGACCTTTATCAATTACTACACCACGACGGAAACCTACCTCAGAACCATAATAGAGACATGGGATTCCACGGAAGGTAAACAAGAGAGAGAGGTTCTCAGCCCACTGAGCATCTGTACCACCGAAACGGTTGGTATCGCTTGGACCTGGACTATAGTCATGGCTATCTACATATACCACATTGAAAGTAGCGTCATTATAGCACTCGTCGCCGCTTGCCAAGCTGAAAGCCTGTTGGGCAGTGTTGTAGCTGTAGTGCATAGGGAAGTCAATGACGTTGAATCCGCTTGACTGAGAATAGTCTGGCTCATGCCATGCACCATTGAGCATCTTGGCATTGTTGCTCTTTGGAGAAGTAGTCTCCTCCAAGCAAAGCAGTTGTGGGCCTACAGGCTCAGAACCCTCAGGAATCACCTGATTATCCCAGTAACTTTTGCTTCCATCCCATTTGTTGAGCAAGGCCTCGTCCGACTTCCAGGTATAGAAGTAGCAAGAGAGGTTTGCCTGACCTCTATAGGTTACATCGTTCATACGTGTACAAACCTCACCATACATAAAGAAAGGTGCCTTGTTCAAGCGCTTGTTCTCGTACTGCTTACCAAGTGCTTCAAATTGAGGGATAAACTCCTTGTTGAATGTCAAGCGGGAGATGTGGCCAGATGTATCAATACGGAAACCATCGACACCCATCTTGATAAACTGTCCATAGCAATCTACGAGATACTTAGCCACGTAGTCGTTCTCTGTGTTGAGATCCACACAGTCACCAGCAATCTGCCCCATCCAACGGCTTGGGAAGTCCCAGTTCCAGTTGTTGGCAGTATGGTGCCAATAGTTGTGTATATCGTGGTTATTACCATCTGTATTCTTCATCAGGGCAAGACGACGCTGATACTGTATCTTTACATTGCCCAAGTAATCGTTGCCCAACTTGCTCTCATCAGGGATCATACAAGCATCAATGTATGCTTGGTTACGAAGATGAGTATCACGGTCGAACATCTTGCAGAGCTTCTCCTCACCGAAGTTACCAGTGTGGTTGAGCACGATGTCAAGAATGATCTTGATACCCTTGTCGTGAGCCTTGTTGATGAGTTCCTGGAACATCACGTCACCACTCTTGCTGCCGTCACCGCTCTGATAGCGGCAGTCAACCTTAGAGAAATCCATGGCATGATAGCCGTGGTAGTCATAACCAGACGCATTCTGAACGACAGGTGTAATCCAGATGGCTGTAAAACCTAAAGCCTTGATGTAGTCGAGCTTGTCGATCACACCCTGGAAGTCACCTCGCCAACAAGGGTCCTTGGTACTCTTCTGCGCTTCCTGGTTATCCCAGCAGAGCACGTTGTTACTTGGATCTCCATCGTAAAAACGGGTGGTGATCATGAAATAGATACTTTCGTCTCGGAAATCAGTACGATTGCTGGTAAACGTGTCTGTAGCCATCGTCTGCATAGAGACCAACATGAGCATTAAAACTGCCCATAATTTTGCGGCAAGTTTCTTCATAATGAAATTGTTAAGTTAAAATTGAATAGTTGAATTATCTGCCGCAAAATTACAAACTATTTCTATCCGCCCAACAAGATATTTCACTTTTCTGCTGATATTTTTGTGCAATCGATTTCACAAATATTAAAAAAAAGAGGCTGGATTCTGTAAACCAAATATTTACAAAATCCAGCCCCTTTAAGAGTATATAATTAATATAACGGGCGCGCCAGAAAACAGAAAGAATATTGTACTTTTGGCTTGTCCGAAATCAAATTCAGAGGTTTTCAGCCTCTTGCAGCCAGATGGCTGAAGCTGCATCACTAGGCATACGCCAGTCGCCACGAGGACTGAGGCTTACGCTACCTACTTTCGGGCCGTCTGGCAGACAACTGCGCTTGAACTGCTGATTGAAGAAACGGCGCACGAAGGTCTTCAGCCACTTTTTGATAGTCTCCTCATCATAGCTGTCAGGATCATTATCACTGATCTTTACACGCTCCAGTTCGGAATCAATAAATGCCTTCTTTGCCAACATGTAAATCTTGGATGGACGGAAACCGAAACGCAGGAAATAGTAAAGGAAGAAATCATGCAGTTCGTATGGTCCCACCAAATCTTCCGTCTTCTGCTTGATATTTCCATTCTCATCTGCCGGAATCAACTCTGGACTGATAGGAGTATCGATGATATCACGAAGAGTGATGCGGCTCTGTTCGTCCACCCCACTCTCTGCTACATGATTTACGAGATGACGGATCAGGGTCTTAGGAATGCTGGCATTCACGCCATACATGCTCATGTGGTCACCATTATAGGTAGCCCATCCTAATGCCAACTCTGAAAGGTCGCCGGTACCGATAACCATCCCCCCCATCTTATTGGCTAAATCCATCAGAATCTGGGTACGTTCACGAGCCTGGGAATTCTCGTAAGTCACATCATGCACACTGGCATCCTGACCGATGTCCGCAAAGTGCTGGGTTACAGCCTTGGCGATGCTGATTTCCTTAATGGTAATACCAAGACTCTGCATCAGCGAGATAGCATTATTGTAGGTTCTGTCTGTGGTTCCGAATCCCGGCATAGTGACACCTACGATACCCTTTCGGTTCATTTTGAGTTTATCAAAAGCTTTTACACAAACGAGTAAGGCCAACGTAGAATCCAAACCGCCGCTAATACCGATTACTACAGTCTTGGCATGGGTATGAACGATACGCTTGGCTAGTCCCATGAGTTGGATATTGAAAATCTCCTCGCAGGAGGCATTCATATCGCTGCTGGTAGGAATAAACGGATGAGGATTCACCTCACGTTCCAACACAAAATCGCGTTCATTTTCGGTAGGATCGGCTTCGATATTACGGATATTGAACTGACCGCCGAGAACAGAATACTTAATATTGCGCTGGGCATTTACATAAGTAGAATTCGTACGACGCTCAGAGCGGAGTTTCTCTACATCTATCTGTGAGATAACCATCTGCGGTTCAATAGAGAAACGTTCACTCTGTGAAAGTAAAACTCCATTCTCATAAATCAGGGCATTTCCGCCATAAACCACATCCTGCGTACTCTCACCGAATCCGCATGAACTGTAGATATATCCGGTCATGGTACGGGCACTCTGCTGGCTGAGCAGACTCTTCAGATAATGATGTTTTCCAATGAGTTCGTCGCTTGCAGAAAGATTGAAAATCAGGTCTGCTCCTGCTAGCGCCAGTTTGTTGCTAGGAGGAGCCGGAGCCCATACATCTTCGCAGATTTCCACACCAAACTGTACGCCATCGAAAGTTTGAAAAATCTGAACATCAGGCGTCAGTTTCACCTTATGTCCGGCATAACGGACTTCGCAATCTCTCAGGTCCTGAGCCGAGGCAAACCAGCGTTTCTCATAAAACTCGCTGTAGTTTGGAAGATATGTCTTCGGTACAATACCGAGAATCTGTCCATGCTGGATAACGATACCACAATTGAGTAACAAGTCGCCCGCTATCACCGGCGCACCCACGATAGAGATGATATCGAGTTTGCGTGTGAAATCGAGCAACATCATCACCGCCTGCTCAGATGATTCAAGAAGCATCTGCTGGCGGAAGAGATCCTGACAGGAATAGCCCGTAACAGAGAGTTCCGGAAATGTAATGATCTCTACACCCTTTCCCTCAGCCAGCACTATCTGTTCCTCTATCTGCTGGGTATTAAAAATGACATCACCCACCTTTACGGCAGGGATGGCACTAGCTACCTTAATAAATCCGTACTTCATAATAAATTACTTTATTGTTACCTGTGTAGCACCATAACCATACTCCTGGAAAGAAGCATCCTGATAGGTGCAACTCTTATAGCGATAGTTCAACTCATGAATGAGAGTCTGGCGCAACACACCTTCGCCCTTTCCATGAATAAAGATAATTTTCTGTCCCTTCTTTTTCTTATATTCCTCCATGGTCTTCTTAAAGATATCCATCTGATAATGAAGAATATCTGCAGAATTCATTCCAGCAGTTGTTTCAAGCACTTCATCCGCATGAAGATCTATCACAAGGGTACCATCATCCTTCTTGCTCTTCTTCTTGCTGGTGTTGGCGACAACCTTCTCATCCTTATACATCTGCTCTTTCAGGCGCTTGGAATCGATAACCAGCGGACGGGCTATTTCATCGTTCTCTACAATCGTAAAGAGATAGGCTGGAGTCTCGAAGAAATCATTCTCCTCGAAAAGATGAAGTTTGTAGAATTTCACGGGATCGAGACGGAACTGAACATCTGTTGCCGGCTTCAGGAGGAATGGCTTGTCCTTCTTGTAAGCTATCATCTGGATGGCGATATGCTCCATCTCGTTCAGAGCCTCACGACCGAATTCCTCGATGAAGAGTTTGGTATTCGGTTCTATTTCTCCCTCTGCTTTCAGAGTCCATGCATTTCCCTCAGCCACAAGATAGGTATAGTGGAGATAGTAGTTGCTGTCATTCACCATATAGGTCTCGAAACGGGTATTGGTTACGTCCTTGATGTTGATAGGTACAAAGGCGAGATAAGCACTGAGCTTGTTGCCACCCGTACGTTCCTCAACCGGTTTCACAAAGGTTATCTCACGGTCGGCAGCATCATATTCCTCTACATCCATATCCACGTCATCGTGATCATTCAAGATAGCCTTGATACTCCGGCTGTCCTGATGCAGTTCGGTATTGGCATGCTCCTCAGCCTTCTGCTGCGCATCCATCTTAGCCGAAATCATCTTGCCCATGGAGTATTCATCCTGCTCCACCACAACCACCTCGTTGATAGGCATCGGAATCTCAAAACCATCCTCATCCTCAACGAGCACAATATTTTTACCTTGGAAGCCGGCAACCTTTCCGCCACCCACTTCGCTCAAGAATCTGACTTTATCTCCTTTTTTCATAATCTATTAATAATTTGTAATTGCAAAGATACAAAAGATATTGCAAAACAGGGCTTATTTTAATATTTTTAATGCTACTGATAAAAATAATCCTGTAAAAGATGCACCATGTTAGATATTTTTCCGTATCTTTGCAAAGAAAAAGAAATAGTAACGAACCCTTTAAACTGAAAAGTTATGATTACATTTCCTTGCGCCAAGATCAATCTTGGTTTAAATATAGTTAGCAAGCGGAAAGATGGATACCACAATCTTGAAACGGTGTTCTACCCTATTCCGCTAACCGATGCACTTGAAATCAAGCTCATGGGCGATGAATTCCCTAGCGATGTTCCTTGTGATCTGAAGATTACAGGTAACGCAGTGGACTGCGATGAACAGAACAATCTCGTTGTAAAAGCTTATAATCTCCTGGCTGCCGACTTCAGGATTCCACGCATCCATGCTCACCTAGTGAAGCGTATTCCTTCGCAGGCAGGTTTGGGTGGCGGTTCTGCCGATGCAGCCTTCATGATTCGTTTGTTGGACGAGCGTTTCCGCCTCAACATCGGTAATGCGGAGATGGAAAAATATGCTGCCAAACTAGGCGCAGACTGTGCCTACTTCATTTCTGCTGACCCCGAAGATGGTGACACTGCATGCTATGCAGAAGGTATCGGCGAAGAACTGATGCCGGTAAGTGGTCCTGGCGATAATCTGAGGGGCTATCATCTGGTTGTGGTGAAGCGCGATGATATTGCCGTCAGCACCAAAGAGGCTTATGCAGCCATCACCCCACAGGCACCAGCCAAATGTTGCCGCGACATTGTACGCCAGCCTATCGAGACTTGGAAAGAGGAACTTGTCAACGATTTTGAGGCACCTATCTTCAAGATGCACCCGGAACTGGCAGAAATCAAACAGAAGCTGTACAACCTGGGTGCCGTATATGCAGCGATGAGTGGTAGCGGAAGTGCCATCTTCGGTATCTTCAAGCATAAACCTGCAAATATAGAGGAACAGTTCGAAGGAATGTTCTGTAAAATAATGAAACTTTAATTTAGTTAATAATTTACTCTAAATATAATGAACGAAGAAACACATCAGAAACTGATGACTATCAAGCGAAGCTTCCGCTTGCTGATGAACGGTCCGGGATCGCAATCTATGCGCGATAAGGGACTGGGATATAAACTGAATTGGGGCGTACCATTCTATGAACTGAAAAAGATGGCTGAGGAATATGGCAAAGACTATGACCTCGCCATCGAACTGTGGAAGGAAGATATCCGGGAGTGCAAGATTCTGGCTACACTCATCATGCCTGCCGATAAGATGCTTCCAGAAATCACAGATTTATGGATGGAACAGGTACAGAGTCAGGAGATGGCAGAGATGCTTGCCTTCAACCTATTGCAGCACGTAGATTATGCGCCTGTCATCGCCTACCAGTGGATAGCAAGTGATAAGCCGCTCTATGAGATTGCCGGTTTCCAGCTCCTTGCCCGTCTCTTTGCCAATGGAAAAGAGCCTAACGAGCGTGGCATCAACGAATTCCTGGATCAGGCTGCCACAGCATTGCAGGGTGACAACATGGGAATAAAACATGCTGTCTCTAATGCGGTTCTCCGTTTCTGCGACTTCGGTGAAGATTTCGAACAAATTGCAAGAGGAGCACTCAAGGGTATCTACGAGATATAATGGCTCTGCTGACGCAGTTAGAAACAGGCCACAACCCTGCTGAAAATACGTCCCGACGTAGCATTTGCTGCATCCCGACATACAAAAAAATACGTCCCGATGCAGCAAATGCTACGTCGGGACGTATTTTTATGGCTAATTTCAGCGTTACATGAAATACTTCTGGTATTCGTTTTCGAAGTTCGGAGTGAAAACACCCTTGCCGATGTTTTCGCTGATTTCATCCTTGGTCCAGAATCTGCCACCGGCCAATTCTTCCTGGCTCGGTTTCACCTCGCCATCATATACACAGCGATGTACGTAAACCAGTTCCTTTTCCCGCTGACTCTCAAAGACATAATGTCCAAGAGATTCCGGTTCAAAATCGGTGATACCCAATTCTTCCCTTACCTCGCGATGCAAAGCCAGACTCACACTTTCGCCTAAATCAACATGACCGCCGCAGGCTGTATCCCATTTATCCGGCTGGATATCCTTCCAGGCTGGACGATGCTGAAGATACAGATCACCCCGGCTATTGAATACATGCAGATGAACAACCGGATGCAAGATCTTGCTTCCGTCATGGGCATGACCGCGGGTAACAGCGCCCAGGATGTTGCCCATTTCATCTACTATCGGAAATTCCTCGTTCTTATTATCTATCATCATTTCTCTTATTACAAAGTTCCGTATTCATCAGAGTAGCGCAACATCTGGTCGACATAGCTCTCCTCATAATCCAATACTACGTCTGTAATTTCGCCTTCTTCATCCATCTCCAGCGTCATCTTCGGATTGATGAATCCCTTGTATGGAGCGAGATTCAGTTTCTTGTATCTTGCCAGTATCTCGCGATGCAATTCCGGATCAATATTCACGGCATACTTCTCTACCAACAGGCGGGCAGCCTCGAAATCACCCTCACTCTTGATGCGCTGAATTTCAGCAAGCAACTCGCCGAAGAGATGGCGGAGCTTGGCATAATCATTAATCTTCACATAAGTCTTCGTCGTAATGATATTGCCCTCACTGTCCTTCAAAGCATCCTCGGCAGAAGCATAGTTCATATCCATCTTCACCAGTTCCACAGCACCCTCGGCATGTTCCATCACCCACCAGGCTATCAGCGCACGGTTGCGCATGTGGGCTTCCTCTATCTTGTCGCCTTCCTTGATGCGGATGGTCTGGGTGAGCAGACCGTTCATCAGATAACCGTAATACTGAGCCTTGTATGCATCATCATTCGGAGTCAGCCCCAGTTCTACCAATTTATGGTCGGCTACATAATAGAGTCCGAAAAGATCGGCTCTCGCCTCTTCTATCGTACTGCCATACGCCTTCAGTGCATCAGGGTCGGTACCAGGCAAAAGCTGTCCGCTACCATGTCCCAGACACTCATGCAGGTCGGTATGCAGATCATCTGTAATATCTTCGTACTGATTCATCAGACTGATGGTATCCTCGTCGATAACGAATTCATCGCGGAAACCATTGCCTTGAGCTGCCTTGTTATATGCCTCGGTCAGGTTACCGATGGTCACACTCTTAGAACCATATTCCTGACGGATCCAGTTGGCATTCGGAAGATTGATGCCGATGGCAGAAGCTGGATACTCTTCACCACCCAACATCGCCGCACAGATGACATTGGCTGTAACACCCTTCACCTCCGGCTTGCGGAAACGTGGGTCTACAGGTGAATGGTCCTCAAACCACTGGGCATTCTGACTGATGGTCTGGGTGCGCTTCGTTGCTTCAAGATCCTTATATTCTACGATGCCTTCCCAAGTACCTTTCAGTCCGAGCGGATCGCCATACACTTCGATAAATCCGTTGATGAAATCAATCATTCCCTCGTGCTGCTGCACCCAGGCAATGCTGTAACGGTCGAAATCCTTCAGATCGCCTGTACGGTAATACTTCACCAGGAGATCGATGAGATGTTTCTGTTCCTCATTTTCTGCATATTTCTGAGCACGGAGCAACCAGGAAACAATCTCCTTGATAGCAGCGCCATAGAGTCCGTCTTCTGTCCATTTCAGCTCCACCAGTTCACCATTACGCTTGGTCAGTTTAGAGTTCAGTCCATACGAAGGTGCCTGTTCGTTGCCATCTTCCTTCATCCTGGCATAGAAACGTTCTACTTCTGCCTGAGAAACATTCTCATAGAAATTGCAGGCTGAAGTCTGCACCAGATCCTCGCCATCCGTCTGATTCACGCGTTTAGGCATAACTTCCGGATTGAAGATGACAGGCACCAGAATACCCAACAGGTCTTCCTTGCTCTGTCCCTTGGAAAGAGGCAGGTATTCATCGGCTACAGCCCCAACCATCTCATAGAAAGATTCCTCTGAAAATCCTGGCACAAACTTTTCACATCCATAGTGATGATGGATGCCGCTGGCAAACCAGACACGCTTCAGGTAAACTTCGAAAGCCTTGAAATCTTCGCTTTCGCGATTACCCTCGTAATGAAGGTATACAGCCTCCAGGGTTTTACGGATGCGCAGGTTGTATTTGCCCTGCTGGTCGAAGGTGATATCACGTCCCAAGAGGGTTGCCTTCGACAAGCAATAAATATAAATTTTCTGTGTGAGCGACAGGTTTTCGAAACCCTTCAGCTCATAACGGAGCATCTGGATATCGGCAAATCGCTCTTGAGTGTTTACATTACATTTTGCCATTTTTATCTGTATTTACCATGCAAAAGTAATACATTTTTTCCACATACCAAACTTTTCCTCCTGTTTTTCGCTCTTTGCAAAGTTTTTTACTTGAAATATGCACTTTTTCTTGGAGAAAACTTTTATTTATGCAGATTATTCATTACCTTTGCATGAAAAACAAAACAAAAACATGCCGGTAAAGGCATAAATCATAAAACGGCAATCATGCAGATAAACGAGATATTAAAAAGCTATTTTGGATACGATTCCTTCCGCCCCAACCAGGAGGCGATTATCAGAGAGGTAATGCAGGGACACGACTGTCTGGTTCTCATGCCGACTGGTGGTGGAAAGAGTCTGTGCTACCAGGTTCCCGCATTAGCGATGGAAGGTACTGCTGTGGTCATTTCACCGCTCATCAGTCTGATGCACGACCAGGTGGAGGCGCTCAAGGCAAACGGTATCCCGGCTGAGGCACTGAACAGCGGAAACGACACGACCGATGAACTCATCATCCGCCGCCGATGCGAGAAGGGAGAACTGAAACTTCTTTATGTTTCGCCCGAAAAACTCATCAGCGAGATACCTTATTTATTCAGCAACATCAAGATTTCGCTCTTTGCCGTTGACGAGGCCCACTGCATCAGCCAGTGGGGACACGATTTCCGTCCAGAGTATTCGCAACTCGGTATGCTGCACGAGAATTTCCGCAATGTCCCGGTGATGGCGCTCACAGCCACAGCCGACAAGATAACGCGCGAAGATATCATACGCCAGCTTCATCTCAATGGGCAGACGTTCGTAAGCAGTTTCGACCGCCCCAACCTCTCCCTCACCGTAAGACAGGAGAGCACCAAAAAGGCAAAGCTCCAATACATCACCCGCTTCATCAGTAATCATCCGGAAGAAGCAGGCATCATCTACTGTCTCTCCCGCAAGAACACCGAAATGGTAGCTCAGGAACTTATCGATCTGGGTATCAATGCCGCAGCCTATCATGCCGGAATGACTGCCCAGACCAGAGCATCAGTACAGGAGCGGTTCAAGATGGACCAGATTCAGGTGGTATGTGCTACCATCGCTTTTGGAATGGGCATCGACAAGAGTAATGTGCGCTGGGTAATCCACTATAATATGCCTAAAAGCATAGAGAGTTTCTATCAGGAAATAGGTAGAGCCGGAAGAGATGGAGCACCATCAGATACCGTGTTGTTCTATTCGATGGCCGACATCATCACCCTCCGTTCTTTCTGTGAAGAAAGCGGACAGCGTGATGTGAACATGGAAAAGCTGCGCCGCATGGAGGAATATGCCGAATCGAGAGTATGCCGACGACGCATTCTGCTGAATTATTTTGGCGAGACATCATCCTGCAACTGCGGCAACTGTGATGTTTGCAAGAATCCTCCACGCACCTTCGACGGCACCATCAGAGCCCAGAAAGCCCTGAGTGCCGTGGTCCGTTCGGGTGAGCATATTGCAGTAGGTACCTGCATCGAGATTCTGAGAGGCATGCATTCTTCTGCAGTTGTGAAAAACAAATACAACGAGATGAAAACCTTCGGTGTGGGCAGGGATACAACATCTAAGGACTGGAATGCTTATCTGCTGCAGATGCTGCAGATGGGATTCTTCGAGATTGCCTACAACAACCACAACTACATGAAGGTTACCGATTTAGGCTGGAAGGTACTGAAGGGAGAACACCATGTTTCACTGGCTTATATCGAAGAAGATGATAAAGCCACCCGCCCAAAGAAAACGATACGCAACAGGAAGGGCGCCATCGCCCAGCCGGGAAATCTCATTCCTGAGGTGCATGCCGAACGTGTCATCTTCCAGGAAGACTCGAAAGGCGTGGAAGACAAAGGGCTCTTTGAACACCTCAGAAAGATACGCAAGAACCTTGCCGACGAACAGGGTTATCCTCCATATATCGTACTCAGCGACAAGAGCCTTCATGAACTCGCAAGAATGAAACCTACCACCAAGAATGCCATGAGTCTGATCAGTGGTATCGGAGAATTCAAGCTCAATAAATATGGCGATACCTTCATCAAGGCTATCAGGAAATATACAGGACTATAAGATCTTGTCATCCTATCTTCCATTCCAGACAGTTCACCTCGTCCTTCACCGAAAAGTTCAAGCCAATCTTCACCACCTTCTTGCCACTCATCTTGAAGGCGTCGGCATAGTGCTTTGCGTCTATCTGGGCGAGAGCCTCCTCGGCACTCTTGTTGAACTTCAGTTCCATCACGTAGATGGTATCTGCCGTTTCCATCGTGATATCGATTCTGCCCTTTGCCGTATGCGGTTCCACATGGATGCTATAGTTGGTGAGCAGGGCAAACATGATGTAGAGCGTCTGCTGCCAATGCCCCTCG
>ERZ773170.1899-NODE-1899-length-14098-cov-13.908780_pt1 | contig 14098 bp, 12 predicted proteins | sample MGYA00581002_ERZ773170 | MGnify/ENA primary metagenome ERZ773170 (study PRJEB29015, sample SAMEA2737811) | human gut metagenome | biome: human gut; feature: human-associated habitat; material: faeces | place: China | collected 2012 ... | reverse complement strand
TGCGCAGCGGCTTGACGGAAAACGACGTAAAGCCGTTCATCCAGAGATTCAGCAGTTTGCTTAAGGTATAACCGCTGCGGCCTTCCTCGCGGGCGCGGTGGTGTACCGGCACGTTGCAGATATGCTTGGTGGAGCGCAGCACCAGCCCGATGACATAGGGGTAGCAGTGCTCATAGCGCAGCATCTCGTCTACCACAAAACGGCGGGCGGCAAAGTAGCTGTTGACCACCAGCTCCGGCGGCTTGCCCAGCATGATCTCGGTCATTTTGCTGTTGACCCAACTGCCAAAGTTGCGCCAGCCCGCCTGGCGTTTGCTGTCATAGCTGGCGTAGACGACGTCGTAGCCCGCGTCAATTCTTTCCAGCAGCTTGCCCACCTCGTCGGCAGGGGTCTGGCCGTCGTCGTCCAAGCAGACGACGATATCACCGCTGCACTTGTGGAAGCCCGCCATCAACGCGGCATGCTGGCCGAAGTTTTTCGCCAGATCCACGCCCAGCACATGGGGGTCCGCCGCCACCAGGCTGCGGATGGTGTCAATGGTATTATCAGGCGAGCAGTCATTGACGAGGATGACCTCGTAGTCATACTGGGGCATTGTCTGCATTGTGGCGGCAATTTCCGCCACCACGCCGCCCACCGTATGCTGGGAGCGGTAGCAGGGAATCACATAAGAAATTTTCTGCATAGCTGTGTACATCCTCTCAACTGCGCTTATAAACGACCAGATCCTCGGTGGAGACAAGCTCCTGCCAGTTTTCGGCCAGCAGGCGTTCCTCCACGCGGGTGCCGTGGCCGCACATGACATAGCAGGAATAGATCGGGTTTTCGGCATCCCACAGGTAGCTGTTTTTGTCAAATTCAATGCCCATGCCGTCCGGCACGGCGTAGAGGTAGCCATGGAATACGCCGTCGTCGTAGGTGTAGGCCAGCGTGTTGCCCCAGGGATCGGCACCGGCGGCCTGCACATCGGCGGCCAGGGCGTCCTCGACCACAGTCATCTGGGCGGCCATGACCTCATTCATTTCCGGCTGGCTGCCACGCTCAAAGTTCATGGGCAGCAGCAGGACGACCAGAATCGGCAGCCAGACCACCGCAGGGGCGGCGTCCTCCACAACAATAGCCCCCAGCAGCAGAATAGCAAGCAGCATCATGTGGCGCGGGTCGATGTTATACATCGTCAGCAGCACCAGCGCAATGACGGCGCTGCAAAACAGGGCACAGGCTTTCAGCACCACCGGGCGGCCCTTGCGCTTATCCCAAAGCAGGCAGCCCACCGCCGCCAGCACGACCACCAGGAAGGTGACGCAGCCGCCGCCGATGTAAGTCTTGCCGCCCTTGATGGTGGGCCAGATATCGTAGAGCCAGGCGTTGCCCAACAGGGCCGTTGCGCGGATCCACTCATAGCGAATCGCCGCGATGGGGTGGCCCTGCAGCAGCAACTGCACGCCGTCAAAATCCATGCCGCCGTCACTGAAATAGGGCGCGGCCAGCTTAGCCATCGCAAAGAGCGAGACGCCGAACCCCGCCGCTGCCGTGACAAAGCAGGCGCTGCGGCGACGTTTGTTCTGCCACACCGCCGTCAGCGGGAACACCCAGAACAGCAGCGCGTAGGGGCGGAAGATCGTTTCCACCGCGCAGGCCGCCGCGCAGACGGCGAGCCAGCCGATCTTATCGGTGCGGTGCAGCGCCGCAGCGCTGCCCACGATGAGAAACGCCAGCATATAGTGCATGGCCTCCGACGCGCCGCTGATGCAGGAGCGGATGGGCATGGCAATGGCAAACAAACCGGCACAGAGCACAATGCACTGCCACCAGTTCAGCTTAGCGCTGCGGGCAAACGCCGCAATGCCCAGCGTGATAAACAGCAGGTTGCACCACAGCACCACGTTGACGCTGCTGCCGAACAGAAAGCCCGGCAGCGCGTAGGCCCAAATGAGCAGCGGTCCCCAGGTGCCATAGCGGCCAATGTCCGCCGTGCCCTCCTGGTAGCCAAAGTACCCCTGCGGGCCGCCGTGGGTGATGACGCTGACGACCTGGCGATTATAAAGCACTTCGTCGTTGTTCATCGTGGTGGGCAGCCAGATTTTGTTCAGCGGGGTGCGGCTGGTCAGGAAGTAAAATCCCGCAAGGAACACGACTGCCCCCAACACGCAGAGCAGCGCATTGGGGGTCTTTTCGAGAAACGTTTTGACTTTTTGCATCGGTTTTGCTTTCATCATTCCTTCTCCGCCAGGCGGGCCATAAACACAACGTCCCGGTATTGGCCGTCCAGCATCTCCATATCGCGGAAGATGCCTTCCTGCACAAAACCGGCCTTTTCATAGCTGCGGCGGGCGGCGGTGTTTTCGGCCAGCACGCGCAGACCGATACGGTGCAGATGCAGCCCCGCAAAGCCGAAATCGGTGAACAGGCGGGCCGTCTCGGTGCCCAGCCCCTTGCCGCGGGCACTCTCCTCACCGATGAAGATGCCGTACTCGGCGCTACGGTTGTGGGGGTCGATATCGCGGTAATAGACCGAGCCGACCGGCTTGCCGTCGGCCTTATCCACAATGATATACTGCACGACCTGGCCGGTGGCAACCTTCGTTGCCAGCCAGCTGCGGTGCATTTCCGGCGTGAAGGTCTGGCGGAAGATGAAGTTCTGCACCACAGACGGCGTGTTGCGCCATTTGACGATCAAATCGGTATCGGCATCCGTGATGGGCCGCAGCGTCACCGCCGCGCCGTCCAGGATGGGAAGTTGGGGTGTGTTCATAAAGTCTCACCTATTTTTACATTCTGCTGCCATGCAGGGGCCGCACATCTGCGGCCCGCAACACGGTGGAAAACGGCCGTCTGCCCTATACGCAAGGGCCGGACATACCCGGCCCCTACATGGTGCGCATATAAATCATGCACTTCTCACTCTGATAAATCACCTGCCACCCTTCGGCGTCCAATCTGGCGGCGGTGGGGGTGTCGGCGGCAGTCATCACATAGCGGGAATAAATTTCGTGGTTCGGGTCGGTCAGGTAGGCGGCCTCGTCAAACTGGATGCCCATGCCGTCGGGCACGCCGTAGAGCAGGCCGCAGTGTACCGGGTCGCCGAAGGCGTAGGCCACCGTGTTGTTCCAGGGGGCGTCGCTGTCGGCGCGGTAATGGGTCAGCACGGTTTCCACCTGCTGGACCTCGGCGTCCCACTCGGCGCTGTAATGGGGCATCGTGTAGCCGTCGGCCAGGTTCACCACACCCAGCAGTGCCAGCGCGGCCGCAGCCAGCGCCGTGCCGCCCGCCGGGCGGGCATCTTCCACCAGCAGGCTTGCCAGCAGCAGCACGTCCAGCACCAGCGTGTGGCGCGAGCCCTCGCCGGGGCGATACATCAGCATCAGCGCCAGAAAAACGATGACCGCCGTGACAGCGGCGCAGCCCTTCCAGAAGATGGGCCGCCCGCGCCGGGCATCCACAGCCAGGCAGACAATTACGACGGCCAGCAGCGCGAACAGCAACAGGTAATACCCACCGGTGCAGTTTGCAAAATCCGACGCCATTGCGGCAAAAACCGTCTGCATTGCACCGATGAGCTTGCGGGCCATATCCTTGGCTGCTTCTAACAGATGGCCGTGGGCGGCCTCCTGCAAAGCGCCCATATCGACGTTTGTGAAGAAATAGGGCGCATAAAATTTGGACATCAACACCAGCGTGCCGCCCAGCGACACAGCCCCGCCCGCAACGCAAACAGCGGCGCGGCGGCGGTCGCGCCAAGCCAGCGCCAGTGGGTAGAGCCAGAGCACGGCCTCATAGGGGCGCACAAGGGTCGCCACAGCACACAGGGCGCAGAGTACGCCCCAGGCGGCGCGGTTCCGGTCCCGCCGGGCCAGGATGCCGCACCCCAACACGGCCAGCACCAGCGCATAGTGCAGCGGTTCCTGCATGGCGGAGAACACATACCGGATCGGTGCATTCATGGCCGCCAGCGCCAGCGCAAACACAGCCTGGCGTTTCCAGCTCAGCCGCGCGGCCAAGGCGAAAAACGTCCAACCTGCCGCGACGAACAGCAGGTTGCACCAGAGGAACGCATTTTGCCCGCGCAGCAGCAGCCCGGGCAGCGCGTAGACGAAGAACACCGCCGGGCCCCAGGCCGCGTAGGTGCCCACTTCGGCGTGGGACTCGTTGAAGCCGAAGTATCCCTGCGGTGCGCCGTACCGCACAGCGGCGGCCAGCTGCTTGCTGTAAATGACCTCGTCGCTCCAAGAGCTGGTGGGCAGGAAAATCTGCGTGACCGGCACTTTGTAGACAGCCCATTCGTACACCAGCAGAAATACCAGCGCCGCAGCCGCCGTGCAGGCCGCCTGCGCCCAGCCGGGCAGGCGTTTACTGTGCATAGAACTCCAAAACTTTCGCAATGACCTTCTCGCGGTCGGCGTCGGTCAGGCCGTAGTACATCGGCAGGCGGACCAGGCGCTCACTCTCGGCGGTGGTGTAGACGTCCTCGCCGTCGAAACGGCCGAACTTCTCGCCCGCCGGGGCGGAGTGCAGCGGGATATAATGGAACACTGCCAGGATGTCATTGGCCTTCAAATGGCGGATGAACGCGGTGCGCTCCTCAAGATTCTTGCACTTGAGGTAGAACATATGCGCGTTGTGGACGCAGCCCTCGGGGATGGTGGGCAACTCGACCTTGCCCGCGTCGGCCAGCGGCTTGAAGGCCGCATAGTAGGCGTTCCAGGTCGCCATACGGTTGTCGTTGATCTCATCTGCATGGAGCAGCTGCGCCCACAGGTAGGCCGCATTCAGCTCGCTGGGCAGGTAGCTGTCGCCAAAATCGACCCAGGTGTACTTGTCCACCTGGCCGCGGAAGAACTTGGCGCGGTTGGTGCCTTTTTCGCGCAGGATCTCCGCGCGCTCGTTGTAGTCAGGATTGTTGATGACCAGCGCACCGCCCTCGCCCATCGAGTAGTTTTTCGTCTCGTGGAAGGAGTAACAGCCGAAATCACCGATGGTGCCCAGCGCCTTGCCCTTGTAGCTGCTCATAACGCCCTGGGCTGCGTCCTCGACGACCTTGAGGTTATGGCGGCGGGCAATGTCCATGATGGTGTCCATCTCGCAGGCGACACCGGCGTAGTGGACGGCCACGATAACCTTGGTCTTGTCGGTGATGGCCTGCTCGATTTTCTTCTCGTCAATGTTCATCGTGTCGGGGCGCACGTCCACAAAGACGAGCTTGGCCCCGGCCAGCACGGCGGAAGTGGCGGTGCTGGAGAAGGTGAAGCTGGGCAGAATGACCTCGTCGCCGGGCTGGATGTCGCACAGCAGCATGGCCATGTCCAGCGCAGTGGTGCCGCTGGTAGTCAGCAGCACCTTCTGGGCGTGGAAACGCTCTTCCAGCCAGGCATTGCACTGTTTGGTGAAAGCGCCGTCGCCGCAGATCTTGTGCGAGTCGATCGCCTGTTTGACATATTCGAGCTCATCGCCCACGCAGGGGGGCACGTTAAAAGGGATCATGAGTAAAGCCTTCTTTCCGGCTGAATTTTTATAATCGTGTTTAGTATAACACAGTTTGCGGTATTTGTCACTTTATCGCGGAACGGATTTGCGGAAAATCGCCTTATTTTTTTACGCGGGCGTCGTTGTAGGCGCGGATCATGCTGGCGGCGAACCAAAGCATGACGACACTGAACGCCACAAAGGCCACAGCAGCGACGGTGGCAGCGGGCGGCAGAAAATGCGCCACGGTGTAGACGGCCAGCGGCACAGCGGCGACAAGCGGCATTTTGCTGGCCGCCTTGCCGCACAGCCGCAGCAGCACCAGCGCCGCGCCCCAGAACAGCCACAGGTCCACCGCACGCAGCGCCGGTTCCAGCCAGACCCACGCGCCGCCGCTCTGTGCGCCGCTTAAAATCAATTCCAGCACCAGCCCCGCCGCACCGAACACGATGGGCAGTTTGGCCTCGCCCGCCAGCAGCAGGTAGCCGACCAGCGCCAGCACAGTGAGGGAAACTTCCTGAATGGCAGCGGCCTCCGGCACGGCGAGCAAGGCCCGCCCCGCCGCCGCCACCCCGATAAGCAGGTAAGCCAATGCGGTTTTGTTGCGTTTATCCATGGTGGAACTCCTGACGGTTTATTATACGCTTTTATCTGCGCCGCTTTGCAGGGACCGCATATGTACGGTCCCTGCACGGATGCAATAACAAATTTATTATACCTCTTTTATAAATCCCTTGCAAGGTTTGTCGGCGGGGCGTATAATGAGAATGTTTATACACGGAAACGTGCGAATCGTGTATAAATCTACATAGAGAAGTGAGGTTTTTGGAATGGAGTTTTCCCATCGTCTGGAACTGTTCGGCCCGGAGATTTTTGCTGCGCTCAACGATAAAAAGGTCGCGCTGGAAGCCGAAGGGCGTCACCTGTACAATTTAAGCGTCGGCACGCCGGATTTTGCCCCCACCGACCACCTGAAGCAGGCGCTCATCGACGCCGCGCAGGACAACGAAAACTGGAAGTACAGCCTGCGCGACCTGCCCGAGATGCTGGAGGCTGTCTGCGGCTACTACAAGCGCCGCTTTAACGTGGACACCATCACGCCCGACGAGGTCATGAGCTTCTCCGGCAGCCAGGACGGCATCGGCCATCTGGGCCTGGCGCTGTGCAATGACGGCGATTTGGTTTTGCTGCCCGACCCCTGCTACCCTGTCTTTATGACCGGCTCCCGCCTGGGCGGTGCCGAGCCGTGGTACTATAAACTGACGAAGGAAAACCATTTTTTGCCCGACGTCTCCGCCATCCCCGAGGATGTTGCCCGCAAGGCAAAGTTCATGCTGGTCAGCCTGCCCGCCAACCCGGTGGGCAGCGTCGGCACGCCGGAGCTCTACGCCGAGATCGTTGCTTTCTGCCGTAAGTACGACATTTTGCTCGTGCATGACAACGCATACAGCGATATCATCTTTGACGGTGCCCACGGCGGCAGCATCTTCAACACGCCGGGGGCCGAGGAATGCGCGGTGGAGTTCTTCTCCCTGAGCAAGAGCTTCAACGTGACCGGCGCGCGCATTTCGTTCCTGGTCGGGCGCCCCGATGTGATTGCCGCCTGTAAAAAACTGCGCACCCAAATCGATTTTGGTATGTTCCTGCCCATCCAGAGAGTTGCCATCGCGGCTTTAACCGGCCCGCTGGACGGCGTGCAGCGCCAGTGCGGCGAGTACCAGCGCCGCCGCGACGCCCTGTGCGGCGGTCTGCGCAGCATCGGCTGGGATGTGCCCAACAGCCACGGCAGTATGTTTGTCTGGGCACCGGTGCCCGCAGGGTACAAGACGAGCATGGAGTTCTGCCTGGCCCTCATCGATAAGGCCGGCGTTATCTGCACGCCGGGTTCCAGCTTTGGTCCCAGCGGCGAAGGCTACGTGCGTTTTGCCCTGACCATGCCGGTGGAAAAGATTGGCGAGGCTGTGAACGCTATCAAGGAAAGCGGAATCCTGTAAATAAACAAAAGCACCGTCGACCCAAGCCGAGTCGACGGTGTTTTTTCGTTTTGAACAAATCAGAAATTACTGTGCATTATCCCGCAAGGCTGCACGCATTTCCTTCTGGATGGCCGGGGTCGTTTCGACCTTCTGCATCAGGGCGGCCAGCAACTCAGGCAGCTGCTTTGCGGGCAGCTGCTCCGCCACAACAGACGCCAAATACTCTGCATGGGTCATAGCCGGTTCAAAGGTACGAGCATACGTTTTGCCACTGCGCACAAAGCCCACTTCACGCAGAACACCCTTTTCCATCAGGCTGTTCAGCATGGAAAAAATGGAGCGCTCCTTCCACTTGCGGTCAACACAGGTGGAGACAACTTCCGTCTGGGCCATGGCGTGGTCAGCCTGCCAGAAAATTTCCATAATCTGTTGTTCGCTTTTTGTCAGATGCACGTTTCTATACCTCTCTCAACAAATATCTATGCTTTAATAGTATAGGTTCGTGAGATAAATGTCAATGGTTTTTGGGAAATTTCTTCAAAAAAGTTTATGTTATATTGTAACGTTTTAACAAGTCTCACACATTTCCTCTGTATTTTTGTAGATTTCCAGTTTTTGGGCCTAGATTCGACGTTTCGCGTACTGTGGCATATGCGTGGCAAACCGTGCCGCACCATGCCACACTTTTGCCGCATTTCCGTTTTTTTGCTGTAAACCGCTCCAATTCAACTCTACCGGTTAAGTGGTTCAGCACCCTGCCTTCCACTGCTCCTGCAAGTGCTTTAAGGCATGTTTTTCAATGCGGGAAACATTCCGCCGCGCCTATTGTAAACGATTGGCCCTAAGAAATCGCTTCCAACTCACGGAAGCGGAATTTGATGATGATTTGTTTGTTTTCGGTCAGTTCCACACGCTCGATGAGGCTGACCAGAAGCTCCCGGCTGGTGTAGGCAGAATCCAAAAACTGCTGCACCAGCTCTCTTGCTCGGTCTTCTGTGCTGACCGGGCTTTCTTTTTGTGATTCCAGCTCTTTCAGCTTCTCTTCCAGAGAAGTTCTGTCCATCTTTACTCGCTGATAGATGCGCTCGAAGTCCGCTTCGGCAAGAAGTCCGGTCAGCCGATCCATATACATCTTATCCAGGTTGGCAGTCAGACTGTCGATCTTATTCTGAATGGACTGGATTTCTGCTTCATGGTTTTCCGCCTTGCGGGCTTTCTCTACTGCATCGGCAGCAATTGGCTGAAGCTTATTTGGATCAAGATAGGCTTCACAGACTTCTCTGACTTTAGCCAGAACTGCTTCGGTAACGGTCTGCTCTTTGATGGAGTGGCAGGAACAGACACCTGCTTTGGTGAAACGCTGGTAGGTTCGACACACGAAAAACAGTCGATCTTCACCGGATACCGGCGGACGATTTAGCACCGCCATTGGATAACCGCACTCATGGCAGAAAATCAAGCCTTTTAATAAGAAGTCATAGGTTCTGCTTCGGGTGTGCCTGCGGCTGTTGACCAGCATCCGCACCTTCTGAAAGGTTTCTTTGTCAATCAGCGGCTCGTGGGTGTTTTCAACTACAACCCAGTTTTCCCGATCTTGTTTCAGACATTTCTTGGACTTGTAGCTGATTTTCACCGTTCGTCCTTGAACCATATTGCCCAGGTAGGTTTCGTTCTGCAGCATTTCAGAAATGCGTTCGCTGGACCAAAGTCCGGCATAAGGACCTTTGCGTCCTATATTCCAGCCACAGTAAGTTGCAGGCGTCGGAACACCTTCTTCGTTGAGAGTCGCCGCAATCTTTCGGCAGCTCATACCATCCAATGCCATGGCGAAGATTCTGCGCACCACAGGAGCCACTTCCTCGTCGATGACAATTTCGTTTTTCTCCGTCGGATGCATCTTATAGCCATACATGGGCTTGCCGCCAATGAACTGCCCTTTCCGCTGTTTATCCCGCTTGACGGATTTGATCTTCTTGGAAATGTCTTTGGCATACATATCGTTCATAATGGCACGGAACGGGGTAATGTCATTGGCGGTGGATTCTACACCGGTGTCAATACCGTCCAACAACGAAATGTAGCGCACTCTCTTTTCGGGGAAGTATCTCTCCATATAATGACCGGTCATGATATAGTCACGGCCCAGACGGGATAGGTCTTTGGTGATAACCATGTTGACCTTCTTGGCTTCGATATCCTCAATCATGCGCTGAAAGTCAGGGCGGTCAAAACTGGTACCGCTCCAACCATCATCGACATAGGTATCGTAAACGGAAAGGCGATGCTGCTGAACAAATTCATTGAGCAGGGATTTCTGGTTGGTTACACTTTGGGATGGTCCTTCGGTCTCATCCTCCTTTGATAAACGGATGTACAATGCGACATGGTAATCCATAGGGTTGCTTATTTCTAAGTACATAGTTTCCTCCTTGAAATAAGCGACCACTCATCGCAAACATTGTACAACGGGTTCCTCAGATGTCGCAAGGATGCGGACAAGATAAAGCCGAAAAGACTCCTCCAGCAACTCAGCGAGGCTCTTTTCGGCTTCGGTATATATGCAGTACACAACAGGCAAGGTTTGTTTCATACGTTCTACCTCCTTTGTTCATCGTATGTAAAGGGGCAAATTTTCTTGCCTGTCCATGTTGTGAAATTGATCCATTCCGTGACAGGAATGGAATTGTCTATGGGAAACTCGAAATTGTCCTTGGATTCCATGTATGATTTCTCTTTCTTTATCTCCATGCAGAAGTTAAATGATCTGATGCCGTGGTCGGACAAGCTGCCTGACATTTGCAAAAAAGATTGAAGTTTGCTGGAGCCGATTTTGGCTCCAGCTTTATTTTTGTCTGACGGTTGTGGTTGAGCGCTTACAGTGTTTAGAAAAAAATCCCTCTATACCAAGTTCTGTGTTGGTGTAGAGGGATTGCCTATTTAACTAAGTGACGTTGACTATGGCCTCGGCTGGCTTCTTGCAGCTCGTTGTTACTGCGGCTTTCGGATCTCCTTACTCTCCGTCTGCAAAACCTCCCCGAGTAGGAACAAGAACTTTCCTCCCATGTAACCGCCACATGATATTGTCAATATCACTTCCTACTGCCAAGCGCGTAGTGGTCTCTCACCACTTAGTTGTTGCCCATGCCTGGCACACTACGCCAGAAACCCGGCTCATACTTGACGCATAGCCGGGTTTCTTGAGAGGCTAATATCAATGACTGTTTTATAGATTGTGACCAAGTTTGTCATTACCTATATTTCAGAATATTCAGCATACTATGTTTATTTAGCTTGAACTATCACTTCTCCCTGACAATGAAGCAACTGAATCTCTAGTGTGCCTGGGATTCGCTGCGCAAATTGCGCTGGCTCTCCATCAATAGTAACGGAGTAGTCCGAATATTCCTCATTCATCACGGCTAGAAGTAAGCCTCCCACTCGACTGGTTTTATACCGAATTCTAGCGCTGGAATAATCGTTAGAAAAGTGCCACTCCTCTAACCAGGTGTCAAACCCAACCGTTACGTTACCCGGCTTATAGTATGAATGATACCACACCACAAGTGGAGAGGATAAGCCACTGAACTGATGGAACCATCCTCCTCGCTCACTTTCAATTTGGATCAGTTCAAAGGTGTTATAGCTGAAATCCGTCTCTTGGCTCCAGGCATGCAAGGCTGTTTTGGCAATTTTCTCTGCAAATTCCCCATATCCCAAATCCAGCATGGATTTCCAAAGGAAATACTGATACGGAAGCCACACACTTCCGTTCCAGTATCCATTGTCATAGTAATATCCAGCACTCTGGTCCACAGTAGATATACCTACCGGGGTAAACAGCTCTTGCTGACTTGTCAGGTGTGCAAGTAGCCGCTGGGTCTGCTCCGGGGTTGTGACCCCCGCAATCAGCGGGGTAACGCCGTCTACACCCTTGTTATAGTTTTCTCCCGTTTCCGTTCTCAGAATACCTGCAGCGTAGAGATTTCCGTCATGTACCACATAGCCGAAATATCCGCTTTCCTCGTCCCAGGCATGGTTGACAATGGCATCTCCCACCTGCTTTGCGTCATCGGCATATTGCTGGACATCCTGCTCGTACCCAAAATACTCCGCAATAGCCTTCATGAATTTTGCGATGCGCACCAGATGCACGCTGCTGCAAAGGGGGGCCACAGAATGCTCCAACTTCTGCTTATGCAGTTCAACCTGGGCCGGATAGTCATCCATGCCGCTGGCGTTGTAGAAGTAATCGTACACAGTAAGCAGGCCGCTCTTATACCGGGCGGTTGTAGACCCCTCGCTTTTCCCAGCGAAAAACTGATAATACCTCCGGAGCATGGGATAGTACTGCTTGAGCCGGGCTTTTCCCTCTGGCGGCAGCTTCTGTAGCAGTTCGTAGAACAGATAAAATTGTGTGGGCACCATAGATCCGTGGAACAAAAAGGCAAAATCCTGGTTGTCTTTTTCTGACAAGTAGGTATCCAGCACATATTCCGCTTTTTGCGTGGAATACTCCAGCATACCAATCCCGATCATTCCGGAATCCCATGTATAGAGACTGTCCCACCGCTTTCCCGGGGTGTAGTGGATAATCTGACAACCGTGCCTGCAAATGGGGTAGACCACATTTGAGAATATGGCCGATTTCATCAGCCGAACAGCAAAGGCAAAGGGCTCTCCCGCCCGGTTGCAGCATTTTTGCTGCTGTTCCACATAAAGCAGCCGCTTTTTCTCCAGCTGTTCCTGAGTATACTGAGCACCAGTGCTGCTGACATATAAATACTCTGTCTTTGAAGTGTTAGGCGCAAGGAAGATCGCCTCCACCACATTGATGTGATAAAAGCCATCATCCGAGTGCTTCTGCTGAAACGAGTTGGAGAAGCTTCGGGTCAAGTCGTCATAGGTGTGGTCGGAGTTACTCATTCTTGTAACCAAGGCATCCTCAATGCAGCCGGAATGCAAGGTTCTCTTGCGTACGCGGGGATTGAAAATGGTCAAACCAATCTCTTTCTCGTGATAATGATAGCGGTATTTTGTAGTGTGTCCAGTTTCTTCTATATCCGGTATATCCGGAATGACATTTCGCTTTGTCTGCGTCACGGTTATTTCGTGGATATCCTCCCGCTCCACAATACAGAAAAAGTCCAGCTTCACTCCATTTCCGTTGGTGCCTTTGGATACCAGATCCAACTGAAACACGCCTGGCTCCAGCTGCCCCAATTCCAGGAAGGCTATTCTGGTTGTGCTTGTTTTTTCAAAAGTAATGTCTCCGTATGCAGTGGCAAATACCACATTCTCGGACTCATTCACCGTCTGGTAACGCACACACAGTACTCCATTCCGGTACTGATTCTTAATCTCCTGCCGAAATGAGATTGTGTCATCAGAATCACCGCCAAAAGCCTTCAGCTTCAGGTGGGCAGCCATGAATGCATAGAAGGTTTCCCCCACGCCCACACCGTCCACAAAGTCTTTCTGTTGTACTTCCCCTTTTTTCAATCCATCCGGATTGAGTCGGTCCCACGGTCTCTTTCTGGCAAATTGCAGGTTCTGGTAGTCGATGGCCTTCCAGTAATCATGCTTTTCGGGCAGCACAGGGGTGTTGACAGTTATCTGTGGGTATTCAATGGCTGAAAGTAGATTGAGCAGGCAATTTTGCGGTCGGTCCGTGTGGTTGTGATACTCCACCCGGACGCCCCAGGTCTCCTCATCCAGTTCAAAAAATTCCACATCCGCATACAACTGATCCTTCCAAATCAGCTCATACCGATATTGGAAATATCGCCCCTCCGGGTCCGCCTGCCAGGGATGATAATTGGACGGCACCGTAACATTGGGCGCTGGCACTGAGCTGTTGGCATAGGTAGGATATATCACCAGGTCAAATCTGGCACCGGGAATCGCGCTCTCCTTCATCACACGTGAGAGCCCCATGTATTTCTTGGAATACGGTCCCCATACCGGCATCTGTTTTTGCTTCTCAAGATCCATATATCCACATTCCTTTCTTGGGCGGCTTGGCTGACGGAGAAGAAACCGGCGCATAGCATAACGCCATAACTTGGCTAAATATCGTTATACGTGCGCCGATTTTATCCAACGTTTTATTCTTTTGTCTGCTTCAGTTGCAGTTTAGCGATTTGATCTTCAATCTCAATCATCTTTTTGCCAGTAAGCGGGTAGAACTTCATGGCGATTACGGAGATAATCCAGCCAGCAATGGGCATGCCGTTGTACAGGATCATAATAACAAAAAATAACTCCGGGGTCAAGGAGTCAGTCACCCTTTCTTGTTGTACCCGCAGTCGCAGCAGGGTCCGCCGGAAGCAAGGGTATACTGCCGCACAAAATTTGTCACACCGCCTGCTTCGCTCATGGTGTAGTCCAGATGGCACAAAGCAGGGGTCAGGTCGTACAGCCCCAGCTCCTTCATCAGCACACAGATGCCGCATTTGGTAAAGCGTCCCTCGTAGCCGCTGCCGTCAGGGTATTCGTAAAACTCCATGTTCCACGAATAGGGGTTGCGGTCGGCGGCTTTCAGGGCAGCTGTGGCTTTCATAGCGGCAATATCCTTTGCGGTGAACTTGCTTTTTCCGCTTTTGCGGCAGAACCACTGCATGGGCTTTGTCATCATGGATCTTGCATAGTAATCCGTCATC
>ERZ773170.1895-NODE-1895-length-14113-cov-3.131313_pt1 | contig 14113 bp, 18 predicted proteins | sample MGYA00581002_ERZ773170 | MGnify/ENA primary metagenome ERZ773170 (study PRJEB29015, sample SAMEA2737811) | human gut metagenome | biome: human gut; feature: human-associated habitat; material: faeces | place: China | collected 2012 ... | reverse complement strand
CATAGCCGAGAAGAAGATGTAGAAAAATTAACCCGAGAATGTCAGGGCATTCCGGATTCACAGAGCGCGCACCTGCCCGGGTCCGATGCTCTTACTACGGCAGCAGCTACCCCCCCCTGCATATTTTACTCATTATCAGCAAATTAAACACAGGATTCGGTGGCGGAAACATGTTGGGGGCCAATCAGGCACGCGGCAAATACATATTATTCTTGAACAGCGATGTCCTTTTGACGGAAGATTGCATAAAACCATTATGCGATATGCTGGAGGATAATCCCCACATAGGTTGTATTACTCCTCAGCAAATGAACGGCTCCGGTGCACTTTTGCCGACATTCGGACATGAACCGAGTGTTTTCACAGCCGTTTGGGGGACTCGTCTATTGGAAAAACTATTTCCTCGTCGATATCCCCGTCTGTATACTCCGCTCGCCGAAATAACGAATGCGTCTTACATCAGTGGATCGTTTATGTTGTTTCCTTTGCAGGTATTTTACCTAGCAGGAGGGTTCGATACGAATATTTTTCTTTATTACGAAGAATACGATATATGTACGCGATTAAGTGCATTAGGATACAAGAGCGTCATCGTTCCGTCTTACACGTACACCCATCTAGTCGGCGAATCTACGAAACACGTAAAATCCGAAACGACTCGGGAAATGTTCATTTCTCAACTTTATGTATATAAAAAACATCATCGCACGATAAACTACTGGCTGTATAAATGGATCGTCATAATTAAAATGGCCTTATTACATAAACGGTTGTGGTACTTGTTGCCCTCCATGGTGAAAGGAGAGAATCTGGCCGGATCCATGAGACACAGAGTACGATAATTTTCCCCATGTCTTAAAAAGTTTATGGACGTATCAATCATTATAGTAAACTATAAAACGGCCTGCCTGCTTGCGAATGCAGTGGAATCCATATTTGATAAAACGACGGGAGTGGATTTCGAGGTCATTGTCGTGGACAATGCCTCCGGCGACGATTGCGGCAGCCTGCTTGCGCGGAAATTCAAAGGTCGTGTGACTTACGTCGGATTGAATGAAAACATCGGATTCGGGCGGGCCAACAATGAAGGCGCCCGTCTTGCGAAAGGACGTAATCTGTTTTTTTTAAACCCGGACACGATCTTGCTCAACAATGCTGTCAAACTGTTGAGCAACTATCTCGATGCGCATTCGGGAACAGGAGCCTGCGGAGGTAATCTGTACGATGAAAAGATGAGCCCGGCTCATTCCCTTATCCGATTATTTCCGTCTGTCGCTTACGAACTGGACTCCTTGTTGGGTGGCTATCCCTTAAAACTGAAATACGGAAGAAACTACCAGTTCAACCATTCCGGGAAGCCGCTAGACGTAGCATATACTTTGGGAGCCGACTTGATGGTAAAACGTGCCGTTTGGGATCAAACCGAAGGGTTCGACAAGCGTTTTTTCATGTTTTTTGAAGAAACGGACTTGTGTTTCCGTATCCGTAAAAACGGCTGGGAAATCAAGTCCGTTCCGACTGCCGAAATACAACATCTGGAAAGTAAGAGTTTTGCCGATACCGTCGACGAAAATCGGATTTTTCTTTTTGAAACGGGCCGGAAAATATTCTATACGATCCATTATTCCCAAGGTTATCGAAAGGTGGCCGATGTTCTTTACGGTTGGTCCATCGACATACATCTGTTCTTGACAAAATGTTTGTCGAATAAGAGAGGACATACGTTTTGGAAAATGAAGAAGAATGCATTCAATATCGTGAAATCCATGTCATGAGAAAAGCGGTGTACATAGATACTTTTTCCTACACGACAACGCATGAGATGTTCAACGCGTCGTTACTTTCCATGTGTAGCATCGTCTTCGATAACGTGACGTACCTTGCGGGTAAGGATAGTTCGAATAACGTGACGCGAATTGCCGAAAAACATTTACGAAATAATGTCGACCGGCGATACTGTTTCGTTTGGAAAGGAAACGGCCGATGGAATTTCTTGATGAGGTTCGTTACCGGAGCGTTACAAAACTTCCGCTTCTTGCTGGTATCTTCGAAAGACGTCACTTTAATATTCAACTATAACAATTTGTTCGCATTACGGTTATTGAATTGGCTGAACAAATATGCCCGACGTGACGTTCTCGTTTTTTGTCACGGTGAATTAGAAGCTCTTTCTTCCGATATTAACAAAGCAGGTTTATTGAGCCGACTGTTAAATAAATTAGCAAAAAACTTTTTTCTATCTCATAGGACCACCATTTCTCCCGGGTTGCGTTTTGTGGTTATGGGGCCCAAACTCAAAGAAAACCTTGGTTACATTCTCACTTCGGAGCAGATGGAGAGATTTGTTTGTGTAGACCATTCATATATATTCCGAAGCGCATTACCTGCTATCTCCAAACCAGACAACAAGCTGCATATAGGAACGATCGGCGTGATGAACAAGGCAAAAGGAATTAACAAATATGTCGATCTATATCGGCTGTTACCTGAATCGGCAAAAAACCGTTTCGCTTTCTCCATTGTAGGTAATATTCAGACAGAAAGTTCCATATTAGAAGACACAGACATATGCTATGAGACGGGGGACGTCCCCCTATCCCGCGACGAGTATGACCGCAGAATACAGGAACTGGATTATATCCTTTACTTCTATTCGAGCGATGCGTACAAGATCACTGCCAGCGGAGCCATATTCGATGCGATCAATATGCGTAAACCCATTATCGCCATCCGGAACGATTATTTCCAGTATTTGTTCGACACATACGGAGAGTTCGGTTATTTAGTCGACGACATATACCAAATGAGAGAGATGATTTTAAAGATCGACTCCAAAGAAATGTCCCGTAAATGGGATTTCGACAGCATACAACACAAGTTATTACCGGAATCGGTCGCTACGCAATTACGCGAGATTGCGATTTGATTTCTCTTTATTGTTATCCTTTGTCAATCTACGTCGCCGTATATTTATTCATCATGGTGCTCTCATTGTCGGATATGTTTAAAAAGAATATCCGGCAATTCATCATGTCGTTCATTTTGATAGGACTCGTGATCTTCGTTGCGGGAAGAGGAGGAATCGGTGCCGATGGATATAATTACGTATATAGTTGGGAAGCAACGGCCACGTTATCCGATCAATCTTTGGAGCCGTCAGTGCCATTGGCTTACGCCGAACCGGGATACTATTATTTCACCGTATTGATCAAAAGTATATACGACAATCTTTTTTTCTATTTTGCCATATTATCTTTACTCACACTATCTTTTTTATTTTCCTCGCTACGTCAGTATTCCATTTACCCTTTGATGGGTTTAGTCGTTTACATGGCCCGATATTTTATGCTGAGGGATTTCAATCAGATTCGCGCTGCGGCAGCTATAGCAATCATCATTTACGCAACAAAATTCATAGCACAACGTAATGCCCGGAAGTTTTTCGCATACTGGTTTCTCGCATTGCTTTTCCATTCCAGTATGGTCATTGCTTTGCCTTTTTATTGGTTGGACAGGCTGAGACCTTCTCGTAAACAGCTCTATCAGATAATCGCTACTGCGTTTTTACTGTCAATTGCCATCAATCAATTGTTTAAAGATGTCATTAACTATATATCGCAGACTTTAAATATATTGACCGCATATACCGGAGACAGCGAAATGGCTGAAGGTAGCGGGATGTTGAACCCCATGATATACTTCCAATTAATCACTCTGCTTTTGTTTATAAAAGCAGAACACTATTTGAAAGACAAACAGCCATATTATTACACATTAAGAAACGGATACCTATATTCCACTGTCATTTTAATGATTTTCAGCTCCCTAATGGTTATTGGATCTAGGCTGTCAACCGTTTTTGCCACATACGATATATTCATAATCCCAGCTTTATTTTCCATCCTTAATCGTAACTCGCGTTGTTTTGTCGGTCCTCTATTATACGCATTATTAATGTTGCTATTTCTTATCAATTTGTCTCGAGCGGGTCAAAACATGAATGAATACGGGCAATTGTACACGATCAGTGCTTTTTGACATATGACAAGTCTGAAAATAGGATGTATATTGATAGCTTATTGTCCGGAGATCATTACATTGAAAAAATCTGTAATGCTTTTGTCTCGCCAAGTCGACAAGATCTTTGTCGGGGATAATACTCCGGAAGGCACCTTCTCTGCTGCAGAACAAATTGTGCAATGTATGGATAACGTTATATATTGCCGTTTTGAATGTAACATAGGAATTGCGGCAGCTCAAAACGAAGGAATCAAATACTTTCTGAAAAAAGATTACGATTATATTCTCTTCATGGATCAAGACAGTCTGGTATCTGAGAATATGGTTGTTTCCCTATGCAGGGATATGGAGTGGCTGAAGAATCATGGTTTTCATGTAGGCGGTATCGGCCCTCAACCGATAAATAAGCAAAACGGGAAAAGGTATACGGAAGATTTCAATGTCCCAACGGTCGCAGACGGGAAAATTATCAAAGTAAATCAAATCATCAGTTCTGCATCGCTGATTCCTGTTAAGCTTATAAGACAGGTGGGAATGATGGACGAACGTCTGTTTATCGATGGAGTGGACTACGAATGGTGTTGGAGAGCCCGAGTAATGGCGGGTGTGGACTTCTTTATTTCTAGGACGACAAGCATGTTACATCAGTTAGGGGAGGGAGATAAGTTTTTCCTCTTTCGAAAAATAGCCATCGCATCCCCGTTCAGAATTTATTACCAATATCGCAACTACTTTTGGTTGTTACGTCGGACATATGTCCCCATACGATGGAAATTGAAAAACGGGATTAAATATTTTATAAAAATATTCTATTACACTCTATTCCCCTCTCAGAGAAAACTATATGCTCGAAATATATGCAAGGGCATGAAAGACGGATTCCGCACACCGAATAAAGCATGAGATTGTTCCTGTTATTAATTAAACAGAGTAAAGTCAATCCGCTTTATTATGGTTCGTCCCGATTCGTTTCGTAATTGATTCGACGTCAGGCATACTGATAATCTTTCAAATATCCTAACTACTCTCAGCTTATAGATCCGAAGGCCTTTTGCAGTATAAGGGCTTCGGATCGTTTTATTTATTGGTTGTCAGTCTGCCCGCATTAGAACGACTCCTCGACATGCCGCATATTGTCGAGGGGGTCTTCCGGACGTCGGATTCGGGACAGATGATGTTTTGTCCGCCGATAACGGTAAAAGGTATCGGTCTTGTATCGAGCAGGTTCTGCAACGTGCGGGGCGAGATATGCAGATATTTGCACACCTTGTCTCCGATCAACTTGCGTTCACCCATAACCGAGGGTCGGTATGCCCAGTCGGCCCGTAGCAAGGCCCACCCACCTCGCCGATTTTTTGCAAAATCTCCTCTTATTTCTTCAATCTCGCCATTCTAAGCCAACATAGTTCTCGTACATTTAAGATGCTGAATTTGTCCCTCCCGAATAATTTTATTACCTTAGCCTCAGTTGTTTGAGACTATGAATCCAAACGCAAAAGACGGAAGATAGAACCGTTGCCTTTTCGTTACCTCGTCCCAATTAAAAAAGTGCAACAAGTCAGGTATCAACTTGTGCACAATCCTAAAGGAAATCATTATTGCACCCCTATGAATCCACTCCTCCCAAAAGAAAAAAGTTGCGCAAAAAAAAGAAAAAGGTCCCGACTACACCCCGACTGATGTTCAAAGTTGAGGCTTCGACGAGCCGAATTTTCGGAAAGCCTTTTTCAGCCGATTTAAGCCTTCGAATTTCCATGAGCAATACCGATACCACCCAAAGAGAGAAACTCCGTCTGTCGCAAACCCTCTCGTGAATTCCGGGCATTACGGCGACATGAATACAGACAGGGGAGCGTCCTTGCTTTCTTCTTCACCTTTTGTGAAGGTATTTCTCGTTCCTTACTGTTTGACAGTATGCTATTCATTAAATTTATCGGAACGTAGCGAAATATATTCATCTTTATTTGCAGGTCTAAATTTTTAGACTTACATTTACAGTAGATAAAAAACCGTTATGATTAATAATATGCCTGAAATATGCAGATTTTACGGTATAATATTATACCTATATTGGCGAGACCACAATCCGCCGCATATTCATTTCACATACGGCGAATACGTTTGCCATATTCGGATTATTGATCGAGTTGTAGACGGCAAAGCCCCTGCAAAGGTTATTGTCCTTGTAAACAAGTGGATCGATGAGCACGAAGCGGAATTGTTGTCGCTGTGGGAGAAAGCCGTAAAAGGCGAAAAGATCGGGACGGTAGAACCATTAAAATAGCGCAGTTATGTTGAGGATTACGGATGTAGATTATCTTGGAGATTATACGCTGGCATTGACGTTTAATAATGACGAAAAGCGGGTGTGCGACTTGAAGCCCTATTTGTCGGGTGAAGTTTTCGGCGAGCTGCTCGATAAATGCAAGTTTATACAATACGGGCTCACTCGTGAGACTATCGAATGGGCGAACGGAGCAGATTTCGCACCTGAATTTCTCTACGACATCGGGACGGCTCAGTAAATTAAGTATATGTAGATTATGGAGAACCCTAACGCAAACAATGTAATCGGAGATGTGTTCCGCCGGTTTCCGCAATTGAACGTATCGGAAATCGCCCGCACAATCGGTATTCACAAAAGCCTACTATCTAAATATATTTACGGAACGAAAAAGCCGTCGGAGAAACGCACGGAAGAGATATTGAATACTTTGCGGCAAATAGGACGGGAATTGGCTCAAATACACGGATAACGGGGTAAATATGGAAACGACAACAAGGATTTGCGCACTGCGTGAGTTGATTCCGGCAACCCCGATTCATCCGGGCGAAATGATTAAAGACGAATTGCAGGCGCAGGGCGTATCACAACGGAAATTCGTCGGTATTACCGGAATGCCCTACACGGCCTTTAACGAGATTATCAACGGGCACCGGCCGATAACAAACGATACGACATTGAAAATCGAGGCAGCAACCGGGATAACCGCCAATCTGTGGATAGGTTTGCAATCCGACTATAATATACAGACCGCTCGCCGTGATTCCGGCCTTTCTGCGGTTCTCGACCAAACACGCAAAACGGTTGCGGCATTATAGCTATGATGAACAAAACGTACACCATAGACGCGCACAGCCTCAACAAGGCGCGGTCTCTGTTTGAGAGTGGCAATATAGACCGTATCGAGGTGGGAACGGTCAAGGGATTGCAGGACATACACTGCTATTTGTTCGGTGGTCTGTATGACTTTGCCGGAAAGGTGCGTACTATCAACATATCGAAAGGCGGATTTCGCTTTGCCAATGCCCTATACCTCGATGCGATATTACCGGTTATCGAGCGAATGCCGGAAACGACGTTTGAGGAGATAATAGCGAAATACGTTGAAATGAACATCGCCCACCCGTTTATGGAAGGGAACGGACGAGCCACCCGGATATGGCTCGATATGATGCTGAAAAAGCGAATCGGGCAAGTCGTAGACTGGCGCAAGGTGGACAAAGACCTAGATTTGCAGGCAATGGAACGTAGCCCGATAAACAATTTGGAACTGCGCACGTTGCTCGGCGGAGCGTTGACCGACCGCACGGAGGATCGGGAGGTTATTTTCAAGGGAATCGAACAATCGTATTACTACGAGGGGTACGAGGCATGATGTAAATGTCGTTTCTTGTCATTACGGCAGCGACAACATCAAAATATGGAAGGAGTATATTGATGAAAAAACGATTACGTAAGAAGCTGCACATAAGGAGAGTTTAAAGAAGTCGGAATATTTGTCAAAGTATCCGTAACCGATGCGACAGCGAGAGATATTCTCGACAAGCTCGCAGACATAGCCGATGCCAATAAGTTGATATTTTGCGGTGGCGGGGCCGGACATATCATAACCCCGGGCGAAGAATATGGCGATATCACAATGTCACGGAAAATAGAATACTTGATGCTGGCCTTAATACCTGATCCTTATTTGTTGTCCGATGGGATCATAGGGTATTATACCGATCCAACGGCAAAAACCATATCACATGATAAGGTAGAGAAAGTCAAAGCGGCTATAAATGTTTTGAACGTAGAGCACAAGGCGAATTATTCGGTAGATTTGTGGAATTAATAATTACGACTGCCACTATGGAAATACAGGTCATACAGAGCAAGATATACGAGATACGGGGTGTTCGGGTGATGCTGGATCGTGATTTGGCAGAACTCTACCAAGTGGAGACCCGAACACTCAAGCAGGCGGTACGACGCAATATCGAAAGATTCCCCGAGGATTTTATGATGCGGCTATCCGCCGTTGAGGCTAACAAACTGATAGACATAGGGAGATCACAAAATGTGATACCCCAAGATACAATATCGGTTCCTCGGAAATGTTTGCATTTACTGAGGAAGGGGTCGCAATGCTTTCCGGTGTTTTGCGCAGCAAGGCAGCAGTGCAGGTAAATATAGCCATAATGCGGGCATTTGTGGCGATGCGCAATTATATCACCACCGCCACGACCGTAACGGCGGAACTGGCCGAAATTCGGGCGAAACTGGCCCTGCTGGAGAGGGCGGATTCCGAGAATGCCGAGGCGGTCAGCGATCTGTCGGAGGATATGCGGAAAGAGTTGGATAATATTTACCAAGCTATCGCCGCATTATCGATCAAAATTCCACAGGCCCGCAGGCCCGCAAATCCGATAGTTCGGAAAAGGAAGAATAACGCCAGTAATATATTTTCATAGCCTCGCGAGATCGGCTTTTTTTTAATGTTCCGCAAATTCCGCATTTTTAATGGCCTCGGAAAACTCGGAAACTCCGGTTTTACCCGTCGATATTCACCGGCCGCCCCTGCCCTTGTACTGGTTACCACCTCAACCAAGCCTCTTTGCAATACCGGAAAAACGTGTCCAATGTGTATCGGTCACAATGGATCAGGCATCGATCGTATTGTCTGTTGCATTTCCTTGCATCGTATTTCGCAGACAGAGACGAAACCGTGTGAAAAAATGCCCGCCCGCGCTCTTTCAACTCCGAGGCCAACGAGCAGCCGATAGCATACCGATCCGAACGGTTTTCCGCGATGTTCGCCTTGCGCTTCCGTAACTCATCTACCAGCGTTTCCACAAGGGAGAAACAGTATTCCGGATTCATTGTCTTATGTTCGGTAATCTTCTTTTTCGGGAGAAACGACGCATCGCGAATTTCATTTGAAATTTCGTCCGTTTCCGTGCGATTATCGGGATGTTGGCAACCGGGTACGTGTAATCGGGTTGCACCCGCAATACTTCGAGCAGCGTCCAAAACATCCCGTAACCTTCCATCCCCATCTCCCAAATAAGACGCTCGCATTTGGGATCGTCTTTTGCGTTGTATTCATGGGGAAAATAGAACGTATCGCGCTTACTCATTACGCCCCCCTTCCTGCAATACGGGGCTCGCTCGGCTCGATAAAATATCGCTTATAGCGACTGCCGTGCTCCGATTTTACCCAAAAATCCGAAACGACTACCCCTTTGTGACGCAGATCACGAATAACGCTCCGAAGGTCTGACAGGCGAAGATCGGCGGAAATGTCGGCTATTGTACGCGGGATTCCGTCGGATAGCAAATTAAATACGCGGCGCTGGTGGAAAGCCAAAGAAATTTGACTATTTTTACAGCAGTGGATACTGAATCCCTTTAGATGTTGCGGGGCCGTCCATCCGGACGGCTTCTCTTTTGTCATTCATCGCCGGCCCTCCTACTTTTTACGTGCACTTTCTGCCAGCCTCAACGCTTCGTCCGATTGCGAATGCGGCCGATAGGTCCGACTTTCGATCCATTGCAAAAGCTCCTTACGGGAAAACACAAGGCGTTTGCCGATACGCTTAAAAGGTATTGTCCCGGAAAAGGTCTTTCCGTATAACGACTTTTTCGTTATTGGCAAACCGTTTTCTTTCAGAAACACGACAGCGTCGTCGATGTTCATTACTTCCGCCTGTGATTCCTGTGTCGGTTGTGCTTTTTGCTTGGCATCCGAAATCGCATCGTGTACAATGCCCGCAATAATTTCTTTCGCTTGTCCTATCGACAAAGCCGCGAAAGGGGCAAAATCGTTGATTTCCATAGTGAGATTTTTTACTATTTTTTGGTTTTAACGCACTGGCAATTGCGTGCCCTGCGACTTGGGCTTGCCTGTGCCTCTCACTGTCACATAGAATTGGGAGCCTAAATTTCCCGGCAAAAAGCCAAAAATTACCAACAAATTACAAACAATCACATTATACATACTGCATATAATGCATTTACATTAACCTATTTTCCAATATCTTTTTTTGTATTCGTTCTTTTTTTAGGGGCAAGGGCGGATGTGGCGTTGAGAAATGCAATAAAAAAGCCCGCCGAAATGGCGAGCGAATATCCGCGGTGTAACGCTAAAATTCAGTCAATAATTTCGCATTCTTTTCGCGTTCCTCCCTCTCAAAGGATGCGAGGTAGTTTTCCGTCGTCTTTAAGTCGGAATGCCCCAGCGATTCCGATATATAGGCAATGTTTGCCCCCGAGCGCTTCAATACCGTAGCGAACGAATGCCGGGCCGTGTAGGTCGATATGTGACCGATCCCCAGTTTCTCGCCGACGGCTGCCATTCGTTTGTTGATCGCTCTTGTCAGGTACTGCGTCTTGCGCTTTTGAACCAGCGCCGATTCATTACCGACCAGCACGGGAAAAATATAACTGTCCGGCGTGGGGGGATTACCCCATGAATCGATAATACGCTGCATCGGTTCCGAAACGACGGCCCGGACCTCTTTCCGCGTCCGGCTCGTCCGCTCCGTCTTTTGACGGACGAAGCATATTTCCCCGCCGACAATATCGCAGTACCTCAACTTAACGAAATCGGCCACATTGATTCCATTGCACAAATACAAGAACAGCCAATAATCGCGGTATTTTGCAGTTGCCCGGCTTCCGTCCTCGTATCGGGCGATCTTCCCGATCTGCTCCAGCGTAAGGGCCATTTTCCGACCTTCCCCGGCCTGTATCTCGTACCGTCCCCGCCCGAACGGGTATTGCGCAGCCCTGATTATCCCGTCTCTTTTGGCATCGTTGAGGACCGCCCGTAACGTCCGCAAATGTATAGCGATAGTAGTCTGTGTTTTGCCCTCGTTATGCAAGAATAACTCGTATTTGCGAACCCAATCGACCGAGACGCGAGCGAATCCGATATTATTGCCGGCATAGCGTTCTAAGCCCTTCAGGACATTGTCATACACAAGCATATTCCCGACTCGATTATTGGCCCGCAAATCGGCTATTTTGGCCCGAAAAGCCGTGTTTATCGTATCGGTTCCCGCCTTTCTCAGACGATTATTCAAGGCATCGAATGAAAATGACCCGCCAGCGGCCAACGCCTCAACGTTTTTCCGCACTATATCGAAGCTATTGGCAATGCTTTCGCGGAGCGCAACGACATTCCGGCTCCTCGCAGCGGGCAGCTTGTCCCAATCCTCCGGGGTCATATCCTTTCCGGTAGGATAATACTGCCTTTGACGTTGATAGGTCACCCGGATCCGGACCGGACAAAGGCCATTCTTTTTGGGGTGTCTCGTATCGAGCACCGCAGCAACTGTTATTCCGTCTTTCGAGTATTGCATCTGTGTGTAAATTTTGGTTTTCGGCACACAATTTACACACAAACATACGAAACAAACAGAAATAGACAAAAACAAAATTAAATAATATCCCTTATTTTTGCACTGAAATACAGCATTTTACAGCAAAAGATTAAAAAAGACAAAAATCGATAAAAATCGCCGAATTCTGCCTTACAAGCAGAGGGTCCGGGGTTCGAATCCCTGTGCTTCCACAGAGAAACGGGTTGCGATATAAATCACAACCCGTTTCTGCATTTACGACCGTTGCACGGTCCCGCACCACAAGGCACTCCGATACGGCATCCCCTACACCCTGTTACCTTACGCCTTGCTTTTACAACATGAACGGATATTCGCTCCGAACGAGCGCATAGCCCCTTTCCCGAACTTTCCACAACCCATGTTCGAACGGCCGACGCCCTCCTGCAAGCATACGCACAAAAGCACGAGCCTCCTCGAAGCGCCTCCGGCAGACGCCCGACAAAATCGCAGAAAAGACCGTATTCACGCCAAAGCATCACCAAACATACGGTGTCCGAAGATGCGGCCGCAGCTCGACGGGCTGTGCAAACCTGAAGAAAACAAAGGCAGCATACGGCCGGAAGAGCAGAACGTCCACGCCCCTTCTCTCAGAATTCCGGTCAGATATCCCGCCGGTGTCTCCTCGCTCGTCGTCCGAAATCCGGAGCGTTCGAAAAACGTATCGGCTATCGAGGGGTTGCAACTCCTCGACAGCCGATATGCTCAATCTTTCCATCCGGGAGCTCGCCCCGCCAGCGGGAAGCGGACTTTCCGTGCGGCTCTTCTCTACCCGATCACGCCGCGAACCCGGTCGTCGAAAGCCGACAAAGCGGCTTTCGCTCCCTCTCCCATCGCCACGACGATCTGCTTGTAAGGAACCGTCGAGACATCGCCCGCCGCATAAACGCCGGGAATGCCCGTCCGGCAATAGTCGTCGATAACGATCTCGCCGGCCCGGTTCCGCTCCAGCAAGTCGTCGAACAGGTCGCTGTTGGCCGACAGTCCGATCTGCACGAAAACGCCGTCGAGCGGAATCGTCCGCTCCTCGCCGCTCGCACGGTCCTTGAGTCGCACGGCGGTCACTTTCGAGCCGTCGCCTTCGACGGATGTCGTCTGCACCGAAGTGAACACCACGACGTTCGGCAGGCTCCGCAACTTGTCCTGAAGCACGACGTCGGCCTTCAGCGAATCCATGAACTCCAGCACGGTCACATGCGAGCAGATGCCGGCCAGATCGATGGCCGCCTCGACGCCCGAGTTGCCGCCTCCGACAACCGCGACCGGACGGTCCTTGTAGAACGGTCCGTCGCAATGCGGACAGAAAGCGACTCCACGCCCCGTATACTCCCGCTCGCCCGGCACGTTCAGGCGTCGCCAGCGGGCGCCCGTAGCGACGATCAGCGCCGGAGCCACGAACCGCTCGCCGGTCGCAGTCGCCACGCTCTTGAGTCCGTCCGCTACCTCGACCTTCGAGGCCCGACGGTGCTCGAACACCTCGACCGGATAACGGCCGAGATGCTCCGCGAGCCGACCGACCAGCTCGCGACCGGTCGTTTCGGGAACGGAAATCAGGTTCTCGATACCGACCGTCTCGTTGACCTGCCCGCCGATGCGCTCGGCCACGAGGGCCACGCTCAGTCCTTTGCGGGCCGAGTAGATCGCGGCCGAAACGCCGGCGGGTCCGCCCCCGAGCACAACGACGTCGAAACGGCGCTCGACAGCCTCGATTCCCGCGGCATCGATCCCGTAGCGGGCCTCCAGCTTCGCAAGCAACTCGCCGAAATCGCCCCGTCCTACGTGCAGCAACTCGCCGTCGGCAAAAACGGACGGAACGCCCTGAACGTTCAGCGCGGCCACCTCGGCCTGATGGATCGCCCCGTCGACCGTCTCGTGTTCTACGCCCGGATTCAGCGTAACCATCGCATTGAGGGCCTGCACGACATCGGGACAGTTCGTACACGTCAGCGACACATAGGTCGTCAGGCGGATCGGACCGTTCAGCGCCCGGACCCGGTCGCAGACGCTCCGGTCGGGAAAGTTCTTGCCCTGGCCGTCGGCATTGAGCACGGCCAGCAGCAGCGACGAGAACTCATGACCGGTCGGCACGGCCCGGAACGAGATCCCGGGCGGCTCACCGTTCCTCAGCAGCGAAAAGCGCAACCCTTCGCCCGGGCGCTCGCGGCAAGCGATCCGGTCGGAGCACGAGGCTACCTCGCCGAGCAGCTCGACGAGCTCGCCACGGCTTTCGTGTTGCGGCGCAACTTCCATATCGAACATATAATCGGCCTTGAGGCCGGAGAAAATGGAGCGGACCTGCTCCTTGAGGGATGCATCCAGCATGGCTCTATCGTATTGAATCGTTCATGAACCGAAATCCGACGGAGAACGGATCGGACCGGCTTCGGAAGGGCGGGCCGACCGCTCGCCGGAAAAATAAATCTTA
>ERZ773170.1886-NODE-1886-length-14143-cov-6.986229_pt1 | contig 14143 bp, 9 predicted proteins | sample MGYA00581002_ERZ773170 | MGnify/ENA primary metagenome ERZ773170 (study PRJEB29015, sample SAMEA2737811) | human gut metagenome | biome: human gut; feature: human-associated habitat; material: faeces | place: China | collected 2012 ... | reverse complement strand
TTAACATCGAGGAGGAAATGAAGTCATCGTACATTGACTACTCCATGTCGGTCATTGTTTCACGTGCCCTTCCGGATGTTAGAGATGGATTTAAGCCCGTTCACCGTAGAATTTTATACGGAATGATGGAATTGGGTAATACTTCAGACAAACCTTATAAAAAATCTGCAAGAATCGTGGGTGAAGTATTGGGTAAGTACCATCCGCATGGAGACTCTTCAGTTTATTATGCTATGGTGCGTATGGCTCAGGAATGGGCAATGCGTTATCCTTTAGTAGATGGCCAAGGTAACTTTGGTTCTGTAGATGGTGATAGCCCCGCTGCCATGCGTTATACGGAGGCTCGTCTAAACAAGTTGGGTGAAGCGATGATGGATGACCTGTATAAGGAAACTGTAGACTTCGAACCTAACTTTGATAATACGTTGACAGAGCCGAAGGTGATGCCGACCCGTATTCCTAATCTTTTGGTTAATGGTGCTTCCGGTATTGCGGTAGGTATGGCAACTAATATGCCTCCTCATAATCTTTCGGAAGTAATTGATGCTTGTGAAGCATATATTGATAATCAGGAAATCACAGTAGAGGAACTGATGACTTATGTCAAAGCTCCGGATTTCCCTACAGGTGGTTATATATATGGTATCAGCGGAGTACGTGAAGGATATCTGACAGGTCGTGGACGTGTAGTAATGCGTGCAAAAGCGGAAATTGAAACCGGACAGACACATGATAAAATCGTAGTGACTGAGATCCCTTATAATGTTAATAAGGCTGAACTGATCAAATATATTGCTGATCTTGTTAATGATAAGAGAATAGAAGGTATCTCGAATGCAAACGACGAGTCTGACCGTGACGGTATGCGTATCGTTATTGATGTAAAACGTGATGCTAATGCAAGCGTAGTGCTGAATAAGTTGTATAAGATGACAGCCTTGCAGACTTCCTTCGGTGTGAATAATGTTGCATTGGTTCACGGACGTCCTAAGACATTGAATCTGAGAGATATGATTAAATACTTCGTAGAGCACAGGCACGAAGTAGTTATCCGCCGTACTCAGTTTGATCTGCGTAAAGCAAAGGAACGTGCACATATCCTTGAAGGTTTAATCATTGCTTCTGATAATATTGATGAAGTTATTCGTATTATTCGTGCAGCTAAGACTCCAAATGATGCTATTGCAGGTTTGATAGAACGTTTTAATCTGACAGAAATACAGTCACGTGCAATTGTAGAGATGCGTTTGCGTCAGTTGACTGGTCTGATGCAGGATCAGCTTCATGCTGAATACGAAGAAATCATGAAACAGATTGCTTATTTGGAAAGTATTTTGGCTGATGATGAGGTATGTCGTAAGGTGATGAAAGATGAATTATTGGAAGTTAAAGCGAAATATGGTGACGAACGTCGTTCTGAAATCGTTTATTCTTCCGAAGAGTTTAATCCGGAGGACTTCTATGCTGATGATCAGATGATTATCACAATTTCTCATATGGGATATATCAAACGCACGCCATTAACAGAATTCCGTGCGCAGAATCGTGGTGGAGTAGGCTCTAAGGGAACAGAAACTCGTGATGCGGACTTTGTAGAGCATATATATCCGGCTACTATGCACAATACCATGATGTTCTTTACACAAAAAGGTAAATGTTATTGGCTGAAAGTTTATGAGATACCAGAAGGAACGAAGAATTCCAAAGGACGTGCTATACAAAACCTGTTAAATATAGACTCTGATGACAGTGTAACTGCATATTTGCGTGTTAAGAGCCTGGATGACACTGAATATATTAATAGTCATTACGTATTATTCTGTACGAAGAAGGGTGTTATCAAGAAGACATTGCTTGAACAATATTCACGCCCGCGTCAGAATGGTGTAAATGCTATTACAATTCGTGAGGATGACAGTGTAATTGAAGTTCGAATGACGAATGGTAATAATGAAATCATTATTGCTAATCGCAATGGTCGGGCTATTCGTTTCCATGAAGCTGCAGTTCGTGTAATGGGACGTACGGCTACAGGTGTACGTGGTATTACATTGGATAATGATGGTCAAGATGAAGTAATAGGAATGATATGTATCAAAGATTTGGAAACAGAATCCGTAATGGTTGTTTCTGAACAGGGATATGGTAAGCGCTCTGAAATTGAAGATTATCGTAAGACTAATCGCGGTGGCAAGGGTGTAAAGACCATGAATATTACTGAAAAAACAGGTAAGTTGGTAACAATTAAGTCAGTGACCGATGAGAATGACTTAATGATTATCAATAAGTCTGGAATAACTATCCGTCTGAAAGTTGCCGATGTCCGCATTATGGGACGTGCTACTCAAGGTGTTCGTCTGATTAATCTTGAAAAACGTAATGATCAGATTGGTTCTGTATGTAAAGTAATGACAGAAAGTCTTGAGGATGAAGTTCCTGCAGAAGAAGCAGAGGGTACTATTGTTAGTGATCTGACTACTGATCAGGATGTTGACAATGCAGATACTGCTACAGATGTTAATGAAAATAACAACGAAATTGAGGAATAGACATAATATTAATAATTAATCAAACAACAATCATGAAAAGAGTATTATTTTCAATGGTTTTATTGATGGCCGTAAGCTTATCATTCGCTCAAATGAAGAATGTAAAAGAAGCCAAAAGCATTGCCAGTGATGTAAAACCGAATTTTAATCAAGCTGAAAAGCTGATTAATGAAGCCATTAAGAACCCTGAGACCAAGGATCTTCCTGACACATGGGACGTTGCTGGATTTATTCAGAAACGTTTTATCGAAGAAGAACGTGATAAGAAAGGTGTTCTGAAACAGCCGTTTGACACATTGAAGGCATACAACAGCATTTTAAAAATGTTTGAGTATTATACTAAATGTGATGATCTAGCTCAAGTACCTAATGAAAAAGGTAAAATTAAAAACAAATATAGAAAAGCAAATGCTTCAACTATATTGGTTGAACGTCCTAATTTGATCAACGGTGGTATTCAATTCTTTAACCTTGATAAGAATAAGGAAGCTTTGCAATTCTTTGCAACATACGTAGAATCAGCTTCTTATCCTATGTTGGCAGAGCAAAATTTGGCTAAAACAGATACTCTTTTGGCACAAATAGCATATTACGCAACATTGGCTGCTGACAGAGTAGGAGATAAAGATGCAATTATTAAATATGCTCCTGCTGCATTGGATGACAAAGATGGCGGTAAGTTTGCAATGCAATTGATGGCAGATGCATATAAAGCTAAAGGTGATACTGCGGCATGGGTTAAATCATTGGAAGAAGGTATTTTAAAATTCCCTGGAAATGATTATTTCTTTGCGAATTTGGTAGATTACTATACTAGCTCTAACCAAGCTTCTAAAGCTATGGAATTTGCTGATAGAATGTTGTCTACTGATGCCAATAACAAGTTGTATCTTTATGTGAAAGCATATCTTTATCATAATATGAAAGAATATGATAATGCTATTGAGTTCTACAAGAAAGCTATTGCTGCAGATCCTGAATATGCAGAAGCATATTCTAATGTAGGATTAGTGTATTTGATGAAGGCTCAGGATTATGCTGATAAAGCTACAACAGATATCAATGATCCTAAATATGCAGAGGCACAAGCTACAGTGAAGAAATTCTATGAAGAAGCTAAGCCATTCTACGAAAAAGCCAGAGCTTTGAAACCTGATCAAAAAGATTTGTGGTTACAGGGGCTTTACCGTGTTTACTATAATCTGAACATGGGTCCTGAATTTGAAGAAATCGATAAGATGATGAAATAATTATATTAAGTCAGTTATTATAAAAGACTATCCCAAAATTTAAATTGGGATAGTCTTTTTTATTTTTACAAATAAAGAAGCTTGAATGATGATTCTGATTTTTATCAAACTATATAATGATGATTCTCTTTTTGTGAGAAAATAAAAAAGAGGCTATACCAATTTTCTATTAAACATAATCACTATTATTCCCTAAACGTAAACAGCTTATTTTCGTTCTTTCTCATCATCCGTTAATAACAAGCAATGGCGTATCAGAATGGAAAATCATTTTACGAGCAATGCTCGGGTTAAATAATCGTGCAAATATATTCCTCTTATAGGAAGTTAATGTTATTATATCTATCTGATTATCTTTGATATACTTGTCAAGTCCTTTTAATAGATTATCATTCATTACCACATCATAATGAATTTCAAGCCCGGGATATTGTTTTTGGAAATAGTCTTTGATACCTGCAAGTTTAATTTCATTCCAAGTATCTTTGGATTCAGCCAGATGTATTAATGAGACTGAAAAATGGAAAGATTTCCATGTGTTGAAAAATGCTTCAAAAGCAATCAAGTCTCTCTGATCAAAATTGGTTAAGAAAGCAATACGTTTTACTTCATTGAATTCTTTGAATGGAGTATTTTCCGGAATAGCCAATACTGCTGTGCGGCTTCGATCAATAATTTCAGCTGTTACACTGCCAATTAAGTCAATGTCTTTCTGGCTTTTTCCACGCGTTCCCATAATGATAACCTTAGGACGTTGCTCCTTGGCATATCTTAAGATTTCTTCCTCCGGAATTCCTTCTCGTAAAATGCAACTATATTTGATATCCGGAAATTCTCCAGATGCAACTTTTTCCTTAATCTTATCAGATAGTGCGTTGAGATCTGAATGGACCTGCTGGATGATTGTTTTAACAGATTCTTCATCTCCGATCTGATAATTGAATACATCGCCATATGGTAATGACGAAGCGTATATCGGTGTAAAGTAAACATGTAATAGAATCACTTCAGAATTCTCAGTTTTGGCCAAATTAAAGCCAAATTCACACGCTTTCATCGAATAATTGGAGAAGTCGACAGGTATTAAAATTTTGTTCGATTTACTATCTACCTTAGGTGTCTTCTCTCCCACTATACTTTCAGATAACCAGGTAGAACTTTCCGTTATTTTTAATGCACGTGGTAGATCACTTTCTTTAATTCGCAGACGTACTCCTGAAGATACAACAGGTTGTATTTGATTTACGTTATGAATGTATGTTTCTATTCCTTCATTTTCGAGGACATTCTTTAGAATCTGAGCTTTTGTATAAGTCAGAATAGCTAAGGTTACTAATTTATCTTCCATAATAATCTGTTTTTGAAGGTAAACAAATAAGAAATCCCAATTGTTTGGGCAATTGGGATTCTTGTTTTATATTTTAAATTTGCATAGGTTCGGTAGCTTGTTCTTTTTGCATACTCATGTTTATTTCATCTAAAATTTTTAGAGCCCGGTCGAGAACAGTTGTGTCATCTAGCATTACAAGCCCGCCATCCGGACCAGGCTCAAGATGTATTCCGACACTTTTTCCTTCCTTGAAATTATGGCCTCCGAAGAAGTTGCGCACTGTATCTACGTGCAAACCAAGTTCGTCTGCTATTCTATGCATGCTACCGCTAGGCAATGAATCTTTAATTTTACGAAGTTCATTAAACGTTATTGTTCTCATGTCTCATAAATTTAATGGTTAATACTATGTGATTTTTTTATCACGCTATAAACTTAAGCAAAAAAAAAGATAAAACAAATTATTTGCTTATCTTTTTTCCTAAATTCCTAAATTCTGTTTACGAATTTTATATCACTTCAATAGCGGAAGCCGGTACCCATCCTACTTTGCCGTCTTCCAAGCGAATTTCTTTCCATTCTTTCATTGAGTTATCTTTGATACTGACCTTACGTCCCTCATGAAGGATGAACAAACTTGTTCCACTTTCACTCGGAGTGCTGCGAACTGTTACACTAGGATTCATGACGATCGCTTCGCTTCTATTTACTAAACGTTCTTTTTGCTCTGAAGCAAAAAGATTAGAGCATATCACAACGATTAAGAAAACGATACCTGATATAAATCCTGTTTTTTTTAGTATAATCTGCTTGGAGAAAATAAAGAAGTAAAAAGCGATGATAAATAGAATAAAGGAGACAATTCCCCATGTAGCCCATGCGTCTACACTCATACTGTTTATCAAGGCTTTGGTCCATGATACAAAGAAAACTTCCGGAACAGGTTCTACTTTATCTATTGTTTTAGCGCGTGCCACTTCCAGATTGGCACGGATGTCGCTGTTTCCTGGTTTCATAAGCAAAGCACGTTCGTAGTTGAGTACGGCTTTTGCAATTTCTCCAGCTTTGTAGTAACTGTTTCCTAAATTATAGTACACATCCGCAGATTCCCCATTTTTTAATAAGGATTCATATATTTGGATAGCAGTTGCATAATCATCTTTTATATATGCGGAATCTCCTTCGGCTTTTGTTACATCTTCCAATTTCGTATCAGAAAATGTATGTGAACCCGCATGGATAGAATCAGCTTCAGTTATTTGTATAGAATCAATGCTCTGAGTTCCCTGTCCGAAGCAAGTAACTGACATTGATAATAATATAAAAAACAATATTTTTTTCATGACACAATCTCTTCTGGGTTAATGTTTTATTGAATTTTCCATTCTGCTTATCACTTCTATTGAAGAAGAGTAGACTTTATCCATTGCCTGATTTTCATCACCTGGAGCGAAACGAGCAAATTCACAATCATTCAATGCATTCAGGAATTCTTTAATTAGTTCTTCACTTACTCCATGGTTTCTCAGCTTCTCTTCAATATTGTCTTTCGACAAACGGGAAACCGGAATACTGAGTTTGTCGCTGATATATCCCCACAATGCTTTCAGTACTTCATCATAGAAGGCATCTTTCTTGTTTTCAGAGAGCAACTTACCGGCTAGTTTCATGCGCTTGGTTGCTACCTTATTAGCTTTCTTTGTTTTCATCTTAGCAACATTGGCATTTGCAGCGGCTTGTTTGCGGTAGATGATAAAGAAGATGATGAAGGCTAAAGCAGGAATGATATAGAATAGCCAATAGGTCATTGAGCCATAGAAGAAACTACCCTTAGGTTGGAGAGTAACTTCATTTTGCTTAATGTAACGGATATCTTCACCCAATACTTTCAAGTCTTCTTTATTGGTGAAATTGGCAATCACCTGATCAGCATTTCCTGCACCTTTCTCAACATTGATTACGTAGTCTTCCGTTTTCAACGTTTTGTAAGATTTTGAACGGATATCGAAATAGCTGAAAGATGCCCCCGGGATTTTATAATTGCCTGCATGTCTTGGAATAGCCAGATATTCAATGACTTTGTTTCCTGTAAGACCTTCCTGAGTTAATCTGACTTGGTTGTCCACCTTCGGATCATATACTTCAAAGTCATCCGGGAACTTAATTTCTGGATTAGAAATCAGCTTTAGGTTTCCGGTGCCGGAGATTACCAACTTAATGGTGATAGCATCATTAGTTTTCAGCTCCTTGCTATTAATGGAAGAAGAAATGTTGAACTCTCCCACTCCACCTGAAAAGTTTGCAGGTTTACCAGCAGGAAGCGGATTGACATTAATTGCTATTTTAGGAGTAACGATAGATTTCGGTACTTTAACTACATTGCTTCCACCATTGAAAAATGCATCAAAAGGATCGTCAGATTGTACAGCTTTACCTACCGTCATCTGGAACTGTGCCGGTTCTATAAATAACTTACCTGGTTGCTGGGGAAATAATACGAATTGGCGATAGATTGTCGTATTATAGTTACGTCCTTTATAATGCTCCTGTGTCCATCTTGCATTTGCATTCATTTCAATTTCTTGAGAATGAAATCCTTTAAAGTCAGGCAGTTTGGCATTATTCAATTGCAAGTCATGTTCTCTGGTGTATATTTTATAGGTTAAGACAAATGCTTCCTGCTCGTATACATTCGTTTTACTGGCAGTTGCTGTGATAAACAAATCCTGGTTAGATACACTTGTACCGGATGAAGAGCGTGCAGATGAGCTACCGTCATTTTGTCCTCCATTACTAGCTTGGTCTTGTGGCAAAACCTTCACCTTTACGGAGTTTGAAACCATCTGGTTGCCATCAGCTACAATAGAAGCTCCGGGGATTGTATATTCACCGGCAGTATTTGCCATCAATATATAAGTGAATGTAATACTACTTGTAGAGGTGACATTACCATTCATTATCTGTGTACTACTTTGCTGAGAACGGCTTGGCCCCATCAGGACGTCGAATCCTTTGATAGCCGGTGCCTGAAAGTCTTTAACTTTTTGTGTGGTTACTGTATAAGATAGCCTGAATTGATCCCCTACCACCACTACATCGGGAGCGGAAGCAGTGAATGACACCTTGTCGGCAAGCGCTTGGGTGCTATATGCTATCAATGCCATCAATATAACAATCAGTTTTTTCATTGCTTATGAAATTTATATCATCAACTTTTTATTATTACCAATCTTTTTCCAGACGACCGCCCTGAATAACTTTCTGTTGTTTCTTCACTTTGTCCTGTACGTCTTTCTCATCCTGCATCACAGAGTTAAGTAACTGTTCAGCATTTTCCTTTGACATCTGATTATCTTGTTTTTCAGGCTTCGGCGGTTGTTGCTGATCCTTTTGGTCGTCTTTCTTCTGATCGTTCTGTTTATCTTTGTTTTGATCCTGTTTCTGGTCTTGCTTCTGCTGCTGATCTTTATTCTGGTCTTGATTTTGATCTTGATCCTGCTGATTCTGTTGGTCTTTCAACATCTTTTGAGCGAGTGCCAGGTTATACCGTGTTTCATGATCTGCAGGATTGTTGCGCAGCGACATTTTGTAGGCATCCACTGCTTTTGCATAATCTTTACCAGCTTGAAAAAGCACTCCCATATTATGGTAAATGTGTGCCAATTTCATTTTATCCTTTTCTATTTTGCTGGCAGAATCATATTGCTCCATGGCTTCCTGAAACTTTTGTTGTTGTGAGAGCGTATTTCCCAAATTGTACATGGATACAGCAGATTTAGGATTAACTTCCAAAGCCTTGCGATAATTAACTTCTGCATCTACGAATACACTATCATTGAACAGACGATTTCCTTTGCGGATATAGTCACGCTCTGCTTTCTGTGCCGAAACGCCGGCAGCCGATAACAGAAAAGCAGCAAACAGGATATATTTCATTTTTAACATACGCATAGCTTACTTCTTATTAGAGAACAGATGAACGTTTTTGAATAATGGATTCTTACGATCCAAAATTAACATCTCAGCTAGTAACAATAGTAAAATGATCCATGCAATAGCCTGAAACTGTTCGTTGAAATCCGTATATATTTTCGATTCCACATCAGACTTAGCCATCTTACTTATTTCCTGACTGATAGCCTTTTGAGCAGAATTAGAATTATCTACCCGTACATAGATACCCTTTCCGTCTTTGGCTATTTCTTGACACATGCCCTCATTCAGACGGGTTACAATTACATTACCTTCGCGGTCACGGCGATAATCATTGGTACCTTCTACAGGAATAGGAGCACCTTCGGGCATACCTACTCCCAGCACACTTACCTGAATCCCTTTTTCGGCAGCAGCTTTAGCAGCTTCTACAGCGCCACCTTCATGATTCTCACCATCCGTGATGACAATGATAGCACGTCCCACTTCTTCTTGCGGAGTAAAACTGCGGGTTGCCAGGTTAATTGCCTCTCCGATTGCTGTACCCTGCTTGGAAATCAGCGATGGGCTGATAGATTCCAAAAACATTTTGGCGGAAATATAATCGCTCGTGATCGGTAGCTGGGTAAAAGCATCTCCGGCAAATACGATCATACCGACTTTGTCGTTATCTAATTCATCTACCAATCTGGATATTAATCTCTTGGCTTTTTCCAAACGGCTGGGCTGTACATCCTGTGCCAGCATAGAATTGGAGATATCCAGAGCTATAATCACTTCCACCCCTTTACGTTTCACCGTTTCCTGCTTGGAACCAAATTGCGGACGAGCCAGCAATACTGAGAATAAGCCGATAGCGGCAAAGATGAGCCAAAATTTCACATCCGGTCGATATTTAGATACATCCGGCATTAATTGCGCTAACAATTCCGGATCTCCAAAACGCCGGATATTTCTCCGTCTCCTGTAATTGGAATACAAGTAGAAAGCTGCTAAAAACGGTAGTAGCAGCAATAAATATAAATATGCAGGTTCTTCAAATCGAAACATCTTCTTCCTATTTTACGTTACAAATCACGATTGACGAAACATTCCTACGGAATTTTCTTGAGTATTGAATTACGCAATAAAACTTCCAGTAGTACGCAAAGGAAAGCAGCCAGTGCAAACCAGCGATAGTCTTCTTCCCGTTTGCTATACTCTTTTACGTTCAATTTTGTTTTCTCCAGCTTGTCAATTTCTTCATATACCTCTTTCAGTTTCGAGTTGCTCGTAGCTCTGAAATAGTTACCATCGGTAGTACCGGCAATCTGAGTCAGTGTTTTCTCATCGATTTCCACCGGCATATTGATATACTGTACTGTATTGCCGACCGGATAAGGATATGGAGCCATTCCATTCGTACCCACTCCGATGGTATACACACGGATACCGAAACTTTTGGCAATCTCAGCGGCTGTCAATGGCGAAATATCTCCTTTATTATTGGTACCATCCGTCAATAAGATGATAACTTTTGATTTCGCTTTACTGTCTTTCAGGCGGGTTACAGCATTTGCAACTCCCATACCAACAGCTGTACCATCTTCAATAAGACCACATTTGATATTATGAATCATATCCAGCAATACGGCATGGTCCACAGTCAGCGGGCATTGAGTGAATGTTTCTCCGGCAAACAGAGTGATACCAATATTATCATTCGGGCGTCCGTTAATAAATTCAGCAGCTACATCTTTGGCTGCTTCCAGTCTGTTTGGCTTCAAGTCTTCCGCCAGCATACTGGTAGACACGTCGATAGCCAGCATAATATCAATTCCCTCTATTTCGCTGTTTTGCCACTTATTAGTGCTTTGCGGACGCGCTAATACCACAATAATCAAAGCCAATGCAATGACGCGCAGTATAAATGGAGCATGTAGCAAATAATTCTTATAACTTTTAGGAGTATGTGCGTATACCCGTGCATCCGAAATCTGAAGGGTAGCTTCAGTTTTCTTTCGCTTCAAGATATACCATACAATATAAGGTATAAGCAATAATAGCAAAAACAGATATTCAATATTGGCAAAAACCATTTTATTTTCGATTTAACAGTTTACTATTTAGTATTCACACCACATTATGCAAAGAGATCATAAAGCTGCATACCTATATATACAAAAGTACCTATTAATGCTGCTGACAAGAATACAATACCGCAGATTAATAATATTTTGGTACGCAGAGAACGTTTCTCGATGATTGTGATTTCCGTTGGTTGCGGTTTCTGATTCTCCTCTTCCGGTTGCTTTGTTTCGTTGATAAAGTCGATTGCATTAATCAAATTCGCATCATTTTCATTCATTTGCGGATCATGCTTGGCAAATTTCACTAAATCAGCAGTCTGGAAGAGTTCCTTTAAATCAGATATCGCTTCTTTATCATTCATTTCCAATAACTTATCGATAATTTCAGAAGAAGTCATCTCAAGTGCATTGAATCCGAAACGATCTTTTATATAGTTGCGAAGAGTATCTGTCAATTCTGTATAATACGCCTTCGGCTGTCCTTTCTGCCATACTTTCTCATTCTTGATACGTTCGATCTCCTTCATAGCAGCCTGATGTGGCGGCAACTTAGGTTCTACTTTTATCTTGCGGATAATCGGTTTGTTATCACGTATACGAATGATCAGATAGATCAATAAGCCAAGTAAAGGCAATGCAAGGAATGAGCAACCGATCAGTCCATACCAATCTTCCCATGCGAAAGGCGCTTTCATCACCGTTTTCTGTCCGAAGAACTGGTCCGGATGCAATGTGTCAACTGGCATCGAATATACTTTCAATGCCAGAGCTTTCGATCTATATTCTTTGCCATCCACTGTGACGGGCATTGGCGGAAGATAATAGAGAGCTGAGTCAAACGAGGTAACGATGTATTCCTGAGTAATCAGCATTCGTTGGCGATCATTCAGAAATTGTGTATCCGGTTTGACGGTTTCTATAATTTCTACCCCGCGCACCAGCGTATCGGTATAAGCAGGAAAGACAGCACGTTGTTTGGCGTCCATCGCTACTTGTAATTGTACTTTCGCCTGTTCGCCAATTAATATCTGCAACGAATCTATCTTGGCTTCCACCGTAACAGACTGTGCCACAGCTCTACCCATAGAAAGCAGACATAACAATGCTATCAGAATAATATTTCTATTCATCTTTGATTCCATTAATTTCGTTTGGCAAATAAATTCAGCAATGCCTTTACGTAATCCTGGTCGGTTCTCACAGATACGGAGTCAACATTACTTTTGGTAAATGTGTCGTTCAGTTCGGTCTGTTTGTTTATCCACCAGTCACGGTGTGCTCGGCGTACAACTTTGGAAGAAGTATCGATCCATTGTTCATGCCCGGTTTCCGCATCTTTTATTCGCATCAGTCCCACCGGAGGAAGATCACTCACTCTCCTATCGTAAACCTGTAATGCCACTACGTCATGCTTTCGGTTGGCAATAGTCAGAGCGTTCTTAAAGTTATCCTGATCGATGAAGTCAGATAGAATAAACGCTGTACAACGTCTTTTCATTACATTGGTCAGATACTCCAATGCGAGACGAATATTTGTACGACGGCTTTCCGGCTGGAAGTCAATCAATTCGCGGATAATATATAGAATGTGTTTACGTCCCTTCTTAGGAGGAATAAACTTTTCTATCCGGTCTGAAAAGAAGATCACACCAATTTTATCGTTGTTTTGTATAGCAGAAAATGCAAGAGTAGCTGCAATTTCCGTTACCATATCCTTCTTCAGTTGTTTGACCGTACCAAATTCCAAACTTCCGGAAACATCGACCATCAACATCACTGTCAGTTCGCGCTCTTCTTCAAACACCTTCACATAAGGTTTGTTGAATCGTGCCGTCACATTCCAGTCGATGTCGCGTATATCGTCGCCGAACTGATACTCACGGACTTCAGAGAACGACATACCTCTACCTTTGAAAGCCGAATGGTATTGGCCTGCAAAGATATTGTTAGACAGTCCTCGTGTCTTGATTTCAATCTGACGAACCTTTTTTAATATTTCACTTGTTTCCATTTATACAGTAGTTAAAGTAGTAAGTAGTCAGGTAGTTAAGTAAAATACACTTGACTACCTTTTACTGTATTGCAATATGATAGCAGATTAGGGCACTTCAACCTTGTTCAGAATCTTGCTGATGATTTCGTCCGAAGTCATGTTGTTGGCTTCCGCCTCGTATGTCAGTCCGATACGGTGACGAAGAACATCATGCGCAACAGCACGTACATCTTCCGGGATTACATAGCCGCGGCGTTTGATGAAAGCGTATGTGCGGGCAGCCAGTGCCAGATTGATAGAAGCACGAGGTGAACCACCAAATCCGATCATGTCTTTCAGTTCTTTGAGATCGTATTTCTCGGGGAAACGAGTAGCAAATACAATATCTACAATATAACGTTCTATTTTCTCATCCAGATAAACCTGGCGAACCACCTTGCGGGCTTCGATAATTTCTTCCGCTTTCAGGATAGGTTTCACATTGAACTTCTCGCCGTTGATATTCTGACGGATAATCAGTTTTTCTTCTTCCAGCTTCGGATAGTCAATCACTACTTTCAGCATGAAACGGTCTACCTGTGCTTCAGGAAGCGGGTAAGTACCTTCTTGTTCAATCGGGTTCTGAGTGGCCAATACTAAGAAAGGTTCCGGCAACATGAATGTTTCCTTACCGATAGTAACCTGACGTTCCTGCATGGCTTCCAGCAAGGCACTCTGTACTTTGGCCGGAGCACGGTTTATTTCATCCGCCAATACGAAGTTGGCAAAGATAGGTCCTCTTTGTACTTTGAAAGATTCATCTTTCTGACTGTAAACCATGGTACCAATAACATCGGCCGGCAATAAGTCGGGAGTGAACTGAATACGGCTATATTTCGCATCGATCAGGGAAGCGAGTGTTTTGATAGCCAAAGTTTTTGCCAGACCGGGTACACCTTCTAAAAGAACATGTCCGTCGGAAAGCAATCCGATAAGCAGTGATTCAACCAAATGTTTCTGACCAACAATGATTTGGTCCA
>ERZ773170.1869-NODE-1869-length-14243-cov-5.988864_pt1 | contig 14243 bp, 10 predicted proteins | sample MGYA00581002_ERZ773170 | MGnify/ENA primary metagenome ERZ773170 (study PRJEB29015, sample SAMEA2737811) | human gut metagenome | biome: human gut; feature: human-associated habitat; material: faeces | place: China | collected 2012 ... | reverse complement strand
ACGAAAAATTTGACGACGCATCTGTCGCACAATCTTTGTGCGGTATTGCCTCAAGGGAACTTTCCCTGCAACCAAAGGAGGAAAAAGCACATTTATGCTGGAATTAAAAGGCATCAAAAAAGACTATCTCGCCGGAGAAAACACCGTCCATGCTCTGAAAGGCATTGACCTGCGATTCCGACGGAACGAATTCGTTTCCATTCTGGGACCGTCCGGCTGCGGCAAGACTACCATGCTGAACATTATCGGCGGGCTGGATCAGTACACCGAGGGCGACCTCATTATCAACGGACGCTCCACCAAGGATTTCAAAGACCGCGACTGGGACACCTATCGAAATCACTCAATCGGCTTCGTGTTCCAGAGTTATAACCTGATCCCCCACCAGACTGTGCTGCAAAACGTGGAACTGGCTCTGACGCTGTCCGGTGTGTCCAAGGCAGAACGCCGGAAGCGTGCCAAAAAAGCGTTGGAAGATGTGGGGCTGGGCAACCAGCTTTCCAAAAAGCCCAGTGAGATGTCCGGCGGACAGATGCAGCGTGTGGCAATCGCACGGGCACTGGTCAACAATCCGGATATTATTCTGGCAGACGAGCCTACCGGTGCTCTGGATACAGAAACCAGCATTCAGGTCATGGAGATCCTCAAGGAGATTTCCAAAGATCGCCTGATCGTCATGGTCACACACAATCCGGAACTGGCAGAGCAGTATTCCTCCCGCATCATTCGGGTCCTGGACGGCAAGCTGACTGACGACTCCAGACCGCTGACAGAGGAAGAATACCAGCGGGAATTACAGGCAGACAAGGCGGAAAACGAAAACGGTAAAAAGCTGAAAAAGCCCTCTATGTCTTTCGGCACTTCATTCTCCCTGTCCCTGAAAAACCTGTTTACCAAAAAGGGCAGAACCATGCTGACTTCTTTCGCAGGAAGCATCGGCATCATTGGCATTGCACTGGTGCTCTCTATTTCGCAGGGCTTCAACGCCTATATCAACACCATTCAGGAAGAAACCCTGTCCTCTTATCCCCTGACGATTCAGAAAACCAACACCGACCTGAGTGCCCTGATGGAAACCTTTATGGGCTATGCCACCTCGGACAGCACCCACAGCAATGATGCGGTGTACAAGAAGTCGGCGATCTACGATATGATGGACGCTCTGAACAACATGGAAACTTCCGAAAACGACCTGAAAAGCTTCAAGTCCTATATTGAATCGAAACGGAAAGACAGCGAAAGTGACCTGCACAGGGCAGTCAACGGCGTACAGTATTCCTACGATCTGGACATGCTGATCTACACCAAAAATGTGGACGGCACCATTATCCACTCCGACACCGAAGAACTGATGCAAGAAATGGTACTGGAACACATGGGCATTGATATGCAGGCAATGACCAATGCCAGCACTTCCATGTTCGGCGAAGACGCTACCTCGATGATGTCCATGGGTATGGGCGGTTCGTCCATGAATCTGTGGCAGGAACTTCTCCCCGGCGACAACGGCAAGCCCATCAACGACCTGCTGAAAAAGCAGTACGATGTGGTCTACGGCTCATGGCCGAACAGCTACGACGAGATCGTACTGGTGCTGGACGAAAACAACGAACTGGACGACATGACATTATACGCCCTCGGTCTGGAACCGAAAGAGGATGTGGACAGCATCATGGAAGCGGCAGTGAACGGCAAGGAACTGCAAAAGGACAACAAAAGCTGGTCCTATGCCGACATTTGCAGCATGGACTTCCGCACGATCCTGAATTCCGACTGCTACCGCTATGACGAAAGCACAGGGCTGTACACCGACCTGCGGGACACCGAAGCCGGCTTGCAGTACCTCTATGACAACGGTCTGAAACTGAAAGTGACTGGCATTATCCGCCCCAATGAAGATACCACTGCTCCGATGCTGTCCGGCTCCATTGCCTATACCAGCGACCTGACCAAGTATATCATTGAACACAGCAAGGAATCCGATGCGATCACTGCCCAGAAGGACAGCAAGAACACCGATATTTTCACCGGTCTGCCGTTCAAGGATACCTCCGGCAGCACCTCTGATGCGGACAAGCAGACTGCCTTTCTGGAATATCTGAACGAACTGGACGACGGCGGAAAAGCACAGGCATATGTACAGATAATGAGCATTCCTACCGAGGAACAGCTGAACGATTCCGTACAGCAGGCAATGCAGGGCATGAGCCGCAGCGATATGGAAGCGGCAATGCTGCAGGGCATGACACAGCAGATGAGCATGAGCGAAAGCGATGTGCAGTCCTATCTGGAATCCATGAGTGACGACGAAATCACCGACACATTCACCCAGATGATGCAGCAGCAAGTCAAGGCACAGTATGCCCAGCAGGTACAGCAGCAAATGGCTGCCATGCAGCCGGCAGAACTGGTAGGAGCTTTGAACCAGCTGCTCCCCACCCTGACCACAGAACAGTGTGCGAATTACTATGACGAAATGATGCAGTTCTCCGATTCCACCTATGAGGACAACCTGAAAGCACTGGGGGATATTGATCTGGACGACCCTGCATCGATCAATCTCTATGCAGCAACCTTTGAGGACAAGGATGTGATCGAAGATGCCATTGCAGACTACAACGAGGGCAAGGACGAAATGGCACAGATCCAGTATACCGACTATGTGGGGCTGATGATGTCCTCTGTGACGAAGATCATCAACACCATTACCTATGTGCTGATCGCATTTGTTGCCATTTCGCTGATCGTTTCCTCCATTATGATCGGCGTTATCACGTTGATCTCTGTACAGGAACGCACCAAGGAAATCGGTATTCTCCGTGCGATCGGTGCATCAAAGCGAGATGTTTCCAGCATGTTCAATGCGGAAACCATTATCATTGGATTTACCTCCGGTTTGCTGGGCATCGTGGTCACATATCTGCTCTGCATTCCGATCAACCTGCTGGTACACCACCTCACCGGCATTCAGAATCTGAGTGCAGTTCTCCCCGTTCCGGCAGCGATCATTCTGATTGCGATCAGTGTTCTGCTGACATTGATTGCCGGATTTATCCCGTCCAAGAGTGCGGCAAAGAAAGACCCTGTTGTGGCACTGCGTTCGGAATAATTCGAGGCAATACCACACAAATTATAACACCATAAGTAAAAAGCCATACCGCAGAGCGTTTATTCTCTGGGGTATGGCTTTTTGGTTTTCTCTATATCGCAATTCAAAGAAGCTGCGTTACTGTAGCAATTCCGCCAAGTCCTGCTCCGGTGTGGTGATCGGGGCGATACCGTAACTATCTACCAGATATTGCAGCACGTCCGGTGACAGGAATGCCGGCAGCGACGGGCCAAGCCGGATATTCCGGATTCCCAGATGCAGCAGTGTCAGCAGAATGCAGACTGCTTTCTGTTCGTACCACGACAGCACATAGGACAGGGGCAGTTCGTTGACACCGCAGCCGAATGCCTCTGCCAGTGCCACTGCGACCTGAATCGCACTATAGGCATCATTACACTGTCCCATGTCCATGATTCGGGGCAGCCCGTCAATGGTGCCCAGATCCAGATCATGGAACCGATACTTGCCGCATGCCAGTGTCAGCACAATAGTGTCCGGCGGTGTCTGCTTTACGAATTCTGTGTAATAGTTCCGTCCCGCCTTGGCACCGTCACAGCCGCCGACCAAGAAGAAGTGCCGAATCTTCCCTGCCTTGACAGCGTTCACCACCTTGTCCGCCACCGACAGTACAGCACCGTGTCCGAATCCGGTCGTCAGTTCTGTGCCGCCGTTGATGCCGGTCTGCTGCTGCGGTGCTGCATAGCCGCCCAGTTCCAGTGCCTTTTCGATGACTGGCGTGAAGTCCTTATCCTTGCCGATGTGTACCATTTCCGGAAAGCCCACTGCTTCTGTGGTAAAAACACGGTCGGCATAGCTGGGCTTCGGCGGCATCAGGCAGTTGGTAGTAAACAGCACCGGTGCCGGAATGGCATCGAATTCTTTCTGCTGGTTCTGCCATGCTGTTCCGAAATTGCCCTTGAGATGCGGATAAGCTTTCAGCTTCGGGTACGCATGTGCCGGCAGCATCTCCCCGTGTGTGTAGACGGCAATGCCCTTGTCCTTGGTCTGTTCCAGCAGCAGCTGGAGGTCTTTCAGGTCGTGTCCGGTAACTACAATAAACGGTCCGGCATCGATCTGCATGGATACCTTGGTCGGCTCCGGTGTGCCGTAGGTTTCCGTGTTGGCACGATCCAGCAGTGCCATACAGCGAAGGTTGACTTCTCCCAGCTTCAGCACTTCCGGCAGCAGTTCCTCCATAGTCAGATCCAGCCCGATCTGCATCAGTGCTTCATAGAAGAACTGATTTACCGTGTTGTCTGTATAACCCAGCACCATAGCATGATAGGCATAGGCTGCCATGCCACGCAGTCCGAACAGCAACAGCGATTTCAGCGAACGGATATTTTCTTCTGCCTGCCACAGCTGTTCCATGTTGTAATCTTCGTTTCTGCCGCAGGGCGATGCACAGACGGCACATCGGGGAATCATTCTGCCCTGTTCCCGATGCACGCGGTCGATTTGTGCCTGAATCCGGTTATCGTCAAAATTGACATTGGTCAGAGTCATAAACAAGCTCTCGATCATCAACGCATCTGTCTTTTCTGTAACAAGATCTTCATTGCCGTCCACGGCTCTCGCCAGTCCGATCAGAGCACCGGTCAGTTCGTCCTGTAGCTTCGCTGTGCCGGCTTTTTTTCCGCACACGCCTGCGGCTCCGGTACATGCTGTACAGCCTACAGTCTGTTCACACTGGTAGCAAAACATTTTCTGTTCCATGTTATCTCTCCTCCTGAATGGTTCCGTCTGTTCCAATCACCGTTACGTGACAAGAAATATCTTTTCCGCTTGCCGCAATGGCACGCTGCACTGCCTGTTCGATACCGCCGCAGCAGGGCACTTCCATTCGTGCCACAGTGACACTGCGAATGGAATGTGCCGCAAAAATCGCCGTCAGCTTTTCCGCATAGTCCACCGCGTCCAGCTTGGGACAGCCGATCAGAGTGATTCTCCCGCGGATAAATTTTTCGTGAAAATTTCCGTAGGCATAGGCGGTACAGTCTGCCGCGATCAGCAGATCGGCATCATCAAAATAGGGTGCCATGACACCTGCCAGCTTGATCTGCACCGGCCACTGGGAAAGCTGACTGGGACAGGCTGCTCCTGCTGCGGGAGCAGTGCCTCGCTGAAACTGTTTGGCACGCATTCCCGGACAGCCGGAAAAGGGTTTTTTCTGTGCCAGCTTCTGGGCACGCTGCACAGCTGCTTCGTCATAGGCAGGGGCTTCCCGCTCCTCAAAAGTGATCGCATCGGTGGGACATGCCGGCAGACAATCGCCCAGACCGTCGCAGAAATGTTCCCGCACCAGCACCGCCTTTCCGTCAATGATGTCGATCGCACCCTCGTGACACGCCCTGGCACAGGCTCCGCAGCCGTTGCATTTGTCACGGTCAATGTGAATGATTTTTCTTATCATGTGTATTCCTCCTCATATCATACGCAAAAGCTTTGTTCGATACTGTTGCCTTGACTTTCTGTATCCATTATAGTATAATAACAGCATCTTGTATGTTGAAATTTCAACAAAACGGAGGTTCACATGGAGAAATTTTTTCCAATTTTAAAGCAGTGTCCGCTGTTTGCTCACATTGCCGAAAGCGACTTGTCCGCCATGCTGCACTGTCTGCAAGTTACGGTACAGCACTATGACAGAGGGCAAATTGTGATACACGAGGGCGAAAAGGCAGAACGGTTTGGCATTGTGCTGACTGGTGCGGTGCAGCTGTGGCGTATCGACTACTCCGGCAACCGGAGCATTATGGCAAACGTGGAGTCTGCACAAATTTTCGGCGAATCCTTTGTCTGTGCAGAAGTGGAATCGATTCCCATACAGGCAGTGGCATCTGCGTCTTGCGACGTGATGCTGATCGACGGCAGCCGCATTCTGCACGCCTGCGGCAACGGCTGCGAATTTCATCAGCAGGTGATTTTTCATCTGCTGCAAATCATTGCCCGCAAAAATCTGGTGTTTCACCAGAAGCTGGAGATCACCTCCAAACGTACCACACGTGAAAAGCTGCTGACCTATCTCAATCAGCAAGCCCAGCGGCACCGGTGCAGCACGTTTACCATTCCGTTTGACCGGCAGGAACTGGCGGATTTTCTGGAAGTGGACCGCAGCGGGCTTTCCGCAGAAATCAGCAAGCTGCGAAAAGAGGGCGTGTTGGAAAGCGAACGGAGCACGTTCCGGCTGCTGTGACCAGATAAAAAAGCTGTGCAGGTTATCAAAGACCTGCACAGCTTTTTTGCAAATATAAAGGAGATGATATTGTCTGTGTTTTCCTTATTCCTTTACCAGTTCTGCCCCCAGAGCCGCACACTTTTCCAGTGCTTCATCGTCCGGAGTTTCGTTGACGATCAGACCTTCGCCGCCAACCAGCGTTGCACCGTCATTCTTAGCGCGTTCTTCCCAGTTCCGCATCCATTCGCCGTCGCCCCAGCCATAGGAGCCAAACAGAGCGATGGTCTTTCCGGAAAGGTCGCCTTCGATCGAAGCGAAGAACGGTTCGAATTCGTCTTCTTCCAGAACCTCGTCGCCCATTGCAGAACAGCCAAATGCGATACGGTCATAGTCTGCAATGCTGCCGCTGAAGTCAGATACTGCGAACAGTTCTGCACCTGCTGCATCTGCAATTGCCTGTGCCATCTGTTCAGTATTGCCTGTGCCACTCCAATAAATTACTGCTGCTTTCATGCTTTTTTCCTCCTAAAAATTCTGCTGACTTTCGCCGGCAACCGGTGACATTGCAAAGCTTTTTGCAATATTACCCTTATGATATTTTCAGAGCCTGCAAAATATTACAGCCCTTACTCAACTTTGCACAGAGAAATACTCTGCACTTCTCATAGCTGGCAAATGTCCGGCGTGCCTGCTCCACGTTTCCGTACACTTTCCAACAACCGCACAGCTTGCAGTTTTCCCCCTGATGCGTGATAAAGCCGTCCACATCTTCCAAAGGGTACCCCAGAAAAATTCCGATCTCATGGGGAAATTCCGGCTTCTCCGCAATGCGGTTCTGCAACCGCATCAGACATGCCGCCAGATCCATATCAGCGGTGTAACCATATCGCAGCAGAAAACGCCGGATTTCCGGCTGTTCCAGCCGTTTTTGCAGCAGCTTCGGGCGATACAGCAGTACCAGCTGCCGCTTCTGACAGCGGCACATGATCTGCATCTGCAATCCCCCGCGGACTGCCTGTGCATTAAACGCTGCCGCATACGCCGGAATGTCAAATTCCTCTCGGGACAAGGATACCAGACTGGCACACTTGATGCCCAGCAGTGTCGGTGCCGTAAAATGGGCAAGCTTTTTTTCGAATGTTCTGCACTCTCTTTCGGACATGGTTTCACCTCTGATTTGCAATGCTGTACGTTTTGTATATCTCAGGAAATATACAAGAGTTAGAAAAAGCTAACTGCTTTCCCGAAAAAACAGAGCTTTTTCCCGCTCTGTACAGTTAGTTTTCACTAACAATAGTTAGTATAGCATAACTCAAACCGTTTGTCAAGTGTTTTTTGCAAAAAAATACGGAACATGCCACAGGGCACATTCCGCATTCACACATAAAGCCTTTATATAGTGTTTCTCTTAGTATCTGGGTTCAAACTTGGAACAGGAGTTCAACGCCTGTGTCGTTCTCGCAGTCTGGTAGCAGGTCTGCTTTTCTGTCATTTCCACTTGGAAATAGTCCTTCGTTTTCATCTGGATCATTGTGCTGCCCATTGCACCGTTCCAATGACGGCACAACACGCATTTTTTTGCCGTTTTCAAAAGTGTGTACTTTGCCATATTCCTCACCTTTCCGTCCGGAATGCTCCGGTATTTCCGATATTCCTGCGAGTTGTCTGCCGCAGCTATGTACTCGCTGCAAGGGATTCTCCTTACATACTCTATCATACACTTCATATCGGACAGGTGACTGTCTGTTCAAAAAGAATTTACAACATTTTGCTTTTTTCGAACAGCAAAAACGTGTTCCCGCAAAGATGCAATGCACGATTTTCCGTACAATCATTTTGTGGGAACACGTTCTATAGTTTTACAAGTTGCCTCAATTAAACCGTTCGTCAATGACACGGGCAGTCTTTTTGGTGCTGCGAGGCAGTACACCAACTTCTACCACTTTGACGATCGGTGTGAAGCCGATACGGCTCTTGACCTGCTCTGCAATGCGGCGGCTCAAGTCTGCGAAATCCACATCACCGGTGGATTCCACATAGATTCGCATGGTATCCTTGCCGTCCAGATGAGAGATGCGAATCTGGTACTCGCTGGAAATTTCATCAAATGTGCTCAGAATCTCCTCGATCTGGCTGGGGAATACGTTTACGCCCTTGATCTTCATCATGTCGTCGGTTCTGCCCATAATGATGTCGATACGCGGGAACTTGCTGCCGCAGGCACAGGTGCCAGGAATGATGCGGGACAGATCGTGTGTACGATAGCGAATCAGCGGTGCACCCTGCTTGACCAATGTTGTGATGACGATTTCGCCGATCTCGCCGTCCGGCAGATTTTCGCCGGTGACCGGATCGATGATCTCCAGATAGATATAGTCGTTCCAGTAGTGCATACCGCAGTTTTCCTTGCAGCTGATGCCAATGCCCGGACCATAGATTTCTGTCAGACCGTAAATGTCATACAGTTCAATGCCCAGTTCGCCGGAAATCCGGTCACGCATTTTCTGACTCCAACGCTCCGAACCGATAACACCCTTTTTCAGATGAATCTTGTCCCTGATGCCACGCTTGCCAATTTCCTCCGCCAGCAGCAACGCATAAGAAGATGTGGAACACAGCACGGTGCTCTCCATATCCATCATCATTTGCAGCTGCTTCTCGGTGTTGCCCGGTCCCATGGGAATGACCATTGCTCCAAGCTTTTCCGCACCGTTCTGGAAACCAATACCGGCTGTCCACAGACCGTAGCCCGGTGTGATCTGAATCCGGTCTTTTTTGGTGATGCCGGCAGTTTCATAACAACGCTTGAACTGGATTGCCCAGTCGTCTACGTCCTTGGCGGTATACGGGATAATGACTGGTGTGCCCGTAGTACCGGAGGACGAGTGGATCCGGACGACTTCTTCTTCCGGTACTGCCATCAGTCCCAGCGGATACGCGTCCCGCAAATCTTTCTTTTCCGAAAACGGCAGCTTCGCAAATTCCTCCGGCGTGTGCACTTCTGTCATGCCGGCAGCTTCCAGCTTTTTGCCGTAAAAGCTGTTTGAGCGTATCAACGCCTGCATGCGGTCGTTGACCTGTTCCAACTGTGTTTGTGTAATCTTCATTGTCAAAACCTCTTATTCTTCAATATGCAGTGCTTTCCGGTTCAATTCCCGAAACTGCGGCTTTACAGTACGTTCCATGGTTTCCGTCACTTCTTCCAATGTCAAAGGCAGTACCCCGCTGCGGAGTACGGCTCCCAGCATGACCATGTTCAGCACTTTCGGGGAACCGATCTTCCGGCAGGCAGCATCGCCGTCCAGCATCGTCAGATTGCCGGCATGCTTCTGCAAATAGGCGATCATTGCCGCGGCATCATAGGCACCGCCGCCCAGCGTTGCCGTTACCGGCTGAATCGGGTGCGTGTTGAGAACAACTGTTCCCTCCGATTTCAGATAAGGCAGCATGCGGACAGCTTCCGCCGGCTCAAAGCCGATCAGAAGATCTGCTGTGCCCTTGGGGAACATGGGGCTGTACAGCTCCTCTCCCATGCGGAGAAAGCTGAACACGCTGCCGCCCTTTTGTGCCATGCCAATGGTTTCCGCACTCATTACCGGAATGCCCTTTGCCATTGCCGCCGCTGCCAGCAGTTTGGAAGTCAGGACAATGCCCTGTCCCCCGACACCGCAGAGAATGATATTCTTACGCATGACAAGCACCTCCTATTGCCGCAGTGGGGCAGACCTGTGCACACAGTCCGCAGCCGGTACAAAGTGCCTGTTCGATCTGCACCTTGCCGTCCTGTAGCATGATCGCCGGACAGCCCAGTGTCCGGATACATTTCTTACACTGTATACATTTGCTCTCTTCGATCTGTGCCGGTTTGCCGGACTTGATGAGTACGGCACAGGGCGACTTGAAGATGATCGCCTTTACACCGTCCTGCACAGCCACCCGCTTTACGCAGTCAATTGCCTCCTGCAAATGCAGCGGGTTTACGGTTTCTACGGTTTTCACACCGATGCCGTGGAGCGTGTCCTCGATGCTCACCTTGTCCACCACTTGCCCCATCATGGTTTTTCCGGTGCCGGGGTGAGGCTGATGTCCGGTCATTGCTGTGGTGGAATTGTCCAGCACCACCAGCGTCATATTTGCCTGATTGTATACTGCGTTGACCATGCCGGTAATTGCCGACGCAAAAAATGTGGAATCCCCCACGAAAGCAAAACAAGTGGTATCCGGTTCGATTTTTCCAATGCCCTGCGTCATGTTGACACCGGCACCCATGCACAGACAGGTATCCACCATGTCCAGCGGCATGGCGTTGCCCAGCGTATAACAGCCAATGTCCCCGCAGAATACGCTCTTTTTGCCTTTCATCGCTTCTTTTACGGCAAAGAACGAGGCTCTGTGCGGACAGCCGGCACAGAGCACCGGCGGACGTACCGGCAGTTCCGGCGGCTGGTCTGCTGTGTTCTGCTCCGGCGGCTGCCAGCCCAGAAAGGCTGCCAAATCTGCCGCCACGCTGTCGCAGGAATTCTCTCCGGCAAGAGCCACGTCCTCTGTCAGCTTGCCGCGGATACGGGTGGGCAGGTGGTACTTGCCGCAGAGGTACACCAGTTCCTGTTCAATGACAGGATCCAGCTCCTCCAGACACAGCACCTCGTCCAGCCCCTGCAAAAACTCCACTGCCAGCTGTTCCGGAAACGGGAACGGTGTTGCCACTTTCAGCAGCCGCGGTGCAGCTTTGCCGTGCAGGGCTTCCATGGTATAGGAAAAGCTGATGCCATGGGTGGCAATGCCCTTCTGACATGCGGTATCTGTTTCCGGATAGATCCGGTTGCGGGGATAGTCGGAAAAGACACTTTGCAGTTCGGTATTCCGCTTTTCCATACGAATATGATTCTGATAGGACAGCTTGGGAAAAATCACCCACTTGGAGGAGTCTTTCACAAACCCCTCCGGCGAGTTGACCTGATATTCTGCCGCATCTTTCACCGTGATCGAAGCGTAGCCATGACAGACTCTGGTCGTCGGGCGGAACAGCACCGGTGTGTGGTAACGCTCCGAATAGGCAAACGCCTCCTGAATCATGTCATAGGCTTCCTGCACGCCGGAGGGGTCGAAGCAGGGCAGCTTGGAGAACGCCGCAAACCGCCGCGTATCCTGTTCGGTCTGCGAGGAGATCGGCCCGGGATCGTCTGCCACCAGTATCACCATGCCGCCTTTGACACCAATATATGCCAAACTCATCAGCGGATCAGAAGCCACGTTCAGCCCCACCTGCTTCATGGTCACCATGGTTCGTACACCGCAGTACGCCGCACCGGCAGCCAGTTCCATTGCCGCTTTTTCGTTTGTGGACCACTCCACATAAATGCTGCCGTCATTGTGCTTGGCAGTCGTTTCCAGCACCTCGGTAGACGGCGTTCCGGGATAGCCGGAAACCACGTTCAGACCTGCCGCAATGGCACCCATGGCAATCGCAGCATTTCCCATTAAAAATTCTGTATGCATGTTAACCTTCCAATCTGTTTTGGGAATCCCAGTCCGCTGGGAACGGCTTTTCGCAAGTCAAGATGCACAAAAGCCTGTCTTTTATTATAACGGAATTTGTTTGCAAAGTCAAGTGTTCTGCAATAAAACAAATCCCATTTTATTACACGTGCAACAAAAAACCGCCATGCACAACTGCACAGCGGCTCTCTATTTCAGGAAAATTAGGGTTACTTTCTGCCCAGCACAAAGTCCCAAGTCGGATTCTTGCCTGCACCCTGCAGGGCAACGTAGTAAAGGATATAGTACACGTCGGTGGAATCTACCGAGCCATCACCGTCAATATCGGCAGCGGCGATCTGGTCAGCGGTGAGATTGCTGGACATGCCTGCACCGCGGTATGCCACGCAGAGCATGGCTTCGAATACATCGTTGGTGTCGAGCACGCCGTCACCGGAAGCGTCACCCTTTGCAACTGTCGGAGCCGTTGTGGTAGTGGTTGCGGTTGTTGCTGTGGTGGTGTTGGTGGTAGTTGTTGTAGTTGTAGCTGTAGTTTCTGCGGTGGTGGTAGCAGCTGTTGTGGTTGATGCGGTGGTCTGCTCTGTGGTAGTCTGTTCTGTTGTGGATTCCGTGGTGGCAGTAGTGGTTGTGGTGGTGGTTGTAGTAGTCGTTGTGGTAGTTGTCATGATAGGCTGACCGGGAATCTGTTCGTTGGGATCCCAGTTATAGTGGTGTTCTGCACCACCAAGAGCACCTACACCCGGAATATCATTCCAATCTTCCTCAGATCCTGTATAATACACATCAGTCAGTTTATCGCAGCGGTTAAAACAAAGGGTATTGATTTTTGAGAGTCCCTTATAAAACAAAATGCTTTCCAGGCTAGTGCAGAAATAGAACGTACCGTCCTTCAAGGTCAAAACATTTTCCGGAATCGCAATAAATTTCAGAGCGGTACAGCCGTAAAAAGCGTTATTTTCTATGCTCATAACGCTGTTCGGAAGATAAATGTATTCCAGTTTGCTGCACATATTGAAAATATTATCGCCGATAAAAGTGACGGAATCCGGAATAACAATACTTGTCAGTCCATCGCATTTGGCAAAGGCAGAACCGCAAATGTCGGTTACGTTCCCCGGAATTGTGATCTCTGCGAGTGCATCACAATTCCAAAATGCACCATTTCCGATTTTCTGTAGGCTGTTCGGCAATTTCACATCTTTTAAGCTGCCGCAGTTGGAAAATGTGCCGTCTGCCAATTCAGTGAATCCCTCCGGAATTTCCGCGGAAGTCAGAGAAGAACAACTGGAAAATACTTCTTTTCCTGTACTTGTCAGACCGTTCGGCAAAGTCACCTGCACCAATCCGGAACAATTATAGAATGCATTGGCACCCATACTTGTCAGACCTTCCGGAAAAGTTATCTGTTCCAATCCGGAACAACTATAGAATGCACCTTCGCCGATCGTTGTCAGACCATCCGGCAGCGATATCTGCTGTAATTTCGAACAGTTTTTGAATGCACGATACTCGATGGAAGTGACAGAATCCGGAATTTCCACAGAGGTCAAAGCAGAGCAATCCGAAAACATACTTTCGCTGATGCTTGTCAAGCCATTGGGCAAGGTCACCTGTTTCAGCTTGCTGCAAGATGCAAATACACCATTTCCTATCGTGGCAACAGAATCCGGAAGTGCCAGTTCCGTTAAAGCACTGCACTGGTTAAATGCCGATTCACCAATTTCGGTCAGATTTTCCGAAAGGGTAATGCTTGTCAATTCGTTACAGCCTGAAAAAGCAAACGTTCCGATTGTTTTTACACCATTTCCCATGTCCACACTTCTCAAATGACTACAGTCATTAAAAGCACGGCTTTCGATCGTGGTCACACTATCCGGCAATGTCACTTTCAGCAACTTGGACTTTGAGGACAATGCACGTTCTGCAATCGTTGTTACCGGCTTTCCCTCGATCTCCGACGGAACGATGACTGAAGTCACATCATCACAGCCTGTGATAGCCACCTCTGTACTGTCGTTGATCAGTTGGTAAGTCAACCCGTCTGCGGATTCCGCACTTGCCGCAATGGACACCCGCGGCAAAGCAACCTGCACTGCCGGCAATGCCCCGATGCACATAGTCGCAGCTGTCAAAGCAGCTAAAATCTTTCCAATTTTCTTCAATTTCATTTACTCCTCTCACAAATTTTCCATGATACGAACGTATATCTTTCCACTTTATATGCTAGCATTTCCTATTATACCGCAAAAAAAAAAAAAAAATAAACAACTTTTTGAGAACACTCTGTTAATTATGAAATTTGTGTTGCTGCAAATGCAAAAAACAACCCTGTACAAAGCCATAAAACAGGTTCTGTACAGGGTCGCTTTTCTTTAAGAGAGGAATATTTTTGAAAGGGATTGCCTAAGGCAATACCGCACAAAGAGCGTCTGGCGACTTTGCACGCCATCTGCTTGC
>ERZ773170.1853-NODE-1853-length-14376-cov-4.289714_pt1 | contig 14376 bp, 10 predicted proteins | sample MGYA00581002_ERZ773170 | MGnify/ENA primary metagenome ERZ773170 (study PRJEB29015, sample SAMEA2737811) | human gut metagenome | biome: human gut; feature: human-associated habitat; material: faeces | place: China | collected 2012 ... | reverse complement strand
ACGGAACTCGAAGCGGTTTCCGGTGAAGGCGAAGATGTGGAGAAAAAAATCCGCCAAACCCTACAAGCGCAGCTGACGCGTCTCGATCTGGTGAGCCGCGAAGAATTCGACGTACAGACGCAAGTCCTGTTACGGACTCGTGAAAAACTGGCGTTACTGGAGCAGCGCATCAGCGAACTGGAAGCGCGCTATAATCCGGTAGCAGAACTTCAATCTCCTCCGGCTATCCCGCCAGTTGATAAAGCAGAATAAAGCACCACAAAAACGGGCCAGACGGCCCGTAATATCAGTGTTCTAATTCAAGTTCTCTGGTTTGCATCATCTGTTGGCAATACCAGGCATAACGTGCGCAAAACCAGGTTCTATGTTCTTCATCCATGTTACCAGTAACGGCCAGAATATCGACCGGGCGACCTTCTGCGTGCATTCTGGCAAAACTACGCGCGAGAAAATCGAAATTATTTAAAGAATTAAGACTATGATCCATAAGCACATCCTCCGGTTATTGCATACCTTTTAAGGCCATATGCTTTTTCTGATTTCAGTATTCCCCAATCAGTGTAGTGCCTTTAAACATAACGTGCGTAAATATATTGTCCCCGATCACACTTTTTAGTGAAAAATAAAAAAACCATATTAAAAGACTTTCTCTTCCAGAACCTCTCTAACATGTGTTATTATTAACAAAGATAAATGTAAGCAAGGAAACTATTCCAAAGTAAATATTGCGTCACTAAATGGACATTGGAGTGACATATGATTTTATTCGCCGACTATAACACCCCTTATCTTTTCGCTATTTCCTTTGTACTGTTGATCGGCCTTTTAGAAATTTTTGCACTTATCTGCGGTCACATGCTCTCCGGTGCTCTTGATGCACATCTTGACCATTATGATTCCATAACCACAGGTCATATTAGCCAGGCACTTCATTATCTCAATATTGGAAGATTACCAGCTCTCGTCGTCCTCTGCTTACTCGCTGGTTTTTTTGGTCTTATTGGCATCCTGTTGCAACATGCCTGCGTTACGCTCTGGCAATCACCACTCCCCAACCTGTTCGTGGTTCCTGTCAGTTTACTGTTTACAATTATTGCAGTGCATTATACCGGTAAAGTCGTTGCACCCTGGATTCCACGCGACCATAGTTCAGCTATTACAGAAGAAGAATATGTTGGTAGCATGGCATTAATTACCGGCCATCAAGCCACTTCAGGTAACCCCTGCGAAGGAAAACTCACCGATCAATTTGGCCAAATACATTATTTGTTACTGGAGCCTGAAGAAGGAAAAACTTTCACTAAAGGAGACAAAGTGTTAATTATTTGCCGACTTTCTGCAACGCGATATTTGGCGGAAAACAATCCCTGGTCCCAGATATTGTGATTTATTAATCAAAAGGAAATTTAATAATGGATGATATCGTTAATTCTGTGCCCTCCTGGATGTTTACCGCGATTATCGCCGTATGCATTCTGTTTATTATTGGAATTATTTTCGCCAGGCTCTATCGTCGCGCTTCGGCAGAGCAAGCATTTGTTCGTACTGGTTTAAGTGGGCAAAAAGTGGTGATGAGCGGTGGCGCAATCGTGATGCCGATCTTTCATGAAATAATTCCCATCAATATGAATACCCTGAAGCTGGAAGTCAGCCGTTCTACTATTGATAGCCTGATTACGAAAGATCGTATGCGTGTTGATGTTGTAGTGGCTTTCTTTGTACGGGTAAAACCGTCAGTAGAAGGCATCGCCACTGCGGCCCAGACGCTGGGGCAACGCACTCTATCACCAGAAGATTTACGTATGCTGGTCGAGGATAAATTCGTCGATGCCCTCCGTGCAACAGCGGCACAAATGACCATGCATGAGTTACAGGATACCCGCGAGAACTTCGTGCAGGGAGTACAAAATACCGTAGCTGAAGATCTGTCGAAAAATGGCCTGGAACTGGAAAGCGTTTCACTTACCAACTTTAACCAGACCTCGAAAGAACATTTCAATCCGAACAATGCCTTTGACGCCGAAGGTTTAACCAAACTGACTCAGGAGACGGAGCGCCGTCGTCGCGAACGTAACGAAGTTGAACAGGATGTGGAAGTCGCAGTGCGTGAGAAAAACCGTGATGCACTTTCGCGCAAGTTGGAGATTGAACAACAAGAAGCGTTTATGACGCTTGAGCAGGAGCAGCAGGTTAAAACCCGTACCGCTGAGCAGAATGCGAAAATTGCGGCTTTTGAAGCTGAACGTCGTCGTGAAGCAGAGCAGACGCGAATTCTGGCTGAACGACAGATTCAGGAAACAGAAATCGACCGCGAACAGGCCGTCCGCTCAAGAAAGGTTGAGGCCGAACGTGAAGTTCGCATTAAAGAGATCGAACAGCAGCAGGTCACCGAAATCGCTAACCAGACGAAATCGATCGCTATTGCCGCCAAATCGGAACAACAGTCCCAGGCAGAAGCGCGTGCTAACCTTGCACTCGCAGAAGCAGTAAGCGCCCAACAAAACGTAGAAACCACTCGCCAGACTGCCGAAGCCGATCGTGCTAAACAAGTGGCGTTGATCGCCGCAGCGCAGGATGCAGAAACCAAAGCGGTTGAACTGACCGTGCGGGCGAAAGCAGAAAAAGAAGCCGCAGAAATGCAGGCGGCGGCTATCGTTGAGTTAGCCGAAGCTACACGTAAAAAGGGTCTGGCGGAAGCAGAAGCACAACGTGCGCTGAACGATGCTATCAACGTACTTTCTGATGAACAAACCAGCCTTAAATTCAAACTGGCATTATTGCAGGCGCTGCCTGCGGTAATTGAGAAATCCGTTGAGCCTATGAAGGCTATCGACGGCATCAAAATTATTCAGGTCGATGGGCTGAATCGTGGTGGCGCTACGGGTGATGCAAACACGGGGAATGTGGGGGGCGGAAACCTGGCAGAACAAGCGTTATCAGCCGCACTCTCTTACCGCACACAGGCACCGCTGATTGACTCCTTGCTCAATGAAATTGGCGTTTCAGGCGGCTCACTGGCGGCATTGACTTCATCCTTAAGCTCAACAACTCCCGTCGAAGAAAAAGCAGAGTAAACCCTCTTCTATGAATAATCCCTGGCCCAAAAAGCCGGGGATTTTTTATATCTGCGTTCCGCTAAAAGGTGCAAATGATCAGGCTGTTGCAGCATTTTGCGTGACTGCTCGGGGAAGGCAAAACTGCCTCTGGGAAAGCGTTGCGCGGAGTCCGGCGCTCATCAACAATCGGGGAGCCAGCAAGGGGCTGAAACGGGAAAGCCCCTCCCGAGGAAGGGGCCTTATAGAAGGAAAGGGTTATGATGAAGTTCGTCATCATACTGGTTGTGTTGTTACTGTTAAGTTTCCCGACTTACTAACAACTCATCAGAGGGGGGAGAAATCCTCCCTTACCCTTGTTCCTTTACTTTAGGTTGAAAAAACAACAGCGTCAATAGACCTGCCTGCTACGAAGCGAGATCTGTGAACCGCTTTCCAGTTAGCCTTTTTTATCCAGTTGGATCTTCTTGATGATGTTGGTCGTCGAGCAACCGTCTTCAAAGTTGAGCACCAGCACTTCGCCACCGTTGGCCCAGACTTCTTTACTCCCGGCAATCTCTTCTGGTTTATAGTCGCCGCCTTTCACCAGCAGATCTGGCAAGATCCCGGCGATCAAGCGCTGCGGCGTGTCCTCTTCAAACGACACCACCCAGTCGACCGCTTCCAGTGCGCCCAGCACAATCATACGCTGTTCGAGCGGGTTAACGGGGCGGGAATCCCCTTTCAGCCGTTTGGTGGAGGCATCGCTGTTCACAGCGACAATCAAACGGTCACCCAGTTTACGGGCATTTGCCAGATAAGAGACGTGCCCGGCGTGCAGGATGTCAAAGACACCGTTGGTCATCACCACTTTTTCACCGCGTTTACGCGCTGCCGCTACAGCAAGCTTCAGTTCCTCTTCGGTCATCACACCAAAGCCGGTATCTGCACGTCCACGTACTGCGTTTTCCAGCTCGATCGGCGAAACCGTGGATGTCCCCAGTTTGCCGACCACCACACCAGCCGCCGCATTGGCAAAGAAGCAGGCTTCTTCCAGCGAATTACCCGCTGCCAGCGTTGCCGCCAGGACGCCAATCACCGTGTCGCCCGCACCGGTAACGTCATACACTTCCTGCGCCTGGGTTGGCATATGCAGCGGCGCTTTACCCGGTTGCAGCAGCGACATACCCTGTTCGGAACGGGTCACTAACAGAGCCGAGAGTTCGTAATCGGCAATCAGTTTCATGCCGCGCTCAACAATCTCTTCTTCGGTCTTACATTTACCGACAACAGCTTCAAATTCCGAGAGATTCGGCGTTAACAGCGTAGCGCCGCGGTAGCGCTCAAAATCGGTACCTTTTGGATCAATCAGCACTGGAACACCCGCTTTACGCGCCAGTTGGATCATCTGCTGTACGCTTGCCAGCGCACCTTTGGCGTAGTCAGAAAGCACCAGCGCGCCAATCGAACTCAGTGCCTGATTAATCCGCTCGTGCAGCGGCTGCGGATCAACCCCTTCGAAACCTTCTTCGAAATCCAGACGGATCAGTTGTTGGTTGCGGGAAAGTACCCGTAATTTGGTGATGGTCGGATGCGTCGGTACAGAAACAAAGTCGCATTTGACGTTGACGTCGGCCAGAGATTTACTGAGCGCGCGCGCCGCATCGTCAATGCCCGTCAACCCGACCAGGCGTGCATTAGCACCGAGAGAAGCGATATTCATCGCCACGTTAGCCGCGCCGCCCGGACGTTCTTCGATGGTATTCACTTTAACCACGGGCACCGGCGCTTCCGGCGAGATACGACTGGTGGGACCGTACCAGTAACGATCCAGCATCACATCACCAACCACCATCACTCCTGCACGTTCAAACTCTGGCAGCGTTACTTTCATTCCTGTCTCCTGAGAGATTCAAAATTTGCGCGCGATAATACCATACTTCATTCTTCCACCAGCCACTTCTGCCAGCTTGCCCGCACCAGTTCACGCTCTGCGGTGAAGCAATCCTCCGACACATGGCCCGGCAATTCCTGTAATGCCAGATGATGAAGTTCATCGCGCAGCGTCGTGTAAGCACGGGTCAGCGCCATCGCTTCCTGCTCTTCCATAATGTCGTTTTGCGCCAGTAGTTCCAGAATGCGCACGTTGTCTGACCAGCGCGTTAACTTCGGTTTTTCGTGAGCGTAGCGCAACACCAGATATTGAGTAATAAATTCGATATCGGTAATTCCGCCTTCATCGGCTTTGATATCAAAGCGATCGCGATGTTTATTGCCGAGATGGGCACGCATTTTCTCGCGCATTTCCCGCACTTCTGTTTGCAGGGTTTTGCCTTCGCGCGGCAGCGTCATAATCTCCCGGCGTACTGCGTCAAAGTGCGCGGTGAGCTGCGGATCGCCGTACACTACACGCGCACGCACCAGCGCCTGATGCTCCCACGTCCAGGCCTCGTTTTTCTGATAATCAGCAAATGCTTCTGCGGATGTCACCAGCATTCCCGCCGCCCCGGACGGACGCAGTCGTGCATCCACTTCATACAAAATGCCGGAAGAGGTTCGCGTACTGAACAGATGCATAATGCGTTGCGCCAGACGCAGATAAAACTGTCGCCCGTCGATTTCCCGCTCGCCGTCAGTCATCGCATCCATTGGGCAATCATGGAGGAAGATCAGGTCAAGATCGGAACTGTAGCCTAACTCCCAGCCACCCAGCTTGCCGTAGCCGACCACCGCAAAACCACGCCCTTCGCGTTCGTTCAGGTGATTTGGCTTACCGTAGCGGGCAACCATTTGAACCCACGCCTGCTGAACGACGGCATCAATCATGGCTTCTGCCAGCCAGGTTAAGTGATCGCTCACTTTCATTACCGGTAGCGTACCGGCGATATCCGCTGCCGCAATGCGTAACAGCTGCGCCTGTTTGAACTGACGCAGCGCCTCAAGCTGTTGTTCTTCGTCATCTTCCGGCACGCGCAGCAAATACTGGCGCAGTTCATCACGGTAGGCATCCGTCGCCGTTGGTTGGTAGAGGGTATTTGGATCGAGCAATTCATCCAGCAATAATGGATAACGCGCTAGCTGGCTGGCAATCATCGGCGATGCAGCACACAGAGAAATCAAATGCTTAAGCGCCGCAGGGAATTCACTAAGCAGCTCAAGATAAGTGGTGCGAGTAACAATCCCCACCAGCAAGGCGGTAATGCGCGACAGCGTGACAGCAGCGTCTTCACGCGCACAGACATCACTTAGCAGATGTGGCATCAGATGGTCGAGCACCTGACGTCCTCGCGGCCCGATAGTGCGCTTATCCAGCTCTTTGCGGAAATCAGCAATCAGCATTAGCACCTGTTTGCGATCATCCTCGCTAAGATGCGCCAGCACTGGCGTGGTGTCATCTTCCTGCAACGCATCCTGCCACAGCTCACGCCACTGTTCCGACAGCGACTCTTCCTGAGTTTCACTTTCGTCGTCGCCAATCAATTCATTAAACACCCGGCGCACATTGGCCATATGTGCGGTCAGCACCCCGGTCAATTGCGGCCAGTCAGCAAAGTCCATCGCCCACGCCAGCCGCGCACGGTTAAGCTCATCAGAAGGAAGCGTCTGGGTTTGTTCGTCGTTAATGCTTTGCAGCAGGTTTTCCAGACGCCGCAGGAACAGATACGCCACTCGCAATTGTTCAGCATCGTTTTCAGAAAGCAGATGCAGCGCGGCAATGGCGCTGAGCGTTGGCAGTAAAGCGCGCGATTGCAGCGACGGTTCGCGCCCGCCGCGAATGAGCTGGAACACCTGGACGATAAATTCAATTTCGCGAATGCCGCCTGCGCCAAGTTTGATGTTGTCGGTCAAACCGCGTCGACGCACTTCACGGGCAATCATTCCTTTCATGTTGCGCAGCGACTGAATCACGCTGAAATCGATGTAACGACGGAAAACAAACGGACGCAGCATCGCACGCAACTCGTTAGCATAGACGCCGTCGCTATCCCCCATAATCCGCGCCTTGACCATCGCGTAACGCTCCCAGTCGCGCCCCTGCTCCTGGTAATAATCTTCCAGCGCCGCAAAACTCAGCACCAGCGGGCCACTTTCACCAAACGGACGCAGCCGCATATCCACGCGATAGACGAAGCCATCCTGCGTTGGTTGATCCAGCACTTTAATCAGCCGCTGCCCCATGCGGGTAAAAAACTGCGCGTTATCCAGTTCCCGGCGTCCACCCTGGGTACAACCATGTTCCGGCCAGGCAAAAATCAGATCGATATCAGAGGAGAAATTCAGTTCCCCGCCGCCCAGCTTACCCATGCCTAAAATCAGCAGCGGTTGCGCTTCGCCCTGCGCATTGCACGGCGTTCCCCACTCGCGGCAGCAAGCGTCATACAGCCAGTCACGCGCCGCAACAATCAGCGTCTCCGCCAGATGGCTGAGCTGCTGCAATATGCTCTCTTCAGTAACCAGAGCCAGCGTTTGCGCCCAGGCGATGCGCACCATAATGCGCCGCCGGAATAGCCGCAGCTCGCGCATTAACCCGGCTTCGTCACTCACATTACTGAGCGCCTCCTGCAGCCATGCAGCGTAATGCTGCCATTCGTCGGCCTGCGGCGGTTGGCTTTCCAGTTCCGTCAGCCACTCTGGATGCGCAATCACGCTGTCCTGCACAAAATCACTGAAAGTAAGTACTGACTTCGCCTGTGCGCTAAGTGATTCCTCGGCTAAAGGCTCTGGCAGCCGCTCAACAACGGTCTGCCAGTACTGCTGTAACGGTGAAGAGAGCGGCTTCATAAGCGATTTTATCCTTGCCTGATTAACGTTTTCCGCTGTGCAACCAGAACGGTTCCTGATTGTTTGCCTCATTACGGAAATGTTCAATTTCAATGCGTTGCCCGGTCGCAATAGCGTGACGCAGCCCCTGCCAGTTCTCCAGCCAGTCTTGCGCGACGACAGGATCGTAGTAACCCGCCAGCAACAGTATTGAGTCAATATCACGCGTCAGGCGTGGCAATTGGTCACGGTAGCGATCGCCTAACGGCTGGCAGAAAACGCTTTTCAGTTCAGCGGCATGGCGGGAAAGATGGATATCGGCAAAGCGTTTGAAGGAATCGCTGATTTTGCTCTGCGCTTTGGCATCTAAAAACGGCTGCCAGGCTTTGCTTACCAGCCATTCGGTCAACGCCAGCTTCGCCATTGCCGTTTCGGTAGAGTAGACCGCCGTTACGGCAGAAACCGCAGAAGCAATGGTCGCCTCGCATTGAGTCAGCAGATCACGTAAGTGAGTGCTCGCTTTACGCGACACGATACCGCCGAACAGCATCAGTGTATGACGGACCAGGCCAATGGCTGCCAGCACCTGCTCTTTCGCCGCATCGTTGCCGCGTACCCACAGTTCTTCATGATACTGCCATTGCGCTAACGCCAGCTCGAGCGCCGCTTCCAGCCCCTGTTCCACATCAGCTTTTGCCGCAACATGCAAAATGGTGGTCGGTTTGATTTCACGCGCCGGATTGCCCTGCGCCAGATGATAGCCACGCGCTGCTTTGCTCAGGCTGCCCTGGCGTAATCCGGTTTGCGATACCAGTTGGTTCGCCAGTTTCAGCACCGCACGCATGTCGCCGCTAAGCAGTTCCAGTTCCAGCTCACAGATAGGTTCAGCAAATTCACCCGCTTTCACCTCACCCTGATCGAAAGCGATTTCAATTCGGCTGCCATCGACCTCTACTAGCCATTTTTCGCGATAAAAATCGGTGCTAAACAGCGGCTGTACGCGGGAAGCGAGATCGGCAGGCAATTCGCCGTTCGGCCAGACTTCCGTCGGTAACTGCGCCAGGTCGAGCGTCGGTTCGCTCAACGCCACGTTATATTCCGGGCGCTGGTGTAAGCCGCCTGTCACTCTTCCTGCAACTTTCATGGTCATCTCATAGCGACCGTTTTCGCCACGAATACGCAAGCCCATGTCGTGCCCACGCAGCCAGTTATCCGGCGTTTCGTAGTAAATATTCAGCAACTGCACGGGATCATGGTGCTCGCCGCCCAGCGTATTGAGATGGTCACGCAACGCCTCAACGGCACTGTGATTAACAATAAACTTTAATTCGATTTCCTGAGCCATCCTTCCTCCACTGGGTACTCCCCCCAACGTAGGCGGGAGGGGAATTTGGGCTGTTAAGCCCGCAGTTTATCAGCCACGCTGATTCTGAATATACTTTTTCACAACTTCCAGCGGTGCTCCACCACATGAACCGATGAAATAAGAGCGTGACCAGAGTACGGGCTTTGAATACGCGGCGCGCAAATCAATAAAATCATTCCGCAGCCGCCTACTGGTAACGGACTTAAGGCTGTTTACCAGCTTTGTGAGTTGCACCAACGGTGGGTATTCAATCAGCATGTGAACATGGTCTGCCTCGCCGTCACATTCCTTTAACTCGGCGCCAAAGTCCGCGCATACCTCCGCTACATACTGACGCATGTTTGCATGATGCAATTCACCAAAAACTGGACGGCGGTATTTTGTCATAAAAACAACGTGAACATGCAACAGGTAAGCTGAATAGCGTGAACGATTGATTTCGCACACGTATTGACCCTCCCAAAAAAATGTGGATATATTGTACATTCTAAACAACCACATACTGAATGCAAAATGTTAATCCAGAAAGCATATAAATACAGGCTCTACCCCACTGACCAGCAGGCGCAAAGGTTGCGTCAGTTGTGCGGTTGCGCTCGCTTTGTCTGGAACTATGCACTGAATGAAACACTGAGCATTCATGACGCGGGCGGAAAAATTCCGTCAGCTTTCGACCTGAATAAACGACTTACGGGCTGGAAAAAACTCCCTGAGCTGGCCTTTCTTTCTGAGGGTTACACTGACAACCTCCAGCAGAAACTGAAAGACCTGCGGAGCGCATGGGATCGCTGTTTTGATAAATCCCTGACGGCTGAAAAGCCCGTTTTCAAAAAGAAAACCAAAGGCTGCGACTCTATCCGGTTCGTCAATTTCAGCAAATATTGTGGGCTGGATTATGGCCGTGTGAAACTCCCGTCAGGACTGGGCTGGGTTAAATTTCGTCAGTCCCGGAAGATTGAAGGCGTCATTAAAAATTGCACCATCAGCCAGCATGCCGGACACTGGTATGTGTCTTTTCAGGTCGAATTAGCTGTTACCGATCCGATTCACGCATCGACCAGCGCAATAGGCCTGGATGCAGGTATAACGAAGCTGGCAACACTTTCAGACGGCACGGTCTTTGAACCGGTAAACAGCTTAAAAAAAAATCAGGATAAGCTGGCTCGCTTACAGCGCCGTCTGGCCCGGATGGTTAAATTCTCCGCCAACTGGAAAAAGCAGAAAGCGAAGATTTCCCGTTTCCACTCTCATATCGCAAACATCCGCCGCGATTACCTTCATAAAACCACGACGACGATCAGCAAAAACCACGCGATGATAGTCATTGAGGATTTAAAGGTTTCGAACATGTCAAAATCAGCAGCGGGTACGGTAGACCAGCCGGGGCGCAACGTCGCGGCAAAATCAGGTCTTAACCGGGCGATACTGGATCAGGGCTGGGCAGAAATGCGCCGCCAGCTCGAATATAAGCAGGCATGGCGCGGCGGTGATGTACTGGCGATTAATCCGGCGTACACCAGTCAGAAATGCGCATGTTGTGGGCATACATCGAAAAATAACCGCAGGACGCAGGCGAGCTTTATCTGTACCGCGTGCGGCTATACGGCAAACGCCGATGTAAACGGCGCTCGCAATATATTAACAGCAGGTTTTGAAGTCATGGCGGCAGGACAAATATTGCCGTCAGTCCGTAAAGGACGCGCCCGTAAGGCGGCGTAAGCCGTCGAGCGAGGAACCGGGGAATGCGGCAACGTATTGCTACCCTGACAAGGGAATCCCCCTCCTGAGTCGCTTTGCGCGAAGGTGGGGGAGGATGTCAAGGCCTTTACTTATCGGTTATGTCACATAAGTGACGATGAACGGCGAACTTAATGCGATCTTTTTTGTCAGTAGATAGTATTTTGCGCCAAATTGCCATGCAACGGGCAATTTGACGGGCGTAAAAGTTTGAAGCAGTGGCAAGACCTGACACAGAGGATTCCGATTGATGTCGAATGCTTTGCGTAGCGACACTGATGCCACTACTATCGTTCCACTTTCCATGACAATAACGACAGCCTGATGCCAAAATTACGCCTGATCGGATTAACTTTACTCGCACTTAGCGCGACTGCCGTCTCACACGCTGAAGAAACGCGCTATGTTTCTGACGAACTGAATACCTGGGTCCGTAGCGGTCCGGGAGATCATTATCGCCTCGTGGGCACGGTTAACGCCGGCGAGGAAGTGACCTTATTACAAACTGACGCCAACACCAATTATGCCCAGGTGAAAGACAGCTCTGGTCGTACTGCCTGGATCCCGTTGAAACAACTTAGCACGGAGCCAAGCCTGCGTTCCCGTGTGCCAGATCTGGAAAATCAGGTCAAAACGCTGACCGATAAACTCACCAATATCGATAACACCTGGAATCAGCGCACCGCAGAAATGCAGCAAAAAGTGGCGCAGAGTGACAGCGTGATCAACGGGTTAAAAGAAGAAAATCAGAAACTGAAAAACGAGCTGATTGTCGCGCAGAAAAAGGTCGATGCCGCCAGCGTACAGCTGGATGACAAACAGCGCACCATCATCATGCAGTGGTTTATGTATGGCGGTGGCGTGCTGGGGCTTGGCTTGCTGCTCGGTCTGGTACTGCCGCACCTGATCCCAAGCCGCAAACGCAAAGATCGCTGGATGAACTAAATCGCCTTCTTCGTTGCACTGTCTTATTATTAGGAATTGTGTATTTGACGAAGGGATGATGGCGTGAAGATTTATCTGGTCGGTGGTGCTGTTCGGGATGCATTGTTAGGGCTACCGGTCAAAGACAGAGATTGGGTGGTGGTCGGCAGTACGCCACAGGAGATGCTCGACGCGGGCTACCAGCAGGTAGGCCGCGATTTTCCTGTGTTTCTGCATCCGCAAACGCATGAAGAGTATGCGCTGGCACGTACCGAACGGAAATCCGGTTCCGGTTACACCGGTTTTACCTGCTATGCCGCACCGGATGTCACGCTGGAAGATGATCTTAAGCGTCGCGATCTGACCATTAATGCGCTGGCCCAGGACGATAACGGCGAGATTATCGACCCGTACAACGGTCTGGGCGATCTGCAAAATCGTCTGTTGCGCCATGTTTCCCCCGCTTTTGGCGAAGATCCGTTACGCGTGTTGCGCGTAGCGCGTTTTGCTGCGCGTTATGCCCACCTCAGTTTCCGTATTGCCGATGAAACTCTGGCGCTGATGCGCGAGATGACCCATGCGGGTGAACTGGAACACCTGACGCCTGAACGGGTATGGAAAGAGACGGAAAACGCCCTCACCACCCGCAATCCCCAGGTGTTCTTCCAGGTACTGCGCGATTGCGGCGCACTGCGCGTTTTATTCCCGGAAATTGACGCCCTGTTTGGCGTTCCGGCCCCTGCCAGGTGGCATCCGGAAATCGACACGGGTATTCATACCTTAATGACGCTCTCAATGGCGGCGATGCTGAGTCCGCAGGTCGATGTCCGTTTCGCAACGTTATGCCACGATCTCGGTAAAGGACTGACGCCGCCAGAACTTTGGCCACGTCATCATGGTCATGGCCCGGCGGGTGTGAAGTTAGTGGAACAACTATGCCAGCGTCTGCGCGTGCCAAATGAAATTCTCGATTTAGCCAGACTGGTGGCTGAGTTTCACGATCTCATCCACACCTTTCCAATGCTGAACCCGAAAACCATTGTTAAATTGTTTGATTCCATTGACGCCTGGCGTAAACCACAGCGTGTCGAGCAACTGGCGCTGACCAGCGAGGCTGACGTGCGCGGCAGAACCGGTTTTGAATCAGCGGACTACCCGCAAGGCCGCTGGTTGCGCGAAGCCTGGGAAGTGGCGCAGTCAGTGCCGACAAAAGCTGTCGTTGAAGCAGGATTTAAAGGTGTGGAGATTCGTGAGGAGCTGACCCGACGGCGGATTGCGGCGGTAGCCAGCTGGAAGGAACAACGTTGCCCAAAGCCTGATTAACTTTTTAAATTCAGTATATTGCAGAAATCCCTTAGGTCGGATAAGACGCACAAGCGTCATATCCGACACTATATCTCAATCAAAAGAACACAACGTACACCGCAGCCGCCACAATAAAGCGATAAATGGCGAACGGGATAAACGAAATGCGCTTAATCAATTGCAGGAAGGTTTTAATCGCTATCAGCGCCACCACAAAAGCGGTGATAAACCCAACGGCAAACATCGGGATATCGCCGGTAGTCAGGAAGCCCCAGCTTTTGTAGAGATCGAGCGCCGTTGCGCCCATCATCATCGGCACCGCCAGCAGGAACGAGAACTCGGAAGCAGCGTAACGGCTCACCCCCATCAGCATCCCACCTGAAATGGTCGCCCCGGAACGGGAGAAACCCGGCCACAGCGCCAGACACTGGAAACAGCCAATCATAAACGCCTGACGATAGGTCATATCATCAAGACCCGGCGCACGCGGCTCTTTCGGCTTCAGGCATTCAGGCGGCCATCGAGCTGTCCAATGAGCTTGACGTTTCCACGCTGCGCGGCAACGTGGTCCTTGTTCCGCTGGTCAACCGTTCGGGCTTTGAAAACCGCACCATGTCCCGCGTCTTTGAGGACGGAAAAAATCTCAACCGCGTGTTCCCCGGCGACCGGGAGGGGAGGGAGGCCGAGCGGCTGGCGCATATGCTCTTCGAGGTCTTTATCCGCAACGCAGATGCTTATATCGACCTGCACTGCGGCGACGGTTATGAGACGCTGATCCCCTATTGCTATTATCTGGGCGATGCGCCTGCCGAGGAGACAGCGAAACGGATGGTAGAGTGCGTGAATGTAAAGTATGTTGTGCGCTCGCACTGCCGCACGGGCGGGGCTTATAATCTTGCCTCTCTCCACGGCGTTCCCAGCGTGCTCATTGAGCGCGGCCAGCTCAGCCTGTTCAGCCGCGAGGAGATCGAGGCGGACAAGGCCGATGTGCGCAGCATCCTGCGCCGGCTCGGCGTGCTGGACGGGGACTGGACCCGCTATCCCAAGCAGGAGCTGCTGGAGTACAACGACGACGCGCCCTGCACCGGCTGCTGGTACCCGGAGAAAAAGCCGGGCGACCGTTTCCGGAAGGGCGAAAAGCTTGGCGAGATCCGCGACTATTTCGGCAAAAGCCTCTTTACGGAGCTCGCACCCGCAGACGGGGTGCTGCTGTATCAGACCGCGTCGTTGAATATCATTGAGAAAGGCCCG
>ERZ773170.1822-NODE-1822-length-14571-cov-2.821714_pt1 | contig 14571 bp, 16 predicted proteins | sample MGYA00581002_ERZ773170 | MGnify/ENA primary metagenome ERZ773170 (study PRJEB29015, sample SAMEA2737811) | human gut metagenome | biome: human gut; feature: human-associated habitat; material: faeces | place: China | collected 2012 ... | reverse complement strand
CGTTTCTACGGCCTTTACGGACGGAGCCCAGTTCGGTTTGGGCGCCGAGATCGGTATCAGTACGCAGAAGTTGCACGCCCGGGGACCGATGGCTCTGCGCGAGCTGACGACATACAAGTATCTGATCGACGGAGACGGCCAGACCCGCGCGTAATGGGGGCGGACCGATTCTCTGCTCGGCCGTCTTGATCCGGAGAATTCGCAACTTATTCTGTGTGTGTCGTTTGGACTGTGCATACGGCTGCCGGTTAGCCCGCGTGCATTTTGCCGATAGAGACAGGCATCGCGGAAAAAGAGAATAGAATCTTTCCCCCGAACGGATATGACGAGGTGAGAGGGAAACAAGATGAACTTCCTCTAAAAAATATCTGCATGCTTGAATGTACTGAATGTATAAGATAGCGGTTTTTAAGAAAGCTGATGTCTCTAGTGCCTGAAAATGAGTGATAATCAGTCGTAATATGCGAGATATTTGGAAGAGCCAGAAGGTCTAAAAAGACTATGCTGTTCTGGGCGATCCAATTTGGTCGAATATCGGTAGCAGGGACGACCTCGGTGCGTTCTTCTTTTCAACTGCTCGTGTTTTTTGAAACGGCGTGTTCCCTATTCCTGCGATCCGGATCCGCCATATGGCGAAGAAACAATATTTAACAACATCTATGACGAAAAAAGAAAAGACCTTATCTTTTCTCTGGCAACATTTTCTGCTCCTGATCTCATTGTATCTGATGACATTAGGAGTCGTTCTTTGCGTAAAATCGTGTTTGGGCAGCAGCGTGATCTCCTCGCTGCCGTTCGTTTTTTCGCTGGCCGGCCCGATAAGCTGTGTTCCGGCATGGACGATCGGCGGATATACGATTGCGATGAATGCGGTCCTGGTACTCTGTCAGATTCTTATCCTGCGAAGGAGATTCGACCCCATGCAGCTTTTCCAGCTGGTCATAGGATTCATTTTCGGGTGGCTGATTGACCTGAATATGGCATTGACATCTGGACTGGAATGCACGACGCTGACTTCGCAGTTGCTCACCCAGTTGGCAGGCTGCACGATCATGGGTATCGGCATCGCCTTCGAGGTCCGGTGCGGTTCGGTAACCATGCCGGGCGAAGGAATTTCGATCGTCATCAGTCAAGTGACGCGCCGTCCGTTCGCAAAAGTCAAGATCGGAGTGGATACGACCCTCGTACTGCTCGCCGTGGCGAGTTGCTATCTGTTTTTCGGAAGTTGGCAATGGAATGTCATAGGTGTCGGAACGCTTTTCGCGATGATCTATGTCGGACTCGTGATTAAATTCATTGCTCCGCATCTGGGTTGGTTCGACCGCCTGCTGGCCTATATCCCGGGATTTCGACGTTATCTGTTCGGACTGGCGCGACTCCTCTATCGCCGTAGCGATGGTGCCGAATAGGTTGAAAATTGCCCGCTTACGAATGTCCGACTCTTCCCGATAGCGATTTTTCCCCGGATTTGTTTCGTACCCGACGGTTTGCGCTCGCACAAAGTATACAGTAAAGTTTGAATCGGTCATATCGAAATCGAGCGGTTTTCGCCGGTATTAGGAACGATAGCCTCCGTATCGTACGGCGACTGCTTCGTCTTGCACAGTTTGCCGATCGATTCCGGCTGCAGATTGAGTAATCGGGCCGCATTCTCGGCGGAGGAATGCCCGCAAAACCCGGGAAACAGAACCGTGCTTACGAGCTCCCTTAGTTTCTCTTGTGCGCAAGCGTTATAGCACGGCGTCACGGTGTTGTGAGAATCGTTTCTCTTCTTCCCGTCGCATACGGTTTGTGCTTCGGCAAACCGTTGTCACCGTATTTTAATGTCAGGCAGGGCCTCTTGCAAGGCGGTTCGGTCTACCTCGAAGTAATGGTAGGGGTAGAGTACGGCCGGGCGGATCAGCCGGGCGGCCTCGATGAACATCTGGTCGCTCATCGTGTACGGCAGGTTCTTCGGCAGGAAGGCAATGTCGATCGGGCCCAGGTGTTCCATTTCGGGAATCAGCTCGGTGTCGCCGGCAATGTATATGCGCAACCGCTCGATTTCAAGCAGATAGCCGTTGCCCTCGCCTCGGATATGGAACGGAACTCCGGGCGAACGCATCGAGATGCGATTGTAGGCGGGGACGGCGCGTATCGGAATCTCGTTCCATACGGTCTGGGAGCCATTGCGAAGCGCTTTCCCCCGCTTCAGCTCGCGGATCACGGTCGGACTGCCGATGATTTGCGTCGTCGGCCGCTCGATTTCGGCGATCGCCAGCGTGTCGAAATGATCGCCGTGGTGATGCGTGATCAGAATCAGATCGGCATCCGGCAGCTGGCCGTAGTCGGCCACGTCGCCGTAAGGATCGACATGAATGATCTGTTCGCCATAGCGCATCATGATCGAGGCGTGGCCCACGCAGGTTACCTCCAGCGTCTTGTCCCGTGTCAGATATTGGTCCGTCATAGTCGTTTCGATTCGTACTGTCGTTTGCGTTCCGTAAATTTACGAATAGTTTGTAATTTTGGCGCTCCGAAACTGTTTTTGCGTACAATGAAACCTTATCTTACAATCGGCCTGCTCGTTATTTCCAATATATTCATGACTTTCGCCTGGTACGGGCAGCTGCGGCTCAAGGGTCATAAGTGGTTCGACAACCTGCCGTTTTTGCTGGTGGTCGTCTTCTGCTGGGGTATTGCGTTCTTGGAATACCTGTTTCAGGTACCGGCGAACCGGATCGGTTTTCGCGAGAACGGGGGACCTTTCACGCTGTTCCAGCTCAAGGTGATCCAAGAAGTCGTTTCGCTGACGGTTTTCACCGTTTTCGCCCTGCTGATGTTCAAAACGGAAACGTTCCGTTGGAATCATGCCGCGGCATTCGCTTGCCTCGTTCTAGCGGTTTACTTCGTGTTCAGGAAATAATTTGCAGGATAGTGCACTTCCACCATTCTTGCGAAGAATACCGAGCTGACTTTTTTTGAACAAAATAGTCGAAAAAGGTTTGTTCGTTGTGAAAAAAGAGATAAATTTGCATTGTTTTTAAAATTGTAATCGATACAAATGAAGGCTCGGGATATGCAGGACTGTCTGCTCGGCCACGGCATCAAGCCGTCGGTTCAGCGTCTGGCCGTGATGGAATACCTAAAAACGCATTGTACGCATCCGACGGCCGACGAGATATTCTCCGCCCTGAGCCCGAAGATGCCGACTCTGTCGAGAACGACCGTGTATAATACGCTGAGACTGTTGGCAAGTCGAGGCGCCGTACTGTCTCTCGACATCGACGGGAAAAATACCCGTTTCGACGGAGATACCCGGCCCCATGCCCATTGGCTTTGCCGGGGTTGCGGCGCCGTGCGCGACCTGCCGCTGCCGGTCGACTCCCGGAGTCTGACAGTCCGGTTCGAGGAAGGGACGGTCGACGAGGTGCAGCTTTATTATAAGGGATATTGCGAAAATTGCCGAATGCAGTCGGAAGGCTGAACGAATAACAAAATCAAACTAAAACAGAAAGATGGCTATGAAAAAGAAGTTTATCTGTACCGTATGCGGTTACGTGTATGAGGGAGAGGAAGCTCCCGAATTTTGCCCGCAGTGTAAGCAGCCCCGCTCGAAATTCAAGGAAGTGGTCGAGGGCGAGGCCATGACGTGGGCCGACGAACATGTGATCGGCGTGGCCAAGGGCGTCGATCCGGAAGTGCTGGAAGGTCTGCGCGCGCATTTCTCGGGCGAGTGCAGCGAGGTGGGAATGTACCTGGCGATGAGTCGTCAGGCCGACCGCGAGGGATTGCCGAGGCTTTCAAGCGTTATGCATGGGAGGAAGCCGAACATGCCGCCAAGTTCGCCGAGCTGCTGGGCGAGATCGTCTGGGACACGAAGACCAATGTCAAGGCCCGTATGGAGGCCGAGTGCGGCGCATGCGAGGACAAGAAGCGTATCGCTACACTGGCCAAAAAGCTGAACCTGGATGCGATTCACGATACGGTACATGAAATGTGCAAGGACGAAGCGCGTCACGGCAAAGGTTTCGAGGGCCTTTACAATCGTTACTTCAAGAAATAGTCGAACTGTCTGCGGGTGTTGCCCGCAGACGAGCGACCGTGGAAAGGGAGGCTTTGCGGGGCCTCCCTTCGTTTTTTTAAGTGTTTCGTGATCGGAAATACGAACGGACGGGCACGAGAATGCCGATATGTCCGCGCGACACGGAACGCTTGATCTAGTCCCGCTTCATGACGATGCTGCGCAGATCGCGGTCGAACCGGTCGTATTGGGGCTGCGTGATCGTTCCGGGGTAGGAAAGCACGGTCAGCATGAATCCGCGGGGATCGTCCTCGTGGTAGAGATGCTGCGTGTGGCGGTAAGGATTCGTCCGGAACCCGAGTTTTTCGTAAAAGCGAAGCCGCCGCGCAGTCGGTTCGTCGACTACGGGCTCGATTTCGAGGATGACCGTCTTGTCGGTCGATCCGCACAGATGTTTCATGATCCGACTGCCGTACCCTCCGCTCCGAAGCGACGGATCGACGCACAGGTGCTCGATATAAACGTATGAGTCGAATTCCCAATAGCCGACCAGTCCGACGAACTTTCCCTCGTCAGTGTAGGCGAGCAGGCTGTAAAGCTCCGATCGCAAAGCCGTTTTCTGGTGCTCGAGCGTCCGTCGCTCGACCCGAGGGAAGCTGTCGTTATACAGTTTCCAAAGCTGGGCGAACAAAGGGTGCTCGGTCGTTTCGATTCGTATGGATTCCATACAGGCAAAGATAGTCAAATGAACGGAACGGACAAACGGTATGCCGTTTGAGAAATGTCGCCGATTATTTTATATTTGTATATCGTTGCTTGCGGACGCGGACAATCGGGGAGCCTGCGGCGAGAAGTATCTGAGAAACAACGGGGCGGAGGGAGGAAAAAAGCAGTCTGTCGCTTGTCTTTAGCCGGCCGGATCGAGTTTAGCATTCTATTTGTTGGACGTTCAGAGTTCAAATCTTAATCGTATGAATAGGGACCAATTGTTGGAAAGGCTGGAGCGCGAGCGCTCGTGGGATTTCGTCGTGATCGGAGGGGGCGCTACCGGGCTGGGAATCGCCGTCGATGCGGCTTCGCGCGGATTCCGGGTGGCTTTGCTGGAGCAGGCCGATTTTACCAAATCGACGTCGAGCAAAAGTACGAAGCTCGTACACGGAGGCGTTCGCTATCTGGCTCAGGGCGACGTGAGGCTGGTGCTCGAGGCGCTCAAGGAGCGGGGGCTGATGCGCCGCAACGCGCCTCATCTGGTCAGGGACCAGTCGTTCGTCATTCCTTGCTATCGATGGTGGGAAGCTCCGTTTTACGGAATCGGGCTGACGCTTTACGACCTGATGGCCGGCCGCCTTTCCTTCGGTCGGTCCCGCTATCTGAGCCGCAAACGCGCGCTGGAAGCGGTCCCCGCGCTGTCCGCCGACAAGCTGAGGGGCGGTATCCTGTATCATGACGGGCAATTCGACGATTCGCGCATGGCGGTCAATTTGGCTCAGACCGCTGTCGAGCACGGAGCCGTCGCGGTCAATTACGTCCGGGTCGAAAAGCTGCTCAAGACCGACGGCAGGCTTTCGGGCGTCGAGGCGGTCGATCTCGAAAGCGGCCGTCGCTTTCGGCTCGATGCGAAAACCGTTGTCAATGCGACGGGCGTTTTCGTCGATTCGATCCTTCAGATGGACGACCCGACCGGCATTCATCTGGTGCGTCCCAGTCAGGGAGTCCATTTGGTGCTCGACCGAAAGTTCCTTCGTAGCGAACAGGCCGTGATGATCCCGAAAACCGATGACGGCCGTGTGCTGTTCGCCGTTCCGTGGCATAACTACGTGGTGGTCGGCACGACCGACACGACGGTCGAGCGGCCGTCGCTCGAACCCCGTCCGCTGGAGGAGGAGATCGATTTCATTCTCCGTACGGCCGACCGTTACCTGAGCGGCCGTCCCCGGCGCGAGGACGTGCTGTCCGTGTTCGCCGGACTTCGTCCGCTGGCCGCCCCGAAATCGAGCGGGGAAAGTACGAAGGAAATTTCGCGCAGTCACAAAATTATGGTGTCCGGGTCGAACCTGATCACGATCATCGGAGGCAAGTGGACGACCTATCGCCGGATGGCGCAGGATACGGTCGACCGGGCCATTTCGCTGGGACTCGTTGCTCGGGCCCGCTGCGTGACTGAGAATCTGCGCATTCACGGATATCGCGAGACGACCGATTTCGATCATTATCTTTATGTCTACGGATCGGATTTGGAAAAGGTAGAAGCGCTGATCCGCAGTTCGGAGGAAAACGGCCGGCAGCTGCATCCCCGTTTCGGATTCCGCGTCGGACAGGTCGTGTGGGCCGTGCGCGAGGAGATGGCGCTGCATGTCGAGGATGTGCTGTCGAGGCGTATCCGGGCCCTGTTCCTCGATGCCCGGGCCGCGCGGGAAATGGCCCGTCCCGTGGCGGAGATTATGGCGCGCGAGCTGGGTCGCCCGGGAGAGTGGATCGAGTCCGAGACTCGCAGCTTCCAGTCTTTGTGTGACGGGTACGTATTGCAACGGGAACGAGTTTGACAATTCAAAAATCATATCGAAATGGACAGTGAAAAATACATACTCGCCCTGGATCAGGGAACTACTTCGTCCCGGGCCATTATCGTCAATCGGCAGGGGCAGGTCGTGGCCTTGTCTCAGCGCGGTTTCGAGCAGATCTTTCCCCGTCCCGGATGGGTCGAGCACGATGCCTCGGAAATATGGTACACCCAGTCGTCGGTTGCCGCCGAGGCGGTCGCCAAAGCGAATCTGACCGGGCTGGATATCGCCTGCATAGGGATCACCAATCAGCGTGAAACGACCGTGATCTGGGATCGGGAGACATCGCTGCCGGTCTATAACGCGATCGTGTGGCAGGACCGCAGGACCGCCGCCTACTGCGAGGAGCTCAAAGGCAAGGGCTACGAGCAGGCGATTCATCAGAAGACCGGCCTGATTCTGGACGCCTATTTCTCGGCGACCAAGATCAAGTGGATTCTTGATAACATCGAGGGCGTGCGCGAGCGCGCGGAGAAGGGCAAGCTCTGCTTCGGAACGATCGACAGCTGGCTGGTCTGGCGGTTTACGCGGGGTGGGGCGCATGTGACCGACGTGTCTAACGCGTCGCGTACGATGCTCTTCAATATCCACACGCAACAGTGGGACGACGATCTGCTCGATCTGTTCGGTATTCCCCGAGCGATTCTGCCCGAAGTAAAGGCCAGCAGCGAAGTTTACTGCGATACGGCCACGACGCTCTTTTCGACGAAGATACCCATTTCGGGCATTGCCGGCGACCAGCAGGCCGCTCTTTTCGGACAGCTTTGCGTCGAGCAGGGCATGTCCAAGACGACCTACGGAACGGGTTGCTTCGTGATGATGAATACCGGCGACCGGCCGGTTTTTTCCAAAAACGGGATGCTGACTACGATCGCATGGAAGATAGGGGAGCAAATAACTTATGCGCTCGAGGGGAGCGTCTTCGTCGGCGGAGCCGCGATTCAATGGCTGCGCGACGGCTTGGAAATCGTCCGCTCGGCGCACGAGACCGAAGAGTTGGCGCTGTCGGTCGCCGACAGCGACGGAGTCTATTTCGTTCCGGCCCTGACAGGCCTGGGCGCGCCCTATTGGGATCAGTACGCGCGGGGACTTCTGGTCGGTCTGACCCGAGGAACGACGAGGGCCCATATAGTCCGTGCGGCGCTCGAGGGCATCGCTTTCGAGGTGTACGACGTGATCCGGGCCATGGAGCACGACGCGACGCGGCGCTCGACGGAAATGAAAGTGGACGGGGGGGCCGTGGCGAACAATTTCCTGATGCAGTTCCAGTCCGACCTGACGCGCGGCGGAGTCGTCCGGCCGAAGATTCTGGAAACGACGGCGATGGGAGCGGCCTATCTGGCCGGACTGGCCGTCGGCTTCTGGAAGGATACGGAGGAGATCGGCCGCTACGCCGAGGTCGAGCGACGGTTCGAGCCCGAAATGCCGCAGTCCGAGGCCGAGCGCAGGATCGAGCGCTGGCATGAAGCCGTCGGCCGCGCCGGAGGCTGGGCCAAGGACGACTGACGGGGCGTACCGCTTTTCATTGCGGCCCCTCCGGCCGGCGGGCGACGGGGCCTAATCGCTCCCTGAACCCTGCTCATAGGCGGGAGATGACAGCCGGTCCTGCCTTGATATGAGAAGACTCGGCGCGCCGGACGCTGCGGCCCGTCGCTCGTACTATGCCCGGATTGCGGGCCTGACAGGAAAGCGAAAGGGCGAAACAGAAGAAACCCTACGAAACGAATACAATGGAGTTATGACACCTTATACAGCGGAATTACTCGGGACGATGCTTATGATCCTGATGGGCGACGGCGTAGTCGCCAACGTGGTACTCGACAAAACCAAGGGACATGCCGGAGGCTGGATGGTCGTTACGACGGCATGGGCGTTGGCCGTGTTCGTCGGGGTCGTCGTGGCGGCTCCCTACAGCGGCGCTCACCTGAACCCGGCCGTTACGTTCGCTTTTGCGCTGACGGGACAGTTTCCTTGGGAGCGGGTGCTCCCGTACGTGTCGGCCCAAATGATCGGGGCCGCGCTCGGGGCGGTTCTGGTTTGGCTGGCCTACAGGCCTCATTTCGAAGCGACGCCGGACCCTCGGACCAAGCTGGCCGTTTTCTGTACGGCTCCGGAAATTCGGCGCACCGGCTGGAATTTTCTCACCGAGCTGATCGGGACGTTCTCGTTGCTGTTCATCATCTTTTACATTACAGTCGGAGAGATCACGCTGTCGGACAATATCTCCACGTTGCCCGTTGGACTGGGCTCGGTCGGCGCCCTGCCGGTCGCGTTCACGGTCTGGGTGATCGGCCTTTCGTTGGGCGGTCCGACGGGCTATGCGATCAATCCTGCCAGAGACTTGGCGCCGCGCGTTGTCCATGCCCTGTTGCCGATCCGAGGCAAGGGCGGAAGCGACTGGAGCTATGCATGGATTCCGGTCGCGGCACCTCTGTGCGGCGCGGCGTTGGCAGCGTGGCTTTATAATATGCTTCTGTAGCCGATTGCCCGGTTGCGCGGCGTTTTCGGTTTGAAAGCGGGCGTTCAGAAGAACGAGATGCGCACGATATTACCGGGGCCGGTTCAGAAGCTTTGGTGCAAAGAGGACCGCCGTTTGGGTGAGCGCTCACGGAAAAGCCCCGTCTGAAAACGGGGCTTGGGAAAGACTAAAGGTTCGCAGCCGCTTAATTTTCTTTTTCCAACATGGTCTCCGTTCCGTCGAGGCTCAGGAATGTCTTGCCGTCTTTCTCGACGATCGTGGCTGTTTGGGTATAGTCGCTGGTCTGTCCGTTGCCGATGCTTCGGCCTTTGAGGATCACCTTGTCTGCTTCGCCCTGCAACTCCCACGATTCGATAGGGAGCGTCGCCATGTTGATGGAACTGGCCTTGCCTTCGATTTACAGTTCGACTCCCATCCGCTTCGTCGAATCGATCGGATCGGGCATGGTCCATTTGCCTATGGCTTTCGCATACGTTGCGTCCGTGGCGACCTGAGTCGCCGGAGTGATTTCCGACATTTTCCCCAGATAGGAGACCGAAATCAGGTTGCCGATGAGCAGGCCGTCCGCATCTGTCTTGTCCGCTTCGTCGAGCGAGAACGTGTGCGTGTCGTCTCCCGTGAGGGCCTTCACCGTAACGGTATTCATCGAGGCGTCTACGATCACCCCGTCGAATCGGTTCGGTGTATTGTCCTTACACGCGGTCGAGGTCAACACTGCGGCGAGCGCGAGGAATAAGATTTTTTTCATAATCTTGATTTTTAGCAAGAAAACAATGCAAAGTTAATTATTTTTTGTTAAGTTATGCCGATAGCTGGCATAAAATAAGTGCATGGCAGAATGGTGAATTTGAGAAACGTGTGTTAATCGGTTGACAAATAGTATATTATATCCTGTTTGCTTGAACGGGAGTCTGTAGGACCGTGCTAAGACCGAACGGCGTACGGAGGCGGTCGCTACCGTAGCGGTTGCAGGCTTCGGGCAGAGCGGTTTCCCCCGTTATTTTCGGTTGTCGTGCGAAACGTTGCGCGCGGGAATTTATAGGGCTGCGACAGACAGGCCGCCATGCTCGTCTATACAAGCCGTCGGAGTATGTATCCGAAGGAGCGCAAGCGGAATTTTGCGGCCCGGAAGGCTGGACTCCATGCGGCGAGAGGCCCGACGAGCAGAGTGAAAAAGGATCGGTCGGATAGATTTCGGTCCGTTCCTTTTTGTACTTTTGTACAGGAATAGTTCATTTATGCATGCGATAGCTTGATAGGTATGGATGTCAGCGATATCATAAATAAAATCTACCGGTTGCCCCAGACTTCCCTCGATACGCTGATTGACTCCGTGTCGGAAGTGGAATACCCCAAAAATTTCCATTTGCACCGGGAAAATAAAAAGGAGACCAAATCCTATTTTATCAAAAAGGGGATTGTTCGGGCATATACCCATAAGGACGATAAGGAAGTTACGTTTTGGTTCGGTCAGGAGGGGGATCTCGTGTTGCCTTTGCAGACTCTTTCGGCCGGCTTGGGAGAGTATGCCACGGTGGAGCTTCTGGAAGACTGTATATTGTACGAGATCGTTTTAGAGCGGCTTCAGGAGCTGTATCTGAACGATATACATATTGCCAACTGGGGACGCAGATACGCGGAATGCGCATGTATAAAGTCGGAGAAATTGTTCATAGCACGGCAATTCAAGACATCGTTGGAGAGATATCGAGAGCTTATAGGCGAGTATCCCGACATAGTGCAAAGGGTTCAGTTAGGCATAATAGCTTCTTATTTGGGTATTTCTCAAGTCAGTCTGAGCCGTATCCGGGCCCGGATAAGATGAATTTATCAAATGTAAAAACGGCTTTTAAAACATGTAAAAGAGGGATGGGATCCGAATGCGGAAATTTGCATTCCGCAAAAATGGAAGTTATGAACTGGTTTCTTTTGGTGGTGTCCGGGTGCGTGGAGCTCGTTTTCACTTACTGCCTGAGCAAGGCGAGCAAGACCGAGGGTTTGGAGAAAGGCTTATGGAGCATAGGTACGGCAAGCGCCATCGCGCTTAGTCTGTACATCGTGACGAAAGTACTGAAAACCTTGCCTATCGGAACGGCTTATGCCGTCTGGACGGGTATAGGCGCGGTCGGTACGGTTATAATAGGTATCGTTTTCTTTAAAGAGCCTGTAAGTTTCGGGAGACTTTTCTTTATCTTTACGCTGATCGTATCCATCGTGGGGCTGAAAGTTGTCTCTTCCTGAGCTATATCGTATATGATAGAGCAAGACTGGAAAGGCATTTCTTTCCGATCCGCAGCCGGCTGCAAATATAGGGATATATGTCGTATGCCGCGCATTATAGCGACGATTCGGCCGGAGCGCGAGGTGTGAGCTTCTTTTTATGTACGCCCGCTACAGAGTTGCCGTTTGGGGAGCCGCATCGGGCGGCAGGCGGCAGACGATCGCCTCGAAAGGCCGGAGCGCGATCGGGCCGGACGGCTCGATCCGGGTGCGATCACTGTAGTTGCTCAGCAGGACTTCCGCATCCGTCGTGTCGGTATCGACCGTGGCGCAGGCTTCTTTCGGCGTGAAGTTGAGCAGAATGAGGAACCGTTCGTAGTTGCCTTCGCGCACGTAGGCGAATACTTGCTTGTTGTCGGCGTCGGTCAGTCGGAAGCTTCCGATTATCAGTTCGCGGTTCGACCTGCGGAGCCGCATCGCCTTTTTGAAATAGTTCAGCACCGAATCGGGGTCGTTCTGCTCGTCCTCCACGTTGACCCGTTTTCGGTTCGGGTTGATTTTCAGCCAAGGCACCCCAGTGGTGAACCCCGCCCGTTCGCTGCCGTCCCATTGAAAAGGCGTCCGGGCGTTGTCGCGAGCCGTTTGCTTCTGTTCCTCGAGAAAGGCTTTCAGGTCGCCTCCTTCCTTTCGGATCTGCAAGTAATGGTTTCGCGTATCGATGTCGTTGTAGTCGTCGATGTTCTCGAAGCGGATGTTGCTCATGCCGATTTCGTCTCCGGCCAGCCAGAAAGGCGTCCCGCGCATCGTGAGCAGGAAGGTGGCGAGCATCTTGGCCGCATTTTCTCGATGCTCCGGCGCATCGCTTCCGAAGCGGCTGACCATGCGGGGCTGGTCGTGGTTGCCCAAATAGACGGCCGGCCAGCCGTCGCCGGCCGCTCGGTCCAGTTCGGCGAACATCTTCTTGACCGCCAGCAGGCTATAGTCGATCCCGGTATCCGGTGCGTCGGGCTTGGTCGTCTTGCGCAAGTCGGGAATCTCGAACGTGTAAAGCATGTTCAGCTCTCGCCGCGACGGCTCGACGAAACGGTGCAGGTCCGGCGGCTTGACGCCCGAGCCTTCGCCGACGGTCATTACGGCATACCGGCTCGTGACCTGCTCGTTCATTTCCCGTAGGTAATCGTGCAGATGCGGCCCTTGGGAATAGTAGTCGAACATGTCGGGATATTTGCGCGAGTCGACTTCCGGGTACGAGATGTCTTTCGATATGTAGGGGATCGAGTCCATCCGGAAGCCGTCGATCCCTTTGTCGAACCAGAATCTCATCAGTTCGTAGATTTCATGCCGAACCCGGGGATTCTCCCATTTCAGGTCGGGCTGTTTGCGGGAGAAATAGTGCAGGTAGTAGGACATCGTCGCGAAATTGTACCTCCATGCGTTCCCTTCCTCGTCGAAAAAGCTTTTGCGTCGCGGAGGCTCTCCGTTCTCGATCGGCCACCAGTGGTAGAAGTCGTAGAAGGGATTCAGGCGCGATTTGCGGGCTTCGACGAACCACGGATGTTCGTCGCTCGTATGGTTGACGACCAGGTCGAGCACGAGTCTCATGCCCCGGGAATGGACTTCGGCGAGTAGGGTGTCGAAATCGTCCATCGTGCCGAAATCGGCCATGATCCGGCGGTAGTCGCGTATGTCGTACCCGTTGTCGTCGTTCGGCGAATCGTAGATCGGATTCAGCCAGATCACGTCGACGCCCAGATTCTTGACGTAGTCCAGGCGGGAAACGATTCCCTGCAGATCGCCGATGCCGTCGCCGTCGCTGTCCATGAAACTGCGTGGATAGATTTGATAGACCACGGCCTCTTTCCACCATGCGTCATGGGAGTCTGCGCTAGGCCCGGCTTGGAGTTCTCCGGCTCGTTCGTGCGAATTCATAAAGTCGTTTTTCGGGATTGTCCTGCGAAAATTATACCGTTTTCCTGTTACGGTCCGACGCTTCGGCCCGATGGCGGAAACGGGACGGGACGTTTGGAAAAGTGCGCGTTCGTTTATTCGTTTTTGAAACGTAGTAGAGGCCGGGCTAATCCCCCGGCCTCTACTACTTACCTTATGAGTTACAGACGGTCTACTTTCTTGCGTATGCGCTCGGCCGCGTCGTTTACGTCTTGCTGCATTCGCTCGGCGGTTCGGTCGGCATGGTCCAGTATCCGTTCCTCGTAATTGTTTACGGTGCCGTAAGCGTCTCTTGCCCGATAGTTGCCCTCGGAGCTCATAGGAGCCGTTCCCGACGTGCGATAGTCATGGTACTGCGATTCGTCGGTCAAGTCGTCCCGAATGCTTTCTACGCCTTCCTTGAAACGATTTTTGCGCTCTTTGATCTCCTTTTTAGCCTGCTTGGCTTCCTGACGGATTTCTTTTTTCAGCTCGCGGGCGCGTTTGTCGATATCGTCGACGCGGTTTTCATACCGGTTCGAGTACTCCTCGGCATGGTCCTTGACTTCGCCTACGCGCTCCTTGAGGTCTCGGATTTGATCCCGTTTTTGTTGTCTTACTTCCTGCTTGGCGTCGCGGGCTGCCTGCCTTATCTCTTTCTTCGTGTCTCTGACCGTCCGGTCGAATTTGTCTATCCGGTCGCTCAGCCGGTCTTCGTAGCTGTCGCTGCGATACTCGTACGGGCCTTCTTTTTTCATGATTCTATGTTTTTTACGTTAAATAATCGAGAGGGGTTATCCTCGGCTGTCCATGCTGTTGATGTCCGGATTGATCGCGGTGACATCCTGTTCGACGGTCCGTTCGGGGACGACCTCGTCCAAGTTTTGCTCGGTTCTCCTCGGAACCGGAGGCGTGTCGCAAGGCGTCAGTTGCGTTCTGGTGCTGACATGCTCCGGTCCCGAGCAGTCCGGCTGGCTGTCGGTCCGAGCGGTCGTATTTTTTCTATTCATTCCCAATGCGTTTTTTCGATTCGTTCCGGTTTGGCCGGCTTACGTCGTTTCTGGGAACAACGTTCGTACCACAGTTTTCTCGGCGATTCGTTTCGGAAGCGCTTCCGGCTCTATTGAACGGATACACATGCCGTAGCGACGCGGTGGAAATTTGTTGCCGGAACCGGAATACGAGAACTGCCGGATTCGGTGTGAGCAGCTATTTTCGGCGTTCGTGCCCGGATGCGGGAGATAAAGGGCGGGGGCCGGATCACTGTTTGTCGGCCGGCCCATGACAGACAATCATCGTCCGAAGATCTCCCCGAGCCAGTGAGCGATCGCCCTCCGGGGAGAGTAAAGCAGCATGCGCGGCCCCGAGAAACGCATGACGCG
>ERZ773170.1804-NODE-1804-length-14724-cov-6.388029_pt1 | contig 14724 bp, 9 predicted proteins | sample MGYA00581002_ERZ773170 | MGnify/ENA primary metagenome ERZ773170 (study PRJEB29015, sample SAMEA2737811) | human gut metagenome | biome: human gut; feature: human-associated habitat; material: faeces | place: China | collected 2012 ... | reverse complement strand
GTCGATCTCGTCGATGAAGACGATGCAGGGGGCCTTTTCCTTGGCCTGCTTGAACAGGTCACGCACCTTGCTCGCGCCCATGCCGACGAACATTTCGACAAATTCAGAGCCCGACATCGAGAAGAACGGCACGTTCGCCTCGCCGGCGACCGCCTTGGCAAGCATCGTCTTACCCGTTCCCGGAGGGCCGACAAGGAGGATGCCCTTGGGCATCGACGCGCCGATCTCCTGATACTTGCTGGGGTCGTGCAGGTAGTTGACGACCTCGGTGAGATTCTCCTTGGCCTCGTCCTCGCCCGCGACATCGTCAAACTTGATGCCCTCGGCGGACTTGACGTACACCTTGGCGTTGGACTTGCCCATGTTGAACATCATGGAGTTGCCTCCGCCGCCCATCTTCTCCATCATCTTGCGCGACATATACTGTCCCAGCGCGACAAAGATGATGATGGGCAGCACCCAGGCGAGAATGCTGACAAGCAGCGACGTCTGCTCGATCTCCTCACCCGTGGTGGAGACGCCCGCGTCCAGCAGGCGCTGCACCAAACCGTCGTCAGGCACCATCGCCGTCTTGTAGACGGTCTTTTCATCGCTGCTGGTGAAGAGAATGCGGTTGGACTGCTCCTGGATCTCGACCCGGCCGACCTCGCCCTGCTCTGTCATGGTGACGAAAGTGTTGTAGTCGACGTCCTTGATCTGGTGCTCAGAGATCCACGGCATGGCGATGAAGTTGAAGAGCATCACAAGCAGCATCGCCACAAAGTAGTAGTACAGCAGCGGCTTTTTCGGGGACTTGACTTCGTTCATGAAAATGCGTTCCTCCGATCATTGAAATTTCCGGCAGGAAGTGCATACAAACGGGAAAAACTGAACGTAGCAAAAAGCCGGAGTTTTTGCTACACTGAAAGAAGAGACGGGCGGTCGAAACCGCCCGGAACTTAGATTAGTTTGGAGTATAACACGGGAAAATATCCCTGTCCAGTACCCAAGATAAGAGTTTACAGTTTGGATACAAGGAGGTCACAGTTATGAAAAAAGCGACAAAGGCGGCTATATTCGTCACGGCTGCGGCGGCACTCTACGGCGCGGCGGCCTACGGCGTGACGAGAACGCTGATGGACGTCGCGATGAAGCGCGAAGCGCCCAAGGCGCTCAAAAATAAGGGCAGCGCCCAGCTCACGGGCGAAAAGCGCGACGAGCCCTACCGTGAGGCGCAGCGCGCCGCCGCGAAAAAGCTTGCGTCTTCGGAAACGGAGACAGTGCTGCTCGAAAACCGCGAGGGCTTGACGCTCGTGGGTCATCTTCGTGAATGCGAAAAGGCCAAGCGCCTTGTGATCGCGTTTCACGGCTGGCGCTCAGCGTGGTACCGCGATTTCGGCCTGCTCGCGGACTTTTTAAGCCGCGAGCAGTGCAGCGTGCTCTATGTGGAGCAGCGCGCGCAGAACGAGAGCGAGGGCGACTACATCGGCTTCGGCCTGACCGAGCGCTACGACTGCGTCGACTGGGCAAACTGGGCAGCCGAACGCTTCCCCGGCCTGCCCGTTTACCTTATGGGCGTGTCGCTCGGCGGGGCGACGGTGCTCATGGCCGCAGGCGATATTCTCCCCGCCGCGGTGCACGGCGTGATCGCTGACTCGGCCTACACCTCGCCGCGTGCGATCTGGCAGCACGTGATGGGGAAGAACCTGCATCTTCCTGTCCGCGCAGCAACCGTCATCGCCGATCTTCTGTGCCAGAAGAGACTGAACGCCTCGTCCGGCAGCTACTCCACCGTCGAGGCGCTCAAAAATACCGATGTTCCGATTTTACTGATCCACGGCGAGGACGACCACTTCGTCCCGCTCAAAATGGCGTTTGAAAACCGCGACGCCTGCGCCGCGCCCTGCAAGCTGCTCGTCGTGCCCGGCGCGGACCACGCGATGAGCTACTATATGGGCCGCGGCGCATACGAGGCCGCCGTGCGCGCCTTCTGGGAGCATTTTGACAAGTGAGGGAATCCCTCACTTGTCCGTTTCTTCCGTTTCAAGGCTTGCAAAGCGCTTGGACGGGCGGTAAATCAGCACGGCGCAGAGGATCAGCATCGCCGTCGCGCCAAGGCTGATGGGATAGACCCACATGACGGTCTGGAACGTCATGCTCGTCGGGAAGACGAACTTGACCCACGCGATGCGGATACCGCACACGCCGAGCATCGTCAAAAGTGCGGGCGCGAGCGAAATGCCGAAGCCGCGCAGATACCCGGAGAGTATTTCGTAGATCAGGCAGAAAACATACGCCGGCAGGATCGTCGCAAGGCGAATATAGCCGATGGCAATGACCTCGGGATCGCTGTTGAAAATGGCGAGCAGCGACCTTGCGCTCAGCAGCAGGACAACGACCGAGACAAATGTCGCGATGGCTCCCTCCAAAAAGCTGAGCTGCATCGTCTTCTTGCAGCGCTTGATCTGCCCTGCGCCGTAGTTCTGGCCGACAAAGGTCGTGCAGGCCTGACTGAAGGAGTTGAGTACGTCGTAGGCGATGATCTCGATGTTGAACGCGGCGCTCGAGGCGGCCATGACGACGATGCCGAGGCTGTTGATGGCCGACTGGATGATGATGTTCGACACCGAGAAGATCGCGCTCTGAATACCGGCCGGCAGACCGATGCGCATGATCTTGCGGAAGATGGCGGGGTCGATGCGCAGCTGCTTCAGCTCCACGCGCACCAGATCGCCGTGCAGCAGACGGCGCAGCAGCAGCACGGAACTGACCGCGTTGGAGAGCACCGTCGCAATGGCGACGCCGTTGACGTTCATCTTGAGCACGATGACGAAAAACAGGTTGAGGATCACGTTCAGGACGCCGGAGACCGTCAGCGCGATGAGCGGCACCTTCGTGTCGCCAACGCTGCGGAAGATGGCCGCCTCGAAGTTATACAGCAAAATGACCGGCATGCCCAGCAGGTAGATGCGCAGATACGCGAGCGCGAGCGGGTACACATCCTCCGGCACGTTGAGCAGGCCCATGAGTCCGGCCGCGATGAACTGGCCGAAGACCGCTACGATCACGCCGCCGATGAGCGCCGTGACGATGGAGGTGTGCACGGCGCGGTGCACGGTCTCGCGGTCGCCGCGGCCGATGGCGTTGGCGATGACGACGTTCGCGCCGAGCGCGATGCCGATGAACAGATTCAAAAGCAGGCCGATGACCGGGCTGTTCGCGCCGACGGCGGCCACGGCGGCCGTGCGCATATCGCCCGTGAAGTTGCCGACGACGGCGATGTCGGCCGCGTTGAACAGCTGCCCGAGGATGCCGGTCGCGGCGACGGGCAGGGCATAGCGCGGGAGTTTATTCCAGATCGGGCCGTTGAGCATGTCCAGATGCTGCGGCTTGGTCGCTGTCTGCATAGATCTTCTCACCTTTTCTTACAAATGGGTAAAGTTCCAAGGCCCTATGATATGCCAAAGGCGGCACGGATGCAAGAGCAAAAATATACAATTTCTTAGCGGCCGCTTCCGCTCGGATACAGCAGGAAAGTGCCCGGACAAACGCGGCTGTGTTTGTCCGGGCGCTGTTTTTTCCCGAAGGAGGACTGCGGACGGTGTCCGCCGCTTATTCCGCGCTCTTGAGTGCTTCATCCATGGGGATCTTCCGGATGCGGCGGAAATCGAAGATCGTCACGATGGCGTAGCCGAGGAGCACGAACACGAACATCTTGACATATCCGGCCGGCTCCATGTGGAAGGCGAACCAGCCGCTGTAGGAGAACATGATCTCCCGCCAGGCCAGCTTCATGGCGGCGGCGCCGAGCCAGACGCTGACGGCGTCGATGAGCACGAGCACGATCGTCGTCGACAGCAGGTACAGCCGCGCGATCTCCCGGTTTTCATAGCCGAGGATCTTCACCATGGAGATGGCGTTTTCGTTCTTTTCAATGATGAGCTTGGTCAGCAGGTAGATCAGTACGGCCGACAGCAGCACGCACAGGTACTGGAAATAGGTCATGTAGGAGCCCATCGAGTGGTCGAGCTGATCGGCCATCTTCGTGATGTCGCGCTCGGTGATGACGGTCGCAACGTTGTCCTCGTCGATGTCCGTGATCTCCGTGTCGGACAGAAAGCCCGAGAAAGCATCCGCGTCGAGGTCGAAGATGTCGCGGTAATGATCCATCGGCAGGAACACGGCGATGCTCTGGCAGCGGTCATAGATGCCGGCGACCGTGAAGGTGTACTGCTTGCTCTCGTACTTTTCGTCCAGCGTGAACGTGTCGCCGACGGCCAGACGGTATTTGTCGGCATAGGGCGCGGAGATGTAGACCTTATTGCCTTCCAGCCCGGAGAGGTTATCGATCTGCACGTAGCGGCTGCCGTCCGCGATGCCGTAGACGCTGACTTCCTCGTCGAGCACGTCGCTCTTGCGCACGAGGGAGGTCATGCAGAAGGCTTCCGCGTCCGGGTTTTGCGTCGTGACGGCGTCGCCATTTTCGTCCTCGCAGGATTTGAGCACGTACTGGTAGTTTGTAAACATCATGTCGGCCGTCCGGCTCTGGTAATACTTGAGCGTGCTGGGCATACCGATGGCCATGGCCAGCATGACCATGATGAAGAACACGCCGGCGAACAAAATGAGGTAGTTTGCGATGTTCTGGTAGATGATGCGCAGCCGGAAGCGGGCGAAGAAGCTCCAGTTTGGCAGGCGGAGCGCCTTTTTGCGCCGGGCCTTTTTCAGGTCGTGGCGCAGAAACTGCAGCGGCGTATGGCGCATCATGCGCGTGATGATGAGAAAGTTCACCACGAACATCAGCACGACCGGGATCAGCGTCGTGCGCAGGAAAGCGTCCGGATTCCAGACGGTCTTGTACGTCGGCAGGCTGTAGCTGTTGTAGTACATGGACACGACGACGTTTTTGAACACCGTGTAGCCCAGCGCGTTGCCGACGCAGGCGGCGGCCAGCGTCACGATGACGGGCATGGCCAGATAGTGCCGCACCAGCTCGCCGCGCGTATAGCCGGAGGCGCGCAGCGTGCCGATGGCGGAGGCTTCCTTCGTGATGGTGTTGTTGATCGTGACGGCGAAGATGAAGGCGATGATCACGATGAGGATGTCGAGCAGCACGCCGCCCATCGCCTCGTCCGAGCCCATGTCGTCGGGCGCGAAGTTGATGGCGGGGTTGGCGTAGCGCGGCGTGTAGTCCTCGAGATCATTTTCCGCCACGACCGTTTGCGTCAGCAGCGCGCGCAGAAAGTCGTCCGACAGCGCCTTCTCGGCCGTCTCGTCCGCGGGCACGTCGGCATACTGCCAGGCGTAGACATAGTGCACCGGCTTCTGCAGGCGGGCAAAGCCGCCGGGCGCGACCATGGCGACGTCAAACTTCAGCGCGTCGAACATGAGATCCGTCGCCTTTTCGTGCAGAGTGGCGTAGTTGACGTAGGCGATCAGGCCGGAGATGCGGTAGGTCTTGCCGCCGACGGTGATCGTGTCGCCGGTGCGCAGACCGACGTTGTCGGCGTGCATGCGGTCGATGGCAATCTCATCGTCGCGCACCGGGAACGCGCCGTCGATGAGGCAGGCGAGGTTCACATCGTTCGTCTGGGTATAGACGCGGATGGTCCCGTCCGACGTGCCGTCGTTGTCGTGATCCTCGTCCTCGTTGCGGTAGAAGTTTTCATACAGCGTCACCGGCACGGCCTGAAAATCCGGGTCGTTGAGGTCGTATTTTTCCTCCGCGTCGGCATACTTTTCGTCGATCTCGTCGGCGATCTTTGCCCACGCCTCGTTATAAGCCTCATTGTAGGCGGAAGTATACGCGCTCTGGTAGGCGGAGGAATAGGCGCTCTGGTATGTCCCGTCCGCCTTCGCCTGCGCGACGGCGGTGTCGAGCATGGCGGCGGCCGTGTCGGCGTCAAGCCCGCCGGCGAGCAGCGTCTGCTTCACCTGGTTTTGAAACTCCGCGTCAAACTTCGTGCGGAATTCGCTGTCGAACTGGCCGCGGAATTCCCCAGGGAATTTTTCGTCGAGCTCCCGGCGCGCCTTGTCGGTGTAAAACTGCCGGACGTCCGCCTTGTCGCCGGTCTCGATCGCGGCGAGCAGCGTATCGTCCGCGGCGCGGCTGAGCTCGAAGTGGCCGTACTCGAGCTTGTAGGTCGTCACACCGTCGACGGATGCGCGCATCATGCTCTCGTTGGCAACGTACATGCCGGACACGAAGCCGATCGTCAGCACCAGAAACAGGAACACGACCAGATACTTGCGCCAGTCTCCGGCGAGCTCGCGCGGGATGCGCCGGGTCAGGGGATTGGTCCTCTTTTTCATCCTGTCACGCCCCTTACCATTCGAGCTCGGCGGCCGGAATCCTGCGGCTGTTGCTCTCGTTGCTGCGCACGGTGCCGTCGCGCAGCTTGATGACGTGGTCGGCCATGTTGCGGATGGCCTCGTTGTGCGTGACCATGATGACGGTGTTGCCGTACTTTTTGTTGACGTTTTCGATCAGCTGCAGGATCTCCTTGGACGTGGCATAGTCCAGCGCGCCGGTCGGCTCGTCGCAGAGGAGAATGTCCGGATTCTTCACGATGGCGCGGCCGATGGACACGCGCTGCTGCTGGCCGCCGGAGAGCTGGTTGGGCAGCTTGTGCCGGTGCTCGTAGAGCCCGAGCGTGTGCAGCAGCTCGTCAATATCCAGCGGCGCGTCCGAGAGATAGGCGCCGACCTCGATGTTCTCCTTGACGTTCAGGTTGGCGATCAGGTTATAGAGCTGAAAGACGTAGCCCAGGTGCTTGCGGCGGTACTGCGTGAGCGCTTTCTCGCCCATGTCCTCGAGCTTGTCGCCGCCGATGGAGATGAAGCCCGCGTCGGCGCTGTCGATCCCGCCGATGATGTTCAGCAGGGTGGACTTGCCCGAGCCGGAAGGGCCGAGCAGGACGCAGATCTCGCCGCGCGCGACCGAAAACGTCATCCCACGCAGGACCTCCTGCCGGGTCTCACCGCTGCCGTAGCCCTTTTTCAGGTCCACGATCTCCAGAAATTTGTTTTCTTCTGCCATGACATCCTCTTTCTATGCAAGCGCGCCGGGATGCGGAGGGAAGCGGCGTGTTGTCATGTGGTATTTCGTTAGATACATCTAACCAATGTTTATGGTTAAAGTAGACTAACCGGTGAAAGAGTATAGCATATCCGCCCGCGGATGGCAAGCCCCAAAATGGCAGAAAAATGGGCAGGCACCGTGCCCGGTGTCTGCCCATGACGGAGGGGTCAGTTGATCTTGAGCGTCTCCCAGAGACTGTTGACATAGGTCAGCGTGTCCTGGTCGAGGTTGCGGTAGGCGCTGCGGTTGTATGCATCGCGGAACGAACCGATGTCGGGGTAGAGGATGGCCATCGTGTCCTCGCCCATGTCGTCGATATACTCCGGGTCGTCATACACGAGCCGGTTCGGCGAGGCGTAGTAGATATACTCGGCGTTGGCCACGGCGGCCTCGCGGCTGAGCATGAAGTTGATGAAGCACTCGGCCAGCTCCTGATCCCGGCAGCTTGTCGGGATGCACATGGCGTCAATGAAGTAGTTCGTGTTCTCGGGGTAGTAAAACTGCAGATCCACGCTGTCGGCCTGTGCGTCGCACATCGTGAAGTAGTCGCCTGCGTAGTAGGCGGCCACGGCGGCCTCGCCGGACTCCATCATGTTGTAGATCTCATCCATGACGTAGCTCTTGACGAGCGGGCGCTGGTCGACGAGTGCCTGCAGTGCCTGCTGCCAGTCGGCGTGGTCGGTCGTGTTGACGTCGATGCCGGCGCGGTACATGGCCGTGCCGAGCGCGTCGCGCGCGTTGTTGAACTGCAGGATGTTGCCTGCGTATTTCGGGTTCCACATCAGATCCCAGCCGCCGGTGTCGGCCTCGTCCACGACATTGGCGTTGTAGATCACGCCCACGATGCCGTAGGTGTACGGCACGGTGTAGGTGTCGTCGGGGTCATAGTACAGGCCGCGGAAGTCCTCGGAGATATACTGATAGTTCGGGATGTTGTCGTAGTTGAGCGGCAGGAGCATGTCCTCGGCTTCCATGCGCGCGATCATGTAGTCAGACGGGATGACCACGTCGTAGCTCACGGCGCCGCTCTTGAGCTTGGCGTACATGTCCTCGTTGCTGGCGTAGGTGTCATAGTTGACCTTGACGGGCACGCCGTAGGTCGCCTTGTACCAGTCCTCGAACGCGGCGATGGTGTCGAGCGAATCGTCCGAGCCGTCGGAGATATATTCGCCCCAGTTGTAGACGTTGAGCACGCGCGTCTCCTGCCGGCTGCTGTAGATGCTGATGCCGGCGATGAGCAGCGCGGCGGCCGTCAGGATACCGACGGCGGCGCGCACGGGACGGCGGCTGCCGCCGCTGCTGCGTGCGGGACGGGCGGGCTTGCCCTCGCGCTTGGCACGGCGGGCGTCGCGGATGCGCTGCGTGTCGTCCTCGTCGACGAGGTTCGTCAGCAGCAGCAGCGCGAGAATGACGAAGAAGATGATCGTCGCCAGGGCGTACATTTTCGGCGTGACGGTCTTTTTCGTCATGTTGTAGATGCGGATCGGGAGCGTCTGGAAGCCGCTGCCCTGCGTGAAGTAGCTGATGACGAAGTCATCAAGCGAGAGCGTGAAGGCCATGATCATGCCGGTGATGATGCCGGGCAGGATCTCCGGCACTTCCACGCGGAAAAACGCACGCACCGGCGTGCAGCCGAGATCCATCGCGGCCTCGGGCAGCGAGCGGTCCATCTGCTGCAGCTTCGGCAGCACCTGCATGATGACATACGGCAGGCAGAACGTGATGTGCGCCGCGAGCATCGACCAGAAGCCGAGACTCGTGGACGTGCCGAGCAGCCGGCCGAAGAACACGAACATGAGCATCAGCGAAATGCCGGTGATGATGTCCGGATTCATCATGGGGATGTCGGTCGCCGTGTCGAGCGCGGCGCGCAGATATTTGTTGCGCATCCGGTTCATGCCCACGGCGGCAGCCGTGCCCATCGCGGTCGAGACGACCGAGGCAATCACGGCGAGGATGAGCGTGTTTTTGAGCGCGTTGAGCGTTTCCCCGTCGCGGAACAGCTCCTGATACCATTTTAATGAGAAGCCGGAGAACACCGACAGGCTCTTGGCCTCGTTGAACGAGAATACCAGCAGGATCACGATCGGCGCGAACAGGAACACGAAGATGAGGGCGGTATAGATCTTAGCAGCTCGTTTCATGTCACACACCTCCGTAGACGCGCTTGTTCGTGCCGCGTTTCATCAGGGCCATGGCGGCCAGCAGGATCAGCATGAGGATGAAGGCGATGGCGGCGGCAAAGTGCAGGTTATTGGCCACGTACTGCCCCTCGATCGCGTCTCCGATGAGGAAAAACTTGCCGTTGCCGAGTTTCTGCGAGATATAAAAGGTGCTGATCGACGGGATGAGCACCATCGTGATGCCGGACATGACGCCCGGCAGGCTCAGCGGGAAGATGACCCGCCGCAGCACGCCGAGACTGTTGCAGCCGAGGTCGCGCGCGGCCTCGATCAGGCGCGTGTCCATCTTGGCCATGACCGAGTAGATCGGCAGGATCATATACGGGAAGTAGTCGTACACCATGCCGACGACGACGGCGCCCTCGGTGCCGATGATGTGCGCCTGGCCGAGGTGCAGCGCGGAAAAGAGCATGTTGAGCAGGCCAGAGTCCTGCAGGATGGTCATCCACGCATAGGTGCGGATGAGGAAGTTCATCCACATCGGGATCATGATGAGCGTGATGATCGTCTTCTGCGTGCGCGGGGCGGCGCGGGCGATGATATACGCGATGGGGTAGCCCATGAGCAGGCAGATGGCCGTGGAGATGACGGCCAGCTTCACCGAGCGCCAGAAGATGAGCAGGTACGTATGCACCTCGCGCGCAGCGCCGCTGTCGTCGGTGATCGTGCTCACGGCGGTGAAAAACTTCGTCAGGTTTTCGGTCGTGAACCGGAAGCTCTCGTCCGTGAACGCATAGTAGGCCACGAACACGAGCGGCACGGCCACGAAGATGACCGCCCACACGGAATACGGTGCGAGCGCCAGACGATGCGCCAGCGAGGCGCGGCGGTTTTCGGAATGGATGCGATTGTTCATTCGTCCGGCTCGCTTTCCGCGTCCGAGAGCTCGTCCAGCTCGTTGCTGAACGAGGAGTAGTCGCCGTACATGCCCGAATACTCGGACTTTTTCATGATGTGGATGGCGTCCGGCTCGATATACAGGCCGACCTCCGCGCCCTCGTCGACGTAGTCCGTCGTCTGGATCATCCACTTGAAGCCGTTGATGTCGATGATGATCTCATAGTGCACGCCCATGAACGTGACGGACGTGACCGTGCCGCGCAGCATGCCCTTTTCGATGGGCACGATGTCCACATCCTCGGGGCGGATGACGACGTCCACGTTCTCGTTTTTGGCAAAGCCCTTGTCCACGCATGTGAACGTATGGCCCGAGAACGTCACGCGGAAGTCCTGCCGCATAATGCCGTCGACAATGTTGCTCTCGCCGATGAAATCCGCCACGAAAGCATTCTGCGGCTCATTATAAATATCGAGCGGCGTGCCGATCTGCTGGATCTTGCCCTCGGACATGACGACGATCGTGTCGGACATGCTCAGGGCTTCTTCCTGATCGTGCGTGACGAACACGAACGTGATGCCGGTGGCCTTCTGGATGTTCTTGAGCTCCTGCTGCATGTCCTTGCGCAGCTTCAGGTCGAGCGCGGCGAGCGGCTCGTCGAGTAGCAGCACGCGCGGCCGGCTCACGAGCGCGCGCGCAATGGCGACGCGCTGCTGCTGTCCGCCGGACAGACGCGTGACGTTGCGGCGCTCGAAGCCCGTGAGCTTGACGAGCGCGAGCATCTCGTTGACCTTCTGCTCGATCTCGTTGCGCGGCAGCTTCTGCTCGCGCAGCGGAAACGCCACGTTTTCAAACACGTTCAGGTGGGGGAAGAGTGCGTAGCGCTGGAAAACGGTGTTGATGTTGCGCTTGTGCGGCGGAATGTCGTTGATGCGCTCACCGAGAAAGAGGATGTCGCCCTGGTCCGGCGTTTCAAAGCCGCCGATCATGCGCAGGGTCGTGGTCTTGCCGCAGCCGGACGGGCCGAGCAGCGTCAGAAATTCGTTGTCGTAAATGTCGAGGTTGATGCTGTCGAGAACGGTCTCGCCGTCAAACTGTTTGCTGACGTTGCGGAGTTCAATGACTTTTTTCATGGCTGTGTTTCCCCCTTGTGCACAAAAAACGCCGCTGCAGATCAGCAGCGGCGCTTGTGAACAAACATATGCCATTGGGCGCGCAGCGGCCGTCCGCGGCCCGTGCGCACCGTTCCCAACAGGATGTTGTGTCTTGAGAGTCTATATAGCAAAGATTACTTTTACTACTCTTATTGACCATTTCACAAGTTTGGATGCTGAAAGCAGCCTGGTTTTAAGTGACCAACTTATAAAACTCGAGCTTTTAACTCAATCAATAAGGCAACAGAAGTTGCCACCGCACGCGGTGCGGTTTGCGGCATTCGACCCGGCTGTCCGTATGGCCTTGGCCGTCGCGCGGGGCGCGGCGGCGGTCGCATCTTGCTTCGGAAAGACTCTAGGCATCATTCCAATTGAGACGATTCATTGTAGCAAGATTTGCACGTCCTGTCAATCACTTTTCGACAAGAATCGCACTTGCCGTCCGTACCTGCACTGAGGGCGGCAGAGCGACTTTGCAAGATGGTTTACATAATTATATTTTACTGCAGGAAAAGATCGTCAAGCAAAAAACGCAGCCACATTTTCGCTGAAAAATCAGTGTCCGCACAGGTGAAACGTTTGTCTGTTCCTTGCGGAAAATGATTTACATAATTCCAAGTTCTTCGACATTTTTGTGCGTACGTTATGAAAAGTTGACAAAAACGGATGTGGATATTTGTCATTAATTTCACTTGAAAGATCCCGGGTGGCGCGCTATCATAACATTAGCGGTATGTTTACACTTTGTTCTTAGTTTGTTCATGAAATTGGTGAAATCATACCATGAAAATTTTGCATCAAACAGGGAGGACGGCGTATGACCCGCGAGGAAGCGCTCGACAAACTGTGCCACAGTTATTCGGGATATTTTGATGTTGTGCGCCACGAGGAACCGAAGGGTTATCTCGTCGCAGAGGCCGGGCTGCACATCCACTCCGAGAAGTATGTGCTGGTCAAGGCCGCCAAGCTCTGGGAAGCGGACAACAACGAATATGTCTACATTTTCTCGGCCCCCGTGCTCACGAAGGAGATCTTCGAGCAGTGCCGCGAGCAGGCGCGTGCCGACGGCATGCAGCGGATCGAGCCGGGCCCGAATCATATGTGCTCTTATATCACGGCGATCTTCTTGTGTGACACCTGTGAGCCGGATGCGCTGCGCGCCCTGCGCCGCACGCGTATTTATAAGAGCTTCAAGCTTGCGTTCCACGGCTGGATGGATTACCACACCGGCGTCGTGGAGCTCAGCACCGGCAAAACGGCTGCCAATGGCAGCGGACGCAGTACAGCACAGTTGTTGAAGACAACACTGTTTAAGAATATGAAAGAAGGGAGTTAATTCAATGAATGCTGCTGTAATTCTGATTGTTGGCATTGTCATTCTCGCCCTGGGCTACGTTTTCTACGGCGGATGGCTGTCCAAACAGTGGGGCATCGACCCGTCCCGCTCGACGCCGGCTCACGAGCTGGAAGACGGCATGGACTACTGCCCTGCAAAGGCCCCTGTTTTGATGGGTCACCACTTCTCCTCCATCGCGGGCGCCGGCCCGATCAACGGCCCGATCCAGGCCGCTGTTTTCGGCTGGGTTCCGGTGCTGCTGTGGGTTCTCATCGGCGGCATCTTCTTCGGTGGTGTGCATGACTACGGCGCGCTGTTTGCCTCTGTCCGCAATGACGGCCAGTCCATCGGCACCGTTGTCGAGACCAGCATCAGCAAGAAGGCCAAGCGCCTGTTCCTCATCTTCTCTTACCTGACCCTGATCCTGGTCGTGGCCGCGTTCGCGTCCATCGTTGCCAACACGTTCAAGGCCACCTATGTGGATGGTGTTGTGGATATGGCGGCTTCCGCGGCCAACGCCACGACGGCGATCATCTCGCTGCTGTTCATCGTCCTGGCCATCTTCTTCGGTTTCTTCGTGTACCGCAGAAATGCGCCGATCGGCGTGTCCACGATCATCGGTGTTGTGGCCATTGCCTTGGTGATGTGGCTTGGCATCAAGTGGCATCCGATCTACCTGAGCTACCAGACCTGGATGATCATCTGCGGCATCTACATTCTGGTCGCTTCCGTCACGCCTGTTTGGATCCTGCTCCAGCCGCGTGACTACCTCAGCTCGTTCCTGCTGTATGCGATGATGATCCTCGCGATCGTCGGTGTCATTGGCTGCCACCCGACGCTGGATATGCCTGCGTTCACCGGCTTCAAAGACACCATCGCCCCGACGGGCAGCTCCCTTGGCTATATGTTCCCGGCTCTGTTCGTCACCATTGCCTGCGGTGCCATCTCCGGCTTCCACTCCCTCGTTGGTTCCGGCACGACGGCCAAGCAGCTCAACAATGAGAAGGACGCACAGCCCATCGCCTACGGCGGCATGCTCATTGAGTGTGTGCTCGCGCTCGTCTCCCTGTGCGCGGTTGCGTACATCTGGCAGGATTACAAAGCCGGCACGACTGTCACCCCGACCGTCGTGTTCGCGACCGGCCTGTCCCAGATGCTCGGCAAGATCTTCGGCTCCGGCGCCGTGTCCGTCACCTACACGCTGATGGTCCTGGCCGTGTCCGTGTTCTGCCTGACCTCTCTGGATACCGCGACCCGTCTGGCTCGCTACATGTTCCAGGAATTCTGGCTCAAGCCCGGTGAGAAGGCCGGCGATCCGACCGTGACCGGCGCTCGCAAGGTCCTCTGCAATCCGTACGTCTCCACCGCAATCACCGTCGTGCTCGGCATTGCCCTTGGCATGACCGGTTACGCAAAGATCTGGCCCCTGTTCGGCGCTGCCAACCAGCTCCTGGCCGGCCTCGGCCTGCTGGCCGTCGCCGCATGGCTCGGCAAGATGGGCAGAAACAACAAGATGTTCTACTTCCCGATGATCTTCATGATCCTCGTGACGCTGACGTCTCTGGTCTTCACCATCAAGTCCCAGATCACTGCGATCATCGCCGGCGGCACCGGCCTTGCATGGTGCTACATCCGCGCGATCCTGGCCATCCTGCTGGTCATCCTTGCCATTGACCTCGTCGTCGAGGGCAGCAAGGCACTCGCAGCGCAGGCCAAGGCGAAGAAGGCTGCCTGATTCGGCGCCAACCAGCCAAAACGCAAACCATATAAAGAGCACGCTGCTTTGGCAACGTGCTCTTTTTGCTGTCTATCGTCAAGATGCGGCAGGGAAACGGATAAAGTGTCGCTAGGGAGCTCGAGGGGACAAGGCCCGCCTCGAATGCGATCCGGTCTTTTTTATGACCGGTGAAACCGGTCAAAATAGGTTTATCGCGGCTGTTCGAAAGATGCGGCAGGGAAACGGATAAAGCGTCGCTAGGGAGCTCGAGGGGACAAGGCCCGCCTCGAATGCGATCCGGTCTTTTTTATGACCGGTGAAACCGGTCAAAATAGGTTTATCGCGGCTGTTCGAAAGATGCGGCAGGGAAACGGATAAAGCGTCGCTAGGGAGCTCGAGGGGACAAGGCCCGCCTCGAATGCGATCCGGTCTTTTT
>ERZ773170.1803-NODE-1803-length-14748-cov-9.213775_pt1 | contig 14748 bp, 10 predicted proteins | sample MGYA00581002_ERZ773170 | MGnify/ENA primary metagenome ERZ773170 (study PRJEB29015, sample SAMEA2737811) | human gut metagenome | biome: human gut; feature: human-associated habitat; material: faeces | place: China | collected 2012 ... | reverse complement strand
CCGCAGCCGCCGGAGCGGTGCTTAAGCCGTTAGGCGGGAATTGTGCGGTGTTGCCCTAAAGTTAATCCTGCAAGGTTAGCGGGCGCACAATGTGCGCCCCTACGGAACATTGCAATTTTAATTGCTCATTCCTAATTCCTAATTCCTAATTCCTAATTAACTCCTACTTCCTAACTCCTAACTCTCATTCTTCCCACACTGCGGTAGCGCCGCAGGGCACTACGCCGCCGGTGGCGGTTACGGGCAGGCCGATCTCATCGCAGCTGGTGCGGCCGCCCACCTTGGGGCAGAGGGTGGTTTTGAGCACATACTCCATAACCGCCGGGCTCAGGCCCTCGGTGTAGGAGTTGATGGCAAAGAACAGCGGCTTATCGCTGAGCACCTGTTCTGTCAGGGTGATGAGGTCATAGACGTTATCTTCCAGCTTCCAGATCTCACCGTTGGGGCCGCGGCCATAGCTGGGCGGGTCCATGATAACGGCGTCATAGCGGCTGCCGCGGCGGATCTCGCGCTGCACAAACTTGGCACAGTCATCCACGATCCAGCGGCAGGGGCGGTCGGCCAGGCTGCTGGCCTGGGCGTTTTCCCGTGCCCAGGCTACCATGCCTTTGGAAGCATCCACATGGGTCACGCTGGCACCGGCGGCCAGGCAGGCCAATGTTGCGCCGCCGGTGTAGCCGAACAGGTTGAGCACCTTGACGGGACGGTCGGCAGCCTTGATCTTTTCCTGGTACCAGGCCCAGTTCACAGCCTGCTCCGGGAAGACGCCGGTATGCTTAAAGCCGGTGGGGCTGACGATCAGCGTCAGATCCTGCCATTTGATGTTCCACTTCTGGGGCAGCTTTTTGTGGTAGTCCCACTGGCCGCCGCCCTTGGCGGAACGGTAATAGATGGCGTCTGCCCTGGCCCACAGGGGGCTGACTTCCTCATTTTTCCAGATGATCTGCGGGTCGGGGCGGATGAGCAGCGTTTTGCCCCAGCGTTCCAGGCGGTTATGATTCGTTGCGTCGATCAGCTCGTAATCGACCCAGGTATCGGCGGGGCGCATCAGCACACCCCCGGAATACGCTGGCGGATCATATCGGCAATGCGCTCTGCGCTGGACTGGATGGCTTCCATATCCTCGCCTTCCACCATCACGCGGATCTTGGGCTCGGTGCCGGAAACACGCACCAGCACGCGGCCCATGCCCATCAGGTTCTGCTGCTGGCTCTCAATAAAGCCGGCAATGTATTCATCTTCTTTATAAGCCTGCTTCTGTTCCTTGTCGGCAGTCAGGTTGATGAGCACCTGCGGGAACTTGGTGTAAACGGCGTTCAGCTCGCTCATCTTGGTACCCTCTTCGCGGTGCTTGCGGGCCAGCAGCTTCAGCAGCTTGCCTGCGGTCAACTCGCCGTCGCCGGTGGTGGAGTGGTGCAGGAAAATAACATGGCCGCTCTGCTCGCCGCCGATGGCATAACCGCGGGCGCGCATCTCTTCCAGCACGTAGCGGTCGCCTACAGCGGTGCGGGCGGTGTCAATGCCAATGGACTGCATATACTTCATAAAGCCCAGGTTGGACATAACCGTCACCACGGCGGTATTTCCGTCCAGGCGGCCGCGGTCTTTCATATCCTTGGCAACCAGCGCAATGATCTTGTCGCCGTCGATCTCTGCGCCCTTTTCATCGCAGGCCAGGCAGCGGTCTGCATCGCCGTCAAAGGCAATGCCGCAGTCAAAGCCGCCTTCCACGACCTTCTTTTCCAGCCGGTCCAGGTGGGTGGAGCCGCAGCCATCGTTGACGGAAACGCCGTCATCCAGCGTGCCGGTAAAGCTGCACTGGCAGCCCAGGCGGGGGAACAGTTTCTGCGCCACCTTGGCAGAAGCACCATTGGCGCAGTCAAACAGCACATTCAGGCCGGAAAGATCTGCATCAATGTGCTGCTCCAGAGCATCCACATAGTCATCCACAGCGGTATCCAGGCGGTGAACGCGGCCGATCTCGGCACCATCACAGATCTTGATATCCTCGCAGTTTTTGAAGATATGAGCCTCAATGCGGTTTTCTACTTCATCGGGCAGCTTGTAGCCATCGCCCTTGAAAATCTTGATGCCGTTGAACTCCATCGGGTTGTGGGACGCGGAGATCACAATACCGGCGTCTGCGCCGTATTTGCGCACCAGATAGGCCACGCCGGGGGTGGGGATCACACCCAGCAGGTCAACGTCTGCGCCAACGCTGCACAAACCGGCAGCCAGGGTGCATTCCAGCATATCACCGGAAACACGGGTATCTTTGCCAATCAGAATACGGGGACGGTGGCCGTCCAGACTGGTCAGCTCTGCGGCAGTTGCGCGGCCGATCTGCAGGGCCAATTCACAAGTCAGGTCTTTGCCCGCCACACCGCGGACACCATCGGTACCAAACAATTTACCCATATCGTCAAGTCCTTTCCATCTATCAAAGTCAACACATTGAACTATAATGAATAAAGAATAAATAATAAAGAATAATTTTGGTGGACCGCGGTGCTGCGCACCGCTCAAAATAAGGCCTGCGGCCCTGCCCTGCCAAAAAACTCCTAACTCCTACCTGTTTAATACATTCTCTGCTGCCCATCCACCTCGTCGGCGTCTTCGGCGCGCAGGTGTTTGGGGACGGGCATGTTCAGATGCTCATAGGCCAGGCGGGTCACACAGCGGCCGCGGGGGGTGCGGGTCAGCATACCCATCTGCATCAGGTAGGGTTCGCACACATCTTCCAGTGTTACACTTTCCTCACCAAGGTTGGCCGCCAGGGTATCCAGGCCCACCGGACCGCCGCCGTACAGCTCAATGATGGCACGCAGCACGCTGCGGTCCAGTTCATCCAGGCCCAGCTCGTCAATATCCATCTGGCGGCGGGCTGCCACAGCAGTGGGGCCGTCGATTGCCCCATTGCCCTCCACGGTGGCAAAGTCACGCACGCGCTTGAGCAGGCGGTTTGCAATACGCGGGGTGCCGCGGGCGCATTTGGCCAGCTCCAGCGCACCGGGGCGGTCGATGGGGATATTCAAAATGCCCGCGCTGCGCATGATGATGGTAGCCAGTTCATCCGGGCTGTAGGGTTCCAGCTTGAGCAGAATGCCAAAGCGGTCACGCAGGGGCCCGGTCAGCTGGCCCGCGCGGGTGGTTGCGCCCACCAAGGTGAACCGCGGCAGATTGATGCGGATGCTTTGGGCGCTGGGGCCCTTGCCGATCATGATATCCAGCGCGTAATCCTCCAGTGCGGGGTACAGCACTTCTTCCACCTGGCGGGAAAGGCGATGGATCTCATCAATGAACAGGATATCACCCTCCTGCAAATTGGTCAGCAGGGCGGCAAGATCGCCGGGCTTTTCGATGGCCGGGCCGGAGGTAATGCGGATCTGCACGCCCATCTCCTGCGCCACAATGCCGGCCAACGTTGTTTTGCCAAGGCCCGGCGGGCCGTACAGCAGAATATGGTCCATCGGTTCCCCGCGCTGCTGGGCGGCGCGCAGGTAAATGCGCAGATTGTTTTTGGCCTTTTCCTGACCGATATAATCATCCAGCGTTTTGGGGCGCAGGCTGACTTCCTCGGCGGCATCGGCCGGGGCGGCGTCCGGGCTGACCAGGCGGCTGGGATCCACCGTATATTCCGTATTTTGGCTCATTCAGGTCACTCCTTTACGCACGCGAAAGCCCGCGCAGTGCAATTTTGATAATATCCTGCACCGGCAGGGTTTCGTCAATGCGGGCCACAGCCGCAGCAGCATCCGAGGTGTTGTACCCCAGCGCCACCAGTGCGGCCACAGCCTGGGCGGGTGCGCTGGACGGAGCAGGCGCTGCGGCGGCGGCCCCGCCGCCAAAGCCAGTGCCATCCGCCAGGCCCTTGCCCACTTTGTCTTTCAGTTCCAGAGCAATACGCTGGGCCAGCTTGGGGCCAACGCCGTTCGCCTTGGTAAACGCCTTGTGGTCCCCGCTGGACGCCGCCAGTGCCACACGCTCCGGCGTCATGATGGACAAAATGGCCAGCCCGGCCTTGGGGCCAACGCCGCTCACGCTGGTCAGCATCTTGAAGCAGCTGCGCTGCTCCTCGGTGGCAAAGCCGTACAGCGAAACATCGTTTTCGGTCACGTTCATCACAGTATACACCGTGCCTTCCCGCCCGGGGGCAGGCAGGCTTTCGGCTGTGGTCAGGGGCACCTGCACCGCATAGCCCACACCAGCGCAGCTGATGACCACGGTATCCAGTGTTTTCTTTAAGATTTTTCCGGTCAGCGAATAAATCATCGTTCGTTCCTATTTCTTATCCAAGATATATCTAAAATATGCGCTTACACCATTATGATTCTATGTTGCCGTGCGCTGGGCTATTTGCCCTGCGGCCCTTATCTTGGGGCGGTGCCCATCAGGCGGCTGCGGGAGCAGTGACAGTGCGCTACGGCCATGGCCAGGGCATCCGCTGTATCGTCCGGCTTGGGGATGGTTTGCAGGTGCAGCATGATGCGGGTCATTTCCTGGATCTGCTTTTTTACCGCCTTGCCATACCCGGTCACAGCCTGCTTGACCTGCATGGGGGTGTACTCATAAATTGGTACGCCGCACTGCGCGGCAGCCAGCAAAATCACCCCGCGGGCTTCCGCCACGCCGATGACGGTCGTCTGGTTATGCTGGTAGTACAGCTTTTCAATGGAGAGTGCTTCCGGCTGATAGCGGGTACAGATATCCTTGATGCCGTCATAAATTTCAATCAGGCGCTGTTCAAACGGCGTGTCCTTATCGGTACACACTGCGCCGTAAGCGATGGGCGCAAAACGGTTGCCTGCATATTCCACAACGCCCCAGCCCACGATCGCATAGCCGGGGTCGATGCCCAAAACCCGCATAGTATCCCCTTTCCCTGTGTTTGAATCTATTCAGGAAACGCCGCACCGGCAAAAGGGTGCACTATCCCCATTTAACTGTATCAGTATACCACAAAGCCGTGTATGCGGCAAGGAAAAGCCCTTCCGCATTTGCAAATTTCTTTTGCGGTGGTGCGTTCTATTTTATGTGTTTTCTGAATTTTTTCATTTTTTTCGAAAAAAGGGCTTGCTTTTTCTGCTTGGATTTGGTATAGTATACAAGTCGCAAGGACATGCGCGGTTAGCTCAGCTGGTAGAGCATCTGCTTGACGTGCAGGAGGTCACAGGTTCGAGTCCTGTACCGCGCACCATAACCGGACACCATTTTTGATACAACATGTATCTTGACTGGTGTCCGGTTTTTTTTATTAAGTTTTAGGTTCTTCAGGTCCTTTACCCTTTATTATGATTTAACGCTAACTCTTATTGCAAAAATGAAATCTGTTTTTCACAGAACGCCTTCCGGTTACTTTACTTTTCGGTAACAGTCTGATAAACTTTAGAAGTATCCATATTACGATAGATATTTTTCTACGTATCTGCGAAGCAAGGGCTTGTCATTTGGGCGATATTATGGAGACCATCAATGATTAGCTCCGGCGTTTATTTTCATTATGTATTTGTTCCATCAAAGATAAAGCAGGGAATATAATGAAGCAAGCTAAGAAGCAAGCTAAAAATGGATTTACACTGATGGAAATGCTGATTGTCATTGCAATCATTGCCATATTGATTGCAATTGCAATTCCGGTATTTGCGTCAAAGCTTGAAAAAGTCAGGGAAGCAGCAGACCTTGCAAATGTTCGTTCCGCTTATGCACAGGTTTCCGCGGAGGCTCTGCTCGGGAACCCGGATGCCACCGTGACTGTCGACCTAAAGCAGAAGCAGGCCGACTGGCAATCGCTGGATCCTGTGAATATCGGCGGTATTGTCCATTATAAAAACCAAGGAGACACGGATAATTGGAAAGGCGTTGCCGCGCCAAACGGAACCTGTGTTGTGTCGTATAATGAGGACCACGGTATCATTTTCACTTGGAGCGGAAAAGCCGCCCCAGCTGTACCTAAATACCCGTTTAACACAGATGTGACTGATTTCTTCTCGCTTCTATATGAAACAGATTTTTGGAAAAACGGCAGCATGAAAAACAACACAAACTTTGAGTTTGACTCCAGATGTTCAGATTCGAGCTATGTTCCGGCCATTACCGCAGCGATTGAAAAGCTGGACAACAGTCTTCTGCAGCAGCCTGATTGCACATGGGCTTACCTCGGCAACGGAAAAGACGGACAAGAAGCAAATCGCTACCTTTTCTGGACATCTCTGAACACTGACAAAGTCGGGGACGGACATAAAATTCCCGTAATTATTCAAACCGGCGATGGGAAATATTATGTTTCCGAAACCACGACCGGCAAGCGAAACGGCAAGAACTACGTCACCGTTTCGGAATCACTTACGCCGAACCAGTATAAACAGATTTTGAAAAACGGAGAACAATTTTCCTCGTTGGAAGCGGCTTACGATGCCTATCTCAAAGCTCTGGGTGATTCCAAGTATGATTCGGTTCGTCAGTCTTAAGATGTTTTGCTCTGCTATAATCTCTAATTTTGGAAAAAATCAAGATCCAAAAAGAAATACCGATTTTACCATAAAATCATTCGCTGTGCGCACTTTTTAATTTGGGCTATCCCATGTTAATGAAATCTCTGTGCTCCGTGCAAACTGTATCATCCGGATCTTTATATCTCTACCTTCAAGATTAGCGCCCTGATTTGTAAGAATCCGGGCGTTTTTCGTTTTTGGTGGATTTTTCAAGTACGGCATTGGCAAACACCGCACGGTAGGGCGGCCAACTCTCTGCCCGCCGAAAAAACACGATGCGATAGGACGGGGTCACCTGACCCCGCCGCGGCCTTATATTCCATAATGTATCAAGCGCTGCTTGGAGATGCAATCTTACTCTAAGTCTATGCTTGGTTCCCCTGGAGGGGAGCTGTCATTGCAGGTGAGGCTGGAGGGGTGTTTTCCCGTTCCAAGCTTAGGGTGTATCTGTAACAGAGGTTTTTTATGCACCCGCGGGTGTTTGTGATATTTCGGGGTGAGATATCCGGCCCGTTGTGGGGCATCGCCCCTCTACTTTGGGCAAGGCACATCGCCCATTTTTATTGTTCGCTCCGGGTGGGTTTCGGCGGGGTCGGGTGACCCCGGTCCTACCAGCCATTTTATGGTTTTCCGCCCATCATCAAATGCTCTGTGGGGAACGGTATTGACCGTTCCGAAAGTTTGCAAAGATCCAACATCTCAAAATCAAATCACTTCGTCTATTCCCTATCCCACCAGCCAAAGAATTCCCATTTGGGGCACTACCACAAAAACAGCCTTCGGCAAATGCCGAAGGCTGTTTTTAAACAATTCAAAGCTCTATCACTTTACACTTATCAGTTCAGCTTCTTGCGGTTGATGAACAGGTAAGCGGCAGCGCCGCCCAGTGCGGCAACCAGAACGATGGCCAGACCTGCAACAGAGTTGCTGTTGGTGCTGGAAACGCCGGTCTGCGGGATGATCTTGCTGGAGTTATCAGCGGGGGTGTTGGACTTGGTAACATCCGGGGTGTTGGTCGGAGTATTGTCCGGGGTATTGGTTTTCTCAGTCGGGGTGTTTGCCGGAGTATTGGTCGGAGTGGTCTCCGGGATAACCGGGGTGGTCGGGGTCACGACCGGGGTAGCGGTCGGCTCGGTCGGGGTAGCGGTCGGCTCGGTCGGGGTGGCAGTCGGCTCTGCCGGGGTAGCGGTCGGCTCTGCCGGAGTGGCAGTCGGCTCTGCCGGAGTGGCAGTCGGCTCCACCGGAGTAGCAGTCGGCTCAACCGGGGTAGCAGTCGGCTCAACCGGAGTAGCGGTCGGCTCTACCGGGGTAGCGGTCGGCTCTACCGGCTTCGGAGCTTCCATAAAGATGGGGTACAGGTAGATACCGCCTACCAGGCTGCCAACCGGGAATGCACCAAGGCCGCTGGTGCCCAGTTCAGTAGCATCGGCGCCCAGGACAAAGTGCTCTTTGCCCCAAACGTCCCAGCCCTTGAACTCCCAACCCTCGTTTGCGATAACGGTGGGCAGAGTGATCGGAGTCTCCTCAAACTCGGCACGGTTCAGATAAGTCAGGGCAACATTGTCGGGATCGCTCTCGAAATGGCCCTTGGTGGTGTCCATAAAAATGGTAACATCCACCACGCGCACACAGGAAGCGCTGTCTTCGCTTGCAGCTTCGTCAGCGGTGTTGTCCTGTGCAGCCTCCTCCACTACTGCGGGTGCAGCAGCTTCCTCGGTGGTCTCGGTTTCTGCATACGCCGATACAGGCAGACAAACTGCCAAGGCAACAGCCGTAACCAGCGTAAGCAGACGCGAAAACCTGCTCGTCTTTTGCATAATTTTTACTCCCTTTCCAAAATTATATCCCAAACGCAAAGGTACGGATTGCTGTTGCCTTTGTGCCCAGAATTCAAATAAAGATTTTACGCCCCGGCCGGCCAGCGGGCTGGCAGCAGCGGGTCCGGATTGACGGCAACTTCATCCGCCGTCAGCGTTTCCCCGTCCCGCAGCGGGCGTGCCATGATCAGCAGGCGGGCATCCGACATTTCATAGGTACAGGTACACAATGTCAAAAGCCGTTCGTCTGCGCGGGCATAATCGCCCGTGGTATAAAACGCGCGCTTGGCCACTTCATCCAGGTATTCCTGCTCTGCCGCATCATCGGCAAAGTTCACATACTGGTTAAAGTGGAACACATCGCCATCGCTTTCGCGCGTGGTAATTGCATAAACTGCCACGATCTTGTAGTACTGGCCGCCGTTCAGGCTGTCCAGCTCAATGACCGGGTGTTCCTGATAATATTCCGGCTCGCGGTAATTTTGCAGGCTGGAAAACCGCACCGTATCCCCCACGCCCATGTTGTGGCCGTACAGGATCAAATGGCGGCTTTGCTGGATATCGCACTCATAATCCAGGTACGGCAGGCCCAGGTCATCCCAGTTGCCATCCAGGTCGTGCTTTAAGTAGTAGCTGTTGTCCCCTTCTCTTTGCATCACCGGCAGGTCAACATCGGTATCATCGATCTTGATCCAGCCGATCACTTCGGGGTTACGCTCCAGCAGTGCGGTAAAATCCCGCGGTTCCGGGGTAACGGCGGGCTGCACGGTGGGGGCCGCGGTAACCTGCGGCTCCGGCGTCTGCTCTGGTTCTGCAGTCTGCACCACCGGCGGGCTCTCGCTCACCATCTTGCGCTGCTGCAGCCAGTTGGGCAGTTGCAGTGCCGCCATAGCAATCAACGCCGCCGCCATACCGGAGCAAAACACCCCTGCAAGAATGCGCGACTGCTGGCTCACAGAGCTGCCTCCACAAAGTAGGCATCGCCTTTGCTGCCATCGGTCTTGTATTCCTGATACGCAATGGTGCAGCTGGTGCTGCCATCGGGGATTTCAGCCATCAGCCAGTCGCTGCGCTCCTGGCCGGGGGTCAGCTCATAAGCATACGGCATCATGGTATCATCCACTGCGTTCAGGCAGGTGCCGTAATCGTTGTCGCCCTCGCCCCACTGGATCTGGAAATCCTGCAGGAACATCGTGTAGGTCTGGCTGCTGGTGTTCTTGATGTTCAGGCGCATGCGCACCAGGCATTCGCCATCCGGGATATCAATGCCGGGGTAGCTTTCCACCAGGCTGACATCCGTAATGGAAAAGTCAAACAGTGCCGTGCTGACCGTTTCGCCTGCCGTATTGTTATGTGCGTTTGTTTTACCGCAGGCGGTCAGCAGCAATGCCATACCCAGCACAGCTGCAAGGCCCGGCGCTGCCAAAGTCCGTCTCATGCTATGTTCTCCTACTTTTCCGTGTTGCCATTGCACAAGTATTTAACATCTGTTCAACGTTAAAAATGCAGGGCAATGTACAGCTATCATATTATCACGCCGCGCTTGTTTTGTCAATCAAAAAAGCACGGTCTTCTGCAGTCTATTTTGTCATTTTTGTTGTTGAGCCGATGTTGTGTAGGGGTAGTATAACTGCGCGGCGGCATGTTTTATGCATTGGCAGCGTTTCTCTGCGGCAGCCAGAGAGCTGGCTGTTCCACCGGTCGTTTTTCTGTTTGGTACACATGATACCTTGCTCTGTAGGGAGCTGTCTTGACCATTTCGGAGCTTTGGCACATCTGCCATAATGAGATTTGCCGCAAGGTTTGTCTGGGGTGTCGGGGACGCTGCTCCCCTACTGTGGGCAAGATATATCACACATTTTTATTGTACGGTCGGGCCGCCTTCAGTGGGGTCGGGTGACCCCGCCCTACCATACAAAAAACTGCACAGCGTTTGGGCTGTGCAGCTTCATGAAGATTATCGTTTTGTCAGCAGGAGCTTATTCCGTACCTGAACTATCCTGCGTATCCCCACCGGTATCCCCGGTATCAGCTTCAGGTTCGCTCTGGGCATCGGTCTGGTCGTCCGCCGTGCTGTCCGGTTCAGCGGTGCCGTCTGCGGCACCGTCCGCAGCATTGCCGGTATCGGCCATGCTGGAATTCAGGTTGTTCTGCACCAACTCCTGCGGGTCGCCGGAATCGGTGGTCGGGACTGCGGTCGAAGCAGACACTTCGGGCTGCATATCGCTTTCCTGCAATGCACTCAGATACCACTTACGGCCCTCGCCGCGGGTGAACACATAGTCCATATACTTGGTCGGCTCCGTGGGGGCGGTCAGGTTGATCTCGCCGCTGGAGCTATTGTTGATGGTGGGAATATAGCCAACCGTCACATAGGTCTTGCCGCTCTGGGTGGAAATCTTTTCCACTTCCGGGGTATACATAGCCACCATGCTGGTAACAGGAACCAGATAGCCCTGCTTTTCCTCATCATAGGTATAATTGAACTCTTCGGTCTGGAAAGAGCCATCGGTGATCTTGTAATCCGGGCCAAGCAGGTTGGTCAGGTAGGTGTCAACTTCCAGTTTGGGCAGAATGATGGAGCCGGTTTCGCTGTCGCGCTCATAGTCGCTCAGGCCGTTATCCCGCTTTTGGATCTGGTACACGGCGCCCCAGATGGCAGCCTGTAAAAACTCCGCCTGATCCACCTTGCTCACATCGTCAAACGGCATAGTGTCAAACATGACAAGACCGTACAGACGGTCGGCATAGCTCTGGCGGCGTTCGGTATCATCCAACGCGCTGCGCAGCACGCCAACCACCCAGCTTAATACGGTAAACAGACCAATGATAATCAATACGATTGCCACTGCACCCACGATCTGGCGTGAAAAGCGGCGGTTATTGCGCAGTTGTTCTTCTCTGGAAATTGCCATTCAAAAAAACCTCAAGATCAATCAAGTAAAATAATAATTAAAAAATAATAAAGAATAATGGTGGTATGCGCGCCGTGCGCGCATGATTAAAATAGGCTCCGCACGCCGGGTTAGGCTTGATTGCTTACCAAAAGCAGCGCCCAATTTTTATAAGCTGTGCCGCAGGCACGGCGATTTACCTTCATTATTATTTATTCTTTATTCACTATTCTTTGTTCTGCTGTCACAAACAGCAGAACTAGTATACCACAAACGCCGCCGCTTTGCAAAGCGGCGGCGGGGTGTTTTGCAGAATTTAACAAATGTGCGGCAGCATTACTTGTTTTTGTACATCTGCTCGTAATACTTCTGGTAGTTGCCGCTGGTCACGTGGTCCATCCACTCTTCGTGGGCCAGATACCAGTCAATGGTCAGCACAATGCCCTTCTCGAACGGGGTTTCGGGGTACCAGCCCAGATCGTTCTTGATCTTGGTGGGGTCAATGCCGTAACGGCGGTCATGGCCCAGGCGGTCCGCCACGTGCTTGATCAGCTCTTCGCTGATGCCCTCATCCTTCAGGCGGTCATGCAGCTGCTCGATGACAGTCTTGACGATGAAGATGTTGGGGCGCTCGTTATGGCCGCCGACATTGTAAACTTCGCCGTCCTTGCCGCCGTTGGCAACCATATCAATGGCTTTGCAGTGGTCCATGACATACAGCCAGTCACGGATCTGCATGCCATCGCCGTAAACCGGCAGGGTCTTGTGGTGCTTGGCGTTGTTGATGAGCAGCGGAATCAGCTTTTCGGGGAACTGATACGGACCATAGTTGTTGGAGCAGCGGGTGATGTTGATGGGCATGCCATAGGTATCATGGAATGCTTTCACGAACATATCGGCGCTGGCTTTGGAAGCAGAGTACGGGCTGTGCGGGCACAGCGGGGTCGTTTCCATAAAGTAGCCTTCGGCGCCCAAAGCACCGTACACTTCATCGGTGGAAACCTGCAGGTACTTTTTGCCTTCCTTCCAGGTCTTGGCATCGGCATCGTACCAGGCATCCTTGCAGCACTGCAGCAGGTTAACGGTGCCCAGAACATTGGACTCAACAAAAATTTCCGGGTTGCGGATGCTGCGGTCAACGTGGCTTTCGGCAGCAAAGTTGATGACGTAATCCGGGTCATATTTGGCGATCAGGTCGGTGACAAGAGCCTTATCGCAGATATCGCCCTTAACAAAGATATGGCGGGCATCGTCCTTGATATCTTCCAGATTTTCCAGGTTGCCGGCATAGGTCAGCTTATCCAGGTTGACCAGGCGGATATCCTGGTATTTTTCCAGCATATAGTGGACAAAGTTGGAGCCAATAAAACCGGCACAGCCGGTAACAAGATAAGTTTTCATTTATTTACCATCCCAATTATTGAAAAAGTCCTGAATTGCATCTTTCCAGTCGCGCATGTCATCGCCGACACTGCACCGCAGGGCGCGGTTTTCCAGTGCGCTCCATGCCGGGCGGTCTGCGGATTTGGGGTTCATCTCTTTATATTGTGCGCTGGTAACGGGCTTTACGGTGCACGGCAGGCCGGACAGGCGGATGATCTCGGATGCGAAATCATACCAGCTGCAAATGCCGCTGCCGGTGCAGTGGTAAATGCCGTAATCATGGCTGACTGCCAGCTTTAAGATATGGTAGGCCAGATCCACCGCATTGGTGGGGTTGCCCAGCTGGTCGTTGACAACATTCAGGGTGTCATGCGTTTTGGCCAGGTTGACCATAGTTTTGACAAAGTTTTTGCCGTAATAGCTGTACAGCCAAGCCGTGCGCACGATGAAGTGGCGGCGGCAGAACTGCTGCACATAGGTTTCGCCCAGCAGCTTGGTCTGGCCGTAGGCCGAAATGGGGGCGGGCAGGGCACTTTCATCCAACGCCACACCGCCGTTGGCTGTACCGGAGAATACATAGTCGGTAGAAATATGGATCAGGCGGGCATTGATCTTTTCGCATGCCAATGCCAGGTTGCGCGGACCAAGGGCGTTGACGCGGTAAGCGGCATCGCGGTTGGTCTCGCAGCCATCCACGTTGGTAAAAGCAGCGCAGTTGATGACGGTATCCGGCTGGGTGCGGCGGATATAGGTCACAGTGGCTTCGCGGTCGGTAATATCCAGCTCATCCACATCAACGGCGATCACCGTTGCTTTGCGCAGGCGCTCCGGCAGCGGGCCAAGGGCGCATTCTTCATCGGCCAGCTGTTTTTGCAGCTCGGTTCCAAGCTGTCCATGGCAGCCGGTAATCAGAATTTTCATCTTGTGCCTCTTTCTTTATACCGCATCAATATTTCAGGCGGTCATCGGCAACATTGCGCAGGTGCTGGCCATAGGGGCTTTTGCCATAGCGCTCGGCGCTTTCCAACAGTTTGCCGCGGTTGATCCAGCCGTATTTATAGGCGATCTCTTCCGGGGCGGAAATTTTGATGCCCTGGCGCTGTTCGATCATGCGCACAAAGTCGGCGGCTTCCACCAGGCTGTCCATCGTACCGGTATCCAGCCAGGCATAACCGCGGCCCAGCAGCTGCACATCCAGCTTGCCTTCCTGCAGGTACATCTCATTCAGGGTGGTAATTTCCAGTTCACCGCGGGCGCTGGGCTTTACCTGTTTTGCCTTTTCGCACACATCTTTGCTGTAAAAATACAGGCCGGTAACCGCATAGTTGCTCTTGGGCTGTGCGGGCTTTTCTTCAATGGAAGTTGCCTGGCCGTTTTCGTCAAATGCCACCACACCGAAGCGTTCGGGATCGGTGACATAGTAGCCGAACACAGTGCTGCGGCCGGCTTCGGCGTTGGCGGCAGCGGACTTGAGCCGCTTGGAGAAGCCTGCGCCGTAGAAAATATTATCGCCCAGCACCATAGCGCAGGGCTCACCGTTAATAAACTCTTCACCCAGGATAAAGGCCTGTGCCAGACCGTCCGGGGAGGGCTGCACTTTATATTGCAGGTGCAGGCCGTACTGGCTGCCATCCCCCAGCAGCGCTTCAAAGCGCGGCGTATCGGTTGGGGTGGAAATGATCAGGATATCCTGGATGCCTGCCAGCATCAGAGTAGACAGCGGGTAATAGATCATGGGCTTATCATACACAGGCAGAAGCTGCTTGGATGTGACCATGGTCAGCGGGTACAGGCGGGTACCAGCACCGCCGGCGAGGATGATACCTTTCATGATGACGCTCCTTTTCAGTGACCGCAGTTGCGGCGAACTATAGGCAGCGCCTATACCGCGCCGCCTGATTTGCCGTGCGTCACCGCCCATCCCACAGGGGCATAAATCCGCACAATTATTTTTTATTATATCGTATTCTATGCCCCTTGGCAAGAGGGAAAATTGAGGGAGCAGAGCCAACAAGATTTGCGAGGGAAAACGTAAAACACATTTGCCGCAAGGCCCCGGAACGGTCAAGACCGTTCCCTGCAAAACATTTTATAACGTGCAACAAACATTATAAGGGCAATACCGCATAATTCTAAGTGCCGATACGGCGAGCGAGGTGCGGC
>ERZ773170.1799-NODE-1799-length-14780-cov-286.857182_pt1 | contig 14780 bp, 9 predicted proteins | sample MGYA00581002_ERZ773170 | MGnify/ENA primary metagenome ERZ773170 (study PRJEB29015, sample SAMEA2737811) | human gut metagenome | biome: human gut; feature: human-associated habitat; material: faeces | place: China | collected 2012 ... | reverse complement strand
GGATGGAGGAGAAAGAGGGAAAGTGATTTGGCACTTTCCCCTTTTATTTCATGATTCCATTGTCAGTATCAGAGAGGTTGACTCTCTTATTGTCCAATTGATTGGATAAAATAAGCATAAAACCGTCCAATTGATTGGATGAAATCAATGGAAAAAGTGCTGACAGTGGTGCCAAAAGTGCTTTAAAAAACGACTTTTGGCACCACTATCGGCACTTTTATAGAGAAACTATTGTTTCTTGAGAGTTAAGTTGGGTTCAATTCCATTGATACCAAGTCCTAAAATATCGGTTACTTCTCTACATCCACAATCACAATGCTGGTTAGTTGAACAATCATTGCAGAAGGTAGGTTGATAAGAGCGGGATGTAAATTTGTTCCAATAATCTGTATCCTTAATCCAAGGTTCTTCGCATACATTTCCTACGATGTGAGGAGAATGATTGCAGGTTCTTATTTGTCCTGCTGGATCAATAACGAAGAATCCTTTTGCCGCAGCGCATAGATACCCTACATGTATTCTTTTGTATGAATTAGCAGAAGCTATGATGCACTTTGGTATTTCTGTACCCACATTTCCATAGCGATTAGCTAGTGTTAGTACTTCTTCTGCAGTATCAAGCATTCCGTTGATTTGCTCTGTGGAAAGGCAAAGTTTATTCATATTTTTCAAACCACGTCCACCAGGCAGAAAACGGTTGAGAAGAATATCGGATGCACCATTGATGATGGCAAGCGATATGGTCTCGAACAATTCATAATAGTTCTTTCTCGTAACAGTAATGTTTGCTGTGCATTCTAAGCCGATTTCTTTAGCTTTCGAAAAGCATTCTAACACGTAGTCTGCATTATCAACTCCAGTATGCTCTTCAAATGATAGGTAACCAGGAAGGCTCATGCTAAGATGAACATTCATTTCCTTGAAGAATTTGAGATGTTCTTCATTCATGAGTCTTCCATTGGAGATGAGTATGATGGGATAATCTATTTTCCTTTGATTGCCAATCATTCGGATGTGTCCAATGATTTCATGAAGATCATCTCTTAGCAATGCTTCTCCGCCAGACAAAGAGAAAGTCTTTACCCCATAGTCATATAGTTTTTCTATTACCCATTTCCATTGAGTGGTGGATAGTTCCTTTCCTAATGGATATGAAGAGTTAGGCGCACACCAAGGGCATGAGCAAAACAAGCAATGGTGATTGCACCTATATGTCAGTTCCAAAGCGACTGACTTCGGAAGTATGGGTATGCTATTCTTCATTGCTATCATTTTCGTTTATTTCTATTCCCGTCATTCTCTTGATAGGGTCTTGTTCATCCATGATGCTATGATAGCGGTCATAACTATCTTCAAAATAAGACTCTCCTTTTAAGAATGCCAATACGGCTTGATAGTCATAAAGTGATTCCATATCAGTTATAGCTTGATGATAGTCCTTGTCGCTTTTTGTCTTGAAGCAGAAAAGATGGTACGCATTTTCCTCACAGATATCATCTTCGGAAGTAAATGGTAAATCGAAAAACTCTGCTTCTTCCTTCGTTTCTAGGGCGCATGAACCACATATTACTTCAAGAGACGCATCATATCCCAAATCTTTTATCTCTTTGATGATGGAGTTGAACATTTCTTCATCACTGTGGAAAGCTTGATAGGTCAATGGACGATGGCAATGTTGGCATATTGTGGAAAAACTATCTATCATCGAAGGTTCATAGCACATGGCTCCCATGTGATTTGCAAGATACGTTGGCAGCTTTTGAGCAGCCAATTCCTTTAGCTGCTCAATAAGCTCTTCTCTGTTAAGTGAATGTTTCATATTCCTGTTACTTTTTTCTCTTGATAGGAGAGAGGTTAAACAATAATTTATCTATGTCTTCTGCTGGCATGTCTTTGAAGGACTCTAGAAGTTCCTCTTGTCTGGGCTGTCCCATGGTTAGACGGTAGAGGCGTAATACAGACTTCATGTGTCTGTATCTATCATAGTCCATGCTCAGAGGATAGAGTGGTACAATAGATTCGATATACTCTCTGTCAGTTTCAGCTATGCTTTTTAGCATATCTTGTGGAATCGACCAATAGGGAACTAGCTCGCAGAAGCCCTTATCTTTTGCTTCGGTTCTTGCCAAATCAAACATCTCATTCCAGGTATATGTCTCAGGGTGGAACTTGGCTACGTTTCGTCTTACAAACAAACTCTTGTATCGATCTATTCTTCCTTCTCTCTGCTCCATGTCTTGTGGATTGGATGAGATGTTCCAGTGCATGATTTTACGGCAATACCAATGGAAGTCAAGACCTTCTTGTCCTACGCTTGTTGAGGCTAAGACGAATGGACGAAAAGGAGAGTTGAATGCCAAACGAACATCATTTGCCCTGTTGGTGGCTTGATCTGTCATTCTAATGTTGCCATAAGGCATAGCGTAATGAGTGCGGATTCTCCATTTCTTTTTCTTCTCTTTGCCAAATGACTCGGTAGTATCAATCTCTTGATAGTTTCGATCGATGAACGATTCTATCATTCTTTTCTGAATCATTTCTACATTTCGCTCACCATTACTTCTTTCATCTATCATGTAGGCGAACTCATCCAATACGGCTTGCAGATTGCCCATCACGCAATAATCGATAACTTGCTTGAAGTAGGTTTGAACGCTCTTCTTGTTGTAGAGTATGTCTATGACGGCTGCATTGTATCTACGGTTGAAGATATTATTGCAGAATTTTGTTGCTGCTTCTTGGGCTAAGTCTTTGTTGCCCAATAGACGATAAAAGCAAATACCAGGTGAACCTATAGCCATATTGACCAAAGTGTCCAAACCATCTTCTGATATTAGGATTTTCTCTTCTGTATTGGAATCTAAGAGTTTGATAGCTTCCAAAAGAAACTTTGCTGTGGTAGGTTGCTCCACTAAGGTGAATCTACTTGTATTCTTGAAGTTCTCCTTTATGCCAGCTTTTATTTCTTTGAGGTCGTTTCCAAGGTAGGCTTTTGGGTTATAGGCATCTTTCAAGAAATCTGAACAGCAAGTTACCAGTTCCAAGCTTTCTCTACGTAATCTTCCAGTTCCTGCTTTTTCCCCTTCTTGTTTGTCGAGTGCATCTTTTTCTGAATTTTCTTTAGTATTTGTATATGTTGCAGAGGGAAAAGCATGGCTGATGCTCTTTTGCTCTATGGCATAGGAAATCATGCAAGCAATCATACGTGGTACCATTTCCCATGCGGAAAAGATCAAGACCTTGGAAAAGTCTTGATTCTTGGCAAACACATTGCTGGCTGGTACCTTATAGTATGGATGAGAAGCTGGAATCCAAAATAATTGCTCTCCATGTTTCTCTCCTTTCTCACCAAATAGAATATTGCTCAGCTTATCCAATTTGGCATTGCAAGAAGGAATCCTTTCATATGTATTGATATTCTTCTTTTTAATCAAATATTGTTGTTTTTGTTTAATTTTCCATGGGTGCTCTGTGTATGCTTTTGCTAGCTTCTCCTTAAGTTTATATTTGTCCATGAAGGATAATAAGTAAGGAGAAGACTTGGCGTATTCCATCGGCAAGGTCTTTACGCCGAATCTTCCTTCGCTCATTTTGTTGCATTCACCAAGAACTTCTTGCATCTGGCAATAAGACGCAATATCTCCTGTACTGATTTTCAGATAGGTGTCGTCTTGGGAGGAATTGCGATAACGCTCAGTTCTGCTCATAGCTTCATACATGGTATCTTCTGCAATGTTCTTTTTTGCAATGAGTATGTCTAAGTTATCCGATGAGATGTGACACAATTCTTTTGAGTAATCATGCCAAACCTGTTGGAATACAATATCCTCTCTGCCGTCAAACAAAAAGTCTGCTAACTTGTTGAAGTCTTGATATTGCTCATCAATCTTGTTCTCGTTCAGTTCCTCTAATGTGCTGAAGGGCTTGTAAGGTGTCGCAGAAACCAACAGAATGAATGGACCATCCTCTTTTCCAAAGAATGTACGTGTCAACATTGCCTCTTCACTGTTTCCTTCCAAGTCAAGAAGTGAACTAAAACGTTGGAACTCATCCATAATCACCAAGTCTGGATTAAGCTCTTTCATGCTAATTTTGCAGAAGATGATTCTGAATAAAGTGATGGCTTTATTGGTTGTATTGTAGTCATTTAGCGCAATGGCTTTAAGAAGTAAATCCTTCGCTTCTTGATAGCAATCATCATTCACCACCTCTTTGCTGATGTTTTCTCTGTATCCAGTGCATACATTTTCTTTGATATCTTTTTCATATTTGTCGATAATATCTGTCCAATTATCTCCATTCGCACCGTAAATATTCAGACGGTTTTTAAGAGCTGTCTTATGATCTTTGAAGTCATCAAGATGGCTCAAGATGGCAAACATCAATGCACGTTCATTCATATTGCCAGCTGATGTCTGGAGATTAAAAGATGTGCCAGGGGTGAGAGGAATCAATATTCTTGGTTTGCTCTTCTTGGATTTTTGAAGTTCTTTTACCTTTTTAGCTACTATGAAATGCTGCATAGACAGTCTGCTTTCGTCTATGTTCATGACATCTTCTATTCCCAAGTTTTCTGTGTTTTGTTTGACAATGTTGGCGTTGGAGCAGATATATACTACACGATAGGTATTGTCATCCCATATACCATATTCGTCGCTCAGTTCTCCAACGGCCTGGATAACACCTTTGGACACGATAGTCTTACCCAGTCCAACTTCGTCAGAAAGCAGAACTCGGCGTTGCTTCTTGCTTTTGAAAATGTTAACGATATGTTCTACTGTTGCCTTTTGAAAATCCTTTAATTTCTTTTCCATCATTATTTCTGTTTTATGGCTTCCTTAAAAGTTTTGAAGACCTCAAGAAATTCTTGGGTGTATTCTTCTTTGCCGATTTTTCTGATGCCTTCCTCTATCTCTATGAACTTTTGGGGATTGCTACTAGCAGCTTTCAGCAGTTGCTCATAAATGTTGAGTGAGAGAGGCATGGAATCTTTATTATTGCCGTGCTGAGCAATCAGCTTCATGCTTTGTTCTGTATCAAACAGATATTCGTCTATGTCATCGGTCAGTATAAATGACAAGTAACGGAGAAACTTCTCCTTGCTATCCACAATCGATTTATATATGGCAATGTCTCTTTCTTCGTATGGGATGCCTTCTGTCGGAATCTTGATGACTTTGTCCATATTCTGTCCATTGGTGTCTTGTATTGAGATAATATAGAAGTCTGACAACTGAGCCAATGTTAAGTTGGAGAGTATGGCTTCATTTTCGAAATCCACTTTGTAGCCTGCTGCTTGCATTGGGGCAATCTGTATTCGATACTTGTTGTCGTGATGTTCAGTCTTGATGATAACATCGTAGTTGCCATTGACATTGGCGTGGCATTGTGCTGAGAAATCTTCGGTGATATATTTTCGTACAAAGGCTTCTAGCTCTGATATCTCATGAGCTTCTTCTGATTCTGGAGGAAAGTTGACGGTCTCGAATATTTTACTTTCTTCGTCTCTTGCATCCATTTGTAGAAACTCTTTTCTGAAAGTGTCAAACACAAGATGCTTGCCATATTTGTATTGCAGTCGGATGATGAATTCAGAGTTTACATGGAATGCTGCGGGTGTCGCATTGGCTGATCCGATGAATAGGAAATTGCCGTATTCACCTTTAGGGTTGCATACTAGATATGTCTTTGCATGAAGGTCAGTTGGCATGATGTCGTTATGTGTCATCCCATCCTTCATCACGTAGATTTTATGGTTTTCTCTATTGAACAGGTCATATATGTCTTTAGATACATATCCAGATGTAGTAACGAGAATGTGTCTGTTTTTTACATTCTTGTCTAACTCTTGTAGAGTATTTATGCCTATAAATGGAGAGATGGTCATTTGCTCTGTTCCTTGCCATGATTCGGGGTACCTAATGTCTTTGTTCAGGTTTTGTCCAAAGAGCATCGGGATAAATTCATATCCATCCTTTTCAAATAAATCAGTGTCTATCTCAAAATGGTTGACTTTCCTTATGGACTCAATGACCATTTTTATCTTTTTCTTCTTGTCTTTGATGATGTGCTGGTTGTAGGAAGAGCCATGTCCCATTAAGGTGTTTAATGAAGTCAGAAAGTCGATAAGAGGTTCATGTTTCTTATTGTCTATGGTTTGTTTTCCAATCTTACCTGTGAGACAGACAGTCATGTCAAGGTTATTGTCAAGAGTAAGGTTTCTGCTCATGACGATAACTTTGATTTGCTGTTCGTTCTTGTTGCTTCTGTTGGTCTCTTTGATGATCCATACCTTTGGATGAAAGTTGGAGAGAGGCTTTTGAGGGTTTTGCACTTCATACATGCAATTATCCATGAGGGATAGATAAGGTTGGTTGTTTAAAGGAAGGTGTATTCCTCCTTTGTTGCAAAACAACACAAAGTTGTCTGTGCTTCTTCTGATTCCCTCTAATAGGCAAATGGGGGATTGAACAGCTGATTTGTTGTTGCTACTTAGCAAACCTAATGCCATTGGGATGATAAGCAATGCTTGTGGATTAACGCTATAGGTTGTACCTATGGCGAAGTCCACATCATAGCTTGGTGAGACCAGCATCTCGCCATAAGTATAATTATTGAGTTGTTCTTTTGCCATTTGATAGTCCTTTCTTTATTTCTGTGATGATGTTATATACTGTTCCCCAACGATAATCGAAGAAATAGGCTTCTATTCTGTCGATTCCCTTATATTTGTTTGGATTCGCCAATTTACTTCTTGATGAACCTTTTGTTTGTTTTTCCCGATTAACAATGATTTCTTGCAATCGGCTGAAGTTTTCATCTGAAGGGTTGTTAATCAATGAGCAAGCTTCTTTGCAAAATTTGATGGATCCATTGTCTTGCAGGGTATAGCCAACGAAATCTAATGCTTGGAAGATGTTTTCTTCGCTAATGTCTGATTTCCATTCTTCTTTCAACTGTTCGTAACGTTCAAATTCTTTTTCAGCTTCTTCGGTTCTATCTGTTCTTGTATAAAACACATAGTTATAGACTAACCGAAGAAGATACTGAAACTTCGAAATTCTTGCGGATAGCGTATAAATCATAAAATGTTCATCGGTCATGTATTTTTTCCATTGGTCTCCAAGGTCGAAATATGACTTCTGGGCAAGTCCAATAGGGTAGTCGTCACGAAGGATAGTAGCCAAAAATGAATCTTTGGCTATTTGTGAGGCTATTATCTTGTCTTTGATAAACTTAGCTTCGTCAAATGTCAAGTCTATATTGATTGGAGTGTAGCCATCAAATGTATATGACAATCCACCGCCATCAAATAGTTGATAATTGCCCGATAACTGATTAGCGTCTCCCATTTCTTTTTCTTCATCTTGGGAAATGTATTTCTTGGGTTGTTTGTGGATAGTCTTGCTTCTTTCGTAAATAAGACTATAGATGTTGCTGTTTGTCAATATCATCCCATAAGAGACAAGTGCGCCATAATAGATGTAAACTGGGTCGTACTTTACGTATTTACTATTCTCGGTTTCTGCTGTATCGATTACGCTACTTCCTGTTATTCCCCAGTTGTTGGCTGGTTCTGTACCTCGTAAAAGTTGGCGTGTTAGCATAATTTCCAGATTCAACACTTTGGCTCTGACTTCATTTGCGCTTTTGTATGTGCCTTTCTCTGCTTCCAAAAACAAGGAAGGGAGTATGGCATAGTATTTCGCCTATTATGTAATGTGGAGATTCCTGGAAACAGCTTGTTTGAAAATGCATCGCGAATGCGTCCCAGACCAAGCTCGTCAATTGCTTGATGCTCTTGGATGGCTTGTATAACTTGATGCATTTTCAGTTGTTCCTCGGAACTGAAGTTTATGAATCCTAATTTCATTCTAATTTCCTTTTTTGTTTTGACATGGTTACTAACATAGTTACTATAGCTCTGTTACGATTTTACGAAAAGTAACAGAGCTTGAAATGTCTGACTCTGTCGTTGACTATATCGTTGACTCTGTCGTTCAGTACTAAAAAAGCGACAGAGTCGTATTGTTTATATTGTCTCCAAGAACAACAAACCCTTTTTGGTCGTTCTGTATTGTTGCTTAGGACTTGTCGGCTTATCTGGTACCGTAAGTTCCAGATAATCATGAAGTAACAGAGGCTCGATGAATGCCTTGAAGTTCTTTGATTGATAAGTAACACCGAGTAGCTCGAATATATCTTTTCTGAATTTCGGGTCTTTGCAAAATTTGAGAATGGATACAACTTTGTCTGTAGCATCTATGTATGTATCTTCTTCAGCTCTGTTACTAGCTCTGTTACTAGCTCTGTTACTAGCTCTGTTACTAGCTCTGTTACTAGCTCTGTCACTAGCTCTGTCACTATCCAGCCAAAAAGTGACAGTGCTGGTGCAGATATCACTCTCAAAAGTCACGTCATTGCCTGTGATTTCTTTCCACTCGTTCATCATGTCAAAACCATAACCGATGGTTTCAGATAGGTTTACCAGTCTGAATATCTTGGCAATAATTGGGTTGCGAGGATTGGAGTAGAGATGGTTGCCCAGTTGAGATATTGGCACAGGATAGCCACCGGCATTGAAGAACTCGACTCTGTCGGTGTAGATATGGATGCAGGAGTGAATGGTGCTGAAAGGGTCGAAGTGGGAGAGCATATTGACCAATGCCTCTCTCAGAATCTTGAATTGCGAGCGGTCTTCCACATTGAATCCCTCGTCGTTCATCATGAATGGAGTATCCACGATGAGGCGCAGTCTCCTAATCATAATCTGAAAATACTCCCAAAGGTTCTCTTGCTCTGGGATGCGATAGGTATAGCGAGTTCGTGCTTCTCTCACGCTTCTGCCAGGAATCTCCACCAAGTCCATCCAAAACGTAGGGACATAGCGGCGAACCCATTCTTCTTTGCCAAAGCACATCAAGCCGCCATAATTCAGATGTCCCTCATTATCGGCGATGCCGATGCGCTTGCAGAAGTCGGCGATGTCATTGCCTATCAGATTAGGTCGAGGACTGTATAGCTTGAAGTAATTGCGATAGTCGCGAATGGTATCCTCGTTGAGCATGGAGAGATTGGAGTCTAAGAGTATCTGCTCAGACTTGATGCCGAATGATTGGTTATGAAACATGGCGGTTATCTCACCATTGGTTGCTCGCTGGTCTCCACTGCCAAATCGGATGAATGTATTCTGTGGATTGTTATAGTAGATAGGCTTGTGGGGTGATGAGGCGATATGAAATGCCAAAACCTTATGTCCATCTATATGATAGAGCATGCTCTTGGCATCGACTGGCTCATTGAACTTTTGGGAACGCAAGGTGCCCAAGAAGTCTTGTTCCAACTTCTCTGCATTGTCAACTCCTGATATTTCAAACTTCTTGCCATTCTGCTTCACTCCAAGCACTATCCATCCGCCGGAAGTGTTGGCGAATGCACTTACGGTTTCCCATATATTCTTAGGGAGTTCGCTCTTGGCCTCCTTAGCCTCGAAGTCCTCCCATTCAATGTCGTTGATTCTGTCTATCAGCTCTTCCTTTGTCATAATAATGATGATTAAATTGAAATATAGAATTTCTTCCTCCCTTCACTTCAAGAAATAGATAGGAGCATGCTGGGTGCCTTCCTTCTCCATGATGCCCTTCTCGCAGAAATGGTTGAGCCACTTCTGTGCCATGTAAGGAGTCAAGCCAAAGAGGATGCGCAGGATGCGAGTGGTGATATAGCGGTTCTCCTGGAGATACTCCTTGATTTTCGCCAATAGCTTTTCCTCAGAGTATTTGGTGGATTGGTTGGAATAGCGGGAGCGGACGAAATGGACGTTGCGCTGTACTTCCTCCATTAGCTTACCTTCTGGTCGGAAGTTGATGCCGGTGATGCGTACTTCCTTGCCCGTAATCTTCTTGTCGGGATTTTCTTCAGGCGTCTCTAGACTTGCCGACATGGAGAAGTAGCCTATCTCTGGGATATAAAAGCGGCGTCCCATGGAGAATTCTTCCACCAAAAGGTCATGAAGCTCTGCCAACACCGCAGCCACATCTCCCTTGGTGAGTGAGCAGCGGTTCTGGATTTTCTCTTGCAGTTGCTTCTCGGTCATAGGTTCATGCTGCACGATACGAACGTATTGGCGCTTTTCTCCTGTGCCCTGAGCATTGTTGAGCATGTAAATGTCGTATTTCAGTTCCATATTTCTTGTTGTTTGATGGTTCGTTGTTTTCTATATTCTTTGTCTTCTATGAAAGATGATGCAAATATATATAATAATGTGATAACTTGTATCTTTTGGTGTAAACTATTAGGTTTATTTAAACATTGGTATATGTCGTGTGATTATACGGCATTTGTCATCCGAGCGTATGATAATTGTCGTATAATCGCATGACAAATGTCATGCAATCACAAATAAGGATTTCTTGCATCGTTATAATTGCTTCCTTGCACCGTTATAGTTGCTTCCTTGCATCATATAAGTCACAATATTATTACCATCTTACCCTTGTCAGTTTCAAGAAACACTCATTCGGAATGAGTGGTTTTGCTCTGAATTACTCATTCTGAATGAGCAAAAATAACAGAAATTGCTCATTCGGAATGAATAAAAAGGAGGATTGCCGAAGGTAGACTTGATGGCATTGCTCGATTCGTTTATGTAAAGGAAGCATGATTTGTTGCTTACCCCATTCCGAATTTACTGCAAATTTACAGTAAATTCGGAACGGGATAATCTTTTATAAGGATCTTTCTTTGGAATATATGATTTTATAGTGTTATATCAAGATGCTGAATTGTAGGGGATTAATAGATGTCTTAGAATTATTTTTCATTTTCTTAGTCGGTTTTGCTGATTTATCCGAAATTTATTGTATATTTGCAGTAAAATTCGGATAGCCTCAATAAGTGGTTACTGAAGAGATACATTTAATAGCGAAATAGATAATGATTACAAAAGATAACATAAAAGCTGTTCTATTGTCTCCAGAATTTGCTTTTTTTGCAAATCATGGTGTGTATACTAAGCATTACGGCTCTGCCGATGAAGGATTTGACTTGGAATATAATTTTGAGTCGGGAGAATTCATCTACCCTGATGGGGTGGAGGCTGATAGAAATACAACAAAGGATGAACACCAGAATGAGAGCTTTGTGGTGTTCCTGTGTGTAGCCCAACTTTTTGATCGTGGTTATTTGCCCCAACACTTGAAGTTGGAAGGTCGTAACTATGCAGGAAATGACAAAGGCTATTGTGACATTTTGGTGAAAGACAATAATGGAACCCCTTACCTTATTATCGAATGCAAGACGGCTAATGTCGATAAGAAGGATGATGAATTCCGCAAGCATTGGGCAAAGACGATGCGCAATGGCGATCAACTATTCCGTTATTTCAATACTTATCGCAGGGCTAAATATCTGTGTCTTTATTCTGCCGATTATCCAGAATATAAGAAAAACGGTGAAAAGGTTCATCGTTTTGAAAATATCTATCATGTCATTTCCTTGGTAGATAATGATGAATACTTGCAGACGGACAACCGTCTGCGTAGTTTCCGAGAAATGCGAGAGCAACAAGGAGGAAGTGAAGACTTCTTTAATGTTTGGAAACAGACTTATAAGCAGGATTACAACACTCGTGGCTTGTTGGAACCAGGTATTGAGGCTTTCAATATCGGTAACAAGAGTTACGGAGTGGCAGATTTGCAGACTATAGATGAATATTCTTTGGATAAAAAATATAATGAGTTTGCGCTGATTTTGAGAAAGCATACGATATCCAGTCATGAGAATGCTTTTGATAAATTGGTCAATCTCTTCTTGGCTAAAATCATAGATGAACGCTATAACTCTAAGGAATTGCAACTTTTATGGAAAGGTGCAGCGTACGATGACTATTTTTCTTTGCAAGATAGATTGATCAACTTGTATAAGCGAGGCATGAAGGAATTCTTCGACGATGAAGTTGCGTCTGTAGAGAATTGGCAAATTGAGGATGCTTTCAAGTTCTTGACTGCTAAAGCAGATGAGGCGAGAGATACCATCAAGAAGTATTTCCGTAGGTTGAAGTATTTTAACAACAATCCTTTTGCTTTCCTTGATGTGCATAATGAACAGTTATTCTACAAAAATGCTGTCATATTGAAGGATACCATCAGTATGTTGCAAGACATATATCTTACCAAGAATACTGACAATCAATTTTTGGGAGACCTTTTTGAGGGTTTCCTAAACCGTGGTGTACACCAAAGTGAAGGTCAATTTTTTACCCCGATGCCTATTGTAAGGTTCTTGGTATCATCATTACCTCTTCGCCAAATCATAGAGAGTGGTGAAATTCCTAAGGCGATAGACTATGCTTGTGGAGCAGGACATTTTCTTACGGAATATGCTCGTCAGATAAAACCTTTTATTGAAGAAAAAATGAATCTGCAAAATGAGCATAATCCTAAGGCAAAGGAAGAAAAGCTAAATGCAGAGTGTTTCAAGTATTTTAAGGAGATTGTTGGTATAGAAAAGGATTATCGTCTTTCCAAGGTGAGCCAAGTTGCTGCATTTATGTATGGAATGGATGGCATCCATATCCATTATGGTGATGGACTGGAGGAAACTTCAGACATCAAAGACCATACTTATAGCGTGTTGGTGGCTAACCCTCCTTATTCTGTGTCTGGCTTTATGGAGACATTGACAGAGGAAGCTCGTGAAAACTTTACGCTTTCCCAATATGTTAGCAACATAGAGAAAAATAATTCTATTGAGACCTTCTTTATAGAGCGTGCTGCCCAATTGTTGAAGTCGGGTGGTGTTGCAGCTATTGTCCTTCCGTCAAGTATATTGTCGAAAGGTGGCCTGTATATGCGTACTCGTGAATTATTGTTGAAAAACTTTGATATAGTTTCCATCTGTAGCTTTGGTCCTAATACATTTGGACAGACGAATACTAGTACAGTTGTCCTGTTCTTGCGCCGTAAGTCTTTGGAACCAGATTTGGCAAAACATGCTCAAAACCGAGTAGATGAATGGTTCAAGGGTAATATGGCAGACAATGGGGCTTATAAGGATTCCGAGAAGTTGGCAGCTTATATTAAGCACATGGGATATTCGTATGGTGATTATGTGAAGTTGCTCAACAATGAATTAACTGATACTTTCTTGGAAACTGATATGACAAAGGACTATGTAAAGGCTTTGAATATCAAGAAACAAGGCAAAAATACTGCTTCTACATCTTTGGCTCCAGAGGCGAAAAAAGTGAGAGAAGAGGCTCAGAAGTTTGTCAAGAGTCGTAGCTATAAAGATTTAACTCCAGCAGGTAAATTGATGGAGGAGAGACGTTATACGCTCAGTTTTATTCGTGAGATAGAAAAGGAAAAACTGTATTATTATCTGTTGGCAGCTTCAAACCCTCAGCCAGTGTTGGTGGTGCAAAGTCCTTCAGACAAAGAGCAAGAAAAGAAATTCTTGGGTTACGAATGGAGCAATCGCAAAGGTGATGAAGGCATTCATTATTTGAATACAGGGAAAATTAAAAGTTCTTCTTCTGATGATGAGGAGGCTGATGACGATACTATTGAGCAAATAAAAGGAATTGATGGCATTCTGACTCCAATGTTTGATCCTTTGAATTTGGAGGACAACACTAAACTCAATGCTATGATTCGTCAGAATTTTGATAGAGTTGATATAGATGTGTTGGATGAACTTGAGCATTTCGTTTCTCAGAATGAACTTGTCGATTTGTTGGATTTCTCACGTGTTGAGTTTGATAAAATCATAAAGACTGTTGCAACTCTTTCTTATCCAAAGATAGAGACGAAATTTGAATTGGTAAAGCTAGCTAATATTGCTCCATTCGTAAGTACTAAAGTGGCTTTATCTAAAATAGATGTTAAGACTTATGTTTCTACGGAAAATATGTTGCAGAATCGTGCTGGTGTACAAGTTTTTGAAGGACAGCCTAGTATAGATAAAATAACAGAATACAAAAAAGGGGATATCTTGATATCTAACATACGCCCATATTTAAAGAAAATATGGAAGGCAGAGTATAATGGTGGTTGCTCTAATGATGTCTTGGTTTTTAGAAATGTAAAAACAAATAAAGTCTTGGATGAATATCTCTATTCTGTATTGTCTAGTGATATATTCTTTGATTACATGATGGTTGGTAAGAAAGGTGTGAAAATGCCACGTGGTGATAAGAAGATGATACCACAGTTTGAAATTCCGTTGCCACCAATGGATGTGCAGAAGAAAATTGCGGAAGAATGTGAGAAAATAGATATCCAAATGCAACAAAATAAGCGACAGATAAAAAAACAGAAAGAACAAGCTGTTTTGTTGTTTGAGCAATCGTTGCAAAAAGAAACAACAGAAGTAAGATTGTCTCAGATATGCGATATGAGAGCTGGTAAATTTGTTCCAGCATCTGAAATTGTAGATAAGCCTATGGGAAAATATATTTACCCTTGTTATGGTGGTAATGGATTGCGTGGTTTTACTGATACAATGACAAATGAAGGTGAGTATATTCTCATAGGAAGACAAGGCGCTTTGTGTGGAAATGTCTGCTTGGCATCAGGACAATTTCATGCTACAGAACATGCTGTAGTTGTTTACCCAAATGCGGAAGTTGATGAGAAATGGTTGAGATACTTGCTGGTACATATGGATTTGAATCAATATTCAACAGGAAGAGCGCAACCAGGACTTTCTGTACAAAAGATATTAAATCACTAGTGTCCCGTTAGAACGAGACGATTATTAAATAAGTTATTAATACTCAA
>ERZ773170.1794-NODE-1794-length-14791-cov-92.173724_pt1 | contig 14791 bp, 10 predicted proteins | sample MGYA00581002_ERZ773170 | MGnify/ENA primary metagenome ERZ773170 (study PRJEB29015, sample SAMEA2737811) | human gut metagenome | biome: human gut; feature: human-associated habitat; material: faeces | place: China | collected 2012 ... | reverse complement strand
CGATTGGCGCCTTATCTCTGAATGACGGTGCAAAGATACGGCTTTTTTCTGGAACTACCAAATTTCAGGGTGTGATAAGGACCGATTTTCAGCAGCTTTCAATTTGAAACTGCGTTAATAATCCTAACTCGTAAGAAAGAGAAGAGAGAAATATAGAGTTGCTGGCAGAAAAACATAGAGATTCAGTCTAAACTACTATTAAATAAACCTTTAAGCCATTATGAATCTTCTATCCATACCTCTCTAAAATCGTGCTCAATTACTCAGTTACTCAATTACTCAGTTTTATTCTGCCCGTATGTTTCTTCTTGTATAGATAGTATATTATATATTTATATTAATATAAATATATAATATAAAAAATATACTTTCAATTTATAACCAAGTTGCAGGTATAGGGGTCTAGAAATAAACTGAGTAATTGAGTAACTGAGTAATTGAGTCAAACCGAGCCAAATTCCAGCTTCGTGTCTGTATCAACAGATAATCTCCGTGTGGCTTCTTCTGATGTAAATAAAACTCTAAATATGACTCTCAAAATACGCTCAAAGATTTGCATATTCCTCTACCGCCATCTGATCTACCGCCATCTGATAAGTAGGTTCACTACCTACTGCTTCTGTGATAACATCCGGCACATATCCACTCGTCACCATAATTTAACCGGTATTTAACTAAAAATACGTTTATTATTGTTAAAGCATTCTAAAACGGGGGGGGATTTTGTAGTATCTACAAAGTTATATACCTTTGCAATCAGAAATCAGTCTCCAAGTAATATACAAGGGGATTGGTTGAAATATGTTGAGGACCATTTGATAAGTCATAATAGGTTTATATTGGTTTACAACAATGTTTATATTGCTTAATAACAATGTTTTATATTGCTTAAAAACGATGTTTTATATTGCTAAACAACAATACAACAGTAAGATTCCGGGTAACCGGATAAATAGTTAATATAGTAAGTGACAAATGAAAAGGATAGCAGTTTCGCTGTTTGTTGTTTTGGCAATTAAAACAGCAGGTTACTCACAAGATTTCGCTCTGAAGACGAACGGACTCTACTGGGCGACAACCACACTCAATCTGGGCGTAGAAAAGGCAATCAGCAACCAGGTAACCCTGGAAGCAGATGTAGCATACAACCCCTGGACATTCAGGGAAGACAAGAAGATGCACCTTCTCTTGGTGCAGCCAGAAATGAAATACTGGCTGTGCGAAAAGTACGAAGGACATTTCGTAGGTATCCACCTGCATGGTGCTCAATTTTTCGGAGGTTTTGGCAGCAAGCTCTACGATGGCTACTTGGCTGGCGGAGGCGTAACATACGGTTACGATTGGATTCTATCCCCTCACTGGAACCTGGAGGCAGCCGTCGGTGTGGGATACGCCCACCTCTGGTACAAGCAAAGCCCTAACTTGCCCTGCATCAAGTGCCAGGAAAAGAAGAACGAGAACTATATCGGTCCTACCAAGGCTGCACTATCATTAGTCTATATCTTTTAAAAAAAGTGCATCAGTTAATTACAAAGAAACATTATGGATGATAGAATGAAACTCAAAATAGCATATCTGGCTATTGTTGGCGCAGGATTAGCCCTGATAGTGGCTATGTCTTCATGCAGCAACCAGAGCATGGCAAGCGACAAAAAGATTACATGTACTCCCGATTCCTTTATGCTCCTGCCAGATAGCAGCAATCAGGCTGCACTCAACCTTCAGGTTCATATCCCGAAGCATTATTTCTCGAAGAGAAGCCGTCTCTTCGTAATACCCGTATTGACAGACAGCGACAGCATCGTGGCTAAATACAAGCCTATAGTGCTGGATGCGCCTATCTACAGAAAGAAGATGGAACGTAAATGGGTACTCGACAGCATTGCTGACCCGTACGATTCTATTGCACAGAGAGTTACGAATACGAAAGTAGATTTGTCCGTGTTATATAACGACACCATCACCCTGCCTGCAAACTTCCATAAGGGAAGCCTCGTGGCAGTGGCTTCTGCCGACGGATGCGGCGAATGCCGTGCCATCAGCCATACCAAGATAGCCGATGTGTTCCGTCCGGAAATCAAGAAGCAACTGCACCTCAACTGGATGATGCATACCTTCGAGATCAAGCCGAAGATAAGAGAAGGAAAGGGCGTGGCACGACTTGAGTTTGCTATCAATAAATATGATATCAATCTCAAGATGAGCAACAACCAGGCTGAGCTCGACCACATGTTGAGCGATATAGCTCCAGTGCTCAGCGACAGTCTCGCTACCCTCACTTCTTTGGGCATCTATGGTCTGGCGTCAGCCGACGGCCCGCTGAAGTTTAACACCCCACTTTCCCGCAACCGTGCCAACTCAGCCCTGAAGTGGCTGCTTGCGCACATAGAGAATGGCGACAAGGTGAAGAAGATAGCCCGTATCGGTTCACGTCCTGAAGGATGGCAGCCAGTATTGGATGCGATGGTGGCCGCCGGCGATGCCGACAGCACGATGGTGAAGAACATCCTGACCCGATATGCCAACTTCAACGATGATGTGCAGGAGCGCTATATCCGCCGCCTGCCTATCTGGAACAGCATCAAGAAGAAGTATCTGCAGAAGAGCCGTAGTGTGGAATACACCTACACCTACATCATCAAGAACTTCACCACCGATGAAGAAATGCTGCAGATGTACGAGCTCCGCCCAGATGCCTTCAGCGAAGATGAGTTCCTGCATGTGGCACAGATTGCAGAGAGCGCAGAAAAGCAGAAGCAGGTATATGAGACGACTTTGAAATATTACCCTATGTCGAAGATTGCTGCCAACAATCTTGCCATCCTACTCGAGAAAGAAGGCAAGATGGATGTGGCTGAAAAGATCACAGAATAAATTACAGCGTATGACAAGATTAAAAGTTATCATATATGGCATGGCACTGGCTATGTCATTCACCTCGTGCGTTCGTGAAGATCTGGACCAATGTCCTCCTCTGCGTATCAACATCGAGGTGAAAGACAAGAATTATTTCAATGTTGATCAGACTGCACCCGAAGAGAAACGAGATGAAAAACAGCCATTTAGATCATTCATCCCGACTCTATCCTATTGTCTGAGCCGACTCAACGACGACGGCACACAGCAGGTTGTCGTAGAAGAAAAAGGTTTCGGAGTAGAGGGTGATGGATTAACTTATCCTGTAAGCTTCGACCCCGACATGCCTTTCGGGAAATACGTCTTTACGGTATGGGGAGGTATGAAGAAGCGAGGCGAACTCAATCTGGATAAAAACGAACTGTTGCTACATCCGGAGCACAGTCAGGGCGATGATGTTTATCAGGTTTGCGATACCCTCGTCTATGATGAAAACCATTATTGCTATACCAGCGAGATGGAGCGCACCAAGGGAAAACTGGTTATATGGACAGAGAATCTTCCTGCCGGGTATAATGTGATGGATACTGAAGTAAGCGATCTCTATGGAATCGTAAATCCAAGTTTCCTATATTCTGAAGAGACCAGCGTCTTTCATGAATCGGAAATTGAAGCTGGCGCCAAGACCAAGACCTCTATTTTCCTGGCTCCTTCTTTCCAGAAGGATGAGTCAGTGGTGGATGTCAATTTCTATAAGAATAGTGGCGAAGGCGGCAATTCGTCTGTGTTGTCACCTGATGACGTGAAGGTAAGCATGGAGCGCAACAAGATTACGGTGCTTAGATATGTGTACGATTCCAACCACAATCGCTTCACCATGTATATGAAGGTGAATGACAACTGGGAGGAAATTCACGGTATGATATTGGATTGATAATTAATTTATACTCAATTTTTAAATTTATAATTTATGAAAAAAGGTATGTTTTTTGCGCTTGCAGCAAGCAGCTTGCTGTTCAGCGCATGTAGCAGTGACGACGCTGTGGTTAGCACAGAGGGTCAGAATGAGGCAGTACAGCAGATTGTATTGCAGGTAGCAAGTAGCGGTGATGGCTTGACAACACGTGCAGGCCGCCCATTGTATTCTTCACAGGCTTTGCAGACTATCCAGCATGTTCGCGTGTTGATTTACAACACCGAAACAAAGGCTATTGTCAAAGACGAACAGTTGGATTGGACAAAGAGTGATAAGTATGACAATCATGGTCGCCAGCATACTCTTACTTACACGGGTAATGATAGACTGGGTAAAGGTAGCTACAAGGTTATGGCTGTAGGTTATAGCGAAGGTAGTGACTACACCTATGATTTGAATGTGGCAGGTAAAGATGCCCTTACTGGTAAGACTTACAGTAATGATATCACTGCAACCTTGAAGGAAGGCAAAAAAGATGCAGAGGAGGTATTCGCAGGTGATGCAGCGCTTACAATCGGCGATGATCAGAAAATCACCAACCTTACTTCTGGTGAAGAGGATGGATTGGATGTAACCTTGCATCGTCAGGTAGCTGGTAGCTTCGGTTATTTCTGTAACATCCCAGCCAAAGTTGATGGCAAAATTGCCAAGACCCTTCGTCTCGTAGTAAGAGATAAGAATGATATGTTGACTTTCAACAACTTCAATAGCTCATTCACAACAACTGGCAGCACTATCAAGTATTATGTTAATGGTTCTAAATCAAAAGGTACAACATTTACTCCAGATGCACAGTTCAAAGATGGCGACAATGGTTATGTGCTCTACTCTATCGATTTGAATACATGGTTCCCTGGTGGTGATCAAAACAAAGACGGTCTGCTGAATGCTGAAGATACCAACTGGAAACACCCTGATGGTGTAAAGACTCAGGTTGTGAAGGGTTCTGTATTCGGAAGCAACTTCGTCATTCCATTTAATTACGCAAAGGGTAAGAACACCATGGAGCTTCAGCTCTTGGATGCTGAAAACAATATCATCAAGACTTGGACTGTTTCTATCCCAACAGCAGATGTAAATACTGATGCCACAAATGGAAATGTTGCAGACGTAAGTCCTTCTATCTTTAACGTGGTTCGTAACCACATGTACAACTTGGGTGTGAAGACTTCAAATGGTACAACAACACCTCCAGATCCAACTAATCCAGATCCAGATCCAAATAAACCAGATCCAGATAAACCAGATCCAGGTACTGACCAGCCAGAAGACTTGACCAAATCTCAGAACCTCATCTTGAAGGTGAACGACAACTGGGAGGCTATCCACAAGTTGGTGCTGGGTGATTAATCTTACTACGTGCTCATAATATAGGCAGTATTAAGAAAAATATATCCAAGGGATGCACAGTGCCCGCTATAGGCACTCGCATCCCTTACTATCCCAACATCACAATATTTAATTTATCATTCATTTTATACGTAATTCCCATTCAAATCGAATAGGCGAACATTGAAATCGAATAGACGAATATGATGAGAAAATCTATAAAAAACAGTTTAAATGTAATCCTCGCAGCCAGTCTCCTAATGAGCTGCAGCGCAAGCAATGATGCGCCTGATACCCTCGCTGACGGCTCGCATGCCGTGAAGTTGGAAATGAGAGTGGGCATAAGTGCAGGTGTTGTTACCGGCTCACGAGAACTTGATACATGGGATGGAGCACAGCAGGTGAATGATATGAGAATCTACGTCTTCAGATGCCCCGTAGAAAAGAAGGGCACCCCCGAAGAAGCATATACCTATTGCATCCCTATTGAACCGGAAGCAGCCAAGAATGGTTACTATTCCGTTGACGCATTCAACAATAGAGAACCCTACTATTCTGCCGAGCACCAGAACATGCCCGAGCAGCATCTATACACCTTCGAACCCTATCTGCAGAACGGCTACTACTACCAGTTTCTAGCCATAGGAAGAGATGACAAATACGCAACGAACAAAGTACTTACAGAACCCAAATTCACTGAAAACGAAACGAAACTGAAGGACGCAAGAATCGCCCTCACCGAGCAGGCAAAAAACAGCGCCGAACTCGGTATCCTCAATACCACAGAGCTGTTTAGCGGCATTCTGCAAGACGAGAATACCCAAGAGGAAGCCCCCGTTCTCGTAACGGAAGAGACGAAATACTTCCACCGCACGTTGACCGCCAGCCGTAACGTGGCAGGCCTGATGATTTACGTAGAAAACATCCCGGCACAGGTGGAGTCGAATGCAGCAGGAGACGTGAGCACCGTTACCTTCAAGCCCACCTCTCTATCCGTTGTAGCCACCGGCATCAGCACCGAAACGCTGATAAGGAAGAAGAAGGCACCAGCAGATGCTGAATCGTTGACTTATCAGACGTTGGGCACCATCGACCTCACCCCCTCAAACGGATGGACCGTAGATGCTACAGAGAACATATTCACGCGAGCTGAAGACTCCCAGAAAGGATGGAAGGCAAACAGCTACATGATAAGCAACTTCATGATGCCTACACCAGAGGAAAAAATGCAGAAAAGCAAGAACTCGGCAGAGAACGAGACCACCTTCTATCTGCATTACACGGATGGCACGCACCACCGGTACGACAACATCAGGAAGTCTACAACCACTGGCGACAAGTTCAAATTCCCTATCAAGGCAAACCACCTGTATTGCCTGGGAGCCAAGAGCAAGACCGTGAACCAGCCATACGACCTGAAGGAGTATTATGAGCCGGTGATGACCGAAGTGAAGGTTGAGATAGAACCAGCCTTCGAAAAAAAACATGAATTTGAAACAGAATAAACGTTACAAAACAGCATAAAAACGGAAATAGAATATGCAGAAATCAAGATTTAGCATCTATAAGATAAGCTCCATCAGGATGAACGCCATCAAGATGAACACCATCAGGATAGGCATGGCGGTAGGGGTTTACTTCCTCCTCGCACTAGCCGCGGGATGCAGCAGCGATGCCGATCTGCCACCTTATCCAGATGGCAGCAATGGAGATGCAGGGATGAATCAGCCTTCCGAAAAGGACGACGAGATTACGACTGTTCCCTTCACCATCACTCTGGGCGGATTAAGCGGCAGCGATGGCAATGCCAAGCAAGATGGCAGAAACACCCGTGTAGCCCCTCCTGGTGCAGGATCCTCTTCCTCGTCGGGCACAATAGGCGAGGACAACGGATATGCCGAGACCGACAACGTCAATGCCGTAAGGCTGATAGCTTTTCGCCGAAGAGTTCAGAACAATGGAGAAAATTCTGCAACCTATGATGCCGCAGTCAACGATATCCAGGGCTTCGAGTACGACCCTACCAACGACAAAGTGATTAACGGAAAGCCCACGTTAGAAGACGTCAAGAAAGACGATTATCTTTCGGGAAAGCCCCACAAGCACTATGTGGTAAAGGGCAAATTCGGCATCAGCAGGGGCTACGAATATCGCATCATTGCCCTCGCTTACAATAGCCAGGAGAAATCGCCCTATCCGCAGTATCAGGCAAACAAAGTGATAACCAATGATATGCTCAATATCAAGAGAGGTACTACATTTCAGGAGTTCAAGGCCACGTTTGCGAGTTACCTGGTTAATGATAAGGGCAGAACCGACACCCCCAACAACTGGCTTGGCTATCTGAAAAAAAAAGGTCTCTTACTGCATAATGTAGATAGCTTGAGCCGCCGGCTCATCACGGTGCCGCAGCTCTTCTATGGCACCCTCTACCAGCAGGGAGATGCCACCCAAAATCCAATCATCTCTTCTGCTGATTACCAGAAGGAAAATCTGGGAAACAACACCCCTACGCCGCTTGTAGGAACACTCTATAGAGGCATGGCAGAAGTGGAGGTTCATATCACTGCAGCCCATTACAGCAAAAAAGTGCAGACGCAATGGTATTGCCTACTTGCCGACAACGTGTTTACCCAGATGCCTCTTACCAGCTACGACGGTTTTAAGCAGGGTAGGGAACCTGTCGAAAAATATCCAAAAAAGGGAGGCTCCTATACCGCCATTGCCTATGCCCCCTTCCCAGCAGGTGAAGGCAAGGAAGTGGTGCTCAAGGCATTTGTGCTGCCAGGCAAGACCCATCTTGCCGTGAGAATTGGCTTCGATGACAGTTTTAACAGTCCTTACGCCCTCAACTCTCAGGTGAAGGCGAAGGATATGATGTCTTCTGAAGCAGCCACGGGCGTCATCGTAGTAGATGGAGTCAGCAACCTCTTCTATCTGAGGCGAAACCATAAATATGTCTTCACATACACTGATCAAGGAAAACTTACAGGCGACAAAAACCGTCTGCTAGATTAAGATCAAGAGAATTATCAAGACGTTATGCTATGTTTTAAAATCAAACAGACAATGAAACAGCATTTTATATTCAAATCATTCATATTATTTGTGTTAACATTCCTGATGGTTGTGCCTGCCTCTATCCAGGCGGCACAACCCAAGGATGACAACACCAGTCCCTATTTCGAGAGTGCTGCCGTTAGAGACTCGTTCATGAACTGCAAGAAACCTATCTGGACCAACAACTGGGATGATCTGCCAACCGACACGCCGCAAAAACATTTTGTGGAGTTCAACAATCACCCCAAATATGGCAACATGACATTCCGTGAACTGCGCAACCGCCGTGCCCTTACAGGCGAATCGTGCACCATTAACAAATTGATTGGTGTGGTAGGCGTAGGCAGCTGGGCAAAGGATATGGGCGCTCTTACCGACGATTCACTCGACAACTATGCACAGGTGAACTCCGTGGTACGAGCAGGGGTAACCGTAGATCCGATAGTAAGTGTAAAAGATATGGATAATTACTATTCCAAGGGAACGGTGGCAGGCTTTACCATCGTGGCTGGCTCGGGTAGCAGCGTGCTGAGCCTCGATGTAGTCAAGGCATTCTCCATCGGATTCTATCGCGACGGCAAACTGAAGGGCGTAAAGGCGGTGAGAGAAGGACAGGATGGTTCGGGAGTAACGCTGAAGCTGCTCCAGATACCAGGTTCCGACAACATCTGCGCCATGCTGACGGCAGAAAGCGACTGGCTCTTCGATGAAATCACTCTCGACTGCTCGGGCGGCATTCAGGCAGAAGTGGCGAATATTCTGAAAATCAAATATGCCTTCGTGGGCGAATCTACGGAGTTTACCATCACCGATGGAGGCATCAAAAAATACAACGAATATTTCAAAGACGACAAGCAGGTGTCGCTCAATGAGATGAAAGGCTGGCGCCCTATTATCCTCGGCATCCCCCTGCCTTTCCTGGACAAAGATATAAAGAAGATGACAGATGATGATCTGGACAATTTCGCCACCATCGTCCCTCTTCTTGACATAGGTTACCAGGGCGGAGCCAAGTTTATGATGCAGAACAACAAGAACCCGCAAGGCGAAGCATTCAAGGCTGGCATGGAGGCTGGCTTCAAATACAAGATGGATGCCCTGCTGAGCCTCAATGCAGGAACATGGGTCAACGTGCTGCTCTTCGACCACAAGGGAAACAAGGTGCAGGAAGAAACGATTTCTGCCCAGGTGCTCCACCTCTCGTTGGTGCAGATTGGCGACGGAACGGTGAGCATCAAGGCAAAGGTGCCGTTTTCAGGATGCGAAATCAGATTCCTTACGGTTCTCGGAGTAGATGCAGGCGTCATCGGCATCCACTATGGATTCGTAAGAATGGCTCCAGATGTATCCCACCGGTGCCCCATCAATCCTACCATCAGCAGCAACATCTGCGGGTCGCAGACTTCGTTTACTCTCCGTTCTAATCCGAAAGTAAGCGTAACATGGAAGCTGGTGAAGGCCTGGGATTCGCAAAATAAAGATATTCTTGCCACCACACCTGTAAAGGTTACTGCCGATGGCCATGTAACCGGCATGCTGCCGGGCAAATATACCTTCAGGGCCACGGCTCAGGACGGATGTTATGATGAAACCACCATTACCGTAGGTGAATTCGGAAAGGGTGAAACGCTGTGCGGCAAACCGCTTATCAACGATACTGAAAAAGCCGTCTATGCTCTCTCCACCGACAAGCACGCTACCTCAGGTTCGCTGATTTCCATTTCCGACCTCCAAAATCCTCAGAATATTCTCAACAAGGATGATACTTCGTATGCAGAATACATCAGCGGTCTCAACCTGGGCAACAACCTGGGCATCATCGGTATCAAAAGAATAGAGAAGGGTAGTCTGATATATGATGCTACCGGCCGACACGAAGGTGAATCAGAGCCGGAAGCCGTCAAGAGAGCTCAACCTAAGCGCATCGGATTCGTGGTAGAAGCCACGGGAACGGTGCTGAACCTGCATGCACTGGAGTTCTTGCATATAAGATGCTATCATGACGGCGAGGAAATATATCGCCATCTGATAGACGAGAACAATGCCATCAGTGCCGATCTGATAGGTTCAGAGAAAGTGCAGAAAGTGAGATATTCCATCGAGGTGCCTTCCATCGACAAGAATGGAAAGCCAACCCAGATGGACGAGTTCCAACTCTGGTATTCGGGTGCAGTCAATCTGGGCGTTTCTAAACTCCGTATCTACTATGCCTTTATCGAGGAGGCTTCCGACGACTGTTCTTCGCCACTTGCATGTAGCAGTATGGTGATGTCGCATAATCATTCACATACTACCATCAATGCTAATGAAACCAAATTTGGCGGAGCGGTGAGTGTGGCTACTGTAGATGATAACTTAGGTTATCTGGTGGATGATGACTTGAATACCTATATGGCGGTTGCCAATACGGTAAGTCTGGGAGTTGGTCAAACATTCGCCGTAAAGATGGGTAGAACACTCGACTATCATCATCAGTTGGGAATTGTCATTGACAACAAGACTTTCCTGGCAGCCGTAAACGTAGGAGACTGGCTAACGGTAGAAACCTTCAAAGACGGTAATTCTACGGGAGATAAATTTACCGACTGGAAGGTGATTTCCGCTAAAGTAGCGGGTTATGGCGATAAGAATATCCTCTTCCTTCAGCCAAAGAAAGCGTATGACGAGGTGCGATTTACTTTAGGCAAAATTGTAGGCGCATTGGATGTGCAGAAATTCTACGGACTCGTGACACGTGGTGATATTGATAATGATGGTATTCCTGACTGTAAGGACAACAACTCGTGCGTAAATGGTGTAAAAGATATCGTTGTCAACAATGTATGCGTAGGAGATAAGATTGTCGTAACTGCTACCGGATTAACCGGAGTAGATTATCATCTTTACTTCGGTGATAAGAATGCGGGAGATAATGGCATCGTGTCTCTGCATTCAACATCAGACACCAAGAACAATATCCAATATACCTACACCACCAAGGAGCCGGGCGAATATCAGCTCACCTTCTTCGACGGCAGCTGGACGCCACTCTCTTCTGTAGTATATCAGGTTCATCCATTACAGACCCGATGGCTTCCGAGTGCATCTACCAATGAATGGAACAAGTGGGACAACTGGAGCGACGGTTCGCCTTACTGCTGCACCAACGCCATCATCTCGTCGGATGCCGATAACTTCCCAATGCTGGGCACGCCAGTGAAGCCAGCCGACTACTGCTGCAAGGATATCTTCTTCGAACCCCGTTCGGCGGTGGATAACGTGCCATCGCTCAACTATCGCAAGGCATGGGTAGAACTGGAGCAGAAACCGAACCATTACTATCTGCTGAGTGCACCGCTCAAGCAGATGTACACGGGCGATATGTTCATGCCTGCCGACACCACGAAGGCGAAATACTTCGAGGATCTGAACGAAGAAAACTGGAAGGAACAGCGCTTCAACCCGAGCATCTACCAGCGCCTCTGGGCGGCTGCGCATCCGGGTAAGATTTATTCGCTAAACAGCAAGGGAAATCCGGTTTTGACGGATGAAACGCTTGCCGTGAACGAGGCCACCTGGTCGCACAACTTCAATGCCGTGGCGAAGGAGTACGGCATGGGTGAAGGCTTCTCTATGTGGATAGACAACGGCAATCTGCCGGCTACCAATAAGTTCAGTATCCGCCTGCCTAAGACGCATAAAGAATATAGTTACTTCGTGGATTACGATCAGGAGAAAGTGGCTAGTGAAACAGTGACGAAAGATGCAGATAAGATAAACCGCTTCATCTACGAACCGGATTCTCCGAAGGAGGGCGACTTGACGATGGAATATAAGTATCTGTCGGAAGGCAAGGAAGTGACGGAGAACCGCACGGTGTTCGTGGGGCAGAGCGAGTATCTGATTACGCTGAAATCGGATATTCCTACGCAGACCTTCTTGCTGGGCAACCCATTCATGAGCCGACTGAATATCCAGAAGTTCCTGGAGGCGAATGAGAACGTGAGCAGCGTGAAGGTGGAAGTAGAGAATGAATCGGGAGGCATGGAAGAGCAAACTGTAAGCAAGGTAGCTTCTACGGGCAACGCCACCACCATCGCCCCAATGCAGGCATTCTATGTTACCACAAATGATGAGCCGAGTACGCAAATCATCCTGCTGCTCACCCCAGAAATGATTGGTGGAAGCAAGAAGGCTACTGAGGAAAGTAAACCTGCTGAAGCCAAGGGACTGAAAGTGTGTGTGGAAAGCCTGAAGACGCGAAGCAAATCAGCAGCTATGCTGGTGATGGAGAATTCAGAAACTGCTTATGATGTTTCTGCCGGTTCTTCTTTCAAGAACTCTGTGTTGGTTCCAACTCTTCTGGACAGTGAAGTGAAGTCACCTTTGAAGGTATTTGGTATTCAGCAGAGTCAGGCTTACGATATCCTTCCGATGACTGGCGCTACATCTTTAGGAATCTGTCTGTCGCAAAAGGATAGCATCCGTATCGAGGTAAAACCTATTCAGGGTGTTGATATGAGCGGATATGTTCTCCATGATATGCTTTCGGGTGCCGATTATTCACTCGATTCTCCTCTCATTATTGCGGATGCCGAGACCTCGTTAGGCAGATTTGTTATCAGAAGCCGTTATGGAAGTACAGATGTGACATCTGTCGATACTGATCAGCGCATCAGTATAGTTCAGGAAGGTTCTTCTGTCCTCGTGCAATCTGTCTGCGGTCTGCTCAAGAGTGTTAAGGTCATAGACCTGAATGGCAGAATCATCAGCAGGGTACAGGGAAATGGTTCAAGGTGTTTAAAGGCGAGCATAGCCACAGGCATTCAAATCATACATATAGAATTGACAGATGGTAGCAGTAAGGACTATAAGATGATTTTCTAAGTAAGGCTGTACAGTGGTACAGCTAATTACATCTTTTACTTATAATTATCCCTGCCAGCTTGTGAAAGCCGGCAGGGCTTTTATAATAGTCTTTCCCGAAAGAATAACAACATAACAATAAGGAACGCAAGCCCCGCCTAGCAGAGTAAAACGCTCTCGCTAGGCGGGGCTTTTGCATATACTTAAAAACCGTAATAATATGAAAGAAGAAGAACAAAAACCAAAAAGCAATCACTGGGCTCCTGATGATGAGGGAGCCAAGAACTTTGTCAACCAGCCGGGCTATCAAAAAGGTGCCATGGGTATGGTTAACCTGATCGTTGATGTAATGAATGATACCCATGAATACAAAGAGGCGATTTTCTGCAAACATTTACTGATGGAATGCAGCCGCAAGCATCATCTTGATTTAGAAGAGCAGATAGAACGTGTGGTGGCACATGCTCAGGACATAGATGAGTTTGGAAAGTATATGAAAGCCAAGAAAGGCGAATTGAACCCCAAGCGTATATCTGAGCAGAAGTTTGCTTATGCCATCGACCAGCTGATGGAGTCTGTAGATGAATCTGGCAAGTACATATTCAAGATTCAGCGCCACTGGATTGCCGTGTTCAGAGTAGCCGTAGATTTGCATTTTATAGGAGAGAATGACTATAAAGGCTTCTGCAAATGGATAGATACGATTCACCCGGGAGCATTCAGAGTGAAACTGACACAGGGTGATCTGAAGCAGATTAGTAACTCGGATTGTTATATGAAACCATTCGATAAATGGGGATATGCTCCGATGGGAAACGTGAAGAAAGAACCTTATATTGCAATGACCCATGTGGTGGTTTGCTTCAGAAATCTGTTGGGAATCGACGAAAAAATTGCTTGAAAACGGCTCAGAAATAACCCTCGTTATAACTTTATAACCCTCGAAATAACCGCAGGGTTATTTTCTTGGTCAGTATCGAATTTCGCCGTACCTTTGCCTCGCAATCAGATGATAAAGTCTGGTTGCGGGGCTTTTCTGTATATGGAAAACCGGTACCATTTCCTGGTGCGGAATTTAGCGGATGGTCGCAGCCCCAACGTGATAATACATATATGAATATGGATAAGAACAATATGAAGCCGTATGTTTTCAAGCATCCGGAGTATGAATGGAGAGTATTTCTAATTAACAACATATCTTTCTAAAACTTCAATATATATGAGCAAGAAAAGTTTTTCTGCAGCTGCAGAGGCTGCTGTACAGGCGCTTTTGAACGCCCAGAAGGTAGATGCCAGTATCATTACTGACGAGTGTGGTAACGTAGCTATCCGCAAGGCTCCCTGGAACGATACGGAGACCATCTGCGAGGTGCCCAAGGTGATTCCGGGCAGAATGATCTGCAGCGGTGGCGAGCATGGCGACCAGCTCGACTTCAAGCCTTACGCACAGTCGGGCGGGAAGCTATATACGGAGATTATCCATACCTCGCATGGCGCCCTCCGTACCTCTCCGCAGCGTGTGTTCGTTTCCTTCTCTTTCCCGAAGGAGATGAACAAGTCGGATATTCTGAAATATCTCTACAAAGAGATGATGGAGATGAAGGGCAAAGCTAAACATTTCAAGGAGAATATAGCATGGGAACAGTACAAGTAATGGCTCTGAATCCGGCACGCAAGGGCAATATGGGAAGATTGAATTCTTCCCAGCCCTTGTATGTCTATGAC
>ERZ773170.1779-NODE-1779-length-14884-cov-3.154360_pt1 | contig 14884 bp, 9 predicted proteins | sample MGYA00581002_ERZ773170 | MGnify/ENA primary metagenome ERZ773170 (study PRJEB29015, sample SAMEA2737811) | human gut metagenome | biome: human gut; feature: human-associated habitat; material: faeces | place: China | collected 2012 ... | reverse complement strand
CGGGTTAAGTAAAAAGACGGGCATTGCCTTACCGCATGTCCTTGATCCCCGGTTCGCTCCGGTTTATCGGGACGCCAACCACGACGACGCGCCCTCGAACGAGCTCATTTGCGGAATCCAAGAACAAAGCGTTAAAAAGGGAACCCGTCCATGCAGAGAAAACCGCTTTCCGGCCTCGTATCGCTCCGAATCGATCGTCGCGCTTCTCAGACAATCGGGGGGAAAGAGCCGGGGAGACGACCGTCCGATCCGAAATCAGGCTCCGTTCTATTCGGTCGCATTTGCTTTCGGTTCCGCGAACATGATCTCATACGCTCTTTGATCAGGTTTCGTCATAGCTCCCGTAGCGGCATCGATTCCCCATCCGAGCAAATCGAACAGATTGATGACGGAAACGGCGTTGAACGTTTTGAAGATCGTAAAGCGCACAGGATCGTATCCCTCCGATTCGACTTTGACTTCCGTATCCGTAAATTCCCGCTTTACTCTCGTTTCATAGGGGAAAGCGTTCACTTGGTGTTTTTTGCCGTCGATAGTCAATGCCGCCGATTCAACGGGAACGTTCGTATCGAACGTGACCTTGGCCCGAGAACCGCAAAAAACCGTGGCGCACGACGAGAACATGACAACGGCCGCTACATTCAAAGAAAAACATCGTCTCGGACGCCGATTTTCTCAGTAGCGAAGATACCCTCAATACTCCTCAAACTTGGGACGCATCACTTCGGCGTACAGCACGGCCATCTTCGGATCGAATCCGTCCGCGAAAATTCCGCGCGTCGGCGCCGGCTTTTCCGACTCCTCGGAACCGCCCGCACCGGAAAGAACCGGAGCGGCCACGGGAGCGGCCGTCCGGTCGGCAAGCGACTGCTCGTCATAGGAAAAAGGAACGTCCGTGCGATTTCCGTCCAGCTCGTCGATCGTCTGTTCGTCGTAAGAATAATAGGCGGGAGCCGCCGCTTCGGTCGCCGGCTCCGCCGAAACCTCGGCGGCATATTCTCCGCGATCGCCGCCGGACGTAGCTTCGCCTCCCTTCGGGGAAGCGTCGCTCCGGCCCGATTGTATCTCCCGGATCAGATCGTCCCAAGGCGAGGAGGGCAGGGTAGTCTTCTCCTCGGGCAAAGCCGCCCCCCGGTCTTTCTTTTTCTTTGAGAGAAGGGCCGCGACAACAACGATTATCAGTGTGATCAGAGTTTCCATAGTGCGCTATTCTTGATTGTTCTCCACACGGTTGACTTTCTCGATCCCACGGATCTTGCCCACTTTTTCCATGATGACTTTCAGGTCCTGAATGTTCTTGACATACAAACTGACACGGCCCTCGAAAATCCCGTCATGGCTCTGAATATGCAACTCGCGGATATTGGTGTTCAGTTCGCCGGTCACGACCTGCGAAAGCTCCATCAGGATACCGATCCGGTCGATGCCGCGCAACTCCAGCACCGACAGGTACGACATCGCCTTGTGACTCGACCATTTGACCGGAGTCAGGTTGTTGCCGTGCTGCGCCGCCAGCTTGATCAGTTCGTTGCAGCTCTTCTTATGAACGTCGATCTTGTGCGTATCCGGATTATCGTAGCCGACTACCTCGTCGCCCGGTATCGGATTGCAGCACGGAGCGATTACGAACTGCGGGGCCTCGGGGTCGTCCCCATCGGGCAAAGCGGTCGCTTTCCGATTCTTTTTCTTGTCGTCCCCGCCCAGAAACTTGAAGGGATTCGGTATCTGCAACGACCAAAATTTCAGTATTTTGCTGGCCGAATTTTCGCGGAGCACCTTGCCCAGATTGTCCAAGCGGACGATTCCCGCACCGAGCTTGCTGTAAAACTCGTCCTTGTTCGCGCATTCGTAGGCCGGCAGCACCTTGCGGAACACGCGGGCGCTCGGCGTCACCCCGAAATCCTTCAGGCGCGCCTCGAACAGCACGATTCCGTTGGCGATGTTGTTCAGCTTGTCTTTCTTCAGGCGGTTCATGATCGCCTGCTTGGCCTTCGTCGTAATGACGTGCTCGAGCCACTCGGGCTTGGGCGAAACGTTTTTCGAAGTGATGATCTCGATCTGGTCGCCGCTGCTGATCGGCGCGAAAATGGACTCGATCTTATGGTTGATCTTGGCCCCCATGGCGCTGTGACCGATCTTCGAGTGAATGTCGTAGGCGAAATCGAGCGCCGTGGCGCCGAACGGCATTTTCCGGGCCTCTCCCTTGGGTGTAAACACCACTATTTCCGAGGTATACAGCGATAACTTGAAGTTGTCCAGGAAGTCTACTGCGTTCTCCGTGGGGCTGTTCAGCGCCGAGCGGATCTGTTTGAGCCACTTGTCGAATTCGTCCTCGTCCTGCGAGATGGTCGCATGCTTGTATTTCCAGTGCGCGGCGAATCCCCTTTCGGCGATGTCCTCCATGCGCTGGGTGCGGATCTGCACCTCGACCCATACGCCGTCGGGCCCCATCACGGTCGAATGCAGCGCCTCGTAGCCGTTGGCCTTGGGCATCGAAATCCAGTCGCGCAGGCGATCCGGTTTCGGCGTATAGATGTCGGTGATAGTCGAGAATATCTGCCAGCACTGTGTCTTTTCCGAGGGGAACGGCAGCGGCTGGAAGACGATCCGGATGGCGAACAGGTCGTAAACCTCCTCGAAGGGAATCTGTTTGCGCTGCATCTTGCTCCAGATCGAGTAAAGGCTTTTGACACGTCCCGAAATTTCGAAGTTGATATGGTCCCGCTTGAGCGCTTCGATGATCGGGGCGTTGAATTTGCTGATGAAGGCTTCGCGCTGTTCTTCGGTCGCTTTGAGTTTTTCCGACAGCTCGGCATATTGTACCGGGAAGCGATATTTCATGCAGAGGTCTTCGAGTTCGCTCTTAATAGTGTACAGGCCGAGCCGATACGCCAGCGGTGCGAACAGGTAAAGCGTTTCACCCGTGATTTTGATCTGCTTGTTGGTAGGCATCGACCCCAGCGTACGCATGTTGTGCAGGCGGTCGGCGATTTTGATCAGGATCACCCGCACGTCGTCCGAAAGCGTGAGCAGGACTTTGCGGAAATACTCCGCCTGCTCCGAAGTATCGGCATTGAATACGCCCGACATCTTCGTAAGCCCATCGACCATCTTGGCGATCTTGGGCCCGAAGATGCGCTCCATATCTTCGACCGTGTACTCCGTATCCTCCACAACGTCGTGCAGCAGGGCGGCGACGACCGATTTGACGCCGAGCCCGATCTCGTCCACGACGATCTTGGCTACGGCGATGGGATGCAGCAGGTACGGCTCGCCCGAGCGACGACGCACTCCGCCATGCGCCTCTTTCGCCAGGAAAAAAGCGCGTTTGATGAACTCCCAGTCTTCGTCGTTTTTACAGATTTTGGTGCACGACTGAAGCAGTTCCTCCCACTTCTCCTTGATTAATCGTTCGTCTTCCGGCGTAAAATCCATACCATCCAATGCTGTTTTAGGGTCCAACTACGAATTTCGACGGATTTCGTACCGACGATCTCGTTTTCTATCGTAAAATATCGTTTTTCGCTTCGTTTCCGGGGTGCCGTTTTATAACTGTCCCGGCTATACCGTGCGTCGCTGCCTGTATTTGTCCGAAGAGAGAAGACTCCGACCGGTCTTTTGGGCGTTTCCTGCCTTTGTTACAGGCCCCGGTCGGCTCTTCATTCGCTTTTTATGCTTTGCGGGCGGCAATCATCGCTTCGCGGACTTTGGCTTCGACTTCGTTGCGGAGCGCTTCATCGTTCTTGAGAAGCTCTTTCACGCTGTCGCGGCCCTGGCCGATTTTGCGGTCGCCGTAAGAGAACCACGAACCCGATTTCTTGATGATTCCGTAGTCCACACCCAGGTCGATGATTTCGCCGATCTTCGAGATGCCCTCGCCGAACATGATGTCGAATTCGGCCTTCTTGAACGGGGGCGCCACCTTGTTTTTGACCACTTTGACGCGGGTGCGGGTGCCGAGCTGTTCCTCGCCGTCCTTGATGACCGACACCCGGCGGATGTCGATGCGGACGCTGGCATAGAATTTCAGTGCATTACCGCCCGTCGTGGTTTCGGGGTTGCCGTACACTACGCCGATCTTGTCGCGCAACTGGTTGATGAAGATGCAGACCGTTTTGGTTTTGGAGATGCTCGAGGTGAGCTTGCGCAGTGCCTGCGACATCAGGCGGGCCTGCAATCCCATCTTGGCATCGCCCATCTCCCCTTCGATTTCCGCCTTGGGCGTCAGAGCCGCCACGGAGTCGATGACGATGATGTCGATGGCGCTCGAGCGGATCAGCGAGTCGGCGATTTCGAGCGCCTGTTCGCCGTTGTCCGGCTGCGAAATCAGCAGGTTATCGACATCCACGCCGAGTTGCTGGGCGTAGGAGCTGTCGAAAGCGTGTTCCGCGTCGATGAAAGCGGCGATACCGCCGGCCTTCTGGGCTTCGGCGATGGCGTGGATCGCCAGGGTCGTCTTGCCCGAGGATTCGGGACCGTAAATCTCGATGACGCGTCCTTTGGGGTAACCGCCTACGCCGAGCGCCATGTCCAGGGTGATCGAACCCGTGGGGATTACCTGTACGTCGGCGACCTCTGCGCTCGACATGCGCATGATCGAGCCTTTGCCGAAATCCTTCTCGATCTTCTCCATCACCGCGTTAAGTACCTTTAACTTGTCGGGATTTGCTTGTGTTTTCTCTGCCATATAGTCGAATTGTTTTTATTTTTTCGTATTTCGTATCCGGTGTCCGGTGCGTAAACCCGGGATTTTCCCGCCTGCCGAACTTTGCTGTTCTGTCGTCGCTGCCCGGCGACCGACGGATCTTCCGACACTGTTCCTGAAAGTCGGAATCGCCGTTTCGCTCCGGGTGTTTTACACAACGGGATTTATTTTTCAAAGTTACGAAATAAAATGCAATTATCGCCATTTCCGGCCGGATTTATGGCTGTTTGCGGATGTAATTCTGTGGGTGAAGGGGAAATTTGCGGCTGCGTGTCGGGGTGGGTCGTATTTTGGGGAAACAGGGTCGTTCGTTGCCGACGGCCTGAAGAATCCGGGATTTTCGGAGGCGGAGGATATGGTCGGCGAATCGACTGCCTCCGGTGTGGTTCAATGTCCGGGTGCAACCGGATTGGAGAAGTGTATGCGTGCCGGTGTCGGGGATGGTTTTGTCCGGAGTGACAACAAGCGGAAGGCGACGGAGTTTGCGGGCTTGTATGGCATCGGAAATATCGAGTCGTCGGTAAGTTTTTCGCAAATTTGTGATTCGGGAGGAGATGAAAAAAGTCCCGGCGGGTTATGCCAGGACCAGTTTTTCGAGCTCTTCCATCTGTCGCTGAAAAGCCTTGTCCGTTTCGATCTGGTTCGATACCGCCTTGCAGGAGTGCAACACCGTGGCGTGGTTGCGTCCTCCGATAGCCGAACCGATGGCGATCAGCGGGGATTTGGTGTGCTGCTTGGCCAGGTACATGGCGATCTGACGCGCCTGAGCCACTTCGCGGGTTCGTTCGGGCGAATTGAGGCGCTGGATGTCGATATGCAGGAAGTCGCAGACGACTTCGATGATGTGCTCGATTGTGATCTCTTTTTGGCATACCCGGACATAGACCTTCAGAATCTCCTTGACGAGCGACAGGGAAACTTTCTTGCCCATATAGACGGTATTGGCTACCAGGGCCGACAGAGCGCCCTCGATTTCCCGGACGTTGGCGGAGATATTGTCCGCCAGGTAGCGGACGATTTCGTCCGTAAGCTGGAGGCCGAGTTTCTGAGCCTTGATTCTGATGATCTTGACTTTGGTGTCGTAGTCGGGCGTGTTGAGCTGGGTCGAAAGTCCCCACTTGAAGCGGGTCAGCAGTCGCTGTTCGATGTCCTTCAGCTCCACGGGCGGTTTATCCGAGGTAAGGATCAACTGTTTGCCTGCCAGTTGCAAGTGGTTGAATATGTTGAAGAAGGCGTTCTGGGTGCCGGTTTTTCCCGTGAGCTCCTGGATGTCGTCGATAATCAATACGTCGATCATCTGGTAGAAATGGATGAAATCCGGAATTTCGCCGTTCTTGTAGGCGGTCTGGAATTGCGCCTGGAACTTGTTCATCGAGACGTAAAGCACCTGCAGTTCGGGGTGGCGCTGCCGCACTTCGTGGCCGATCGACTGCACGATGTGGGTCTTGCCCAGTCCGGAGTTACCGTATATATACAGCGGGTTGAAAGGCGTATGGCCCGGATCGACCGCGACGGCCATACCCGCCGAACGGGCCAGGCGGTTGCACTCCCCTTCGATGAAGGTTGCGAACGTGTAGTTCGGGTTGAGCTGCGGGTCGATGACGATCTTCTTGAGACCCGGAATGACGAACGGATTTTTTATATTTGCCGTGTTGGTCTGGGTGCTGAACTGCGAAATCGCCGTCGTATCGGCTTCTTTCGACACTGGCACGCTCTGTGCGTCGTTTTTGGGAACGGCGTAGTGCAGGCGGATCTCCTGTCCGTAGAGCTGGGAGATGATCGGCCGCAGGAACGGAATGTAGTGCTTCTCGATCTGATAGACGTAGCTCATGTTGGGCACGCACAGACGAAGCGTCTTGCCGTCGAATTCGAGCGGCACGATGGGTTTGAACCACTTCACGAACTCCTCTTCGGAGGTCTGTGCCTTGATCCGGTCAAGGCAGTTCTGCCACATATCGCTATATGTCTGCGTGTTGTTTAACATGATAAGGGTTGCACTGTTTTTGATGTGACAAAGTTGTGAATAATTTTGCAAAAAGATTCTCGATTTTATGTTGCAGTTCTCCTTTTTTTGTATATAGAAAAACAACGGTTTCCGGGCATTCAATTTTAACTCCCTGATAGTGAATAATAGAAATAAATTTCGTATATTTGCATATCAATTTTTTAGGCAGTCCTATAATCAAGTTATAAATAAAACCAATAAAACTTATGGCTAACGAACTGGAACAATTGGTGCTGAAAAAAGCGCAGGCATGGCTTGACGGCCACTACGATGAAGCTACCAAAAAGCAGGTTAAATACCTGATCGATAACGATATGAAAGAACTCACCGAGAGTTTCTACAAAGACCTCGAATTCGGTACGGGCGGCTTGCGCGGCATCATGGGCGTGGGTACCAACCGCATGAACGTCTATACGGTGGGCGCCGCCACGCAGGGTCTTTCGAACTACCTGAAGCGCAATTTCGCGGGCGAGGAAATCCGGGTCGTCGTAGGGCACGACAGCCGCAACAATTCGCGGATGTTCGCCGAGCGTGTGGCCGACATCTTCGCCTCGAACGGATTCACCGTATTTCTGTTCGACGCGCTGCGTCCGACACCCGAGTTGAGCTTCGCGATCCGGGAGCTGAAATGTCAGTCGGGCGTGGTCGTCACGGCTTCGCACAACCCCAAAGAATACAACGGCTACAAAGCCTACTGGTCCGATGGATCGCAGGTTACGGCACCGCACGACAAGAACATCATCGACGAGGTGGAGAAAATCACCGAGGTCGATCAGGTGCTTACCGGCCGGAACCCGCAGAACATTCATGCTCTGGGCAAGGATTTCGACGAGTTATACCTTAATAAAATATACGAGTTGTCGCTTTCGTCCGAGAGCGTGAAACGTTTCCACGACATGAAGATCGTCTATTCGCCCATGCACGGTGCCGGCGTGCGGCTGGTTCCCGAGTCGCTCAAGCGCTTCGGCTTTACCAACGTGCAAATGGTTCCCGAGCAGGCGGTGATCGACGGTAATTTCCCGACGGTGGAATCTCCCAATCCGGAGGAGCGCAAGACGATGTCGATGGCTATCGACCTGGCGAAGAAGGTGAAGGCGGATCTGGTGTTGGCTACCGATCCCGATTCGGACCGTATCGGCGTGGCGCTGCCTGATGAAAACGGCGAATACGTGCTGTTGAACGGCAACCAGACATTGGTGCTGCTGATGACTTATCAACTGACCCGCTGGGCCGAGTTGGGCCGCCTGAACGGACACCAGTACGTGATCAAAACGATTGTTACGACCGAAATGGTGGATGCCGTAGCCGACTATTTCAAGGTGAAATGCTACGAATGTCTCACCGGTTTCAAATACATCGCCAAGATCATTCGCGGGCACGAAGGTACCGATATGCAGTACATCGGCGGCGGCGAGGAGAGCTTCGGCTACCTGGCCGGGGACTACGTCCGCGACAAGGACGGCGTGTCGGCCTGCTCGCTGGCGGCCGAGGCCGCAGCCTGGGTGCGCGATACGATGGGTATCTCGCTGTACGAGTGGCTCAAGCAGCTTTATGTCAAGTACGGATTTTACCAGGAAGGCCTCGTTTCGGTAGTCCGTACCGGTAAGGAGGGTGCCGAATTGATCCAGCGGATGATGGTCGATTACCGTGCCAATCCTCCGAAAGAGATTCTCGGCTCGCTCGTGGTGAAGATCAACGATATTCAGACTTTGGAGTCGTTCGATGTCCGCACCGGAAAGAAGACGCATCTGGAGCAGGATAAGAGCAACGTACTTCAGTGGTATACCGAGGACGGCACCCGTGTCTGTGTCCGTCCGTCGGGTACGGAGCCCAAGATCAAGTTCTACTTCGGGGTGAAGGCTACCCTGCCGTCCGTCGCCGATTACGAAAAGGTACGGGCCGAACTGAACGACAAGATCGAACGGATCAAGAAGGAGCTGAAATTGGTGTAAAATATTCATATAATTTTATGGAATGCGGATATTTCCCGATTATAGGTTGGGGATTTTCACTCCGGAATCAAAAAAGAGAGCCTTAAAAAGGCTCTCTTTTCGTTAAATTCAATAATTGTAATTACCCTACTACTTTTCGGATGCGTTCCAGCCCTTCGGCGAGCGTCTTGCGGGGGCAGGCGATGTTGATGCGCAGGAACCCTTCTCCGGCGTACATTTCGCCTTCGTTGATCCATACGTGCCCCTCCTCCAGTAACTGCCGGGCTATTTCCGTCGTGGGGCGTTTCAACGTCCGACAATCCACCCACACCAGGTAGGTGGCCTCGAGCGGAGTGACCGGCAGAGCCGGCAGGTGCCGGGTGAAGAAGTCGCGCAGGTATTCGTAGTTCTCCCACAGGTATTTTTTCAGTTCGTCCAGCCATTCGCCGCCTTCGTTGTAAGCTGCGATCAGGGCTTCGACTGCAAAGGCATTCAGTGCGTGGAGTTCGTTATCGACGAGTTGCCGGTCGATTTTCCGGCGTATCTCGGGATCGGCGGCGATGATGTTGGCTGCTTGCAGACCGGCGATGTTGAAGGTCTTGCTCGGGGCGGTGCAGGTGACCGAATGCCGCAGAAACTCTTCGTTCAGCGAGGCGAACGGAATGTGGCGATGGCCGTCGAGCGTCAGGTCGCAGTGGATTTCGTCCGATATGACCGTTACCCCGTGCCGCAGGCAGATCTCCCCGAGGCGGGTAAGCTCTTCGGCGGTCCAGGCCCGGCCCGCCGGGTTGTGGGGATTGCACAGGAAGATCAGCTTGGCCTGCGGGTCCGCCGCCTTGCGTTCCAGATCTTCGAAGTCCATGCGATAGGCGCCGTTCTCGTTGATGAGCGGATTGGCGAGCGGCTGACGGCCGGTACGCTCCAGCACGGCGAAGAAACAGTTGTAAACGGGCGTCTGAAGGATTACCTTGTCGCCCGGTTCGGTCAGGGCCTTCAGGATGACCGAAAGGGCGGGAATGACGCCCGTAGTCGGGAGGATCCACTCGTTTTCGATGCGGAATCCGTGCCGTTTGCCGAACCACCCTTTCACGGCTTCGAAATAGGCGTCGGGGACCTTCGTATAGCCGAAAACGCCGTGGCGGAGCCGTCGTTCCAGGGCGTCGAGTACGGGCGGGGCCGCGCGGAAATCCATGTCGGCTACCCACATAGGCAGCACCCGTTCGTCTGTGGCCAGATCCCATTTGACGGAGTTGGTACCCCGTCGCGGAATAATCTCATCGAAATCGTATTTCATAACTCTAAAGTATTTGATTACAGGTAACAGTTCCGTATTTTATCGCGGTATCGCCCCTTGTTCGGGGGATTACGGGCTTTTCGTATCCGATCCCGCTTTTATCGGGCGGTTTGCCGGAAGATGGTTTGTCGGAAGGGCCGTATTTTGTCGATAATGACTTCCGTCGTACATAACCTGCCGGAACGATTCGGGAACGTAATCGCCCGGAATACCTATCAGGCAATTATTATGTTTTTCAATGTTCCAGCCATCGTCCGACGGTCGCTTATTCACAGCCTGTGTCCGCGTTTGTGATTCTCATCCTCTCCCGAACCCCCTTCTCGGATAAGTTATTATCCCCGCTTTTCGGGGTTTCGGTTCATAGCTTGGGATTGTTGCGGTGCCGCTCCTTGTCGCGGGCCGTTTTCTTGGCGAAGTTGGCTTCGAGGGCTTCGGTGAGGTTTACTCCCGTCTGGTTCGCCAGGCAGACCAATACCCACAGTACGTCGGCCATTTCGTCCGCCAGGTTCTCCTTTTCTCCCGCTTTGAAGGATTGATCGCCGTATTTGCGGGCCATGACGCGGGCCAGCTCCCCCACCTCTTCGGTCAGGATGGCCATGTTGGTCAGTTCGCTGAAATAGCGGACACCGTATTCGCGGATCCATGTGTCCACCCGTTTTTGTAATTCACTCAATTCCATATCGGTCGATTTTTCAAATTCGTCGTTACAGAGTCGTTTTTTTCGTTGTCTGCCGACTGTTTGCTTGTTACCGGAGTGCTTTTCTTTTCCTCTCCAGCCCGCCCCGCCTTTATCGGCAGACGGCTGTCCTATTTTACCCGGATCAGATTCAATCCGTCCCGGATCGGGACGATCACGTTTTCCACCCGCTCGTCCTCCCGTATCATGCGGTTGAATTCCAGCAGCGCCTGCGTATGGCGGTCGTTGTGTGCTACCGGTTCCACGATCTTGCCCGACCAGAGGATGTTGTCTGCGATCAATATCGATCCGCTGTGCACCAACACTTTGCTTCCTCCGTCACCCATTAGCATCCGGTAGTAGTCTGGGTATTCGCGCTTGTCGCCGTCGATGAATACGAGGTCGAACGTATATCCGAGTGTCGGGACGATATCGAGTGCCGAACCGATATGCTGACGGATTTTTTGTCCGTGCGGGCTGCGGCGGAAAAACGAGGCGGCGAACTCCTCCAGCTCGTCGTCCACCTCCACCGTGTCGAGCACGCCATCCTCTTCCAGCCCGGCGGCCATGCAGAGGGCCGAATAACCCGTAAAGGTCCCTATTTCCAGGATGTTGCGGGGCCGTAGCATCCGCACGAGCAGCTCCAGCAGCTTGCCTTGGATATGCCCCGAGAGCATGCGCGGCTGTACGACCCGCAGATGCGTCTGGCGGTCGAGTTCGTGCAGAAGCTCTTCTTCCGGTGACGAAAGGTCGTGAACATATCGTTCGAGTGCATCCATATTAGTGTGTGTCCGATCGTTGAAAACCGTTATTTATAGATGAGGCGCGACGGTGAGGAAAAGACCGACGAAGCTACGGCGGTCAGGTCTTCGGCCGTGAGAGCCTGTATTTTGCGATAGACCTCCTCCATCGTATCGACCTCGCGGTGCGCCAGGAAACTTTTGCCCGCACCGAGCATGTAACCTTCGTTGCTCTCCATCGAGATCGCCAGCTGGGCGATGAACTGTTTCTTGGCCATCGAGAGCCGCCGGGCCGAGAGCGGCGTGTTGCGGAGCCGTCCCAGCTCTCCCTCGATCAGTTCGATGCAGTGATCCGTGTTGTCGTGGTCGCAGCTGAAATAGATGGCCACGATGCCGCTGTCGCTGTAAGGCGTGTAAGAGGCTTCGATGTTGTACGAAAGGCCGTTTTTCTCCCGCACCAGCACGTTCAGCATGGAGTTGGCCGAAGGGCCGCCGAGCAGATTGACGAGCAGTGCCAGCGGCAGCCGCTCCGCGTCGTTGATCCCCTGCGCCCGAGCACCGATGATGCAGTGCGTCTGGTGCGTATGTTTGGCGACGGCCCGGGTGAACGGTTCGACGGCGGCGGGTTGCCGGCGCGAGAAATCCCGTGCGGAACTTTTGATGTCGTTCAGGTAGCGGGCGACGGTCGTTTCGACGCTCTTGGCCGAGAGGTTGCCGATCGACGAGAAAACCATCTGGTCGGTGGTGTGCGTGCGTGTGACGAACTCCCGGATCGACTCTCCGCTGAAGCGTGCCAGGCTCGATTTCCGGCCTAAAATATTGTGTCCCAGTTCCGATCCAGCGAAGAGCATGTCTTCGAACGTGTCGTAGATCATGTCGGCCGGAGAGTCCTTGTAGGTGTTGATTTCGTCGTAGATGATCTCCTTCTCTTTTTCCAGCTCCCGGTCGGGGAAAGTCGAATGGAAGGCGACGTCGGCGATCAGCTCCACGGCCTTCGAAAAGTCGCTTCGCAGGGTCGTGGCGTGGATCGTCGTATCCTCTTTGGTGGTGAAGGCGTTGAGCTCGCCGCCGAGATTTTCGAGCCGGCAGTTCACCTGGTAAGCCTTGCGGTGCTCCGTGCCTTTGAACAGGGCGTGTTCGGTGAAATGGGCCAGTCCGAACTGGTGTTTCAGCTCGTCGCGGCTTCCGGCGTTCACCAGCAGGGCGCAGTGCGTGACGTTGCCTTTGATCCGACGGTGAATGCCCCGGATGCCGTTGGGGAGCGTATAGGTGGTAAATTCCATCGTTGTCTTATTCGTTTTTCTCGCGGAGCGCCAGGTAGCGACCCGTGTAACTCTCCTTACATCCGGCCAGCCCGTCCGGAGTACCTTCGAAGACGATGCTGCCGCCCCGGTCGCCCGCTTCGGGGCCGAGGTCGATCACCCAGTCGGCGCACTTGATGACGTCCATGTTGTGTTCGACGATCACGATCGTGTGGCCCCGGGCGATCAGGGCGTTGAAGGCGTCGAGCAGCTTGTTGATGTCGTGGAAATGGAGTCCTGTCGTAGGCTCGTCGAAGATGAACATCACGTTGCCTTCGGTGCTCTCCTTCGACAGGAACGAAGCGAGCTTTACGCGCTGGCTCTCGCCGCCCGAGAGCGTCGAGGAGGACTGTCCGAGTCTGATATACCCCAGCCCGACCTCCTGCAGGGGGCGGAGCCGTTCGATGATCCGTTTGCAGGTGGCGTTTTTCTTATCATCGCCGAAGAAGGCGATCGCGTCGTCCACCGTCATCTCCAGTATGTCGTAGATCGATTTCTCGCGGTAGCGGACTTCGAGAATCTCATCTTTGAAGCGCTTGCCGCCGCAGGCTTCGCACACGAGCTCCACGTCGGCCATGAACTGCATGCCGACCTTGATGAATCCCTCGCCCTGACACTCCTCGCAACGGCCGCCGGCGATGTTGAACGAGAAGTGCGAGGGGTTGAATCCCGACCGTTGGGCGTAGGGCTGGTCGGCGTAGAGTTTGCGGATTTCGTCGTAGGCCTTGATGTAGGTCACGGGGTTCGACCGCGAGGATTTGCCGATCGGGTTCTGATCGACCATTTCGACCGAACGAAGCGTCGAAAGATCGCCTTCGATGGCGTCGAAATCGCCCGGTTTGAGCCCTGTGTCGAACAGCAGGCGCCGCAATGCGGGATAGAGGATGCCTTTGGCCAGCGACGATTTGCCGCTGCCGCTTACGCCCGTGATGCAGGTCATCACCCCGAGCGGGATCCGCACGTCGATATTCTTCAGGTTGTTCTGCCGGGCACCTTTCACGGTGATCCACGCTGCCGGGCTGCGCCGCGAGGTGGGTACCGCGATTTTGCAGCGTCCCGTAAGGTAGTCGGCCGTCAGGCTTTTTTTTTCTTTCAATAAGGCTTTCAGCGGTCCGCTGAAGACGACCTCTCCGCCGTTGTAGCCCGCCTCCGGGCCGATATCGACGATCCAGTCGGCAGCACGGATCACCTCCTCTTCGTGTTCGACGACGATCACCGTGTTGCCGATGTCGCGCAATTGTTCGAGCACACCGACCAGACGGTTCGTGTCGCGCGGGTGCAGGCCGATCGACGGCTCGTCGAGAATGTAGAGCGAGCCCACGAGGTTGCTGCCCAGCGAGGTCGAAAGATTGATGCGCTGGCTCTCGCCGCCCGAAAGCGTCGAGGAGAGCCGGTCGAGGGTCAGGTAGCCCAGCCCCACGTCGGTGAGGTATTGCAGGCGGTTGCGTATCTCGGTGAGAATGCGTGCGGCGGTTTTAGTGTCGTGAGCATCCAGTTCGAGCGAGGCGAAGAAATCGGCGAGCGTCTCCACCGGCATCACGACCAGGTCGGCGATGGTTTTGCCGCCGATTCTGACGTAAAGGGCCTCTTTGCGCAGGCGCGAGCCGCCGCAGTCCGGACAGACGGTCTTGCCCGTGTAGCGGGCTTTCATCACCCGGAACTGGATCTTGCGCCGTTCGCTGTCGATGTAGGCGAAGAAATCGTTCAAGCCGTGAAAATACTCGTTGCCGCGCCACAGGAGCCGTTTCTGTTCGGCCGTAAGCTGGTAGAACGGCGTATGGATCGGAAAATCGAACTTGTAGGCATTGGCTACGAGCTGGTCTTTCCACGCCCGCATGGTCTCTCCGCGCCAGCAGGCCACGGCGTCCTCGTAGATGGTTTTGCGTTTGTCGGGGATCACCAGGTCCTCGTCGATGCCGATGATCTTGCCGTAACCTTCGCACGTCGGGCAGGCGCCCAGCGGGTTGTTGAAGCTGAACAGATGTTCGGTCGGAGGCTCGAATTCGATGCCGTCGGCCTCGAAACGGGCCGAGAACTCTTTGACGCCTTCGGGCGTGACGATTCGGCAAACCCCGTTTCCATAGGAGAAAGCACGGGCTACGGAATCCCGCAGGCGGGTCGGCAGGTCGCCGTCCTGCGAAACTTTGGCACGATCGACTACGATCGAGATATCTTCGGCACGGGTGTTTCCGTCCACGCGGGGCAGAAAATCCTCGATCGGCAGAGTCTCTC
>ERZ773170.1773-NODE-1773-length-14924-cov-10.200350_pt1 | contig 14924 bp, 15 predicted proteins | sample MGYA00581002_ERZ773170 | MGnify/ENA primary metagenome ERZ773170 (study PRJEB29015, sample SAMEA2737811) | human gut metagenome | biome: human gut; feature: human-associated habitat; material: faeces | place: China | collected 2012 ... | reverse complement strand
GCATGCTGTCCATCGTGTTGATGGCCTTGTAGGTCAGCGCCAGCGGTGCCCCGCCGATGAGCATATAGAGCAGGGGCGCGATCACGCCGTCGCTGGCGTTTTCGGCCACCGTCTCCACAGCGGCTCTGGTCACACCCTCCAGCGTCAGATCCTGGGTGTCCCGCCCCACGATGCGGCTGACCGCCCTGCGGGCGGCAGGCAGGTCGGGCTTGACCAGTTCCCGGTAGACATTGGTGCTCTCCTGCGCCAGCCCCTTTGCGGCCAGTGCCTGCCCGCACCAGAACATCTGGACGGCCAGCCCCAGCCACGGGCTAATGCGGGCAGCTCCCAGGCAGACAAGGCTCGTCAGCAGAAAGGTGCCCACCGGCAGGCAGAACGCCACAATGGCACCGCCCAGCAGTTCCCCCTGAGGTGTTTTGGGCAGGCGGGCCCGCAGGCGCTTTTCCAGCGCCGAGATGGCCTTGCCCATGTACACCACCGGGTGGGGCAGCCAGGCCGGATCGCCGAAGAGGCAGTCCAGCACAAAACCGCCGAGTACTGCGTATTCGATCATCGGGCATCCTCCTTTGTGTACTGCACAGTTTTCAGCAGGTGCAGCACCCGCTGCTTTGCCCAATCTCCTGCATCCAGAACGTAGCCGCCCGCGTTGGGGGCGCACCAGTGGTAATAATCCGCATGGGGCAGGGCGTAGCGCTCCATGGCAGCCATCTGAGTGCCGCCGTGGGCCAGAATGACCAGTGTTTCTTCCCCATCGGCAAGGGCCCTGTCCACCAGTGCGGCAAAGGCCCTGCACACCCGCTCTGAAAAAACAGCCTTGGTCTCGCCGTCCGGGCAGGGGCTTTCGCAGTTGGCGTTCACCCAGGCCAGATAGTCCGGGTCGTGCTCCATCTCAATGAAATTGCGGCCCTCAAAGCTGCCGAAGCACATCTCCTGCAGGTCTTTCACCTCCACGAGCCTTGCACCCGGGAAGAGCACCTCAGCGGTCTGCCGGGTGCGGCAGAGCGGGGTGATATAGACCGTTTCCGGCCGGAGATCCGCCTGCCGCAGCTGGGCGCGGCCCGCAGGGCACAGGGGGATATCCCGCTGGCCCTGATAGCGCTTTTCGGCGTTGTAGGCCGTCAGGCCGTGGCGCAGAAGATAGATCAGCATGGGGGCAGTTCTCCTTTCAATACTGTGGGGATGCCGCAGAACATCTGCACCACGCACTCTGCCCGTGCGGCCAGCAGGCAGGCAAGCCTGCCTGCCGCCTCGCGGTCTGCGCGCTGTTTGACATCCATCGGCACAACACCGCCGCCTACCTCGGTGGCGATGAGGATATCGTATTCATGGGCAAGCTTGTCTGCCAAGGCAGGCAGGTCGGCGGCATCGGCAGCCAATACCTGCACGTCCGAAAGACGCTTGCCGGGAAGTGTTTGCGCAAAGGTGCGCTTGCCGCTGTAGAGCGGCCCGGTAATAAAGATCATAGCAGCCCTCCCCACTGGCAGGCACACAGCGCCGCCAGCATCCACAGCTCGGCTTTCTGCAAAAACCACCCGGCCAGATCGCCGGTGATGCCGCCAAACTGCTTGTCCGAAACAACATGGTAGCGTGCAAACACCAGCAACGCCGCCAGCACCAGCGCCCAGCCGCCCAGTGCCAGCAGGGCGGCGCTGAGCAGAGCGGCCAGCGCCATCAGCACCCGGCGGACAGTAGTTCGATCCGCCGCCGTGGCAAAGGTGTGGGCAAGGCCTGTATTCTTTGCCATCGGGAACGATGCCACGGCCAGGCCCGAGAGGGCCCGTTCCAACACAAGGGCCAGTGTCCAGCACAGGCCCACCCGGGGCGTAAAGTCCACGCAGGCGCAAAGGGCAAGGTAGGCCGCAAAATAACTGCACAACCGGATCACCGCAAAGGCACCGCAGTGTGGGTCTTTGAGGATCTCCAGCTTCTTTTCCCGGTCGCCATAGCTGGAAAGGGCATCGCAGGTGTCGGCATAGCCGTCCAGGTGGATGCCGCCCGTGACCCAGACCGGCACCAGGCAGAAGCCGGCCGCGCGGGCCAGCGCGGGCAGCGGCAGCATACCGCACAGGCACCACAGCGCCCCGCACACAGCCCCCACCAGCGGGAAAGCGCAGAGCGCGTACCGCATATTTTTTGCGTTCCAGTCAAATTGCGGCATCGGCAGGGCGGAAAACATGGCAAACGCCACGGCGATGGTCTGCAAAGCTGTCATCATCTTTCGCTTCCTTTATAATAGACCGGTATCCCGCACACAACCCGCACCACGGCGTCGGCGCGGGCAGCCGCTGCGTTGTTGACGGCGGCCAGCGTGCGCAGATAGCGGTCGGTATCGCCCGCGTAATCGGCCCCGCCGCTGAATACTTCATTGGAGACGAGAATTAAATTTTCGCATTGCTGCGCAATATTCTCAATACCGCGCAAAATCGCAGCGGCCGCGTTTTCCCCTGCACCGTCTGGGTCGTACAGCTCGTTGGCGGCCAGGTTGCCCAGGTCCTCCAGCAGTACGGTCCCGCGCCTGGGCAGGGTCAACCGGTCGAGGTGCAGCGGGCATTCCACCGTGACAAACTGCTTTTCGGCCCGCATGGCGCGGTGTTTGGCAACGCGGGCGGCGCACTCGGCATCCCACACCTGCATCGTGGCAAGGTAGGTGCGGGGCAGCGGGGCGCACAGGCAGAGAGACTCCGCAAAGGCGCTTTTGCCGCTGGCCGCGCCACCGATGACCAGCGTCAGCATTGCGGGGTGTACGGCGCAATGCCGCCCTCCGTGAAGGAATAGCAGTGGTTGTAGACGGCCAGCGCCATATCCCACAGCGGCAGGCTGGCCACCGCGCCCGTGCCCTCGCCCAGGTGCAAATCTGCGGTGATCAGCGGCTTTTTGTGGAGCGCATCCAGCACCAGCCGGGCGGCGGGTTCGCTGGAAGCATGGCTGGCAAACACGGCCTTGGCCGCAGCCGGGCACAGCCGCACCGCGCACAACGCCGCCACACCGCTGATGAAGCCGTCCATGATGACAGGGATTTTTTCCAGCGCACCGCCCAAAAACACGCCGCACAACCCGGCGATATCGAACCCGCCCAACGCAGCCAGCACGCCCAGCGGGTCCGCGGCATTGGGGTGGTTGACCGCAATGCCGCGCTCGATCGCATGAATCTTGCGGTGCAGCCCTTCGTCGGACAGGCCCGCGCCGCGCCCTGTCATCTCTGCAGCCGGGCGGCCCAGCAGCACCGCCGCCACCGCGCTGGACGTCGTCGTGTTGCCGATGCCCATTTCCCCAGTAGCCAGCAGCCGCACGCCATTCTGCTTCTGGGTGCGCACCAATTCAATACCCGCCGCGACAGCCTGTACAGCCTGTTCACGGGTCATAGCCGAGCCTTGGGTAAAGTCCCGCGTGCCCGGGGCCACGCGGCGATCCACCGCGCCGGGCACAGGTACACCCGCAATGCCCATGTCCACAGGGACGACCTCGCAATGGGCCGCAGCCGCCATGCAGCAGACGCTGGTGCGGCGGGCGGTCAGGTTTTCGAGCACCGCCCGAGTCACACTGGCGTCGGTCTGGCTGACCCCCTGCGCCACAACGCCGTTGTCGGCGCAAAGCACCAGCACGGCACGGCGGGTGAAATCGGGCGCGGGGTCGCCGGTCAGCGCGGCGGCAGCCTCGACCATCGTTTCTAACTGGCCCAGTCCGCCCAGCGGTTTTGCCAGCGCGGCCCAGTGGGCGTGTGCGGCGGCGCGGGCGGCCTCGTCTGGCAGGGTCACGGTTTTAAGCAGGTTTTTTAGTTCCGTTTCGGTCATGGTCGTTCCTTTATATAATGTTCGGCGGCGCACACAAAGCGCTGCGGCAGCGGTGTCCCCGCCCAGTACAGATGTGGGAATCCAGCGTAGATATGTGCATTGGCAAACCCACACGTCCATTGCCGCCCATTAGCCTTGGCGGCAGTCAGCGCGTCTCCGTTGGCAGTGGAATCCCAGTGGTGAAACTCGTGGGCCGGGATGTGCTCTCCCGCCGCAAACAGCATACTGTCAGTGCGGGCAGTCAACGTTGCGTAGCCAAACCGCATGAGCCGTCCAACTTTAACCCCCTGTCCGGGCAGCACACCCGCCATCGGGTGGGGCGTGCCGTTGGCATCCTCCAGCGTTTGTCCCAGATAGAGAAAGCCGCCGCACTCGGCCACGGTGGGCAATCCGCTCTCTACTGCGTTTTTTATGGCGCGGCGCATCGGTGCGTTGGCGGCCAGCTGGGCGGCGTACAGTTCGGGGTAGCCGCCCGGCAGGTACAGCCCTCCGCTGTTTTCCGGCAAGGCCGCATCTGTCAGCGGGCTGAAAAAGCACAGCTCCGCGCCGTTTTCCTGCAAGGCTTCCAGCGTTTCCGCATAGGTGAAGCAGAACGCGGCATCCTGCGCCACGGCGATGCGCACCCGGGTGGCTGGAAAATTCTGTGGTATGGCGGCCGGGGCGGGGCGGCCGCAGAGCTTTTCCAAAAGCGCCCAATCGATGCCGCGCTGGGCGGCGTCGGCCAGCAGTGCAATCTTGCGCTGCAAGTCCGTAATCTCAGCGGCGGTTTTCAGCCCCAAGTGGCGGCTCTCAATGGCAGCCTCGGGCAGCGGCGGCAGGCAGCCCACCACCGGCAGGCCGGTCTCTTTTTCCAGCATGGGGCGCAGCATTTTGTACAGGCTTTCCTTACAGTCGTTGAGCAAAATTCCTGCGATATGGTGCGGTGTGCGAAACGCCATCAGCCCCCGCAGCTCGGCCGCCAGCGTCAGGCTGGCCCCTTTAGGCCGCACGACGAGCAGGGCAGGCAGATTCAGCGTATCCGCCAGGTGCCACGCGCTGGCCGTGTCGGTCACACCGCCCAGGCCGTCATAGTAGCCCATGGCCCCCTCGACGACCGCCGCGCCGTGGCCCGCCGCGTGCCGGGCGTAGAGTTCCCGCACCGTTTCCGGTTTTGAGAAAAACAGATCCAGGTTGTGGCTTTCCACGTCCAGCACGGCGCGGTGGAACATCGGGTCGATGTAGTCCGGCCCGGATTTGAAGGCGCAGGGAGCCAGCCCGCGGGCCTGCATGGCTGCCAACAATGCACAGGCAGCCGTTGTTTTTCCGCTGCCGGAGCGCGGCGCGGCCAGGACCAGTTGCAGCATATTACTCCCTCGCGATCAAAAATACCGGGTTATTTGCCATCAGCAGATGCAGGCTGCCCGCCGCCCTGCTGCGGCTGACGGCAATCTGCGTAACCTGGGCAGTCAGGCCATGGGCGGTCAGTGCGGCGACGGCCTGCTGCAAAGTTTCCAGCGCAATGGCGCTGATGCAGAGCCGCGCGGCAGGGTTGGCCGCCAGCGCGGCGTCCACGATGGCACGCAGATTGCCCTTGCTCCCGCCGATGAACACGGCGTCCGGGGCAGGCCAATCGGCCAGGGCTTCCGGCGCCAGCCCTTGGGTAAGGTGCAAATTTTGCACGGCAAATTTTGCGCGGTTCTGGCAAATCAGCTCACACGCATCGGCGTCACATTCAGCGGCATAAACGCGGCCCTCGGGCGCAGCCAGCGCCATTTCCACACTGACGCTGCCGGTGCCCGCGCCCACATCCCACAGGGTATCGTTCGGGCGCACGGCCAGCTTTGCCAGCACGGCGGCGCGGACCTCCTGCTTGGTCATCGGCGTTTTGCCGCGGAGAAACACTTCATCCGGCAGGCCGGGGGTGCGGCGCGGCGGCGCGGGGCAGCGCTCCGTCAGCAGCACGCTCAGCGGCGCGAACTGCTGCTGCGCCAACGCGGCCACTGTGTCGGTCACAAGGCGCTGGGCATCGCTGCCGAGGTTTTCCCCCACGGTCGCTATGACCTCGCCGTACCCGGCTGCTGCCAGCCGGGCGCAGAGTGTCGCGGGCGTCTCACTGCCGCCTGTCAGGAAGAACGTTGGCACGCCCTTTTGGCACGCAGCTACCGGATCGCAGGCGCAGCCGTGGGCCGATATGAGCTGCCAATCCTGCCAGGGGCGGCCCAGTGCCGCCGCCAGCAGCTGCACGCTGGACACGCCCGGCTCCACCGTATAGGGGGTACCTGCGGCGTCCAATGCACGGCAGAGCGCCCCCGCCCCGGAGTAAAACCCGGTGTCCCCGCTGAAAACGACCGCCGCCTGCTCGCAGCCGGCCTCTTGCAGCAGTGCGCAAATTTCGTCCGTTTTGTAGAGGGCGGTTCGGTTGTCGGTGCAGCCATCGGGCAGGTTTTGCAGCAGGCGGCGTGCCCCGATGATCAGCCCCGCGCCTTGCAGTGCGGCCAGCCCGCGCACCGTCAGGCCCCCGGGTGCCCCACTACCCATGCCCACCAATGTGATCCTCATAAAATCTCCCTGCATCGCTGTAAAATCGTTTCGGCGCTCTCGCCGTGCTCCTCCGGGCGGCGCAGCACGATGAGCTGTACGCCGCACTGCGCAGCGGCTTCGGCCTTTTCGGCAAAGCCGCCTGCGACCCCGCCGTCCTTCGTAACCATATAGGAGATGCGGAACTGGCGCAGCAGCGCGGCGTTCAGTTCCTGGGTAAACGGCCCCTGCATCGCAAGGATATTGCGATGCGGGATGCCCGCAGCTTCGCACGCAGTGATGCCTGCCAGCGTCGGCAGCACCCGGGGGTACAGCCGCGCCGGGTCCAGCACCGCGAAGGCGGGCAGTTCCTTGGCCCCGGTCGTCAGCAGGACATTTCCGGGTTTGTCCGCCAGGTAGGCGGCGGCCTGGGCGGCGGTTTGCAGTGCCACACTGCCCGCCGGCAGGGCGCTGGCCGGGCGCAACAGGCGGTGATATTCCACCCCCACAGCCTGGGCCGCTGCACGGATATTGCGCGTTGCCTCCGTGGCATAGGGGTGGGTCGCGTCAACGCAGAGCGCCGCACCGCGCAGCAATGCCGCCATCTCGTCAGCGGTCAGCCGACCGGCGCAGACTGTGATGCCCTCGGTGTTCCCCTGTTCTTCGGCGCCGATATCGGTCGCCACGCAGACCGTGACCGCCGCGCCCAGCGCCGCCACCTGGCAGGAGAGAGCGCGGCCCTCGGTTGTGCCGCTGAAAATCACCACATTCATACGCCGTGATACCCCCTGGGCGTTACCATTCTGCCACGTAAATTCTGCGTAGCATCGTTTCCTATATACACCGTCGTGAACATATCCACCGGCGTGCTTTCGAGTTCGGCCAATGTCAGCAGCCTTGCGGTCTGGCCGTCACGGCCTATGTTGCGCACAATGCCGCAGACCGTCTCGGGGTGCTTGCCGTTTGCCAGCAGGACGCGCACGGCCTTGGCAAGGTAGTCGGCGCGGCCCCTGGACGACGGATTGTAGAGCGCCACGCAGAAGTCCCCCGCCGCCGCGCAGGCCAGCCGCTTTTCAATCACTGCCCAGGGCGTCAGCCGGTCGGACAGCGAGATGACGCAAAAATCATGCGCCAGCGGTGCGCCCAGCACGGCCCCGCCGCTCAATGCCGCGGTCAGGCCGGGGACGATTTCGACTTCTACGTCCGGGTAGTTCCCTGCCAGCTCCAGCAGCGGGCTTGCCATGCCGTAGACCCCCGCGTCGCCAGAGCAGACCAGCGCCACTGTTTTACCGCGCTGCGCTTTTTCCAACGCCCAGCGGCAGCGGTCGATTTCCCGCGTCATGCCGGTGGCGTAGACCTCTTTTTCAGGGAACAGCGGCCGCACCAGATCGATGTAGACCGTGTAGCCGCAGAGCACATCGGCATTTTGCAGCGCGGCCCGGGCCTGGGCGGTCAAAAACTGCGCGCTGCCGGGGCCCAGGCCCACCACATACACAAGGTTACGGTTCATCATTTTTCCATCTCCAGTCCGGGGCAAAGGGCGCACATGCCACCGCGAAGGTCACGCCGTCGTGCGCCCACTTCGGGAGCAGCAACTCACCGCCCGACGCCAGCACCGCCGCGCGTTCACAGACATTGTCCACGCCGGTGACGCTCTGCACAAAATTGGACGCCGTAAAATTCCCCGGTGCCGTGCGCAGTTCATCGGCGGTATAAAAGTCCATGGGCCAGCCGTGGGCATGGCAGAACGCCGCCAGGCCCGGCTCATCCTGTTTCAAATCAATGCTGGCGGCCTGCATAATGCCCTGCAGGGCCAGACGATGTTCCGCACAGAACGCCGCAAACACTGCTTCCAGCTTTTCCGCTGATGTGCCGCGCTTGCAGCCGATACCCAGCGCCGCGATGCGTGGGACGATGTGCAAGGCTTCGCCCCGGGGCGTCAGCGTCAGCGCAAAATCTGCGCAGTCGGCGGTGTCGGTGGGCATCACACCTGCGGGCGGGGTACCCTGAATGGGCCAATCGGCGGCATAGCGCACCGGCTCACCCGCCAACAGTGCTCCGCTGATTTTCTTGATGCGCTCCGGCTCGGCCACGGCGCAGTTCTGGCGCCTGGCCCATTCATCCACAGCAAAAACGCCGCGCCCATCGGTGGCCGTCGTGATGACCGGCACCGCGCCGCAAACCGCCGCCAGCCACCGCGCCAGGTCGTTTGCGCCGCCCAGATGCCCAGACAACAGCGGGATAGCAAACCGACCGCCCTCGTCCAGTACCACAACGGCAGGGTCAGCGGCCTTGCTGCGGCAATGGGGCGCAATGGCCCGCACCGCAATTCCGGCAGCCCCCACAAAAATCAGTGCATCACTTTGTGCAAACTGCCGGGCCGTCCAGTCGGCCAGCGGCACGCCGTCTGCGCCGCCGCGGGCCACACTGCCAGGGCACGCGGCCGCCAGCCGCTGCGCCAATGCCAGCCCCCGCGCCGTGAAGGCGATATACGCGCAAATCATGCGTCGGTCCCCCTGCGGAACGCAGTGGTGAACGCCGGGTCGTAGAGCTTGCTGCGATCGTACCGCGCGGCGAGGAAGTCCCCCACGACGATGAGCGCGGTTTTGGTGATGCCGGCCTCGCGGGTGTTCTGCGCCAAATTTCCAACGGTGCAATGTGCGATTTTTTGCTCCGGCCAGGTGGCCTTGTAGACAACGGCGGCGGGGGTCTGTACCGTATACGCACCCTGCAGAAGCGCGGCCTGGACTTTTTCCACAAGGCCGATGGAGAGGAAAATCACCATCGTGGCCCCATGGGTGGCTAGCGCGGCCAGCCGCTCCCCTTCCGGGACCGGGGTGCGGCCCTCCATCCGGGTGATGATGACGGTCTGGCTGACACCGGGCAGGGTGTACTCGGCATTCAGCGCCGCCGCCGCGCCGCAAAAGCTGGACACGCCGGGGGTGTCGTCATAGGGAATGCCTGCGGCATCCAATGCGTCCATCTGCTCACGAATTGCACCATACAAGCAGGGGTCGCCCGTGTGGAGCCGCACGGTGGTTTTGTGCGCTGCTTCGTTCTCTTTCATCACGGAAAGCACCTGTTCCAGCGTCATTTCCGCACTGTTGTAAATGGCGCAGTCCGCCTTTGCAAGCCCCAGCAGCGCCGGGTTGACTAGGCTGCCCGCGTAGATGATGCAGTCCGCCGTTTGCAGCAGCGCCGCACCGCGCCGGGTGATGAGATCCGGTGCGCCGGGGCCAGCCCCCACAAAATGTACCATGTCAGGCTCCTTTCCACGTTTTCAACAGTGTATCGGCGGTTTTTGTCTGGCCCAGCGGCCCCGCCTGGTTGGAGAACAGCACCGCCCCCACCCGAAACGCCTCCGCCGCGCGGCGGTCTACATGCGTTTGGATGGCATCCAGTAGGCTTGCCACGACCGGCTCGCGCAGGTTGGCAGCGTCCAGAATTTCCAGGCAGGCGTCGGTAGTCGCGGCGTCCATCAAGGCGCGGCAGGTGGCCGCATCCGCCCCGCAGAGCGCCGCATGGGCGCAGAACAGTTCGGTGCGGCAATCAGCCTGCTTGGAGTGGGTGTTCATGATGCCGCCCGCCAGCTTGACCAGCTTGCCCACATGGCCGACGAGCAGCACTTCCGCAAAGTGTTCGGTTGCCGCCATGTCCAGCGCTTCACCGACAAAATTCGAGATTTTGACGACGGGAATTCTGGCCAGCTCCGGCATATGCGCGGCCAGATAATCCAGCCCATAGTTGCCGGGGGCCAGGATCAGGCGGCGGCTTTTCAGCGCGGCCTGATGGATTTCGATTTGCAGCGTGTCCAAAAGCGCCTGTTGGCTCATCGGCTCAACGATACCGCTGGTACCCAGCACGGACAGCCCGCCCTCGACCCCGATATGCGGGTTGAAGGTGCGCTTGGCCGCAGCCGCGCCGCCCTTGATGGAGACAGTGACCGCGAAGCCGCCACCATAGCCCACGGCGTCGGCCTCCCGCAGCAGCGCCTCGGTGATCATCTGGCGCGGCACATGGTTGATGGCTGCCGCACCCACCGGCTGGTCCAGCCCGGGCTTTGTCACGCGGCCCACACCTGCGCCGCCGTCGATGGTGACGGTGCGCGGCGCATCCGGCAGCAGCGTGACTGCGGCAACAACCGGCAGGCCGGTGGTGGCGTCGATATCGTCGCCGCCGTCCTTGACAATGGCGCATTCTGCGCCGTCCGCCGTGGGGCGGCAGAACTGCGGCGCGACCTTGACCACGATGCCCTTGGGGGTGCGCAGGCCGACAGATTCCGGCACATGGCCGGTCAGCAGCAGCCGCGCCGCCCCCGCCGCCCCCAGCGCCGCACAGGTGCCGGTGGTGTAGCCGCAGCGCAGCAGCTTTTGCCCGCTGCGGATATAGTGCGCAAACTTTGGCTTTGTATCACCATTTTTAAACAGCATGGCGTACTGTTCGGCAGTCAAATCAAACAGTCTGCGGATGTTCTGCTCGGCAAAGGCCTCCTGCGGCGTCAGCACGCCGGATACCCCGGACGGCGCAACGCAGACGACGGCATCGGCCAGCTTTTGCGCCAGTTCCAGCTCGTGCAGCGTCACGATGATAGCGACGTTTTTTTCATGGGCCAGCGTTTGCAGTATGGCCATCAGCTCCGCTTTGCCTTTTGCGTCCAAAAACGACGTAGGCTCATCCAGCAGCAAAATCTCCGGTTGCTGGCAAACGGCACGGGCCAGCAGCACGCGCTGGCGCTGGCCGTCGCTGATCTTGGTAAAATCCCGGTCAGCCAGCGGTGCGGCCTGCACCAGTTCCAGCGCGGCCCGCACCTGCTGTTTGTCGGCGGCAGAGAGCACACCCAGCCGCCCGGTGTAAGGGTAGCGCCCGGCAGCAGCCACGTCAAAGCAGGTCGTCAGCTCGGTGCGGGCCGTGTGGGGCAGCATCAGCGCCAGCTTGCGGGCGCGGGCGTTGGGGGTGTAGGCGGCCAGGTTTTGCCCGTCCAGCAGCACCGCACCGCCCTGTGTGGGCAGCTGCGCCGCCAGCGTCTTTAATAAGGTGGACTTGCCCGCGCCGTTGGGGCCGATGAGGGCCAGTATCTTGCCGCGCTCAGCGTGCAGGGCAATGTCCCGCAGCAGCGGTGCGCCATAGCCGATGGCGAGGGCCTGTGTTTCGCAATAGCTCATGCTGCCCCCTCCCCGCTGTGGCGGCGCACCAGCAGCCAGATGACCACCGGCGCACCGAACACCGCCGTGACCGAGCTGATCGACAGTTCTGTCGGCGCAAACAGGCTGCGGGCGATCAGGTCACACAGCAGGCAGAACGCCGCGCCGCCCAGAGCGCAGCCGGGCAGCACATACAGCGGTTTTGCACTGCCCAGCGTTTGTTTTACCAAATGCGGCACCGCGATACCCACAAAGGATATCGGCCCGGCAAACGCCGTGACGCAGGCCGCCAGCAAACTGGACAGCAGCACCAGCACCACCGAAAACACCCGCACCGGCACACCGACGCTGGCGGCGTAGCTTTCGCCCATCTGGTAGGCAGCCATCGGCTTGGAGAGCAGGAACGCCGCTGCCAGGCAGGGCAGCACAATGGCCGCTGCCGTGGTGACGTTGCCCCAGGTCATGCCGGAGAAGCTGCCCATCGACCAGTTGTGAAGGTTGACAATGTTGGAATCCTGCGCGAAGGCCACGACGATATCCGTGACCGCCGAGCAGATGTAGCCGATCATGACGCCGCAGATGACCAGAATACTCATCCGCTGCACGCGGCGCGCCACAGCCAGCACAAACAGCATGGCCGCCATGGCCCCGGCGAAAGCCGCCAGAATCAGCGTCCATGAGTTAGTGAGCAGCCCGCGGTTGAGGAACACGACCATCGTCAGCGCGACGGCCAGCTTGGCCCCGCTGGAAATGCCCATAACGAACGGCCCCGCAATGGGGTTGGCAAAGAATGTTTGCAGCAGGTAGCCCGCCGCCGACAAAGCTGCTCCCAGCAGCACGACCATAACCGCTCGGGGCAGCCGCAGCTGGTACAGGATGTTGGCGGTCAGCGCATCGGGGGCGCGGCCCAGCAGCGCGGCCACGACCTGCGCCGGGGAAAGCGCCACGCTGCCCCAGAAGAGATTGAGTGCAAACAGCGCCAGCAGGGCCGCCGCCATGGCGAAATATGCGATTGTCAGGCGTGTTCGGGTGTGCATGGTATCGTCCTTATTGCAGTTTCGTCAAAAATTTCAATTCATTGGCATTGGGGTTGCCCTCGGTGAACACCTTATTCATGTCCAGGATCAAATCCGGCAGTTCCATACTCTGCTGGAAAAGGCTCTGCGCGGTACACCAGACATTGCCGCTTTGCACAGCCTTGAAGTCGGCCAACATCGGGCATTTGGCAATCAATTCATCGATAGAGCGCAGTTCACCCTCAATCGTGCTGTTATAAATCAGCACGTCGGCATCCTTGGCCCCGGCGTAGAAATCTTCCAGCGAAATATTCACGGTCGCCAGGTTGTTGCCGCTGTCGGTCAAATCGGCAAAGGCGTAACTGCCGCCCGCCATCTTGATCATTTCGGCAACGTAATCGCAGCCTTTGCGCACAGTGGCAAGGTTGTTGGAGGTGATGGAGAAAAACGCGACGGTCTTTCCGGTGGGGGCTTCGTCCGCCAAAGGGGCGATGCGCTGCTCGGCATCCGCAAAAACACGCTCTGCTTCGTTGGTTTTGCCCAGCAAAATGCCGTAGAGCTTGACCCATTCCATGCGGGCCAGCGGACCGCTCTCGTAGCTTGAGCGTTCGACCAGCACCGGCACACCGAATTTTTCCAGCTGCTCCTTCACCTCGGGGGTGTGGTAGATCATCGTGTTTTCGATGGCAAGGCCGCAGTCAGCGGCCAAAATCGTCTCGTAATCCGGGGCGCTGTACTTGCCCGCGTAGACAATTTGGCCCTGCTCCATGGCGGTGCGGGCAGCGTCGAGATACCAGTTTTCGGCCTGCGTGCCGGAGAGTGCCACCGCCCCCAGCCCACCAATGCTGATGATGGGGTCCATGGCGGAGGAAGAAACGAGGTAGATATTCTCGATAGGCTGCCGCAAAACGACAATGTCGTCGTCCAGTTCGGCGGGCACAGCGGCCCCTTCGGGTACGACCAGATAGCGGCTGCCGTCGATGGTGATAAGGCTGTACCCGCCCGCGCATTCGTCCACCGTAAACTGCTGCGCATAATCGAGAGGGTAGCGGCTTTCTATCGCAAGTGCGTCGGTTTGTGTCGGTTCCGATGCCGCCGCGCAGCCTGCCAGCAGCAGGGCGGGCAGGGTCAAAAGTAAAGTGCGCTTCATTCGGCTGCAGTCAGCGTTGCGCTGTCAAAGGTCAGCGTGTAGTCGATCTCGTGCGGGGTGCTCATGGCGACAGTATCTGCCGTGACGGCCAGCGCCGTGTCCAGTGCGGTGACCGGGATCTCAAACGTGGAATTGCCTTCGGTGTTCGTGGGCAGGTACTTTTCACCGTCGATGAGCATATAGTCGTAGTTCGGGCTGCTCCACACGATGGTGGCGGTCATCGCGCCGTCGGCCACGGTCAGGGCGGCAGGGCTTTCGACGGTAGCGCGGCCGCTGCCGCCTTCCAGCGTCACGGCACAGGTATAGCTGCCGTCGGCGGGTGCCTCAGCGGGGGCGGCGGTATCGTCCGCGGCGGGCTGGGCATCGGCCACGCTGACGGTGTGGTCGTACCAGGTGCCCTTGGTGCCCAGGATGGCCAGCTGGAAGTCGGTATCCACGGCCTGCACCGGGATATCAAAGCCGTAGACTTCGTCGCTGGTGCCGTCGGAGTACGTCACGGTGTCAACGGTGGGCTGCAGCCAGTCGCTCTCGTGGTCGGGGGCGTCGGCGGCCATGCCAAGGTACAGGTTGACGATTTTCTGGGATTGCAGGCTGACATGGAACGTCATAACGCCGTTTTCCACAGTCAGGGTGCCCATGCCGTCCACGGCCTCGCTGGCATGGAACATACTGCTGTCGGTCTTGAACTCGGCGGTGTAAACGCCGTCGGGCAGGGCGGCGGCAGGGGCTTCGGTTGCGGCGGGGGCCTCGGTGGCTTCGGGGGCGGTCTCCACGGTGGAGGCAGCCGCGGATGCACTCTCGGCGGTGGTGGATGCGGATGCGCCGCAGCCCGCCAGCAGCAGGGCGGCCAGTGTGATGGATGCGAGTTGGCGTTTTTTCATGGTTACCTTCCTGTCTCTATTCTAACATATATAAATTAAGGGAGCACCGCACGGCAGGGGCCGCGCATGGGCGGCACACGGGGAAATCGAGCAATAACGGCACACGGCGCGGGCGGGATAAATTCCTCCCCTCTCCACCGAAAATGGCTTTCTATCCCCCAAACCCAAAAACTGCCCGAAGGCGTTCCCTTCGGGCAGAATGTATCAAACTTAACCGTTCAGGGAGTCGATAGCTGCCTTGGTGTGATCAACGTAGAGCTGCTGGACATCGGCGATCTCGCCCAGACCGGCGATCTGGGTGTCGACACTGTCAAAGCAGCCAGCGGCGTTGAACTGGCTCAGCCAGGAATCCTCGTCAGAGCCGGCCATGTCATTGTTGGCGTGGTCACCGGCAACGACCATCAGCGGGCGCAGGATGACCTTGGTGTAACCGGCCTCCTTGACCTTCT
>ERZ773170.1770-NODE-1770-length-14950-cov-2.925747_pt1 | contig 14950 bp, 11 predicted proteins | sample MGYA00581002_ERZ773170 | MGnify/ENA primary metagenome ERZ773170 (study PRJEB29015, sample SAMEA2737811) | human gut metagenome | biome: human gut; feature: human-associated habitat; material: faeces | place: China | collected 2012 ... | reverse complement strand
GATACAAAAACAATGCCGCGTCTGGCATAGGCAGCACCGTCGATCGCACTGTCATAATTGGCACCGGAATCAAAGCCGCCTCCGTGGATAAAGACCAGTACCGGGAAAGGTCCGTCGCCGGCAGGGGAAAAGATGTTGAGGTTCAGGCAATCCTCGTCATAGTGGAAGGTCTGCCCCTGACGGAATTCATTGTGATAGAAAAGCCGTTCCGGGATTTCTAAATGTTCGTAAAAAGTGCGGTTCTGCGGACATACATTGCCGTAATGGGTGGCATCGTAAACGTCGTCCCAGTGTTCTACCGGCTCGGCATAGGCAAAACGCTCGGCGCTTGCGTAGCGGATACCAAGGTATTTATCGTAGCCGTCGCAGTGGATGCCACGGATCTGACCGCATTTGGTCTGGGTTGTGATAAAGTTCTCCATAATCGTCTCCTAAATTTGGATCTGTCTGTATTCTAGCACGAAAAGCCCAGTGTGGACAGGATTTTTTAAAAGAATTAAAAAATGTTAAAAAATTGCACAAAGTAACTTGCCATATGGAAAGAAACGTAGTAAAATGTAATAAATTAAATGAGTTAAATAATACAACTCGCGACATTATATTATTACAAAAAAGGAGAGTTATAATGGGGGAACAAAAAACACATGGTCTGACGACCAAGGAGAAAATGGCATATGCCTGCGGTGACTTTGGCGGGGTTTTGACTTTTTCTCTGATTTCATCTTTTTTAACAATGTTTTATACGGATTGCCTACATATTCCGTTGGCACAGATTACCATTCTGATGTTTGTGGCAAGAATTTGGGATGCAATCAATGATCCACTCTGGGGGGGCTTTATCGATTCCAGAAAGCCGACAAAGTGGGGGCGCTTCCGTCCTTATGTTATGTGGGCATCCATCCCACTGGCAGTAGCAGCGGTACTGATGTTTGTCAAGATTCCCGGACTGACGACCAACCAGTATCTGATCTACGCATATGTGACTTACATCTTATATGGTATGATGTACACAGGTGTCAACATCCCTTACGGATCTTTGGCATCCGTTATGACCGATGATCCGATGGAGCGTTCGTCTCTTTCTGTATGGCGTTCCGTAGGTGCAGGATTTGGTAATATCCCATCCATGATCTTACTGCCGCTTTTGGTATATTCTACTGTGATCGGTGCAGATGGTACCGAAACAAAGGTCTTAGATCCGACCAAGTTAGGATTTGCCGTACTTTGTATCGCAGTGGTATCTATTGGTATTTACAGCCTACATTTTAGAAATGTAAAGGAACGTATCACAGTTCCGCCAAAGCAGAAGCAGGAAGGTATGCATGTATTCCGTACCGTTGGGGATCTTTTTAAGAACCCGCCGTTCATTTTTCTATGTCTGGTATCCATGCTTTTGATCGCATTCCAGATGTACACACAGACGACTTACAACTACCTCTTCCTGAACTTCTATGAGAAGCCGGGACTTTACAGTTTTGTGACCGTTTGTACTTATGTACCGATGGCATTGTTCTTACCGATCATTGGTAAGTTAGTCCGCAAGTTTGGTAAAAAGGAGATCTGTGCATTTGGTCTTGCTTTTGCCGCTGTTGTAAACTTTATCATGTATTTCCTCAAGTTTACACCGATGGTAAACAACCCATATGTCTTTATGATCCTCTTATTCTTCTCAGGCGCAGGACAGACATTCCTGACACTGGAAGTATGGGCATTGGTTATGGATGTTATCGATTACCATGAACTTCTTTCCGGCAGACGTGAAGAAGGTACATCTTATGCATTGTATTCTTTCACCAGAAAGTTAGGTCAGACCTTAGCAGGTGTTGGTGTACCGATCTTACTTGCAGTGATCGGCTACAATGTAGATGCAAGCAAGCAGTCAGCAGAAGTTGTTGCAAAATTATATGATATGGCAACACTGGTTCCGGCGATCGTGCTTTTGGTTATGTTCTTATTACTGACATTTGGCTATAAACTTTCAAAAGAAAAACTGGTTGATGTCTACGCAGAACTTGCAAAGCGCAGAGAGCAGGAAAATTAATAAATCTTTTTTGAGGGGCAGTCCCGAGTGAGGTATCTCACTCGGGACTTTTTGAGTGTAGAAGGGAAAGCGAGGAAGGGGGAGGCATTAGCCGGTCTGCCCCTATCACCTCCCCCCTTCCTCGCTTCCCTTACCGCCATATTTATGCCATCGACTTGACAGCCTCATCTCCTTTGGTTATACTAGCACGAGTAATACACAAAATATCAAAAGTGAGGTATAAATACCATGATTAAGATAATTACAGATTCCGGATCGGATATTTTACAGGAAGAATGTGACAAGGTGCGGGTCCTTCCATTACATGTTTCTTTCGGAGAAGAACATTACCGTGATGGCGTTGATCTTTTACACGAGACCTTTTATGAAAAACTGATCGAGACTGATGTTTTGCCAAAGACCAGCCAGATCAGTCCTTATGAATTTATGGAGGCTTATCGGCAGGAACTGGATGCTGATGCATCGGCAGGAGAGGGACAGATGAGCGACAAGCAGATCCTTGTTATCACGCTTTCCTCCAGGTTATCCGGTACTTACCAGAGCGCCTGTATCGCGGCAGAGGAATTTGAAGGTCAGGTCTATGTCGTAGACAGTGAAAACGTCACGGTGGGACAAAAATGCCTTGTCATGCGTGCGGTAGAACTGGTCGAGGCTGATTATGGGATAGATGAGATCGTAGGGATTTTGGAGGAGGAAAAGAAACAGATCCAACTGATCGCATTATTGGATACACTGGAATACCTGAAAAAGGGTGGACGGATCTCGGCAGCATCTGCTGCACTTGGTAATGCATTATCGATCAAGCCGGTTGTGGGAGTAGGTGCAGGAGAAATCCTTGTACTTGGAAAAGCGCACGGATCAAAGAATGGAAAGAACCTGCTGATGCAGCGAACCAAGCAGGCGGGAGGAATTGATTTTTCACGTCCTTTTTATTTAGGATATACCGGGCTTTCGGATAAGTTGATCTGCAAGTATATCGAGGATAGTCATATGCTTTGGGAAAAGGCACACACAAAAGAGGAATTGCCGATCGTTTCCGTCGGGGCGGCGATCGGTACCCATGTAGGACCGGGAGCGATCGCGCTGGCATTTTTCGCACCGCAATAAAAAAGAATGTGCCAAAGCACATTCTTTTTATACATAATTTTTACGCCTCGGTAGGGGCTTCCATATTCTTTGGCAAAACAAGATTTAAAATGATGGAAACGATAAATACGACGGCAACGCAGTTTTCTGCAAACACGGTCTGGATGATCTGCGGGAAAATAGCAAAGATTTCCGGTACCTGTGTAAAGCCGATGCCGACACTGAGTGAGAGTGCGGCGATCGTGATATTTCGCTGTGTAAAACCGGCTTTGCCCATCATTTGCAGACCGCTGATGACAATGTTACCAAACATCATCAGGGTACAACCGCCAAGTACGGCATCTGGCAGTGTGGCAAGCACAGAACCAAAGATCGGGAAGATACCGGCAAGGATCATGATCACAGCACCGGTAGCAATGGCAAAGCGGTTGACAACTTTTGTCATAGCGACCAGACCAACGTTCTGGCTGAAAGATGTGATTGGCATACAGCCGAAAAGACCGGAGAGTGCACTGATGAACCCGTCGCAGGCGATGGAGCCGGAGGTCTCTTTTAAAGTGGCTTCGCGGTTCAGACCGGAAGCGGCAAGTGCGGAGGTATCGCCGATCGTCTCGGTAGCGGACACCAAAAAGATCAGGGTCGTTGAAATAATGGCGTTGATATTAAACTCCGGCTTGAATGGCATGAGTGACGGGAAAGCAATGATCGCTGTGTTCTGCAGAGAAGAAAAATCAACTGCGCCCATAGCAATGGCAATCAGATAACCAACCACAAGTCCGAACAAAACAGATAACTGTTTGAAATAAGATTTTGCAAAAATATTAAATAGGATACAACATAAAAGTGTGATGCTTCCTAAGATCCAGTTTGTAGCGGAACCGAATGTTTCGCTGCCACTGCCACCGCCGAAAGAAGATGCTCCGACAGAAAGCAGGGAAAAGCCGATAGCGGTCACGACGGTCGAAGATACGATCGGTGTGATCAGTTTGATCCAGTATTTTGCCAGCAGTCCGAGAATACCTTCGATGATACCGCCGACAATGACAGCTCCGACAATGGCATTATAGCCATAGGCGACGCCCAGATAGGTAAAGACAGAAACAAAGGTAAAACTGATCCCCATGACGATCGGAAGACCGGATCCAACCTTGTGGAAGATCGGGAACAACTGGATCAGTGTACCAATACCGGCGATCAGCATAGCTGACTGGATGAGCATGGCGGTATCCTGGGAAGAAAGTCCGCTGGCTCCGGCAACGATAAAGATCGGTGCGATATTGGATACAAACATGGCAAGAATGTGTTGCAGACCAAATGGTACTGCCTGCTTTACGGAAATCTTGCCATCAAGATGGTATAAATTTTCAATAGATGGGGTTTCTTTTGTAGATGTCATTTCTTATTGTATATGGAACAATTCCATACAAGTCCTTTCTCTTAGTGTATTTGTTTGCTTATCCTACTGCTGACGAAAGACGATCTCTCCGCTTGTAGCGTCCATGCTCTCCACGATGGCGAGGGATTCCAGATGGAAACCGAGATTGCGAATGATGCGTCCGCCGTTCTGGAAGCCCTTTTCAACAGCGATACCGATGCCTTCTACGGTTCCGCCGGCTTCGTTGACAATGGAGATGAGTCCCTGCAGGGCACAGCCATTTGCCAAAAAGTCGTCGATGATTAGCACATGGTCATCCGGTCCCAAAAACTTGCGGGAAACAATGACGTTGTTCTTACATTTATGTGTGAAAGATTCGACCTCTGCCTTATAGACGTCGCCGTCGATGTTGATGCTCTTGGATTTTTTCGCAAATACGACCGGTACGTTAAAATGTCTTGCAACAATACAGGCGATACCGATACCGGATGCCTCGATGGTCACGATCTTATTGATATTTGCGTCGGCAAAGCGTTTCTTGAATTCAGCACCCATTTCATCAAAGAGGGCAATGTCCATCTGGTGATTCAAAAAACTGTCAACCTTTAGGACATTGCCTTCTTTTACAATTCCGTCTTTCACGATTCGTTCTTCTAAAAAGTTCATGATATCTTTTGTTCCTCCTGTTATGAACATTTTACAATTTTTTTGCTAAAAACAGACTATCAAAAAAAAGAGGAAAAAACAATCATTTTACAAAAATGCCTTCAACTGATTGCGCAGTTCTTCCTCGGCAGAAATGATCTTGCGGCAAAGATCTTTGATCTCGTCCCCGGCGCGTTCATATTCGTTCAAATATTTGCGCAGGGACTTGATGCCCATGTCACAACCGTCTGTGAGCAGGTCGGCGATGGTGGTGTCCTCGGCATCCAGTGCAATCTTGAGATTGGTGGAAAGGTAGGACATGCCGGAGAGGAGGGGATTCGGCGCGTCGCTTTCCTGCCCGTATTTTTGCAAGAGGGACTGTATTTTATCCTTCAGGTTCTCATGCGTATTTCTGCTTTTTTCTAAGACGGAGCGAAACTGGTCGTCACTGATCTTATCTGCCACCTGATGCATGGCAGAAAGCCCCATCTGTATGCCTTTGTCACATTCATGTAAGAGTTCGATGCTATCCTGTGAAATATTTTCTTGATCCATTTGATTATCCTCCAAAAAAATCTGTGATTTGTGTTATACTAAGACTACATATGGTTAATTTGTTACCAATGATGGAAAATTATACATGATAACTCGCGCAAGTTGGGACAGGATGCGCGCAAATATAGAAATGAAAGGGAATAAGATGCAATATACAACAGTGCTTTTTGATCTGGACGGCACGCTGACAGAGTCGGCACCGGGGATTGTCAATTCGGCGGCGCATGCCTTGGAAAAATTTGGAATACATATAGAAGACAAAAATGACCTTTTGTGCTTCGTGGGACCACCATTGATCGAGTCTTTTCAGAAATATTATGGATTAGATGAGGTGCAGGCAGTTCAGGCTGTTTCCTATTATAGAGAGTATTACAGCACCAAGGGCTTGTTTGAAAACAAACTGATCGACGGCATACCGGAACTTCTGCTTACCTTAAAAAGTGCAGGAAAGCAGTTACTGGTTGCAACAAGCAAGCCGGAGTTCTTTAGTGAGCAGATCATATCCCATTATGGGATACGTCCGTATTTTACCTATGTTGCGGGGGCAACGATGGATGAGACCAGGACGGCAAAGAGCAAAGTGATCGCCTATGCGATGGAGCAGATCCCGGGTGTGGCAAAGGAAAATATCGTCATGGTCGGAGACAGACATCATGATGTTGACGGAGCGATCGCCAATGGACTGGACAGCATTGGGGTGACCTTTGGCTATGGAGACCGGGCAGAACTTGCAGATGCAGGTGCCACCTATATCGTGGATTCCGTCGCAGAACTTCAGAATCTGCTCTTGCAAAATTCGTAGGATTTAAGTATAGTTAAGCATATGGAAACGAAATTTTAGGATTTAGTTTCTTGTTGGCAATCATAAAGTAATCTAATTTACCCAATACACGTCAAAATACATTGTTATCTAAGCAATAAAAAGGAGGAGGAATAAATATGTTACAAGAAAGTATTAAAAAGTTGGTACAATACGGCATCAACACAGGATTGACCCCGGAGTGCGAGCGCATTTACACGACCAATCTGCTTTTGGATGTCATGAAGGAGGATGAGTACACGGATCCGGATTGTGATCTGTCTGACATTGTATTGGAGGATGTCTTAAAAGATCTTCTGGATGCGGCAGTAGAAAAGGGACTGATCGAGGATAGCGTTGTTTACCGCGACCTTTTTGATACACGTCTGATGAATTGTCTGATGCCACGTCCGGCGACTGTGCAGGCAAAATTTGCCGAAGAATACAAAAAGTCACCACAGGCAGCCACCGACTATTTCTTTAAACTCAGCCAGGACAGTGATTATATCCGTCGTTACCGTGTAAAGAAAGATAAGAAGTGGACCGTGGATACCAAGTACGGCACTCTGGATATCACCATCAATCTTTCCAAGCCGGAAAAGGATCCAAAGGCGATCGCGGCAGCTAAGAATGCCAAGCAGTCTGCTTATCCCAAGTGCCTGCTTTGCATAGAAAATGAGGGATATGCAGGACGCGCCAATCATCCTGCCAGAGAGAACCACCGTATCATCCCGCTGACTATGAATGGCAGCAGATGGGGATTCCAGTATTCTCCATACGTGTATTACAATGAGCACTGCATCGTTTTCAACGGTCAGCATACACCGATGAAGATCGAGCGTGCGACCTTTGTGAAATTGTTTGATTTTGTAAAGACATTTCCACATTACTTCTTGGGCTCCAATGCAGACCTGCCGATCGTAGGCGGATCCATTCTCAGCCATGACCATTTCCAGGGCGGTCACTATACCTTTGCTATGGAAAAGGCACCGATCATTGAAGAATTTATGGTAAAAGGTTTTGAAGATGTCAAGGCAGGCATTGTGAAATGGCCGCTTTCCGTGATCCGGCTTTCCTGCAAGGATGAAAAGCGTATCATTGATCTGGCAGATCATATCTTGGGATGCTGGAGAACTTATACTGACGAAGATGCTTTCATTTTTGCCGAGACTGACGGAGAGTTACATAATACGATCACACCGATCGCCAGAAAACGCGGTGATATGTTTGAACTGGATCTGGCTCTGCGCAATAACATTACGACAGAGGAACATCCGCTTGGGGTTTATCATCCTCATGCCAAGTTGCACCATATCAAAAAGGAAAATATCGGTCTGATCGAAGTCATGGGTCTTGCTGTACTTCCTTCCCGTCTGAAAGGGGAGATGGAAGCCCTTGCGGATGCGATCGTAAATGGTAAGGATATCCGTGCAGATGAGACCTTGAAAAAGCATGCAGACTGGGTAGATGAATTTACTGCCGCATATGAGAAGCAGGGCATTAATATTGATGCGACCAATGTTGATGGCATTTTGGAACAGGAAGTTGGCAAGGTATTCTGTCAGGTTCTGGAAGATGCCGGTGTCTTCAAATGTGATGAAAAAGGACTGGAAGAATTCCGTAGATTTATTGCTGTTCTTTAGGATAGAGTGAGGGACACTCCTTGTGGCAAAAGGAACGTCCCTCACGCACTTTTTACGCACAAAAATAGACCTGGCGATCTGCCGGGTCTTCTTAGGTTTATCAGATGAACGGCTTGCGCCGATTGTTTTCTAAAGTAGGTGCTTTTGGTAAATTACATATTACCAAAAGCATACTTGAAGAATGATACTGCATCTTCGCCGTTCTTTTCCTGTGCCTCTACATACTTATTGTAATTGTAAACTACATATCCAAGACTATTTGAGAATTCCATAATTCATATCTCCTTTCAAATCATGCTTTTAAAATTGAATCAAATCATACTGTAACTTTTCGTATCTCTTAGAACTGTCCTAAAGCAAATTTTAAGAGTGAAACTGGCTTCTGACCATTTGCGCTTGTTTTGTTAGCGTATGTGTTGTACTGGCTGAACAATTCACCGAATGCATCAAATTCGTTATACATATCTTTTCTCTCCTTTCGTTTTTTCTTTTTCAAAGGTGCTTTCCTTTGATGACCTTACTATAGCACCGCCTATAGGTAATGTCAACAAAAACTTTATGTTAAAATTGTGTAATGTGCATAAAAATAGGAGCGTTTACAAGCAAAATAACAAGTGGAGGAAAAATCACTGTGGTAAAAATGCACAATATAGTAGTATATAAATTGTGCATAAACACAATAATAGATACGAGAACCGGAAAGGCTGTGAAAAAGAAAACGAGGAATTCGTACATTTTGCATAAAAATTTATTCTTTGAAATAATTGCCAAAAAAGGGGCGTTAAATTTGTAATATATGCTATGTTGCGGCAGGAGCAGACCGGTGTTACAATATAGGAAACGAAGAAACTGATTTTAGTTTTCTGGTTTCCTAAAGAGAAAAAGGGAGGACGCGGGATGGAGAAACGTATTATAGAAGGCGCTTTACATATTGTAGAAAAGCAGGGTGTCAAATTTACCATGGACGAGTTGGCATCGGAACTCGGCATGAGCAAGAAAACGATCTATACCGTTTTTCGAGACAAGAACGAACTTTTGATAGCAATGGTCGATTACGTCTTTGATTATATTAAGGAAAGCGAAGCTTTGGTCATGGAGGATAAGCACTTATCCCTCTTACAGAAGATTCGCAAGATCTTAGGTGTGATGCCGGAGAATTATACGGATTTTGATTTCACCCAGTTTTATGTTTTGCGGGATAAGCACCCGGAAGTCTATGAACGCGTCAGACAGCGTTTGGAGAGCGGATGGGAGATGACCAACCGCCTATTGGAACAAGGCGTAGAGGAAGGCTTGATCCGTTCGGTCGATTTCCGGGTTTTCCAGTTGGTATTTGAGTCTGCGGTAGAGCGCTTCATTATGGGAGACGAACTTGAACGCGAGGAAATCGACTACATGCAGGCATTAGAAGAACTTGTGACAATTATGGTTGATGGAATTGTGGTACACAGATAGAAAGAGGATGGCAAATATGAAAGATCGCATCTATTTGATGAGGGATTGGTTTTTTACCGAAGAATTTACAGAAGACATGATCGTCGATACCATGGATGTTTCCCTGGCACAGACCGTTTCTCTGCCACACACCTGTAAGGAAACACCTTATCATTATTTTGATGAGCATACCTATCAGATGGTATCCTGCTATCAAAAGATCTTATACGCACCGGAAGGCTGGCAGGGCAAACGCCTGCTTTTGACTTTTGAGGCGGTAGGACATGAGGCAGAGGTTTATGTCAATGGCAAAAAGATGGCAGAACACCATTGTGGCTACACCGCCTTTACGATCGATATATCAGAAGCCTTGAATTATGGTGCCGACAATCTTTTGACGGTGCGGGTAGACTCTAATGAGACATTGGATCAGCCGCCGTTTGGATTTGTGATCGACTATATGACCTATGGCGGTATTTATCGTGATGTTTATCTGGAAGTAAAGAATTCTATTTATATAGAAGATATTTTCTTAAAACCAAAGTTTGCAGAGACTGTAACGACCAAGGGTATGGATGCCAAGGCAATCGCACAGATGCAGGTATCCGGTATCTTGGCATCGGAAGTTACTTACTCGGTCAAAGCACAGGAAGCGATCAGTGCCGGTCAGGTCGGTATCCGTCAGATCGTGGATGATCAGGTCGTTTTGGAAGCCCCGATCGCAACGACATCCTTTAGCACACCAGTTGCGGATGTCATGCTCTGGGATATTGAAAGCCCAAAGGTCTATGAGGTGACCACCCAGTTGCTCTACCAGGGACAGGTCGTGGATGAAAAGAGGGTGACGGTCGGATTTCGGGAAGCCCTGTTTCGAAAAGACGGCTTTTACCTAAATGGCAGAAAGGTCAGGATCCGTGGTCTCAACCGCCACCAGTCTTATGCCTATGTCGGATATGCTATGCCGGAATCCATGCAGCGGCTGGATGCCAAGATTTTAAAGGAAGAACTTGCCGTCAATGCCGTGCGTACATCACACTATCCGCAGTCGCACTACTTTATGGATGCCTGCGACAGACTGGGACTTTTAGTCTTTACGGAAATGCCGGGCTGGCAGCATATCGGTGGTCAGGCTTGGCAGGATCAGGCAGTGGAAAATATCAAAGACATGATCGTGCAGTATCGCAATCATCCGTCCATTATCCTTTGGGGCGTGCGCATCAACGAGTCGCAGGACAATGATGCTTTTTACGAGAGAACCAATGCCACGGCACATGCCTTGGATGATACGAGACAGACCGGCGGTGTCCGTGCTATGAAAAAGAGTCATCTTCTGGAAGACGTTTACACCTACAACGATTTTGTCCACAGTGGTGCCAATGCCGGTTGTGAACCAAAGGAAAAGGTCACTTCCGATGTAGAAAAGCCTTATCTGATCACAGAGTACAACGGACACATGTATCCGACCAAGATGTTTGATTGGGAAGAACACAGACGCGAGCATATGATCCGCCATGCAAATGTCCTCGATGCTGTTGCAGGACAGGAAGATATCGCAGGTTCCTTTGGCTGGTGCATGTTTGACTACAACACCCACAAGGACTTTGGCAGCGGAGACCGCATTTGTTATCACGGCGTTTTGGATATGTTCCGAAATCCAAAACCGGCAGCTGCTGTTTATGCAAGCCAAGAAGACAGGAATCCGGTCTTGGAACTGTCATCGACTATGGATATCGGCGAGCATCCGGCTTGTAACCGGGGCGATACCTATCTGATCTCCAATGCAGACAGTGTACGGATGTATAAGAACAACATCCTGATCAAGGAATACAAACAGAGTGATTCTAAGTATCAGAATTTAAAACATGGACCGATCCTGATCAATGATTATGTGGGGGATGCCATTGCAAAAGAAGAAGGCTATTCCAAGAGACAGGCAAAGATCGTCAAGGATTGTATGAACCATGTGGCAATGCATGGTATGCAGATCAGGCCAAAACTTGTCTGGAATGCTTTTCAGTTGATTTGTATCTACCATATGAACCCAAACGATGCGGTAGGTCTTTACAATAAATATGTAGGCGATTGGGGAGGCGAGTCCAAGCAGTATCGCTTTGACGCGATCAAGGATGGCAAGGTTGTCCGTTCCCTGATCAAGACACCGATGAAAAAAGCATCTTTGGCGGTTAGCCTGTCGGCAACGACACTGATGGAAGATATTACCTATGATGTCATAGAGGCGCGCGTGCGAGCCGTCGATGAATATGGCAATCAACTTTATTATATGCAGGAATCACTTTCTGTCACAATAAGCGGTCCGGTCGAACTGATCGGTCCAAATGCAGTACCACTTCGCGGAGGAGCCACAGGGCTTTATATAAAATCCATGGGGGAGCCGGGAGAAGCAGCTGTCACGATAGCGTGTGCAGGCTTGGATCCGGTCACGATCAAATTAGAAGTGCAAAGCACAAGGGAGGATAATTAATATGGAAGAAAAATCAAAGGTAATCTTTGGCAATGTCATGAGCGACAAGGTTTACAAGAGCGCTGTCAAATCTAAGAAAAAGTTTATCAAGAAGTTTGGAGATGACTCCAATGTAGATTACCCAATCTACATTCAGAAGAATGAGCATATCGGCGATTCACTTGGTGTCTATGACATCCTTTTAAAAGAGGGGGACAGCCCGGAAGAATTTGATCATGAAAAGGGTATCATTGTTGGAAATATCCGTATGGGATTCGGCCATTACCGTATTTCTATGGCAATGGCATCCGCTGCAAAAGCTATGGGATATACCCCATACTGGATGGATCTCAACGGCTATCCACAGACCACCTGTACCAAGGTGATCAGTGCACAGAACGATCTCTATTCTTTGGGATCACGTCTTTCAAAAAATGCACTCTTTAACAAACTGGTCTGGGAGCCGACCAACTATGAGACCTTCCGTCAGTTGAAGTACAATGCATCCGATCAGAAGAATGCAGAACTGATGGCTCCGGTTTACCGCAATGTGCCAAAGGATATCCCGGTGATCGGTACACACGTATGGCCGGCACAGGCAGCCATTCATGCAGGCATGAAAAACGTTGTCAATGCCATTCCTGACAACTGGCCAATGGCACTGCATTTCGCAGAGGGAAGTGTACATACCATCCAGTGTAAAAATGCTTACATGGGCTACCTTATCTGTAACGGCATGAACGGCGATGAGGTCTGCAAGGAGATGCCAAATGAAGATCTGGTCTACACCGGACATTATATCGATCATGAACTGGTATCGAATATCGAGGCAGATTGCGATGCGAGAATGGCAAGAAAGGCAAAGGGAGCACCAATGCGTTTCCTTCTTACCATCGGTGGTGCAGGCGCACAGAAAGAGATCTTTGCAGCCATTATCAAATATCTGCTTCCGATGATCAAGGACAACAAGGCAGCCCTTTATGTCAATGTCGGAGATTACAAGAATGTCTGGGATGATCTTTCCAAGGATATCCCGGAAATGGCAGGCGTGGCAACCGAGCACTTTAATGAGTTTGAGGCAACAACAAAGTTTGCAGAAGAGGCACTGACCGGTGAGGTGACAGGCATCCATGCTTTCTATCATGAAAACATTTTTGAAGCCGTATATTGCACCAACCTTTTGATGCGCAGTGCGGATGTGCTTGTGACAAAGCCAAGTGAACTTGCTTTTTATCCGGTGCCAAAACTTTTTATCAAGCGTGTCGGAAAGCATGAAATGTGGGGAGCTATCCATTCTGCAGAGATGGGTGACGGAACACTCGAATGTCGCGATATCCCACATACTTTGCAGATGATCGACATCTTTATGAAGGATGACAAACTGCTGGGAGAAATGTGCGACAGTATCAGGTTGAACAAGTCCGTTGGTCTTTATGACGGTGCATATAAAGTAGTAGAGATCGCTATGGGCTTAAAAGAGAAGAATAAATAATCAAAGGGGTTTTTAAGGAGGTTTTCTAAAATGGAAGAAAAGAAGAACTTGAATGGCAAAGAGAAATTTGCTTACGGTATCGGTGCCGTTGGAAAAGACATGGTCTATATGCTGTCCGCGGCTTATATCCTTTATTACTATCAGGATATCATGGGCGTAAGTGCCATTGCCATGGGTATCATTTTGCTGGTGGCTCGTGTGTTTGATGCCTTTAACGATCCGATCATGGGCGTTATCGTTGCAAAGACCAAAACAAAATGGGGCAAATTCCGTCCGTGGCTGATGATCGGAACCCTTACCAATGCCATCATGCTATATCTGATGTTTGCAGCACCGCCTGCATTGAATGGTGGTGGACTCGTAGCATATGCAGCCGTTACATATATCTTATGGGGAATGACATACACCATGATGGATATTCCTTACTGGTCTATGATCCCGGCTTTCACCGAAGCAGGAAAGGAACGTGAAGGTTTATCAGCACTCGCAAGATCTTGCGCCGGTGTTGGTTCCGCATTGATCTCTATCGTGACGGTTATGGCAGTATCTGCCCTTGGTCATGCTTTTGGTACAGATGCAAATTATGAGCAGGTAGGTTACAAGTACATGGCACTTATCGTTGCAGTCCTGTTTGTTGTATTCATCACGATTACCTGTGTGACGATCAAGGAAAAGTCCTCTGTAGAAATGCAGTCCGCATCTGTTAAAGATATGTTCAAGGCTCTGATCCAGAACGATCAGGCAATGACCGTCGTTGTTGCGATCGTTATGATCAACACGGCACTTTACATTACCCAGAATCTTTTGATCTACTTCTTTAAGTATGATTTCAGCCCGGCAAACTGGGAAGCAAACTATACATTGTTCAATACCTGTGGTGGAGCATTCCAGATCCTGGCAATGATGATCCTCTTCCCATTGTTCCGTAAGTTCATGAACACAATGAAGATCTTTACACTGAGTTTTGCTATGGCACTTGCAGGTTACGTGATCATCCTTGGAATTTCTGCAAGCGGATCCAGCAACGTATATCTGTTACTGATCCCGGCATTCCTTATCATGGCTGCCATCGGTATGTTGAATGTCATTATCACGATCTTCCTTGCAAACACAGTGGATTACGGTGAGTTAAAGAATGATCGTAGAGATGAATCCGTTATCTTTTCTATGCAGACATTCGTTGTAAAATTAGCATCCGGTCTGTCAGCATTGGTAGCATCTATCGTTCTTGCCGTATTTAACATCAAGAAGAATGAAACCGGTACACTGACACAACTTGCCAGCGGTCAGAGAGTAGGACTCCGTGGCTGTATGACCCTGCTTCCGATCGTTGTTCTGATCATCGGTTATATCGTATATAAGAAGAATTACAAGTTGACCGATGAGAAACTGGAAGAGATCACCCAGGAATTAGAGGCG
>ERZ773170.1767-NODE-1767-length-14975-cov-8.938271_pt1 | contig 14975 bp, 16 predicted proteins | sample MGYA00581002_ERZ773170 | MGnify/ENA primary metagenome ERZ773170 (study PRJEB29015, sample SAMEA2737811) | human gut metagenome | biome: human gut; feature: human-associated habitat; material: faeces | place: China | collected 2012 ... | reverse complement strand
AAGCTCCTATATAGTAGTTTATTAAAAACATACTATATAGGAGCTTTATTGTCAAGAGTTTATATGTCTTAATAGGTAAATTCCGTTTTTTCAATTCTCCAAACTGGAATTGTCTTACTTCTTGTCATTGAAGTAGATGATAAAAGCACCCATTACTGCAATAGCAATGAGCAATCCAAACTCAACCCAATTACCTAAAAGTTCAAGTCCTACGACCGTACCTAAATAACCAACAATCAATGTAACGATTGCTGCCAAAATCGCTTTACCCATATAATCACACTCCTTTGTCAAATTCCGAGCTATCAATTTGAACAGGGATGTTCAGTTCCGCTCGAATCCAAGATAACGGGTACCCTGAAAACTCAGCTTACCGATGTCACCCTCCACAAGCATTCCGTAGTCCGAACCACTTACGGTAAATTCCATGCGGTCGCCGCTCTCCACCTGAAAAGTCACATAGTACGATGTAAATGTGCTAGTGTCGTATCCGTGCGCACCGGACATATCTCCGGCATTGGCACTGCTGGAATGCGAAACATCGGTGCGCTTTGCTACCACTGTTGCCGGAACGGTAAGCCGCGGCGAGTGGTTGTTTTTGTTCCATGTGCGGAGATTTGAAATTAGAGCAAAGAAAAACATTCCAATAAAAAGCAGGAACAGGATTGGGAAAATGAAGCTGAATATAGCGTCAAACCATCCAAAAAACATTTTACTCCTCCAAAATTTCTTCCAGCAGGTTCTTTACGTCCTCCAGAAAGGATTCTTCTCCGACGGTATTCACTTTGAAAAACACTGCCTGACTGCCGCCCGCCGTAATCGCAGACAGCCGGATGGGACTGTCCCCATTCTGGAACATGGTCAACGTCAGGCTCAGGCGGTTGCCGCCCATCATACTATACCGTTCAAACACACGAACGCTGCACCGGGCATCGCCCTCTTTGAAGTCGCTGCCCGCTTCCAGATTGGCCGACCAGCTGCTGTCCGGAATTTCCTGTTCCAGTTTCCGAAGCAGTTTGTCAAAATTCTTGTTTCGGATGGTCTTTTCAAAGATTGCCATAATGGTTCCTCCGTTATGCCAACGAAATTCGGTTCCTTTATCTGGAATACGAGCGAAGCTGCCGAAAAATTGCAGAGAAGCTCCTCTCAATAACCGAAAGCCAGTGCGCCGCCATCCACGGCAAAATCCTGTCCGGTGATGTAAGCGGCACCATCGCCCACCAGGAACTCAGCCATCTTGCCCAAATCGCGGGTGTCACCGTAGGCGTGCAGCGGCATCCGGTTCAGAATTTTCTGCTCCCGGGCTGCGTCCACTACCTGCTCGTTCATTTTGCTGCGGAACCACCCCGGCGCAATGCCGTTGACGGTGATGTTGTCCTGCGCCCACTCCACGGCCAGAGCGCGGGTCATCGCCAGCACAGCGCCCTTACTGGCACAGTACGGCACCACCTCGCTGAAACCCAGATGGGCGCTCATGCTGGTGATGTTGATGATGCGACCCTTGTCCGCACTTTTCTTCAGATAGGGGTAACAAATCACACTCATCTGGAACAGATATTTGACATTCACATTCATGATATTGTCAAACTGCTCCATGGGAAAGTCCTCGGCCCGGCATTTATAGCTGACGCCTGCATTGTTTACCAGAAAATTCAGGCAGCCGTTATGCTTTGCGGCCAGCTCCGCCACCAGTGTTTTCATAGCTTCTGCATTGCCGATGTCACCCCGCAGATGGACAACGCCCGGCGCACTTTCGCCTACACCCTCTTTGGGCTTGCCGGTGCGGCTGATGACATAAACTGTCGCGCCGGCCTGAGCCAGCACATTTGCGATCTGGAAACCGATTCCGCTGCTGCCGCCGGTGACGATACCGGCCTTTCCCTTCAAACCTGCCATAAAAAGCACCTCTCATCTTTTATCTGCGACCTGAAAGCTGTCAGCTTCAGTATATCATACCTTTGCAGGATGCGAAAGCTCTTATGTACGCCGCCCGCAGGCGGCAAAATCAGTTCATTGGAAATTCCAGTCCTGCAAACTCGGCATCCGTCAGCCGTTTCAGCTTTTCAATGACCTGCTCTGACAGTTCCCGCAAAGCAGTTTCATCCGGCATCAGGTAGCACTGCATCAGCCGCAGCTCCCGCACCAGCCCCTGCCGGGTGCCGGTATTGTAGAGCATCATCAGCATCAGCTCATCATGGTTAAATTGCATGGTCATTCCTCCCCTTCCGGCACTTTGTGGGATTGCATTCCGGCATATCGCATTTCGCCTTGAGTTGGCCCAGCACCGAAGATCGTTCCTGCTTATCCTGAAAACCAGATAATTCCCGGAAGCCGATGCTGTCAACGTAATGTGCCGATATTTTTCCGGCCTGATTCAGCAGGATAACATCGCTGACAGACAGGCTGTGGCCGTGATAATCCATGGGCTGAGCACAGTTGAATTTCTGATACAGCTGCTCCAACAGTTCCGGTTGAGGAACGCTGCGCTTTCCTTCCGGGAGATTGCCCCGGTACAGGATCTCGTAATTTTCAACGGAAGGAGCGATGTTCTGCTTTTCCAGATAACGCATGGATGCAAAGCGGAGCGCAGGGTCTGCATCCCGCTTCAGCTGCATAAGCAGATAGCAATCCTGCCCGCTTTGCTGGAACTGCTTCATCCGATATGACTGTATTTCTTCTCGGTCCGCAAGTTTTTGCGCAAATTCCTCCGGGCTGAGAGAGATGCAGGCATTTTTCCCAAGGTTGTGGGTGTACACAATTTCGTCCCGTACTTCCTCGATCATCAGTTCGGGCGCATCCAATTTTCCGCGTTCCAGCAGAGAACAATCCCCCAGATAGAGGACATACTCCCATAATCCATTGTTTTCCTGCACAGTGAGGTAAAAATCATATTCCAGATTCCACTCTCGATAATCCTGCTGCGTCAAAGGTTCCGGTTCCACAGTGGCATGGCTGCGCGCCATCCTCTCCGCAAATTCGCAGATATGCTGCACGGCAGAGCCGATCCGCATGTGGTAATCATCGAGATATTCGACCTTCTCAGAATACTGACGACCATTCGAAAACTTCAGCTGCACCATGCTGCCGTCTGGCACCCGGAACAGCTCATTGTATCTCGGATCAATGAACCGGACATCGTCATCCGGCAGAGAATGCGGGTCTAAATTCCGGCGTTTGCGAACCCCGGAACGGAACTTTTCCAAGGTGGTGACAGCAACGTTTTGGATCTTCACCACAGGGTCATCGAAATGTTCTGCCAGATAGTATTCACGGGCGGCTTCAATGCGCCGCTGACTGTCCCCCAGAATCTCTCGCGGAATCCATCCCTCTTCCACCGGGAGAGGACTTTCTTTTTCAAAGACCTCGTACCCGATCCCCTCGATATTCTCCCTCAGGTGCAGATACGTCTGCTCGTTAATCAGATAAACTGCTTCGTTGTCCTTGATTACGGCGTCATCTTTCATCAGCAGCCCCCGTTCTCAAATTCCAGAGAAAACTTGCTGCGGCCATCGGATTCGGCAGACAGCAGAACCGTTGCATTGTAGGTCTTGCCCTTGGCACTCTTGCAGTCCTTCAGGCGCACCCGGCCATCCCGCAGCAGCTTGTCCACCACGCGGCCATCCAGATGCTTACCCAGCCGCTTGAAGTAGGCATTGTCTTTCCAGAGCGCAAAGCGGCACTCGCGGTTCTCACAGAACCAGCCCTTTTCCCGCTCCACAACATTCGTGCCGCAGTTCGGGCAGGCACCAATCACTTTGTTTTTCATAAGCGCATTTGCTCCTTTCACTGCCTCGGTGGTATTCACCAGCGAGGAAATCATTTCTTTGATCTCAGTCATAAATTCTTCCGGCTCCATTTCACCGCGTTCGATGCGCAGCAGCTTGTTTTCCCAGTCAGCAGTCATTTCCGGCGACTGAATCTGTTCCGGCATAACAGTAACAAGGGCCCTGCCCTTTTCCGTAGGCAGCAAAATCTTGCTTTTCCGGTCGCCTTTGCGCTCCAGAAAGCCTTTCTGTACCAGTTTTTCAATCGTAGCAGCTCTGGTAGCAGGGGTACCGATTCCAGTTCGTTCCACATCGTCTTCCATGCTGCCTGCACCGGCAGATTGCATCGCCGAAAGCAGAAGGTCCTCGTTGTAGTGCTTTGGCGGGGAGGTCTGCCCCTCTTTCAGCTCTGCGCCTGCAATGCTGTACCGGCTCTGCTTCTGCACATCCGGCAATGCCGCAGGTTCTTTCTTTTTGCTCAGCAAATCACCCAGCACTTTGCGCTCAATGCTTTTCCAGCCCTCGTCCAACACCACCTTGCCTTTCGCCGAAAATTCTTCCCCGGCGCAGATCGTGGTCAGAACGGTTTCTGCATAACGGTACGGCTCTCCCACGGCACAGAGCAGCCGTGCCGCAATCAGCCGCAGGATGCTCATTTCACCGGCAGGCAGTGCAGAAAGGTCTGCCCTTGCCACACTTGCCGTAGGCAGCAGCGCGTGGTGGTCCGTGACCTTGCTTCCGTTGATTACCTGCTGCACATGAACCAGAAGTTTTTCTTCTGCGCCAAAAATCGCAGCCGTTCCAGATGCAAGGCCCGGCAGTGATTCTGCCATATCCTCCGTCAAAAATCGGCTGTCTGTGCGGGGATAGGTAATCAATCTTTTTTCGTACAGGCTCTGCGCATAGTTCAAGGTCTGCTGCGCCGTAAACCCCAGCAAGCGATTGGCATCCCGCTGGAGCGTGGTGAGATCGTAAAGCTGCGGCGGATTTTCGGATTTTTCTTTGCTTTCTGCATCCTGTACCACAGCATAGGCCTCCTTTCGACAGGAAGTGAGCAGGGCTTCGGCATCTGCTTTCTGCGAAAACCGCCTGCTGGATGCGGTACCGCCGCCCGCAAATTCGATGGCGACGGTGTAGAACTTTTCCGGGGCAAATGCTGCAATTTCTGCCTCCCGCACCACCGTCATGGCAAGCACCGGAGTCATGACACGGCCCACCGCCAGTGGCCGACCATACAGGCATGAAAAAAACCGGGACGCGTTGATGCCGACTATCCAGTCGGCGCGTTCCCGGCAGAGTGCTGCATTGTACAGCGCATCGTATTCAGTTGACGGTTTCAGATTGGCGAAGCCCTCCCGAATGGCGTTTTCCTCCATGCTGGACAGCCACAGGCGGGAAACGGACTTTTTGCATCCAGCTTGCTGGTAAACCAGTCGAAAAATCAGTTCGCCCTCACGCCCTGCGTCGGTTGCGGCGGTCACACTGTCTACATCCGGGCGGTTCATCAGCTTTTTCAGGATGCCGAACTGCTTTTTGGTGGATGCAGACACCAGATACTGCCACTTTTGCGGCAGGATGGGCAGATCTGCGATGCTCCACTTGACGTACTTAGCATCGTAAACATTGGGCGGAGCCAGTTCCACCAGATGACCGATACACCAACTGACGAGATAGCCGTTGCCCTCAAGGTAGCCGTCCTGACGGTTGGTGGCACCGAGGACTTTGGCGTAAGCCTGTGCCGTTGATGGTTTCTCGCTGACCACAAGTTGATAAGACAATAAGCATTCCCCCATTTCTTCTTGATTTTTCGCAAAATTCACTTGAAAAATGTACTGCTTCGGCTAAAATGTAAATAGATGAAAAAATCAACAGAGGCAATTGTAAGCAAGTGACGAATGTGAACTATATTACCAGAAGCCTTGAAAAGGATATGTTCTATCTGGCACCTGCAAATCGGGTACAATACTTTAAGCACGATGCGAAGGGAGTGGCAACTATGTGCAGAGCAATGGAAGAAATGCGTAAGGATGAACGAATCGAGTGTGCTTTGGAGATGCTCGCAGATGGAATGCCTTATGAAAAGGTAGCAAAGTATTCTAAATTGTCTATTGAAGAAGTCAAAGAACTTGCCAGCAAGAAATCTGCCTGATAAAATACCGTTATGTGCAGAGTAATGGAAGAAATGTGTAATGAAACTGTCCGGGAACGGAATGTTGAAATTGCAGAGGCAATGTTGGCTTCTAAGAAATTGAGCTACGAAGATATCGCTTTGTTCTCCGGGTTAACGATTGACGAGGTTAAATCTTTGGACGCTAAGAAACCCGCCTGAGTAATTGATTATGTAAGGCGGCAAACGCCGCCAATAGAATTATTCTTCTGCGTTATCCTCCTCGCCGGTCTCCTCCGGCTCATCCTCCACAGGGATTTCAAAGTCGCCCTTGTCCTCGGTGTAGTTTGCATCGGGGTCAAGGGCTTCTTTTTCGGCCTGCTTTTTCTGTTTCTGCTTCATAAAGGCATAGATGCCGCCGCCTGCTGTCAAGCCGACCAATGCCAGCACACTCAAAAAGGCGGCTGCATACTTTGTAATTTTGTTTTCTTTCGGCTGCTCAGCACCGGATGCGGCTGCTGCTTCCGCTGCCTTTTTCGCTTCTTCCTCGGCCAGCTTCCGTTCCAGTTCGGCCTGCGCCACAGCTTCTTTTTCAGCAGTATAAGCTTCGGCATCCTCTTCTTCCATCAGGGTCAGAAGGTCGGCTTCATCCACCAGATTCATGAAGTGGACGGTCTGCTGTCCCTTGGCATTACGGTCAATAACCAGATAAAAAGTCGCACCCGACTTGCTGACAAGCGTAATGAACTGCTGTCCGCTGCCATCGGAATAGCTGGTGTGGTAATCATCCACCAGTGACAGATTGCCCTCCGGGGTCAGTGCGCCCGTTTCCTTATCCGTGATGGTAATGGCATCTTCTTCCTCCACGACTTCCGGCAGAACAGGCTCCTCCACCGGGGCGGTATCACCCTCATAGGCGAAAGCGGGAGCGGCCATACCGATGCACAGCACCGCCGACAGCAGCAGTGCACCAAACTTCTTAAACTTCATCTTCATTTTCCTCCTTCTCAAACGAAACTCCCACCGCTGCCAGTGCAGCCGGGTTCGGGGTAGTGTTGGCCGACTGTCGCAGCAGAGCGGCAAGCTGTTCCGGGGTCACATTGGCCGTGCGTACCATGCTGCTGACCTCGGCAGCTTCTTCCTCCTGAATCCGCCGCTCCAGAACTGCAATGCGGTTGTTCAGCTTGATGCGGCGTTCCTGCTCCTTTTTGAGCGTTGCCCGCAGCTTATCCAGTTTTTCACTCATCGTAACCCCTCCGTTTCGTTTTGAAAGCCGCCCGAATCCGGCAAGATACTGCTGCCAGTAGGACGAGTGAATGTTTGCATATTTGATGGGGTCACCAGCCGATACCATCATGCCGTTTCCAAGGTAGATTCCGCAATGGCTCATCCCCGGCGTATCATAGGTTCCTTTAAAGAAAACCAAATCGCCTGGTTTTGCTTCTGCTTCGGAAATATGCCGGCTTTTCTGCCAAAGTCCATTGGCGGTGGTACGCCCCACGTCATAACCGTTCTGGTTGTAGACCCAGCAAACGTAGCCGGAGCAATCAAACCCGGTGTCCGGGGTGGAGCCGCCCCACACATAAGGCGTACCCACATACTTTTGGGCTTCCTTGTAGATGGCAGCAAATTCGCTGTCGGTTAGAGCTTCTGCCGGAACCTGATAATCGATGCCCGGTGTGCCGGAGCCATCAGAGCCACCGGGCGGCAGACCACCGTTGAACAGATAAGGCCGACCACCCAAGGTGTCTTGAAAGATCTCATAGCGTTTCCACTGGTCGTTGTCCAGTTTTTCCCGTATGACGACCTCCAAGCCACGGTTTTCCAGCTTCGTGTGGAAGATTTTGTATTCATAGGGCACCTGCGTGGGCACAGGGATGCCCGCCGGGCTGATGACCCAAACGGTTCTGTACCGTATCTGCATCTCCACCCATGTTGTCAGCTTATACTGCTTTTTGAAGATTTCCTTCAGCTTACCCTGTACCTCCGACCGGGTATAGTCGTCATACAGGGTCGTGAGAAACGAGGTCAGCTGCCACGGGTCGTGTTCAATGGGGTCAAGGTGATACTGATACTCGTTGTATCCGGGGTGGTCCTGCAGGGTGCGCTTGATTTTTTTGTCCAGCTCTTTTTCCAGTTTCTTATAGTCCTGCTCTGCGCCCCGGATGTCCCGGTCCTCGGCGGTGTAGATGGTCTGCCCGGAAACATGCGTAGTGCCGGAAAACAAAATAGAACAGGATGAAAACGCCGACATGACCAGCAGCAGGAGCAAAAGAAAAACGCCCACGACCACAAGCGCGTGTGCGTTGCCCTTTGCAAAGTTTGCAATGCCATTGACTGCGGCACTGACTGCCGACCTTCCTTTGTCCGCCACCTGCTCTACGCCGGACCGGGCTGCCGATGCACTGCCGGATGCTGCTTTGCTGCTGCCGGCCGCCTGCGCAGCCGTACCGCCTGACTGAGCTGCAGCATAGTAGCTTTTGCGAATTTCCTGCCGCTGCTTCCAGCGTGAAAACCAGTGAACTTCCCCTTCTGCCGTGGAAGTCCTTTTGCTTTCATCCGATGCTGCTGTCTTTTCTGTCCGCGTCTTTTTCTTATCTGCCTGCAACTTCGTTTTCTTTTTGAGCCTGCGGGCATAGCGGTTTCGGGTGTAATGTCCGGCGCCTTCTGCGGTTTTCTCTCCTTCATTGAGTGCCTGTGCACCTACATTGTCGTCCTCGTACTGCTCCACTTCCCGATGTGCCGCAGAACGGGCAGCGGCAGCCGCATACAGCTCCCGCTTTTGCGCTTTGGTCATGCGGGATACTTCTTCCGGGGTGATTTCCGCCTTGCCCAAACGGAGTTTCGCTGCTTTTTCCTTGACCTTTTCCGCTTCAGATTTCAGCTTTTTCTTTTTGGGAATCGTCTGTGTGGTTCGGCTCTTTTTCGGAGGGGAGCGCGTTGCGGTATCCGCCTCGCCTTCTTCCATCCTCAACTTTTTCGGCTGCCCGCTCATGATTTATCCCCCTCCGACACCTCAGACAAACGAGTTGTCATGATCTTATAGAGTTCCAAATCATGCGGGAAGCGGTCGATAAACGGCAGAATCGTGTTGCCTTAAAACAACAGTCCCTCACCTTCGCCGGAATGGGTCACATAGGACAGCTGATGGGGGCTGATGTTCAACTGCTTGGCCAGAATCTGCCGGTCACCGTTGGCCTGATTGAGCATATACACAAAGTCCGAATTTTCAAAAATGTTCGATACTTCGGGACTTGCCAGAAGGTCCTTCACATTCTGCGTAATGGCTGTCGGCAGCCCGCCCCATTTGCGGAAGCGCTTCCAGATTTCAATGGAATAGGCCGCTGTCTGAGCTTCCTTGAGCAAAAGGTGGAATTCATCGACATAGTATCGCGTGGATTTTCCCGCGCTGCGGTTTGCCGTCACACGGCCCCACACGGCATCCTGCACAATGAGCATCCCCAGCTTTTTGAGCTGTTTGCCGAGCTGCTTGATATCAAAGCAGACGATGCGGTTGTTGATATCCACATTCGTCCGATGGTTGAACACATTCAGAGAGCCTTTGACGTAGATTTCCAGTGCGGCAGCCACATGATGGGCTTCTTTTTCATCCTGCTGCAGCAAAGCATTGTACAGGTCTTCCAGCAGCGGCATATTTTCCGGCGCGGGGTCAGCGAAATACTTGCGGTAGATGAGGTGTACACAGCGGTCGATAACCGTTTTCTCTACCGGCAGCAGGCCTTCTTTGCCACCCACCACCAGCTCACACAAAGAAAGAATAAAGTCCGCTTTCAGGGCAAGCGGGTTATCTTCCTCGCTGTAATTGCTGTTGATGTCCAGCGGGTTGATATACTGGGTACTTGCCGGACTGATGCGGATGACCTGCCCATGCAGACGCTCCACAAGGGGTGCGTACTCTGCCTCCGGGTCGCAGACAATGATATCATCATCGGTCACGAGAAAAGCATTGGTAATTTCACGCTTTGCGGAGAAGGATTTGCCAGAACCGGGCGTACCCAGAATCAGGCCATTGGGGTTCTTGAGCCGCTTGCGGTCCACCATGATAAGGTTGTTGGAGAGGGCGTTCAGGCCATAGTACAGCGATTCCCGCCCGGGCTGGTAAAGTTCCTGGGTGGTAAAGGGCACAAAAATGGCTGTGCTGCTGGTGGTCAGTCCGCGCTGAATCTCCACCTGACAATCTGCCAGCGGAAGCGAGGACATCAGCCCCTGCTCCTGCTGAAAATCAAGGCGGCACAAGTTGCAGTTGTGTTTCTGCGCAATACTGGAAGCCTGAAACACATTGGTTTCCAGTTCCTGCTCCGTGCGCCCCGTGTTCAGCACCAGAATGGTCACGAGAAACATTCGCTCGTTCTGGCTCTGCAGTTCCTTCAGCAGAGCTTTGGCATCCCTGCCGTAGGTTTTCAAGTCGGACGGCAGAATTTCCATGTCGTAACCGGCACGGATGGCCTTTTTCTGTTCTTCAATGGTACTGCGGTCCAGCTCTGTGATCGTACGTTTGACATTTTTGATGGCTTTGTTCTGGTCCACAGACTGCACATGCATCGTGACAATCTGGCTGGAATCCATATCCAGAAAGTCCTTCAGCAGCTGGTCGCTCAAGTCAGATGCCGTAATGGACAGATAGCTTACCGCCCCGAAAATGCCGCCCATCTGAAAGGTACGGCTGTTCTGAAAGGCGAATGCTGTCGGCGCAATGGCATCCTTCACCGTCAGCCCTCCGGCAGCCAGCTTCTGCCAGTCAAAATAGAATTTCGATTCACCATCCAGATTGAAAATGCCATGCATGAGTTTCAGCCGCTCCCTGCCGTCCAGAGACTTTGCCTGCACGCCCAGACGATGGAAGTTATTGAGCAGGTCATTCTGGATGTGGTCCAGACGGGCTTTGACCTGCTGCATGCTCTCGCCGGACACACCAAAGGTCAGGTATTTGCGTTTGGTCAGGCCGTTGTTGCCCTTGGACAGCTGCTGCCGGAGCATCTGGGAATATTCGGCGCGCACATCGTCAAAGCCGTCTTTCTGGAACGGGATGCGGATGCTTTTCTCGAACTCGGTACTGTCCGTCGCCGTATTCACAAAAGACAGCTCAAAGTGGATGGAGCTGTCGAAAAAGTTGAGGAACGAGCACCATTCCTCATAAATCGCCGTACGGTCCTCCGGCAGGGCCAGCTGATAATTGATGTCCTGAAATTCCACCGTCCGTGTATAATAGCCGTTTTTCACGCGGCAGGTTCCGTCCTCGAACATTCGCTGCATCGGGATGGACTGCTGTGCCGTACGGGGAACTGCACTTTTCTGCCGGGACGGCTTTGCGCTGTTTTTACCGGTCTTTTTCCGAAGATTCATCACGGAACGTCACCTCCTTTGTCAGAATCGAATAGTAGTTGCAGGTTTTGTACGGGCGTACCTTCGGCCGCAGGAACTTTGCCTGCACATAATACCGCAGCAGTTTTTCGGCGGGATGACCTTTTTTCTGGTACATGCCCAGAAAAAATGCCGGAAGCATGACGACCATCATGCCAAGCGTCGCCGCGGTGTTGCCGCCGACATCCCGGAGAACAAAAAAACAGCGGCACTCCCACGAGAGCCGCTGCACCGAAACAGATGAGCTGCCGCTTGGTCAGATTGAACGCCACCTTCGTTTTGACGTTTGCCAGATCACGCGGCACGGAAATATAAGCTGCCATAACGCCTCCTTTTTAATGTGCGCCCAGAATGCTTTTGGCTACCGAGCTTGTCTTGAACAGGGTGAAGCAGAGCAGAACGGTGTAGCCCACAATGCTCCAAATCGAGTTGATTGCATCGCCGGAAATGGCAACATTCTGAATCAATACCGCGTAGACGGCCACACAGATCAGGATCAGAAAGCCCTGAAAACCCAGCGCAAACAGAGATTTCAGATAGTTCTGCCCGATGTGGCTCTGCTCATGGTTGCCCCAGGTTGCCATAGGCACCGGTGCCAGACTGACCATCATATAAATCTCGATCATTCTGCCGTAGACAATGACAAAAATGACGATAGACAAGATTCTCATGGTAATGCCGATGAAGAAGGACTGCAAGAACAGCCCGAACAGGGGGCCTACGTCCATCTGCATCATGCTGGCTTCCAGCATTGAAAGCCCCACCTCGTTGACATGGGTGTTGCCGGAGATGATGCCGCTGGAATTTGCCACGACCTGCTGCGTCACATCGAACACTGCCATAATGATCTCGAATGTGTTACTGATGAGCCAGACCGAAACCGCCGTTTTGAAGATCCACTTCATCAGCAGTGCCGGTTCAAACTGCGCCATATTGTTGTGTTCGGTGATCATCTGAATCAGTTCGTAACAGGCAATGAAGGTCAAGATAATACCTGCAATGGGCAGCACCACATTTCTGGACAGCGCTTCAATCATTGCGAACACTCGCGGCTCAAAGGCTGATGGCTTTGTGCCGACCTGCTGCGCGATGCTGCCCACCTGCGTGTTGACATTGTCAAACAGACCATTGAGATTGGACATGATTGCCGCTGTCAATAGCGACTTGATCCAATCAGAGATTGCTTTGAGAACGGTTTCCATTCAGCGCCACCACCCATCAAGAAAAATGGTTGATAAGGGTCTTGAGCAGGTTGAGCAGAAAAATAAGGTGAGTCAGAATCTGCATAATAGCACCATCCTTTCAAAATAAAGGTGAATATTCGATTTGCAATGCGTTTCCTCTTTATAATAAGAATCCGTTTGCCACGGAGGGGCTGGAAATGCTTGCAAGTAAATATGTACGGAGCGGCAATCGCCGCCCGGAAAGAATCAGCCGAACAGACCGCGCAGCGGGGGGATCAGGGTGATACCGATGAGGGCGACGCCGCCAGCCATGAGCTGCGATTACCCGACTAAGGGAACACCGCAGGGCGGCATCCTATCCAATATCGTACTGAATGAATTGGACTGGTGGGTGGCCTCTCAATGGGAGAACATGCCCATTCACCACGAGTACAAAACCAGACAGAATTTCTCATGTGCCATAAAGTAACACAAAAAACAACAGACAGACGACACAATTCCGTAATGATTGATGCTTGACAGTCTCCTTCAAGTTCGCTATAATAATAAACGCAAAACTTTAGTGGACTTTTCCGGATTCGGTCATCTTTTTGCCACACAGCTATCTTGTGATAGTTGTGTGGCTTTTTTGTTGCCTGTATCTCGGAAGTATTAGCAGAATGGAGGACTATATCTGTATGGGGAAAAATTTTTTGTCTCTTATCAAGACGTGCCGTAGTGTACGGGCTTATAAATCGGAATCTGTCCCTTCCAAGGCTTTGGACGCTGTACTGGAAGCAGGGACTTATCCGGCCCAGGAAGCCGGTCAGCCCGCAGCACGCAAACAAAACTATATTGTTCGGACAATTTGTGGAGAAGAGGGAAAGCATGCAGACCAATAACAAAATGGCGGTTGCGCCCGTTGGAAAACTCATCTGGCAAATGTCGATACCGCCGCTGATTTCCATGTTTCTGCAATATTCCTATAATCTGATAGACAGCGCGTTTGTAGCGCGGCTGAGTGAAAATGCTTTGACGGCGGTTTCCCTGTCGTTTCCCATTACAACTTTGATGAATGCGACATCTATCTGGATCGGCGTTGGCGTGAATGTACTGATTGCAGGGTATCTTGGGGAGAAAAAGCAGGATGAGGCAAATACTACCGTCACACATGGATTGTTACTGGCCTTTGGAATTGGTGCTTTGCTCAATCTTCTGTCATTACTGATTATGAAACCCTATTTTGGGGCATTCACCAATAACGAAGAAATTTATCAGTTGAGTCTTGCCTATATGAGCGTATGTTCGTTCATGCAAATTCCCAACATGGTGCATATCGCAATCCAGAAGATGATACAGGCTACTGGGAACATGATTGCTCCTATGTGGTTCCAGATTGCAGGAGTGGTCGTTAATTTTGTATTTGACCCACTCCTAATTTTTGGTATTGGTGTTTTTCCAGCTATGGGAATCCGTGGCGCTGCGGTGGCTACTGTTGCGGGCTATTTGTTATCCATGATTTTGGCATTTGCCTTGCTGCTGGGCAAAAAGCAAAAAGTGCGGATAAAGATCAAAGAATTTCATATACAAAAGCGGATGATTGCCCGTATATTCGCCCTTGGCTTACCATCTTTCATTATGAATGCCCTCAGTTCGTTTATGGTGACATTCGTCAATCTGTTTCTGGTGGCGTATTCCGATACGGCGATTGCATTCTTCGGTGCGTATTTTAAGGTGCAGCAGCTGATCGTTATGACAGTAAACGGCTTGATTCAGGGCTGTTTGCCTATTATGCGGTTTAACTACGGTGCGGGAAACAGAGATAGGCTGCACTCCGCTTTCCGATACGGAACCGCTTTGGTCTCCGGTATGATGATACTGGGAACATTGACCGTCAACTTCTTTCCGGCGCAGCTTTTGGAATTATTTACAGCGTCGGAAGCCATGCGCTCCTTTGGAATATCCGCTATGCGAATCATGGCGGCAAGCTATCTGTTTTGCGGTCTTTCTACCATGATTTCCACCTATTTTCAGGCGACAGAAAAAGTAGGTTCCAGCATAGCGATTCAATTATGCAGACAACTGCTTTTCCTTGTTCCTGCCTTATGGTGTCTGAACAAATTATTCCAACTGAACGGAATCTGGCTTGCATTTCCTGTTGCGGAAACCGCCACTATGCTCATTGCTCTCATAATAATGGCATGGCATCGCCACAAAAATATCTTATAACATGTTCCAATGAGGAGAAATGATGAACGATACCATCCCCGCAGTCTGAACTCCAACGGCGGCTGGAACGTGACGTCCTCGCTGTCGTTCCTGAAGATGCCGATCTTGCAATACAGCAGCGAGATTCGCTCTGCCGTGCTGCTGGTACACGGAGAGAAAGCGCACTCCCGCTATTTCAGCGAGACGGCATACAGCAAGCTGACCGGCGATAACAAGGAATTGCTCACCATATTTTGATTTCGATAAAAGACACCTCCTGTAAACAAAAGCGCCGCTATGCAATCTGCACAGCGGCGTTCTTCATTATAAATATTTCGTATAATTTTGTGT
>ERZ773170.1756-NODE-1756-length-15063-cov-3.676972_pt1 | contig 15063 bp, 19 predicted proteins | sample MGYA00581002_ERZ773170 | MGnify/ENA primary metagenome ERZ773170 (study PRJEB29015, sample SAMEA2737811) | human gut metagenome | biome: human gut; feature: human-associated habitat; material: faeces | place: China | collected 2012 ... | reverse complement strand
GATATCTGATGAGCGTTCTGGCCAGAGAGCTGGTTGCCAGTGGCGATGTATACAACTCTGGTTACGGGTTATTCCCGTCTGAACAGGCGCGTAAGGACTGGCAAAATGCCCGTAAAAAGCTCTCAAGGGCAAAGCTGAATAAACCATCTGCGGTTGATCCGGACCTTATCTGGTCGTTACCAGACGGCGAAATACGCCGCTACGACAGGCGCCTGAATATAATCTGTCGCGAGTGCCGGAAGAGCGAAGCTATGCAGCGTGTACTGGCATTTTATCAAGGAAATGTTAGGTATTTTAGACGTTACTAGATTAAAGAGCATTAGTTCAGATGTGAATTGACATTTTCATGGCGCAGGGTAGAGCCAGCGTGGTTGTCCGCTTTGCGTCAAAACCAGATATTACCAGATTTAGACATATATTCCCGATAGCCCTGCTCTGATGCTACACTCTGTGCTATTTTCATGACCCCAATAAAAATATTTATGACTATTGCTGATTTCAAACGGCCTAAATTGGAGCTCCCAAACGGGGCAAACAAACTACTACTGCACTCTTGCTGTGCTCCATGTTCCGGTGAAGTGATGGAGGCGCTTCAGGCCTCGGGAATCGACTACACCATCTTTTTCTACAACCCGAACATTCATCCTCAGAAAGAGTATTTAATTCGTAAGGATGAAAATATTCGCTTTGCTGAACAACACGGCGTGCCGTTTATCGATGCTGATTACGACACCGACAACTGGTTTGAACGTGCCAAAGGAATGGAATGGGAGCCTGAGAGGGGGATCCGTTGTACCATGTGTTTTGACATGCGTTTTGAGCGGACAGCGTTGTACGCTGCTGAAAATGGTTTCAGTGTGATCAGCAGTTCACTGGGCATTTCACGCTGGAAAAATATGCAGCAGGTTAACGAGTGTGGGCGGCGAGCTGTTGCGCATTATCCGGGTATGGTGTACTGGGATTATAACTGGCGCAAGCAGGGCGGCTCGTCCCGTATGATTGAAATCAGCAAGCGCGAAAAATTCTATCAGCAGGAATATTGTGGCTGTGTGTATTCTCTGCGCGATACCAATCTACACCGCAAATCTCAGGGGCGCCCTCTTATCAAAATTGGCCAACTCCACTACGGAAAAGAAGAGAAGGAGTGATTTTATGGATCACCTTTCTGATTGATTTCATATTGGCGAGGTGACGTGAGTTAAGTAGAATTGCTGCGGGTGCTTGAGGCTATCTGCCTCAGGCATGAACACCAAAAGGCAGATAGAGAAAAGCCCCAGTTAACATTACGCGTCCTGCAAGACGCTTAACATTAATCTGAGGCTCAATCCATGCTGAACACATGTAGGTTAGCCTCTTACGTGCCGAAAGGCAAGGAGAAGCAGGCTATGAAGCAGCAAAAGGCGATGTTAATCGCCCTGATCGTCATCTGTTTAACCGTCATAGTGACGGCACTGGTAACGAGGAAAGACCTCTGCGAGGTACGAATCCGAACCGGCCAGACGGAGGTCGCTGTCTTCACAGCTTACGAACCTGAGGAGTAAGAGACCAGGCGGGGGAGAAATCCCTCGCCACCTCTGATGTGTCAGGCATCCTCAACGCACCCGCACTTAACCCGCTTCGGCGGGTTTTGTTTTTTCCTGGCATTCTGGTTTACAATTCGCACGCCAGCCTGAACAACTGGCACCTGCTGCGCCAGCAGAGACAACCGATGGCGCACGATACCAAATTACACAATTCTAATGATTCTGCCGTCTTTGCCAGCAGGTGCGGACGGCGTTTTCACGCATTCAAATCAGACTGGTTCCAGCATCCTCCATGCACTGAAGAGCAGGCTGAATGGATAATTCAGTGTTACCGCAGGCGTGGATACGAGGTTAAGAAAGCCCTCAGCCTCGATTATCGTCACTGGATAATCTACGTCAGGCTGCCGTACTCCGAGCGCCCACCGCGTCCGTCCCGCACATTCCAGCAACGCATCTGGAGGTAACGTGCGGGTATTACTTCGACCTGTTCCGGTACCGGAACTTGGGCTGGTGGTCCTTAAACCAGGCCGTGAATCCATGCAGGTATTCCATAACCCTCGAGTGCTGGTGGAGCCGGAACCGAAAAGCATGCGTGGTCTGCCGTCCGGCATCGTCCCTGCCGTTCGCCAGCCGCTGGCGGAGGATAAATCATTACTGCCATTTTTCAGCAATGAGCGTGTGATTCGTGCTGCTGGCGGCGCTGGTGCACTGTCTGACTGGCTGTTGCGTCATGTCAAATCCTGCCAGTGGCCTCATGGTGACTATCATCACAGTGAAACCGTCATACATCGTTACGGCACCGGCGCGATGGTGTTGTGCTGGCACTGCGACAACCAGTTGTGTGACCAGACCTCAGAATCACTTGAGCAACTTGCTCACCAAAACTTGTCAGCATGGATGATTGACGTCATCCGTCACGCAATCAGCGGTACGCAGGAGAGGGAGTTATCGCTGGCCGAATTATCCTGGTGGGCGGTCTGCAATCAGGTGGCTGATGCGCTTCCGGAGTCTGTATTGTGTCGTTCACTGGGATTACCGGTGGAAAAAATCCGCTCCGTATACCGTGAGAGTGACATCGTACCGGGAGAACAGACTGCCACCAGCATACTGAAGCAGCGCACAAAAAATATTGCGCTGCCACTTCACGTCCACCAGCAACAGCCCCCACTCCAGGAAAAGACGTTAGTAAGCATCGCCGTTGATCCGGAGTCTCCGGCTCAGTATCTCCAGCGCCAGAAACCACAACGGGAAGAGATGCCTGTATACACGCGCTGGGTAAAAACGCAGAAATGCATGACGTGCGGTAATCAGGCAGATGATCCGCATCACATCATTGATCATGGCCTGGGAGGTATGGGAACAAAGGCTGATGATTTGTTTGTTATTCCGCTGTGCCGTAAATGTCATAACGAACTGCACGCCGGGGTAAAAGATTTTGAAGAAAAACACGGCAGCCAGCTGTTGTTGCTGATTCGTTTTTTAATGCACGCGAGAAATTCGGGTGTCCTGAAGTGGAAAGCATGAATGACTGAACGCATAGAATTTGTTTTGCCTTACCCGCCGACGGTGAATACCTACTGGCGACGTCATGGCAATACGTATTTCATCTCGGAGGCCGGAAAGCGTTATCGCCGTGATGTGGCGCTAATTGTTCGCCAGCAGCGGCTGAAATTAAACCTGTCCGGAAGGCTGGCGATAAAGGTGATTGCAGAGCCACCGGATAAGCGTCGTCGCGACCTGGACAATATCCTGAAAGCACCGCTGGATGCGCTGACGCATGCGGGAGTGTTAATGGACGATGAGCAGTTTGATGAAATCAATATCGTTCGTGGTCAGCCAGTATCTGGTGGACGTCTGGGGGTGAAGATTTACCCCATAATGCATTAAGAGCAGGTCAAAAAATGAAACTGGAAGATTTACCGAAATACTACTCCCCAAAATCCCCTGGCCTGACCGATGCATCGGCCTCAACGTCAAAAGATGCGCTGAGTATCACTGATGTGATGGCCGCGCAGGGCATGACACAGAATCGGGCTGAGATGGGTTTTTCTGCGTTCCTGGGGAAAATGGGCATCAGTATGAATGACAGGGCGCGGGCAACAGAATTACTGGCAGATTATGCACTCAGTCGGTGCGATCGTGTGGCGGCGTTGAGAAAACTTCCGGCAGAAATAAAACCGGTAGTGATGCGCATTATGGCTTCGTATGCTTTTGAGGATTATGCCCGCAGCGCAGCGAGTAAAAAGCAGTGCCCTTGTTGCTATGGGGAAAAATTTATTGAAAGCGTAGTTTTTACAAACAAGGTCCAGTATCCGGATGGTAAGCCGCCGGTATGGGCAAAGTGTACGAAAGGTGTGTATTCGTCTTACTGGGAAGAATGGAAAAAAATCCGGGAGGTGGTGAAAGTTTCTTGTCCTGAATGTAAAGGGAAGGGGGAGATTTCCACTGCCTGTAAAGACTGCCGTGGGCGTGGTGTTGCCATTCATCGTGAAGAGTCGGAAAAACGGGGTATGCCTGTAATCAGGAACTGCCAGCGTTGTGGCGGTCGGGGCTATGAAAGACTACCATCAACGGAGGCATTTAATGCCATACGCAAAGTGACGAGTGCTATCACGCTTGATACGTGGAAAAAATCAGTGAAACGCTTTTACGATACGTTGGTGGTTCGGTTTGACATTGAAGAGGCATGGGCGGAGCGGCAGTTAAAGAGGGTAACGCGATAGTGTTGTTGATTTTTCCCGAATCTGTGGTAAATTTGCTCTAACGATGGGCGTTTTATGCCTGACGTTAGAAGGATTTTTACAGCCCGCCATCGAGCGGGTTTTTTATATCTGGAAAGCGGTGCATAACGTTAAACGTGATGGCGATTGCGCAATGAGTTTCTCCTGCTCTGAAGTCTCTTGACTGCATGGAATCTCCTTTGTTATGTAAGATGAGTTGATGTTTTAAAATTGTTAGAGAGATGGGTATGGATGACAGCACTCTGCTGAGGAACTCTTCACTTTTTATTGCTTATATGGGCTGTCTTGGATGGGGAAGCGCTTATTTCTATGGATGGGGGACTTCCTTTTACTATGGCTTTCCATGGTGGATCGTCGGGGTTGGCGTTGATGATGTGGCCCGAAGTTTGTTTTATGCTGTGAGCGTTATCGTTATATTCCTTACTGGATGGGGAGTAGGTATTGTTTTCTTTTTAGGCATAAAACAAAAAAACAATATACAGAATTTGAGTTTTATCAGACTTTTTCTGGCAATATTGCTGCTTTTTATTCCGCCTGTTCTGGAGTTTTCGGTAATTCATCAGCACGTTGAGCCAGATGTGCTGTTTTTTTGTGTTATTGCTGCCTTTACAATTACGCTTTTTGTCAGGTCAGGAAGAAGACTTATTTCAGTCAAATGTTTTTCGGAAGTGTCTTTTATTCGCCATCACCGAATTGAGTTTATTATGGCTGGATTCATGATTTATTTCTGGACATTCTCTCTTATTGCCGGTTGGTATAAACCCCAGTTTAAGAGGGAATATCAGACGATCCACTATGAGAATACTTGGTATTACGTTCTTGCACGCTATGATGATCGTCTGGTTTTATCGAAATCGTACAGTAATGGGAGTTCTGCATTCGTTATACTTAATAGCGGGCAGATTGATGACTTTGAAATTAATGTAGTCAGAGTTCGTTAATATTGCCTGAGTAACTTTCTGTTGACCGCTCAGATTCTTTTATCATGTGTAGGCCAATATGCAGGATTTAATCAGGGTAGGGTATTGCAGAGCTAAACTGGCATAAGTATTATTCCGCATATGGCCCTTTAGCTCAGTGGTGAGAGCGAGCGACTCATAATCGCCAGGTCGCTGGTTCAAATCCAGCAAGGGCCACCATCACAAACCGCCATTAGCTTATCAGGAAGAGCAGACGACACGATAACAGGGTTGTTGGTGCGGGGGCGGGTCCCCGATGGCGGTCCATTATCGGTATTCAGCGTTGTTAGCTCAGCCGGACAGAGCAATTGCCTTCTAAGCAATCGGTCACTGGTTCGAATCCAGTACAGCGCGCTATATTCATTCTTCCAGATTCCTTCCGGCAGAGCCTTATACTGAAATATACCTGGCTCAGGATATTGTTGAAAATATTTTATGTTTGTCAAAAATAAAAGTTCTGTTAAGTATTGATTGAGTGTTTGTTATACGGTCTAATGGTTTTTTCAGCATTAAATATTTATCATTCATATGGTGTGGGTAGAGTGAATATTGATGAGGCGTCGGGGTGTTTCATCCTTAGGCAGCGTATTGATATAGTCAATGCAGGACGAGCAAAGGCCTTCAGCCGTTTGACAGTTTTGTTCTGTACTCCTGATCGTCTTTCGGGAAGAGACGTTATTATTCTGAATAGTGATGCTATACAGAGGGTTTGCGATGAGTTCATGGTTGCTAATTCAGAATTATTTGCTCTTGTTCAGGAGTACAACAGAATAGCCAGTACCTGTGGTATGGATGAACTTCGGATTACTCATCTGGGGTAGATACATATCTGGATTATCACTTGTTACGGTAAAAAGTGATTGCTTACTGTTTTTGTGAGTGGCATTGCAGCAGCCGGATAATGTCAGTGCTGGCTGACGGTGTGCTGGTGGCGGGTGTGGTGGTTGTTGCTTTCCCGTTGCTGAAAAAGAAAACGCCAGACTGTTAGCCGGGTATCAGTTAGCGGGAGAAATTTTTAAATACTTCACAATTCAGGCGGTTGACTGTTGTCTGGTTTGCGGGGAGTTTGTTAAAAGAAACTGGCATGGTGAATCCCCCTGTGCGGAGGGGCAATCAGCGAGTAGGTATATGGGATAATCGCGGATTCAGGTGCTGGTACTGAATTCACCGGGAGGCACCCGGCACCATGCAATGGCACATAGCGCCACTCTCCAGCCCCTCTCCGGAGGGGCTGTTTATATTGATTTTGTCAGATGTGAGTAAACTCCTTATGGACTTTGTTGTTTTAGTCCATAAGGACATATTTGCAGAGTGCAACGGTTATTAAAGCATTCATTCAATACGTTATCTGTATTTGTAGGACATTCCTGGCTGTTTTTGATTAAATTCCAGAATGTTTTATTGAATGGTGCTACGTTGTAAATGGTTACAGGTAGCACTTTGTTATTGAGCATGATACCTGTGTGAGTCAGTGTAAATATACTTTCAGGAGGTAAGAAAGCATCCGATTGATACCAGATTATTAATTTTATTTTACTCCATATGACTGAAAAAGATATTCCGCATGATGGCTGGATAACTGTATCAATCACAATCCACTTCATTTAGTTTCCTTGTTTATGTCTTGCTGGTGATGTTCTGAAAAGTATAAATGATATTTTTGAATGTAAACCATAGAGCAGAATTATTTTTCTGATGTTGTTTATTGTTTATTTAAATGCAGGGTGGTTTATATCTCGTCTTGTAGTTTATCCATGCATATCTGCTTGATGATGAGGTTTTTATTTAAGGTATGGTTTTGTGTTTTTTCTGTATTACATGTCAGGTATTTTAAAGAATTATTTTTCAGATGGTGGAAAGAACCATGGCATTTAAACACTATGATGTTGTCAGGGCGGCATCGCCGTCAGACCTTGCGAAACGACTGACACAAAAACTGAAGGAGGGGTGGCAGCCATTTGGCAGTCCGGTGGCCATCACGCCTTATACCCTGATGCAGGCCATTGCGGCGGAAGGTGATGTCACCACACCTGTGGTGGTGAAGCCGTCGGATGGAGAAGGCGCAGTTATCAGCACCACCAGCAACCCGGAGTATTACTTTGTTGTTGCCCTGGCCGGGCAGTCAAACGGTATGGCGTATGGTGAAGGGCTTCCGCTGCCGGAGACATATGACCGTCCGGACCCGCGTATTAAACAGCTGGCGCGTCGCAGCACTGTCACGCCGGATGGTGCGTTCTGTAACTACAATGACATTATTCCTGCGGACCACTGCCTGCATGATGTTCAGGATTTGAGTAAGTTTTCACACCCGAAAGCCAGTGCAGCTCAGTATGGATGCGTGGGGCAGGGATTACATATCGCGAAGAAATTGTTGCCGTTTATTCCGGCGAATGCCGGTATTCTTCTGGTTCCGTGCTGCCGTGGTGGTTCTGCATTTTTGGCGGGCGATGAAGGTACCTTCAGCGAATCCACCGGCGCAAGCGAGACCTCGGCACGCTGGGGTGTAGATAAGCCACTGTACAAGGACCTGCTTACCCGTACTCAGGCCGCACTGAAGGCCAACCCTAAAAATATTCTGCTTGCAGTGGTCTGGATGCAGGGCGAGTTTGATTTGAAACAGGGTGCATACGCCACCCAGCCGGGGCTGTTTGATTCCATGGTGGAAAAATATCGTTCTGACCTGTCGGAATTCGGAGGTCAGTGTCTCGGGGGCTCTCCGTCATCGGTTCCCTGGATTTGTGGCGACACGACCTACTACTGGAAGCAGACTTATTCTTCGCAATACGATGCGGTGTATGGTGCATACAAGACGAAATCCGCAAAAAAAATCTTCTTTGTGCCGTTTATGACGGATGAAAACGGGCGAAATGTGGGTACCAACGAGCCGTCAGAAGATCCGGATGTTGCGGATATTGGGTATTACGGAGCCGGTGGTCGAACGGACGCCAAAACCTGGACGACGGCTGACCGTAAAACGCATTTTGGATCATGGGCACGTCGTGGGATTATTTCCGACCGTCTGGCAACGGCGATTCTTGTGCATGCCGGGAGAAACGCTGAATTCATTACCGGAAAACAGCCTGATACGGTGAAGCCCACCGGACCTTCCGGTGAAGGTACGGAGAGAGAGCCGGAAGCCCCGGTCAGTAACCGAACCCTGATGAGTCTGCTGGCGTCCGGCGAAGACCTGGCATCACAGGGCTGGCGCTATTATCACAAACCGGCGAGCGGAGACAATGTTAACAAAAACATTGCTGAAGCGGTGGTCAGTGATGCGGGGGCTACGGGAGGTAAGGCCCTGCAACTGAATAAACCGGAAAACCACATCTGGTTTCTGGAGCATGATGCAGCCGGACAGGGAGTGGAGTTACTGAAGAAGGGGGGACGTGTGAGCGTACGGTTTAAGTTGCCGGGTTCACTGGTGCCGAATCAGTTTGCCCTGGGCATTTACTGGCAGTTGTCGTCCCTGCCGGAGGGAGTGACGCTGGCAGAGGAAGGCAACGACATGCTGATGTCCTTCTTTCTGCAGACGGATGCGACGAACCTGAACGCGATGCACCACAAGAAGCCGAATGCGAAGCTGGAAACGTTCGGGGTCTTTGATAACGGATGGCACACACTGGCTTTTGAGTTTGCCGGAAACAACAGCATTCAGGTGACGCCGGTACTGGATGAGAAACGGGGGACGCCGTTCACACTGGTGAAATCTCCGGCATCAGGGGCGGCGGACAAACTGCAACTGACAGGCATATCAAAGGCGGCGACATATACGCTGCTGATTGACAGTGTGAAGGTGGAAGTGAACAACGCGGACATCGCGGCATGATAAAAAAAGCCGCCAGCGGCAGGAATGGAAGCTGGCGGAGGTAATCCCAATGGAGAATGTAAAGAAAAGATGCTTTCGACATCAATCATTTCTAAATGAAAACAGTTCTCATTGTCAACCATAACGGTAAGAAATTATGACATTTATTCATCAGGTAATGCTGTACTTCTGTATGGCAGTCTGTGTTATGTATCTTCTTTCGGGTGGGTACAGGGCAGTGCGCGATTTCTGGCGCAGGCAGATTGATAAAAGGGCCGCTGAGAGAATCAGCGCCAGTCAGTCAGCCGGAAGCAAACCCGAAGATCCGCTCATTCCGTAGTCACTTTCTTGACAACACCTTTCAACGAGAAAATCCCATGTCAGAAATCACATCCCTGGTCACTGCTGAGGCAGTGAAGGAAGTCCTGCGCTCTGAAGAAGTCCTGAGCGCACTGAAACAGAAACTCCGCCAGAACCTTGAGTCGCGTCTTGATGCAGAAGTGGATGCCATTCTGGATGAGCTGCTGGGCGTACCAGCGGTTCCGGAGCCGGAAGGTATCGCGGGTGACGGGAGTGCTTCAGATGGCGGTGAACCCACACCTGACAGCGACATGATGATGTAAGCCTGCGCAAGGGACCATCGGTGTGTGCCGGTGGTCTTTATATTGTTGTGAGCTTCCGGATAACGGGAGACGGGGTATGTACCAGATGGAAAAAATCACAACAGGTGTGTCATACACCACGTCAGCGGTGGGAACGGGCTACTGGTTCCTGCAGTTGCTGGACAGGGTTTCCCCGTCTCAGTGGGCGGCAATAGGCGTGCTGGGGAGTCTGCTGTTTGGGCTGCTGACGTACCTGACTAACCTGTATTTCAAAATCAAAGAGGACCGGCGTAAGGCGGCGCGGGGAGAGTAAAGTGATGAATAAAAAATATGAACTGGTTGTTAAGGGGATAAATAATTACGGGGATAAGGTTACTGTTACTGTGAAGTCGGAAGGTGACGGGCAAGCGTCGCTGTTGTTGCCAGATGTGGCGATTAGTCTTGACCGTACTGAAGGTGCCACGCTGGAGTTTTACGAAGCTGAGGCGAAAAAGCAGGCGAAGCAGTTTTTCATGGATGTTGCTGCCGGGTTATGTGAATGGAACGAACCGTTGCCGGAAAAGCGCCCCGTAATTTTAGAGGCGCAGGATGTGTTGATAACCTACAAAGGAAAGCTACCGGGAAGAATTACTTGTTCTCTGAAGATGCCGCCGTCAACACTGCGGTCAGAAAAAGATGATGTTGAATCACGTATTGAAAAACTGGAGAGCTACGTCGTTGAGCTGAATAAGAAATGGTCGATATTGGTGCCTTCTGGCGATGAAAAGCAGTTTGCTGCGTTTGACGATTATTGTCGGAAAGTGATGAGCAGAAATCTCGCAGAGTGTTTCAGTATTCATAATGATAATTTCAGTGACCCGGAATGGGAGTGTAACCGGCCATCCTTTGTTGTATCCGGTGATGCTGGGAAAATAACCATCTCAGAAAATGGGAAAGTAACACCTCCATCGCACCAGCACAGTGAGGAGCTCATTGAATTTGCCATTGATTACCTGAAGAACAATAAAAAGCAGGGGCTGATGAAGCGCGTTGGCCGTTGCATGGGATATCTTCAGGTAGCCGCTGAGATTGAAGCGCTGGCCAGTGGTGCTGATAAGGATGCAATTGTGCGGGAGGCTCTTCTTCGTGATTTTAATACTCCACCCTTTAAAAAAGTGCCGGCTTACTGGCTTCATCCGGGGCTGACTTATCTTAAAGTGCGTATTTAGTGGGCCAGGGACAGCGGCTGAATATTTAATATATCCATGAACACCAAAATCAAATACGGCCTGTCGGCTGCCGTTCTGGCGCTGATTGCCGCTGGTGCGCCTGCGCCTGACATTCTCGACCAGTTTCTGGATGAAAAGGAAGGCAACCACACCACGGCATACCGTGATGGTGCAGGTATCTGGACCATCTGCCGTGGTGCCATCATGGTGGATGGCAAACCTGTCGTTCCGGGCATGAAGTTGTCGAAGGAAAAATGCGACCAGGTTAACGCCATTGAGCGTGATAAAGCGCTGGCGTGGGTGGAGAAAAACATCAGAGTGCCGCTGACCGAACCCCAGAAAGCGGGGATCGCGTCATTCTGTCCGTACAACATTGGTCCCGGTAAGTGTTTCCCGTCGACGTTTTACAGACGAATTAATGCTGGTGATCGAAAAGGTGCCTGCGAAGCGATTCGCTGGTGGATTAAGGACGGTGGCAGAGACTGCCGTATTCGTTCAAACAACTGTTACGGTCAGGTATCCCGTCGTGACCAGGAGAGCGCGCTGGCGTGCTGGGGTATCGACAGATAAGCAGAATATTTTGCTGAAAAATGAGGAATGGCCACGCGGGCGGATAACACGAAATCCTGCGAACTGGCGAAACGTAAGTGAATAAAAGTAAAAACCCCGTTTGTTGGCACCAAGCGAGGTTTTGTGTTTCTGACCTTGAGTAAGGCAAGGGAGAACATGGCGAAGTGTAAACGAATTCTGTTGAGGTTGACTATGAAAAATGGCCTTGAACTGAAAGCGCCTGTAACTGATGACATCAGCAGAGCACTGGCTTTTGCCATTAAGTGGGTGGCGCTCGGTGTTGCTGTGTCCCCGATGCTGTATGGGCTGGCAAAACTGGTCATTGCGTTGAAATCGTGAAGGGAGGATTAAGCATGTCAGACAAACTCATAACGCTGGCGAAGATCCTCTGTGTAATTGTCGGCATTTCATTTTCACTAATGCTGGTTGCTCTTTTTCTTTCCATGGCCTGGATGATGTTGTCTTCGTCGGGGTTGCTGGGGTGAACATAAACCGAATGCTTTCCGCGTTTATCGTTATTCTGCTGGTGGCCTGTGGTGCGCTGTGGATGGCAACAGACCATTACCGTGATAACGCGATTACCTACAAAGCGCAGCGCGATAACAAAGCCAGTGAACTGAAGCTGGCGAACGCAACCATTACTGATATGCAGGTGCGCCAGCGCGATGTTGCTGCGCTCGATGCAAAATACTCGAGGGAATTAGCCGATGCGAGAGCTGAAAATGAAACTCTTCGCGCTGACGTTGCCGCTGGTCGTAAGCGCCTGCGGATCAACGCCACCTGTCCAGGCTCCGTGCGTGAAGCCCCCACCACCTCCGGCGTGGATAATGCAACCGGCCCCCAACTGGCAGACACCGTTACACGGGATTATTTCACCCTCAGAGAGCGGCTGATGACGATGCACAAGCAACTGGAAGGGGCACAGGACTATATCCGCACTCAGTGCCTGAAATAAGTTTTGTTGATGCGCCGTATCGTCGCTATATTCCCTCATTAACAGAGACCGCAGCCCGACAGGGAGACTCCTCTGCGCGAGTGTGCGGGGATAATTAAAAACGATGCACACCGGGTTTTTACCGCGTTAATGATTCGCGGGTTTATCCCGGTGCGATGGTGGAAGAAACAGGAAGCTGTATTACAGAAAGTGCTACTACTGTATCCCGATGCGATGTATGTAATGTGAGTCAGATAATGGCACAGGATGTGGTGATGTGGCAGTCTGGAACACAGGATATATTGTCAGAATAAGACCCGTAGGAATAAAAATGAAAAGACGCCTTTTACTACTTTTTCTGTTATCTGTCCTGGCAGTGGGATGCTCGCAGCAAAAAGCTGATGAGCCCCGGCAATTAGTGACGGTGTATCCACGATATCCGGAATATGCTGCAGCAAATTATATCAAGGGGCTGGTTGAGGTTAAGTTCGATATTGGTGCTGATGGGACTGTGACACGGATCGTTTTTCTCCGCTCAGAGCCTCATAATTTGTTTCGTGATGAAGTGGTGAAGGCCATGGCGAAATGGCGATTTGAAAAGAATCGCCCCTGTCAGGGAGTGAAGAGACAATTTATCTTTACGCCGTCACGTCCTTGATGCTTCCAGGTAGAGAGGGGCTGGACGCAGGAGAAAAATGAAAGAGCCAGCGGTTATATTTTTGTCATGGCTGACGAGGAATGATGGAAGAAGGCGTTGTATGCCACACAACGCCTCACTGTTCATTTCTTCTTTTTCTCTGGTGGAACCCGATGAATAAGAGTTGCACTGGTTTCCGATGAGATGGCGATATACTCGGGCAAAGTATGCTGGCAGTTTTCCAACTGGTCAAAAATACCTGCTCTCGTCTGTTGCAATGCCTGCAGCATGCGGCGGCAATGCGCCTTGCTTTTACTAACCATCTTTCCTTCCTCTATCAGTCGCTGCGTGAACTCATCATGGAATACCAGGTAAATGCGGATGTTATCGGTTTTGGCTACGCAGCATAGTACAAAACGGACAGGTGCATCCCGGGACGGGGGAGGCGTCACATGTCCCTGTGATGGTTGTTCCGGGTAATGTACTGTGTGGGGCATAAAAATGTCCGATAATTTTACTTTCTACCGCAGTTAGTTGATTCGTTGGTCCTGGTAGCACATTGGGCGAGGATTTAAATGCCAGGCAACTGAAGGATGATGTTGCAAGGGAGATAGCGAGAATATTTCTGATTTTCATTTGATGATGCCTCTGTGTGAAATGACGGTAAACGACGCACTTGTGCCGGCACATAATAGCAAGCACCATAATAGATCAGATTCGATTCTTGCTGTAAGTGATAATTATTCTCGTTTTCGGGTCCTTTCCGTCGATCCAACAGGTTACGGGGCGGCGACCTCGCGGTTTTTCACTATTTATGAAAATTTTTCAGGGAAAATCGTGTCGGTACTTCTCGAATATAACTTTTTGTTTTTTTTAATATTGCATCCGTAAAGGTCCGACATGAAAGTGTCCGAAAATGCCTTTTTCTGGCGTTTTCATGTCGGGCCTTGTATTTGATAATGGGTTGTTTTCATGAAGGTTAATAAAAAGAGGCTTGCCGAAATTTTCAACGTGGACCCGCGGACGATTGAACGCTGGCAGTCTCAGGGACTCCCTTGCGCCTCCAAAGGTAGTAAGGGCATTGAATCTGTATTTGATACTGCCATGGCAATTCAGTGGTATGCGCAGAGGGAAACTGATATCGAAAACGAAAAGCTCCGCAAAGAACTGGACGATTTGCGTGCGGCAGCGGAGTCAGATTTACAACCCGGCACCATTGACTATGAACGCTACCGGCTCACAAAAGCGCAGGCAGATGCGCAGGAACTGAAAAATGCCCGTGAAGACGGAGTAGTGCTGGAAACTGAACTGTTTACCTTCATTCTGCAACGTGTGGCACAGGAGATTTCGGGGATACTTGTGCGTGTGCCGTTGACATTACAGCGTAAATATCCGGACATTTCACCATCACACCTTGATGTGGTGAAAACTGAAATCGCGAAAGCCTCCAATGTTGCAGCTAAGGCCGGTGAAAACGTGGGCGGGTGGATCGATGATTTCAGACGCGCAGAAGGCAGCTAATGCAGCCGGTGCGATAGCTACAGGGCTTTTATCTCTCATTATTCCTGTTCCACTGACGACAGTTCAGTGGGCCAATAAACATTATTACCTTCCTAAAGAGTCGTCTTATACCCCGGGGCGATGGGAAACACTGCCGTTTCAGGTTGGCATCATGAACTGTATGGGCAACGATCTGATTCGCACGGTTAACCTGATTAAATCTGCCCGTGTTGGCTATACAAAGATGTTGCTGGGAGTGGAGGCTTATTTTATTGAGCATAAATCACGCAACAGCCTTCTTTTTCAGCCCACGGACTCAGCTGCTGAAGATTTTATGAAATCTCATGTTGAGCCAACGATAAGGGATGTTCCTGCATTGCTGGAGCTGGCTCCATGGTTCGGAAGAAAACACCGCGATAATACGCTCACCCTGAAGCGTTTTTCCTCCGGTGTGGGGTTCTGGTGTCTGGGTGGTGCGGCAGCAAAAAACTACCGTGAAAAATCCGTGGATGTGGTCTGTTATGACGAGCTTTCCTCGTTCGAACCGGATGTTGAAAAAGAGGGTTCGCCAACCCTGCTGGGGG
>ERZ773170.1754-NODE-1754-length-15072-cov-2.736698_pt1 | contig 15072 bp, 16 predicted proteins | sample MGYA00581002_ERZ773170 | MGnify/ENA primary metagenome ERZ773170 (study PRJEB29015, sample SAMEA2737811) | human gut metagenome | biome: human gut; feature: human-associated habitat; material: faeces | place: China | collected 2012 ... | reverse complement strand
GTTACAAATCTACTCTTTTTATGCGTAACTGTCAGATTAAGTCTTGACTAATTCAGATGAAACACAATCAACAGTTTATCGGAGGATTCTTAGAATTTAACGCGTTTTCTTACACATAATTCTCTTTTGAGAATTATGGACGATTCGTGCCACGTATAATAGACACCTTCTCCTATACGCTTCTTCCTCCTCATCCGGCCTCCGGCCGTCCCAGCGGAGGTCGGATGAGGAGTTGCCACTGCCTCCGCCGGATGAAACGGCTACAAGTTGTCCTCCTATTAAAGCATCTGCGATGGTGAAGATCCGTTCCCGGGCAGATGGCTCCGCCATCTGGTCAAGAAACTCCTGCATCAGAGCTGTCTGATTATCGTTGAGATCCGTTAGCCGCATATTCTCCTGTTGCAGCCGTTTAAGCTCCTGATAATCGACCAGTTCATTTCGCTGCACAGCCTGCACCTGCAGCTCGGCATCCTTCCGATACAACGCTTCAATCTGGCGGACAATCTTCACGAATCGGCTGGCGATAGACCGGTTCTGCTCCTCAATCCATTTGTCAACACCGAATATCGGAGGTTTACTAGTGATTCGTGGTGGCTCAAAATCTATCTTGTGATTGCGGAACGGTTGTGCAATCCGTCCAACACGCTCTATATCCCGTGTCATTCTGTCCAGCTCCTGCTCTTTCGCCTGAAGTTTAACGGTCTTGTCGTCCAGCTTCGTCTGGTACTCGGCAATAAGTTTCAGAAGATCGGCTTTCTGGGCGTCGTATTTGTCGAGTGTTATTCTTCCGGACGCCAGTTTCTCTTCAACATCATCGAGCAGCGATTTATAATTAAAAATCTGCGCTTCCATTCTCCGTATCATAGACTGAAGTCCTTTAACGGCTTTTTCAGCCTGTCTTGCATCGTGTGTAAGTTTACGAATATAGTCGCGTTTACTCAAATGGCTGACATGCCGCCACTCAATACTATCGCCGCGTTCCAGTCCGTATTTACTGCCGACCTCCTCGTAGAGCGAGGTATGCATCTCCCGAAGGATCCGGCCGTACTCATAACAGTTCTTCCCGAACTTCGCCGACCACATGACACATTTGCGTCCGCTTTTTGTACGTTGTCCAACCGGAACAATCAAGGCATGGATATGCGGACTGCTCTCGTCGAGATGAATCTGGAAGCCGATGATATTCTCCTGCCCGTATCGTCGGGCGCACCAGTCATAGACATCTTTTGCCCATTGTTCGATTTCCGGGCGCCGCTGAAGGTGGCTGTTATCCGCCCCCTTGTCATGATTGACGGCCTGGTCTCCGAATGCCATTTCGAGAGTGCGGTCGTGGTTACCGCCGAAGATGAATTTGGCACAACAGTTCGGCTGTATCTTGCTGTCGGCCTTGAACGGATGCCAACCCAGCTCCGTCAGCCTGTCCATAAGCCGTACCTCAAGCGACTTTTGCTGATAGCCTAACGGATGGATCTTCCCGTCGGGTCCGATCTCGAAATTCAATCTCATCCGGCTTTTGTCGTAATGGTTGGTCGGGTCCTGATTCTTTCGCTCGATCTTGTCATCATTCCAGTGTCGTTCATTTTCATTGGCCTCCGCCGTGCCGAATGACTTTCCGGCTTCGACGTGCATGGCCTGCTTTATATCTGTATTCATAATCGATGATCTTTTGATAAATGGTTCTTGTTTGAGCTTGCTCACCACAGGTCGGAGTCTGCCGAATCCCGACGGGACTTTCTTGCCGCCTGGCAAAAAGTCCTTATTGTGTTATGGACTTTCATTGTAAACTCCCAAAACCTTCCTCGGGTTATTCGATCAATTCCAGATCCAACTCGTCGATAAGCAGTTGCAGTGCTGGATTTCGCCTTATCATCTGCTGGAGTATCTGGCGTTGTGTCGGAACGGTCAGAAAGAAGTCCGCTATGTCCAGACCTTGGCTGCGCTGTTCGTCGGTGGCCAGGCGTTCCAGCATATCGGATACAACCACCCGTTTGCAGATGTCAGCCAGCAGGGCGGATTTCTCCCGCCATCTCTCCGTTGCCCCCAGATCGGGAATGAGAGTTACCTCCCTGTCCCGAAGAACGGACATTGCCTCCCGGTTGAAGCTGCCATTCTTCCCGCCCGTTGCCAGCCAGATGTAATCCGGCATGAAGTGGCACATGACGACGGCAGTCTTCTCGCTCTCGACCAACATCACCGGCGCCGAGGTGGAGCGGTTCAGCAGGTGTTCGCCGAAGAGACATTGCCGGAGACGGAAGTCCAGTAGATGCAACTCCGGATGCACCCAACTGACATACGCCCGAGGCTCCTTTATCCGATGCCCGGTAGCGGGATCATACCGCATGATCTTCCCTGTCCGCACCTGCCCCTGCCGATCCGTCTGCCAGAAGATGGTAGCGCCGCCCCATTTGGATGAGGTGCCGATGCGGTATAACCGGAACAGACGCTGAGTCTCCTCCTCGCCGAATGTCTGGCAGAGGTAGTGATACAAGGGGTTGATCTCATAGTGCGACAGGCTCCGCATGACCACATCGGCTGAGATAAAAGAAGGAACGGGATGGGGCGTTTCACGCTCGGCAGCCATTGGCAAGATGCGACGATCGGCTCTGCCGCCGTCCGGTTGAGACAGCACATCGGGATTGTCCCGGAAATACTCCCGAGGCGTATAATGATACCCGCAGGAGTTTTCGTGGTCGCATTTGCCCACCGTGTCCGGAAACCGGATGATGCTTTCTTCATCGACATAGCGGACGAAGCAACGGCTTCTACCGCAGTTGGGGCAACTGATCTTGCTCCCGTAACGGTATTTCTGGAGATGAAACCTGTACTCACTCATGGCCGCGCGGATTTTCGTCGTTTGCACACTGCACTTTTGCACTTTGATACCCGGCCCCGCCCGTTTCGCCGTCCAAAAGTGCAATAGTGCAAGGTGCAGCCGGTTTGCTCGGACAGAGTTTGCGATACGTTCCGTGGTCAATCTTCTCCAGTAGGGGATTCGGCTGGCAACACAACTGCTTCAAGGCATAATAGACAGAGCGTCTCGACAGCTCGACCCGCTTTCCCACGACGATCGCATCGCCTGCCGTGAAGGTATTGCCCAGCAGCGACAGCCACGCCTCTTTGGACTCGCCGATATTGTTTGCGACAATCAGCTCCTGAATCCTCCGATAGGTCTCCTCATAATAGCCGATCATCCGAATGGCCGCCTGCACAGATTCGAGGTCTACGCATTGCATACCGCCTCCGTCCGTCGCCCATTTCAACACCTGGAACACCAGCGAGAGCCGGGCGGCATTGCCGTTGAGTTTCATCTTGCGGCTCTCCACCTCCGCATCGTCTTCGATGGCGTTCACCTCCTCAATGATGCCGTTGTACCAGTTGTAGAAATACGCCTCCGCGTCGTCGGCCATATTCAGCACAACACCCGCCGGATAGGGGAGGTTCACTATCCTGTCCAGCACCTCCTGCCACTGTCCGACCAGATCCGGCCGGGCAATGGTACCGTCGTCGCGCTTCCAGCCCGAAATCCTCCGGTCTTTCGGATAGACGAACAGAAAGCGGTCGAGCAGTCCGTTTGCCATGTATTCGGCCCGGAAGATCTCCGGCAGCAGATTGGTCTGCACCGAACCGATAATGTTGATGCACGGATTCTTGATAAGGATCGGCCGGGCTTCCGACTTGCGGATCACCTTCAACGGCTGGCCGCTGTAGGCTGTCAGCAGGTCTTCGATGAGATTGTTCCGGTTGTTGTACCGTTTCACGGAGTTGAACAGAGCCCGAATCTCATCGACTACCAACGCAATGCCGCGCGGGTTGTGCTGGTGGATGCTCATCATCGCCTCGGGCGTGAAGTCCGAGATGACCGTCGTTACCAACTGCGGCTTCCGAAGCAGCGTACACTCCTCCGCCGCGCCGCCGCGCCGGTTCCCGGACGAGGCAAGCGCCTTTTCATAGGCGTTCCACTCCTCGTTGTACTTCTCGTACATCCGGTCGTCGTACTCGCGGATTGGTCTGTAAAGGAAACCAAGCGGCGGTGTCTTGCCGAGCCCCGGCCTGCCGACCAGCATCATGTAGATGGAGGGGCTGGTCTTCCATTCTCCCTTTATTCGGATCCGGTAGGAGTTCCCGATGGCCGTCGCCACCGCCGACAACAGGATGGAGGCCGTATATTCGACATTGAAGTTCTCGTAACGGGCCAGATTCAGAACGAGCTCCTGAATCTCGGGCCAGATTCAGAACGAGCTCCTGAATCCTCGCCGGAAAGACCTCCAGCGGCAAGCCAGTTTCGGGGATACGCTCCACCTCCGAGCGGAGCATATTGGTCAGTTGCAACCGGTCATACATGAGAACCTCCTTCCTGATCGGACAGCATGATGCCGGAGGCAAACGCCTCGTAGTGGAAACGACGCAGGAAGCGATCGACATCCGCCTGCGTGTACCAGTATTTGTCGCCTTCGCGCGAGTAGCCGAGATAGCCGTTGTCGCGCAGCTTTTTCAGATACTTCTCCTTGATGTGCAGTTTTTCCATCAAAGACTTGTTGTCATAGAGACAGTGCCCGCCTTCCTGTGCCGGAGGTGGCAGTTTCTCCTGTCTCTCTACTATGCTGAGGATCTTTTCAAGCAGTTCCCGGTCGCATAGTTTCTCTACATTCGTGTTCTTTGCCATATATATCTCAAATTATGGCCGAACCGTCCTGATGCACACTCAGACCTTCAGCCTGGTTATACGATATGGTACGATTGTGCACATCGCACCAGAATCACGGCACGAATGTATGAAATAGCTGAGGATTAATAAGTTATAACAAATTATCCAATATTATGACAGGTGTTATGGAAAGTTATGATTCTGTCACAACTTTGTGCGTAGCCGATTGATTACCAGCAATAAAAAAGAGAAAAATAAAATTGAAAAAATCGAAGATTGCCAGATGAAGCAAAACAAAATGCATAACAAGCCAGAAGCTAAGACTTGCCAAGAACGATGATAATACTCTTCGTTTTTTGTCACTTCTGAAAAAACTTGTCGATTTCTCCGGCATTGTTAGGAACGGGCATATCCCTCCTGTTCTGCCGGGACTGTCCGATACCGGTCTGTTCAAATAGTGCGTTAAGCTCGACATCGGGAAAGAGTCCGTTGCCGAATTCCCAAAAAGTCTTCTGTTCGTATTTGGAATATTCAGGATAATCGCCGCAATATATTCGACCACACATATAGGCAAGAAGAGCCTTTGTCCCTTTCCAGCTATAATGGGACCCGACCTCTTCAATATATCCAGCTTCTATTGCTTTCGCAAAGATTGTACGGGCAAGTGAAGTGTCAAGCCTTCCCGATAATACAACCCTTTTGGGGGAATCCGTACATTCAGAATGATTATCTATGGGTTGAACGGTTTGCTGGTTCTTTTCCTTAAGTTTGATGCGTAACTTTTCCGCTCCGTATGCAAATACACCCGATAAGACAAGGGCGGTGAAAATGCCTGTTATTACGACAGGATCAGGATGGTTGTTGTCCTTTACCGGATCAATTATCCCAAGACCTATAAGAAGCAAAGTCCCTATGAAAAAGACTATTGCAGCAGACCACATGATTATTCTATGGTATCGTTTGAATAGGATAGAAAGTAACAATACCAGAACAAATGCACACACCAGCAATAGGAATACCTGCGTAATAGTCATCTCAAATCAATTTAGGTGTAAAATTAATGAATGTTTTCAATAGCCATCTGCATTCATCAGACAATTTCGAGAGAAGCAAAATCCTCTTTCAGACGTGCCACTTCCGCCGACAGCGTTTCGGGCAGGAATTTGGCATAGACCTTTTCGGTGACATCCGTACTTCCATGACCGAGCAAACGGCTGACAACCGACATGGAAAGTCCCTTATTCAGTGCAAAGACCGCAAACGAATGCCGGGCCACATGCATTGAGAAGGTAAACGGAAGCCCTATCTGTTCTCCGACAACCGCCAGCGACTGATTGATACATTTCGTGGCATTGTTGCGGGCCTTGTAAAGCGCCTCCGCATCGTCGAGATCCAGATCATCCTTTACTAAGTTGAAGACATACCGGCATCCGGCACGTTTCTCCTGCCACCGATGTAGTATATGCAAGGCAGGTTCTGTAAGAGGAATTACATGGCGCTTGTTCGTCTTGATCATGATTTTTCTCAGTTCCTTCTTCTCAAAATTGACATGGCCCCACTGCAATGTCATCACATCGACAACACGGAGTCCACAGGCATGGAAGGCAAAGAAGAACATTTCCAAAAATTCCTTACGGCGCGGTTCTGTACAGGTACTGTAATATTCCAATAGCGCAGACATCTGTTCCTTTGAAAGGTACTTGCCATCAAACTCGTTGTCTTCGTCCGAAAGAGATATCTTAGAGGCGATACGCATATCCTGAATCCTCGCATTGACGGCATGGTCTATCATCTTCATTTCGGAAGCATAGGCACACGCCTTCAGAATCGGAGTCAAGGCATGGTTGATCGTTGCATCGCTGTTCTGTTTTATCTCACGCCGCCACCTGATGTATTCGTCAATCAGTTCAACCGATATTTCACCTAAATAGATACTGTCCGGCTTGTAGGTACCGTTCTTTGTTGCACGGAGAAAGATACGGAAGATATTCATTCCGCTCTTGCCGTTCTCATAGCGGCTGCGTCCGATCCTGTTCCGGGAATAGTCAGATTCAAGCCTTTCCAAAACAAACTCGATAAAATCCTTCCCTTTGTCCTCCCGCGTGAGCGGTTTATCGGCCAAAAAGTCGGCGATCACCTGTGCTGTAATCTGACTGGGATGTTTTTCCTGATATTCGGCCAGCAGTCCGTCGATCTTGTCCGCACGGGCAAGCAGCAGACTGTTGATCCGGTTGGCCTCCGGACCATAACTCGCCCTCACACCTCCGCGTCCCTTGTTGGCTTTTTCGTTCCAGTCGCCTAGCCGGACAAAGATGTTCATGCCCTTGCGTATCACCTGTCGGTTCCAGGTATATTCAAGCTGGACAAGATACTGTTTGGCTGGATCGATCTCACCCCGGATATGCAGGCGATAGCGTCCCAATGGATATAGTCGTTTCGGTCGTCCCATACTGGAGATGTTTGAAATTAAAAAAACAGAGGTTGCGGTAATACTCACAAACCTCTGTAAAGGTAATGAATTTTGTCCAAACAAATCCCGGTTTTTCCTCCGAAAAACGTATTTTGTCCAAATAAACCGCGCCATTTGAGGCGGTCATACGATGTTGTCCAAACAAATAAAATCCCCGCCAATTTTATTGATTGACAGGGATTTAATAGTCGTTTCCGTGCTTAAAATCGCACTAATATTCCTCCTCGTTGAAGAAGAAATCGTCCTTGCTCGGATAATCGGGCCATATGTCCTCGATGCTCTCGTAGATTTCGCCCTCGTCCTCGATTTCGTTCAGGTTTTCGATGACTTCGAGCGGAGCGCCCGAACGGGTCGCGTAGTCGATCAGCTCGTCTTTGGTGGCCGGCCACGGCGCATCTTCGAGCTTAGAAGCCAACTCAAGTGTCCAGTACATATCGGTAAGTTTTTAATTGTTGTCGCGCGTTGGGGATTCAAGCTGTGCAAAAATAGAAATTTTTTCATTTATCGTACACCCAGTATGTCTCTTTTACGTGAAATTCGTCGGTCAGCTTACGCCCCAACGTGTAAAAGTAGTCCGATAGTCTGTTTAGGTATTGCATAACGCTTTGAGGAACGGAGTATTCTTCGGCGAGCGTCAGCGTCCGTCGCTCGCAGCGGCGGCAGACTGTCCGGCAGACATGGCTGAGCGAGACGACCGGATGGCCGCCCGGCAGCGTGAATGCGGCGATCGGTCGGAGCGTCGCCTGCATGGCGTCGATTCTGTTTTCGAGGAATCCGACCTGATCGTCGCCCAGCGGAGGGAGATATTTGGGTGCGTCTCCTTCGGTGGCCAGATAGGAGGCCGCCCTCATCAGATGGTCGAGTATCCGGAGCAGGTCGTCGCGGTACGGCTTCATCGTCTCGGTATCGGGCAGGTTGTCGCGGAGCAGGGCTGTCTGGGCCATCAGTTCGTCGATCGTGCCGTATGCTTCCAGTCGGGGGTGGTTTTTCGGAACGCGCTGCCCGCCTACGAGCGACGTGGTTCCCCGGTCTCCGGTTTTGGTGTATATTTTCATGGCAGTTCGTTTTTAGGGTTTCAGATTCTGTAGTGCTGGGGTTACAGCTTGGGATTGAAAAAGTAGATCATCATGACCCGCCGGTCGACGCTCACGCAAGGGTAGTGCGTGCGGATCTGCTGCGCCATGCGCCATCTGCGTGCGTTGCGGTGAGGTGCCAGCAGGATCAGGCAATCGTCCTTTCCGGCGCTTTCCCGTACTTTTTCGACGATCGTCTCGGCCGATGCGTCGGGCCCTGCGCGGGTCTGAGAGCCGAGTCCGGGGACCAGCGTATGGCTCTCCATCCGGCAATGCGCGTACAGGTTCTGTATCTTGACGGCATGCTTGCGGCCGATGCGCTCGCGCCGCAGCTCGTCGTACAGCCGCGTGTCGGGGCCGGTTATCTTGCTTTTCATGAATACGTTGCGGACGATTCCGTACATGAAGGGAGAATGGATGCCGTGTCCGCGCCAGTGCCTTACGTGGATATGGGCTCCGAGCCGGAAGTATCCCCTGAAGATGCGTTGTTTCGCTTTTTTGAACAGGTCCATGTCATATCGATTGTGACGCCAGCAGCTCGCCGGCCAGATGCCCGGTGGAGTAGGCGATTTGCAGGTTGTATCCTCCCGTGTCCGCATCGATGTCGAGCAGTTCGCCGGCCAGATAGAGCCCTCCGACCAGACGCGACTGCATCGTCTCCGGATCGACTTCTTCGGTCGATACTCCGCCGGCCGTTACGATCGCTTCCGAAAAAGGACGGTAGTCCGATACGGGGATACGGAGGCTTTTCAGAACGCTTGCTATGCGTTCCCCGTCGCGTTTGTCGAGCGAGGCGAGGAGCTGTGACGGGGAGAGACGGCATGTCGCGGCGGCCAGCGGGATCAGTTGCGGAGGCAGGAGCCTGCGCAGGAGTTGACGAATCTCGGCTTGCGGTCCCAGCGACCCGATTTCGCGGGCGATCCGGTCCGCGAGCTTGGACCGGTCGAGCGCCGGCTTCAGGTCGATCTCCAGCTCGACACGGCATTCCTCGATCAGCGCGTCGACCGCCCGGCGGCTCATTCGCAGCACGATCGGTCCGCTCAGAAAGGGGGTGAACTCCAGCTCTCCGAACTCTTGTTGCGTCGTTTCGCCGTCGACGACCAGTTTCGCCGCTACATTGCGCAGCGCGAGTCCTTTCAGTCGGTCCGTTTCCGGCAGACCCGACACGAGCGGAGTCAGCGAGGGCCGGATTTCGACGATCGTGTGACCGAGTCTGTGAGCGAGCAGATAGCCGTCGCCGGAAGAACCGGTAGCCGGATAGGAAGCTCCGCCCGTAGCCAGCAGGACGTTCGGCGCTGCGATTCTCTCCGTTCCCTGAGGAGTTTGCACGGTCGCTCCCGCGATCCGCCCTCCGTCCGTTTGGATTTCCCTGACGCGTGTCAGGCAGGCGATCTCCGCTCCCTGTCGGCGGCACCAGTCGATATGCGCTTCGGCCACGTCCCACGCTTTCCCGCTCGCGGGAAAAACCCGTTTTCCCCGCTCGACGGAAAGCGGCACGCCGATGCGGCGGAAAAACTCGACCGTCTCGGCGTTCGAGAAACGACGCAGGGCCGGCGCGAAGAATTCGGCCGAACGGCGGATCTTTTTCAGAAACTCAGCCTCGGAGCGCATGTTGGTCAGGTTGCAGCGGCCTTTCCCCGAGATGCGGACCTTGCGTTGGGGTTTTTCCATCCGCTCGCACAGCAGGACTTTCCGTCCCGCCGAGGCTGCGACTCCGGCCGCCATGATTCCTGCCGCGCCGCCGCCCGCTATGATCAGATCGTAATGTCTCACAAGGCTGAAAATTTCCAGCAAAGATAAAAATTCCGGAGGCGTTTTTTTCGCTTTCCCGAAAAAATCCTTAGCTTTGCGCTCCGCTAAGTTCTAAGAGAAGATGTTAAGCAGAAGATTACTCAGAATCAAGGCCGTCAAGGCGCTCTATTCTCATTTCAAGTCGGAGTCGGATTCGCTGATCGTTTCGGAAAAGAATCTTATGCTGAGCATCGACAAGACCTACGAGCTTTATCACCAGATGCTGTGGCTTGTCGTCGAGGTCGCAAATTACGCCGAGAATCGGATCGAACTGGGCCGCCGCAAGCATCTGCCCACACCCGAGGAACTGAACCCCAATACCAAATTCGTCGATAACCGCGTGGTGGCGGCGTTGAGAGAGAGCGATGCGCTCACCGACTATCTGCAGCGCAAGAAGCTCGGGTGGGTGCAGGCGCCGGAGCTTGTCAAGAAGCTGTACCATGCCATGGTGGAGAGCGACTATTACCGAAAGTACATGGATGCTCCTGCGCGTTCGTTCAAGGAGGATGTCAGACTGGTCGAGAGTTTTTATATGCGGACTGTCGGCGAGAGCGAGGCGCTGGAGGAGGCGCTGGAGGAGCAATCGATCCTGTGGGCCGACGATGCCGATTTCGCCGTGATCATGGTGCTGCGTACGTTGGACGACATGCGGGCTTCCCAGACCGATGTGCCGTTGCTCCCCCAGTACAAGAGCGAAGACGACGCCGTTTTCGTCAAGGAGTTGTTTCGCAAGACGCTGGTGGGCTACGGCGAGTACATCGGCTATATCGACAAGTATACGAGCAACTGGGATGTCGAGCGTATCGCTTTCATGGACAATCTGATCATGGCGGCCGCGACGGCGGAATTGCTGTCGTTCCCCTCGATTCCGATCAAGGTAACGCTCGATGAGTACATCGAGATAGCCAAGTATTACAGTACGCCCGGCAGCAGCGTCTTCATCAATGGCGTGTTGGACAAGATCGTCGAGGAGCTGACCGCCGAGGGACGCATTCGGAAGTCCGGACGCGGCCTGCTCGAGCAGTAGCGGAGTGGCACCGAAGTTGCTCTCCGGCCGATGTTCCGAAAAAATCGCAAGGTAGGATGACAAAGTCGATTCTTTTTCTCGTGGCGGTCGTTTGTGCCGTCGGCTGCGTGGACCGCACGTCTCTGAACGACGGTACCCGCGAGGCCGTTGCATCGAGAACGATTCTGCTTGCAGACTCGATGTCGCGCGATACGGTCGATCTGGGACGCATGCGTCAAGGCGAGATCGTCCGGCAGCGTCTGCTGCTCGAGAACGGATACCGGGAACCTATGGTGATCCTGTCCGTCTCGACGAGTTGCGGCTGCACGTCGGCCGAGTTCGACCGACATCCCGTACAGCCCGGAGCCCTTTCCGATTTTTCGTTCGAGTTCGACAGCAAGGGATTCGCGGGCGATCAGATCAAGCATATCACGCTGCGCACATCGGCTTCGCCGAAGCCGTTCACGATCGTCGTAACGGGTTATGTGGCCCAGTAATCTTTCGGACAGACGAATGAAACCGAATTTACCTTTCCTGCGCGTTGGTAAATCCGAATTATCGCTTAACTTTGCAAGAAACAATTTATAATACTTGATGAATATGGATTTGATGACAGTTATGCTTCAAGCTGCCGCTCCTGCCGGCGGAGGAAGCGCCTCTTTTCTGATTATGATGGTGCTGATTTTCGCCGTGATGTATTTCTTTATGATCCGTCCTCAGCAGAAGCGTCAGAAAGAGCTGGTGAAATTCCGCAACGCGCTCGAGAAAGGGCAGAAAATCATAACGGCCGGCGGTATCTACGGTACGATCAAAGAGGTGAAGGAGAATTACGTTTTGGTCGAAGTCGATAGCAACGTGGCTATCCGGGTCGACAAGAACATGGTGATGAAAGATCCGTCCGATCTGGCCGCTCAGGCCAAATAGGCTCGGCGGGGCAAAAGCGACGAGAGGCGACTTGCGGATCGAGCGATCGACGAGGGCCTCTGCGTACGGAATATGTAATTTCGGCGATGCTGCGATTTTCGTAGCATCGTTGTTTTTTTGCGCGTCGGACCGCGTTCCGTGCGGGAGCTCCGACGAGGCGCGTTCGCCGGGCAGTAATATGGAATCCCGTCCGCTCGGGAGTTTCGCCTCTGTTAGCGAAAGGCAAGGGGCGGATGGTTGCTCTTCTAAGGTCGGAACGGTACATCCGCTGATCCTTGTTGCGAAAGAGCGAGGCCGGGTAGGTCGGAATAGCGCTGTGTGCGGGACGGGCATGATCCGGAAGGGAAACCGTTTCCCAGTCGCTCAGACGCCGAACAGAAATGGGAAAGGCTCGCTTTCCCGGAACTCCCCGGCCGCATTCCCTGCGTAGATTTCCCCTCCGGTGAGCGACAGTTTCTTGACCGGAGCTCCGGAGGAAAAATCGAGTCCTTTCAGGTCGATCCAGAAAATATCGGGGCTGAGGGTCGATTCGAAAAAGTAGACGCGGTTTTTCTGGTCCGATACGGTCCTCCAGCGGGTGGAGGCGATATAGGGCCTTTCGGGCAGGGATATGCCGAGCGGGACCGAAACGTTGCGCATTACGCTGAAAACGGCGGCTACGGCCGTGCGCGGGTCGGCCGTCTGCTCTACGGCATTGATATAGAACGAGGCCCGGACGAAACGGTCGGTCGCCCGGTTCGTTCCCGGAAGCATGACCAGACCGCCGATCTGCTCCCAATAGTCGTTCAGCGTGATTTGTTTGTCGTAGGTGGGCGAGTTGGTCATCACCTGACATTGCCGTCCGTGATGTACGATCAGCTTTCCTTCGATGTATTCGAAGATGGCGCTGTTGCCGGTCGTGTCCGATATCGACAAGTGAAGCGTCGACCGGCTCCCGTTCGGCAGGTCGGGCGCGTCGATGCGGAACTCGTCCCGGCTCAGCGCGGCGACGGCCTCGTCGACCGTGGCGAAGTTGTCGAGCACATACTGGGTCCAGATGCTCAGGCCCATCACCGGGCGGTCGTCGTTCGGCCGCGTGTACGACGACTCGGTCAGAAACAGCAGATTGGCCACGAGTCCCCGCTCGTTCATGCCGTCGCAAGTGCCGATGTCGTATCCGGCCGTGACGACGCTGCCGTAGCGGGAGGTCCACCGGACCGAATGCTCGCCGAGACCGCCCTTTTTATGCATGCCTCGCGGAAACAGGTAGATGTTCGACTGAGGGTCTTCCTTCCAATCCATCGTGCGGCCGGTGACGATCATGCCGTCGGGACCCAGATATACGGCTCTCGTGCAGGCTTCCGAACGGGCCGGGACGAACAGAGCCCCGGCAGCGGCCGCAAAAGCGATCATAAAGGCTGCGGCGCTCGGGCCGCGGCGTTTGGACGGAGTATGAAACGAATCGATGTATGACATGGCAAGGCGTTTTGGCTTGCCGGAGAAAAAATCCCGGCGAAGATCGATGATCTGTTCGCTGTCAAATATCGTACCCGTTCGTCGTCCCGGCGACTCCGGATGCCATTGGGCCGAATCGGAATACGCATTTGCCGGAAATCGGGCAGGTGTGTCGCGGTAAGGGATAAACGCGGCTGCCTGAATTTTAACGTATAGCAAGCGAGCCCCGCGAGGGATAGAATAACCGTCGCGGGGCTCGCTTACCATTGGACTTTCGGAGAACGTCGGGCGTCTCGCTGCGGAAACAACGGTTCTATTCCGCGTCTTGCGTTTTCCCGTCCGCTTGCTCGTCGTCCTTGAAGTCGGTCATTCCCGCTTCCAAAAGCAGGTTGTACCACAGTGCCACTTTCTTGATATCCGATACGTGCACGCGGTCGCGGTCGTATTCGGGAAGGGCTTCGGCGAAGAATTTTTTCAAATCTTCCGGAGCGGATTTGTGGCTCAGGACGGGCTGGCCGGCATGCTTGTCGTAAATCTGTTGGAATACCTGCGCCAGCGGAACGTCGTCGTTCTCGGTGAAAATGGCGATTTCTCCCAGCGAGCTGACCTTGGCGGATGCCGAGGCGCAGGAGCGGACGCCGCTGCCGAGTTGCTCGACGATGATGCCGTTCTTGCTCTGCGCGACGAACTTGTACAGCCCGCTTTGTCCCGAAATAGCCAGTATCTCTTTCAGTTTCATAGTCGTAAAGGTTTAAATCCGGAGCAAATATAGCAAAATATGCCGTAGGCGCTTGCGTGTCGGCCGATTTTTGTTCCGTCCGGTCCGATCATGCTATATAGATTTTATCTAAACGTTAAAATTAGGAAATTTCTGTATTTTTTTCTAAAATTGCAAATTGGAAAAGTCCGAAAATGAGCGGCCGGACCGGCGTGTGCGCATGGCGTGCCGGGAGACGGCGGGAGTTTTCCTGCATAACGAATATCGAACCCACTGATGTAAAGAAAGTGCGGCGGATCGCGGAGGCGGTCGGGTCGCTCGAAATCAAAAAAACAGAGAGAAGAACCGATGAAAGTGTTGAAGTTTGGCGGATCGTCCGTAGGTTCCGCAGAAGGATTGTCACAGGTGAAGAAGGTGGTCGGAGCATGTACGGAGGACGCGATCGTCGTCGTATCGGCTTTGGGCGGCATAACCGACCAGCTTTTGCAGACGGCCCGGACGGCCGCTGCGGGCGATGACGGCTATGCCGCTTCGTTGGCGGAAATGGTCGCGCGGCATTACGGGTTGGCCGATACGGTCGTGCTGAAGGAGAACCTGCCGTCGGTTCGCGAGCAAATCGGCCGCCTGCTCGACGAGCTCTCCAATATTTTCAAAGGAGTCTATCTGATCAAGGACCTTTCGCCGAAAACGACCGACGCGATCGTCAGCTATGGCGAGCGGCTTTCATCGGTGATCGTTTGCGGAGCACTTCCCGGAGCGGTCCGTTACGATGCGCGCCGGTTCGTCAAGACGAAGCCCTATTTCGGGCGGCATATCGTCGATTTCGCATCGACCGAGGAGCTGATCCGTGAGACGTTCCGGCAGATGCCGCGCACGGTGGTCGTGCCCGGCTTCATCGCGAGCGATCTGGCGAGCGGGGACGCTACGAATCTCGGCCGCGGGGGGTCGGACTATACGGCGGCGATTCTCGCCTCGACCCTCGACGCCGCGATGCTCGAAATCTGGACCGAC
>ERZ773170.1752-NODE-1752-length-15076-cov-3.018973_pt1 | contig 15076 bp, 14 predicted proteins | sample MGYA00581002_ERZ773170 | MGnify/ENA primary metagenome ERZ773170 (study PRJEB29015, sample SAMEA2737811) | human gut metagenome | biome: human gut; feature: human-associated habitat; material: faeces | place: China | collected 2012 ... | reverse complement strand
ATTTGTCTAGTATAGCATAGTTGACGAACTTTGCCAAATGTCTTATAATAAATGCTGGTTTATTTTAAATAATGAATAAGAAGAGGATCATATCATGATTAAGAGTATGACAGGATTCGGACGCTGCGAAGCGGCTGATGAGGAACGTAAATTCACGGTTGAGATGAAGGGAGTGAATCATCGTTATCTGGATGCCAATATCCGTATGCCGAAGAAGCTTAATTTTTTTGAAAGTGCCATTCGAAGCCTTTTAAAGGAGAGTGTTCATCGTGGAAAGGTGGACATCTTTATTACATATGAAGACTTTTCAGAGAGTCAGGTCTCTTTAAAATACAATGAGACACTGGCAGCAGAATATCTGGAAAAGTTTGATCTGCCGGGACAATGTTTAAGAGACGAAGAGGGTCTTGAGGAAGCCGGATATGATGTGCTCAGAAGCATGAAACAGGAGAATGTCATTTATTCTGAGATTCGCTTTGCACCACTTCTTTCAGAGACAGAAGACATGAATTGCAATAAAGTGATTGAAGCAGTTTTAAAAGGTCTTGAGAGAGGAAAAAAAGATTTCGGAATCGAGTTTGGTCTGATCGTATGTGCGATGCGGCATCACAGCGAAGAAATGAACTGGCGCATGATACGTACAGCGAGAGAATATCTTGGCTCAGGAGTGTGTGCAGCAGATCTTGCAGGAGCAGAAGCCATCTACCCTATGTCAGAGTTTAAAAATCTGTTCCAGAACACCCACAAGATTGGGATGCCGTTCACAATCCATGCAGGGGAGTGTGGAAGTGCTCAGAATATTATAGATTCTGTGGAAGCTGGTGCAGGGAGGATTGGTCATGGAATCGCAATGAGAGGACATGGTGATCTGATCAAAGAACTTGCCGGAAAAGGAATCGGAATTGAGATGTGTCCGATCAGTAATCTGCAGACGAAAGCAGTAGCAGGGCCGGAGGAATATCCGATCAGAGAGTTTTGGGATGGTGGATTAAAAGTAACGGTGAATACAGATAATCGAACCGTCAGTGATACAACCATGACAAAGGAACTGGAATTTATTCAGAAAACATACGGAATTCGAGATGATGAAATCCTGTGTTTGATGAAAAATGCAGCAGATGTAGCTTTTGCAACAGATTCTGTAAAAGATAAATTGTATCGGATAATGAGAGAAGTTTATGGCGCATAAGTATTTACACGAAATGTTACCGGTTTTCAAGTTCAGAAAACAAAGAAAAGGAGTGTGGAAATTGTGTATAAGAAATTAGTTACATGTCTCGAAAGTGTAAGAAAGAAGGTCGATTTTAAACCAAAAGTAGCACTGATTCTCGGATCCGGACTTGGAGATTTTGCAGATGGAATCAAGATTGAGCAGACCATCGATTATACAGAGATTGAAGGATTTCCGGTTTCTACAGTAAAGGGACATAAAGGTCGTTTTGTATTTGGTTATGTAGAGGATACACCGGTTGTGATCATGCAGGGACGTGTTCATTATTATGAGGGATATAAGATGTCTGATGTTGTTCTTCCGACACGTCTGATGGGAATGCTTGGGGCGAAGAAGATTCTTCTTACAAATGCGGCAGGTGGATGCAATCCATCTTATAAAGCCGGAGATTTCATGATGATCACAGATCATATTACAACAGGAGTTCCAAGCCCATTGATCGGACCGAATATAGATGAACTTGGAACGAGATTCCCGGATATGAGCGAAGTGTATAGCAAGCGTCTTCAGGATGTGATCCGCAAGTGTGCAGCGGAGTGTGGCGTTGAGATTCAGGAAGGTGTTTACGTTCAGTTTACAGGACCGAACTATGAGACACCGGCAGAAATAAGACTTGCACAGAGCTGGGGCGGAGATGCAGTCGGAATGAGCACAGCATGTGAGGCTATGGCAGCACGTCATATGGGAATGGAGATTTGTGGGATTTCCTGTATTACAAATATGGCAGCAGGAATCTCAAAAGTGGAACTGAATCATAAAGAAGTACAGGAGACAGCAGATCGTGTGGCAAAATCATTTAAGGAGCTTGTTACAAAAGTTGTTGTAAACATGTAATGGGGTGTGATTTTTATGAAAAAATATAATCGAATTTTTACTATTGTAATTGATTCATTCGGTGCAGGAGCAATGCCGGATGCTGCAGAGTATGGAGATGCAGGAACAGACACAATGGGACATATTTCTGAGTCCGTGGATGAATTTCATATTCCGAATCTTCAGAAACTTGGAATCGCCAATTTGCATCCACTGAAACAGGTGGCACCGGTAGAAAGACCGATGGGATACTATTCTTTCCTGAAAGAAGCAAGTACCGGAAAGGATACGATGACCGGACACTGGGAGATGATGGGACTTCATATCACGAAGCCATTTAAGACATTTACAGAGACGGGATTTCCAAAGGAATTGATTGACGAACTGGAAAAGAGAACAGGACATAAAGTGATCGGAAACAAGAGTGCCAGTGGAACAGAGATTCTTGATGAACTTGCAGAAGAAGAGATTGCAACAGGTCATATGATCGTCTATACATCTGCAGATTCTGTATTGCAGATCTGTGGAAATGAGGAGACATTCGGACTGGATGAACTTTACCGCTGCTGTGAGATCGCACGTGATATTACGATGAAAGATGAGTGGAAAGTCGGACGTGTTATTGCAAGACCTTATGTTGGAAAGAAAAAAGGTGAGTTCAAGCGTACAAGTAACAGACATGATTATGCGCTGAAACCATACGGAAGAACAGCACTTAATGCACTCAAAGATGCAGGATATGATGTGATCTCAGTCGGTAAGATCTTTGATATTTTCGATGGAGAAGGTTTGACAGAATCAAATAAATCTAAGAGCTCCGTTCACGGAATGGAGCAGACGATTGAAATTTCAAAGAGAGATTTCAAAGGCTTGTGCTTTGTAAATCTTGTGGATTTTGATGCATTGTGGGGACACCGCAGAAATGTAAAGGGATACGCAGAGGAACTTGAACGATTTGATGTGAAATTAGGAGAATTTCTTGGTGGATTGAGAGAGGATGATCTTCTGATCATTACTGCAGATCACGGAAATGATCCGACACATACAGGAACAGATCATACAAGAGAAATGGTTCCGTTTTTCGCTTATTCTCCATCTATGGAAGGATACGGAAAACTGCCGGATTCAGATACATTTGCAGTGATCGGTGCAACAATTGCAGATAATTTCGACGTAAAGATGCCGGAGGGAACGATCGGAGCATCTATCCTGGATGAACTGAAATAAAAACTGAGAATGAAAATAATACGAAAAGCAAATTAATTTTCATCTTAAGGTAATGAAGTTTAGAACAAGGAGACAGAGAAAAATGGATGAAAGATTGAAACGACAGCTTGATTTTGCATTGGAAATAGATAAGGAAAAAAATATTCTGAGACAGACACATCTCTCAGAGCATGGCAGACGGGAAAACGATGCAGAACATGCATGGCATATGGCGATTATGGCATATCTTTTCAGAGAGCATTCAAACGAATCGGTGGATATTGCAAAGGTAATGCTGATGTGTCTGATCCATGATATTGTGGAGATCGATGCGGGTGATACGTATGCATATGATACAGAAGGTTTGAAAACTCAGAAAGCAAGAGAAGATGCGGCGAAGGAAAGAATTTTTTCAATCCTTCCGGAAGATCAGAAACAAGAGCTGATTTCTCTTTTTGATGAGTTCGAGGCATTTGAAACAGCGGAATCTAAGTTCGCACATGCAATGGATAATCTACAGCCGCTGATGCTAAATAACAGCAATGGTGGAAATGATTGGAAAGAGCATGGAGTGTATGCTGAGCAGGTTTATGGCCGTCAGAGAAAGACGAGTCTGGGATCAGAAAAGATATTCGAAGTTGTGGATCAGATCATTCAGGAGAATATAAAAAAGGGAACAATTAAAGAATAAAATGTGAAAAACTTTCTTGTAAAATGAAATGAATGTGAAAAAGAATTGCTGCTGTTCTAAAAATAGAGGGACAGTAGCAATTCTTTATTGAGAGGGCAAAAATCGGATGAGACTATTTATAACCCATTACCAGGAACATTGGTTTGATCGTAACGATTTCATCATACTCTTCTTTTTCGACTACGACGTTAGAATTCAATGCTTTCAAATCTTCCTTTAAAAGCTTTAGAGCTTCAGGAATTGTCTCTGCACGACCTTCTTTCATAATATCCTGCATTCTTTTTAACACGATCGGATGTGCATAATATGCAGGAACCGGAAAATCCGGATATTTTTGGATGTATGTTTCCATTTGCTGAATGGATCGTTCCAGTTGGTTTTCGATATATTTTTTATTGTTTTTAGAAGTCGGCAATACATTTGCTCCGGCGAACAGAAAAATTGCTGCCAATCCAAATAACAGGAAATACATACCGAATCCGGCATGAGTCAGAAGGGAGTAGATTCCATAAAGGAATGCTCCGATGCCCAATATTACAACAGCAAGAGCGACCCATTTATAAGCGGGATTGCTTCTGTCATAGGTTCTCTTTTTCTTCGCCGACAGGCTCAGATCCATGTAGTAATCGGATTGCTTTTTAAGATAATTTTCTGCGCGTTCAAGCTTGGTAAGCCGCTTTTTGATTTCTTCCGGAAGAATGCGCTCGCGCTGCTTTTCTTCCAGCCATTTTCTTTTTTCTTCCAGTTTTCGCTCGGCTTCTATGCTGTGCAGCGGAATCTGAGGAAATCTTTCTTCAATATAAGCCAAAAGACGATCCACATCTTCTTCATGTTTGAAGTTACATTGTTTTTCTTTTCCATTTTCATATACAACTACGAGATAGGATAACGTTCCAAATGCTCCTTTTCCTGTAAAACCACCTTTGCTCATAGCAATTCTTTTGAAGATTCTTTCTACGGAAGAAATGGGTATGTAATAACGTCTGTCAAAATAAAAACTGTTTAAATAGATTGCTTTTTTTCCAACACCGCAAGGTCCTATTTTTCTGCAAGTTTTTTTGTCAGCTGTCAATTCATCATCCGGGAGTGTTACAGTTCCAAGTCGTTGTGGTTTAAACATAATATCATCTCATTTCATTTGCATATTTTAAAAGAACTGTGAAAAACCGGATGTCTGTCTGCTTTTCACAGTTCTATAATCTTAAGCCTGTTTTTTCGCAGGTTTTCTTGTTGCCCAGATAAAGATTCCAAGGAACAATGCTGCCAGGATAATTCCTACAGGATAAGCAACTGCTGTAGAGAATCCCAGACATTCATCTGCACAGAAGAAATAGGTCATGGAAACGGCACTCATAAATGTTGCAGGAACTGCTGTAATCCAGTAATTCTTCTTCTCGCGGAACAGATACATACTTGCTGTCCACAAAACGATCATTGCTAAAGTCTGGTTTGTCCAACTGAAATATCTCCATACAATGGCATAATCAAGATGTCCTACAAAAGCACCGACTGCCAGAAGCGGTACACAGAGAATCAATCGTTTCTGCAATTTATTCTGATCAATCTTGAACCAGTCTGCAAGTACAAGACGGGCACTTCTGAATGCAGTATCTCCGGAAGTGATCGGACATACGATAACACCGATCATTGCCAATGCTACACCGATGCCTCCCATTGTCTTAATACACACATCGTAGATAGCGGCTGACTGACCGTTAGCAAGAACTTCGCTTAAACCTGTGTTGAGACCACCTGTTACTTTGTAAAGTGCACATCCTGCGGCTGCCCAGATCAGTGCAATCACACCTTCTGCTACCATTGCGCCGTAGAATACGAAATGTCCCTGTTTCTCAGATTTCATACAACGAGCCATCAGAGGGGACTGTGTAGAATGGAAACCAGAAATAGCTCCACATGCTACAGTGATAAACATGAAGCTCCAGATTGGTTTTCCGTCAGGATGCATATTTGTAAAGTGACTCCAGATTTCCGGAATTGTATAATTCGGATTTGTGAAGATACCGATGATAACACCAAGAGCCATGATGATCAGACAGATACCAAAAATCGGGTAGATGCGTCCGATAATCTTATCAATAGAAATAAATGTTGCAATAAAGTAATATGCCAGGATGATCCACAGCCATACTTCCGGATTAGCCAAAGCCAGAATTCAGGATTTGCAAGAAGTCCGGTGATACCTTTGTTCCCAAGCAAAGTGACGATCAAGCCGGCAGGACCTACTGCAAATACAGTACCAACCATGACAAGAAGTACTACACTGAATACACGCATAACATTTTTCATAACATTTCCAAGATAGATTCCACATACCTCAGAAATCGATGCTCCGTCATTTCTTTCAGAAAGCATACCTGAAAAATAATCATGCACACCTCCGGCAAAAATTGTACCGAATGTAATCCAAAGGAATACGACCGGTCCCCATAAAGCACCCTGCATGGCACCAAAAATAGGTCCAAGACCGGCAATGTTAAGTAATTGCACAAGGAATAACTTCCATTGCGGCATAACGACATAATCTACTCCGTCATTGATTCTGACAGCAGGAGTTTCTCTGTCGTCAGGTGCGAATGTGTTCTCAACCACCTTTCCATAAACAAAATATCCGCCAATAAGTAACGCTAAACAAATAATAAAACTAATCATACAAACACCTCCAGAAAACATAAATGTTAGCGTTTTTCAACCCACTTATATTATAGGATTGTTTATAAAAATTTCAAGATTTTTAGACAAAATTTATATAATTTCTCTAAAAAAATCAAGAAAAGTATCATTTGTAGCTCTATGACTGGCGATTGTCGCATCGGATTGTTATAATAGATGAAATAAGGCCATCATGTTTGGCGTGCTGATAAGAAATATGCAATGAAAAACACAGAGATACATTTTCGTGGAGGGATACGTTATGATAACTTTAAATGATTATCTGTATTCGGGCGATACTATTTTCAGAGTGTTGCAGAATTACATTACAGATTTAAGAGAAGATGCGCGAAAGACAAAAAATGAAATTGACCTGATACATTGTAATTTCCTGATTCAGATCAGAGAACTTTTGGAACATAATGAATTCCTTACGACCCAGTCACAGCAGATACGGGAATTTTATAAATATATGACAAAAGAATATCCATATCTTGCATTTACAGTAAAGGGAAGAATCAAGTCGTTGATCCGTGCGGAAGAGAAATTTAATGGTTATATTGTCAAGTATATTTCAGATTATTACGAAGAATATGGAAAGTATCCGACAACGGCAGAGTTAAAGCGCAGTCTTAGCTGCTTTCGAGACTTGATCGCATACCGGATCGTAATCTCCATGCCGAAATGCCATTATGAAAATGAAGAAGAACGTCAGATTGCAGAGCTGGAGTGTTTGTATGAAATAGCAAATGTACTACCGGGTTTTCTTGAGGAAAGAGGGTTTACAGCGGAGCCGGCAAATGGTGTGATGGAAAGTCATTCCCCACTCATGGATGACAATGTCAGACCATATTACAGAGATTATATTTCAGACAGCCAGCCGGATGAATACCAGTCACTGCACATTACATTCTATGATAACTGTTCAAGAAGTTATATTGAGGTTCAGATCCGTACAAAGCAAATGGATGATATTGCAGAGATTGGGCCGGCAAACCATCTGGGATATGAGAAAAAACAAGAGAAAGAGCGCGCCAGAAGAAATGCGATTCCAAGAGGTGAGTGCATTTATTTTGATGAGGCGTATGAGCGCGGAATGAAGCTGTTGGGATTGGATCTGGCGAAGCTGGATGTAAATATGTTTGCAGCGATGAATAACAGTTTGATCAATGACGGGTGTGGATTGTTTCGAGGAAGACTGATCTTGCCGTATGAGCATTTGTCGAGATTTCAGAATGATTTGATTGATTAGAAAGAAGGAATTACAAAGGAGAAAGTGTTTGATGGGAGACAACAAGAAAAAATGGTTATGGATCAGCCTTGGAATAGTTGCAGGAATCTTGGTTTTAGGGTACATAGGAACCGCTTTGTATTTTATGAGTCATTTTCTTCCAAATACAAAGGTTAACGGGAAAGATTTTTCATATGCTAAGGAAGAAGATGTGGCAGATTATCTAAAATCAGAAGTTAAGAAGTATGAATTGAAGATTACAGAACATGCGGGACTTTCTGATAGCATTACAGGAAAAGAGATCTCTGTTGAATATAAAGAAAATGGAGCGATAGATAAATTATTAAAGGAGCAGTCCGTTTTTCTGTGGCCGGCAGCATGGTCGGGAGAGGGAAAAGGATTGTCCATCACGGCAAGTGCGGATTATGATGGGAATGCATTAGATGCGAAGATTGCAAGTCTGACAGCTGTGACAACAGAACAGGTGCAGCCGATATCTTCTATGCCGGTGTTTGACGGAGAAAAGTTTGTTCCGGGAGACATTACGGAAGGGACAGCAATCGATGCAGATGCATTGAAGAAAGCGGTAGTCCAAGCGATAGAGGGACTGCAAGAGCAGTTGGATCTTGATGAAGCAGGATGTTATGTACAGCCGCTATATACAAAAGAATCACCGGAAGTTCAGCAGGCGTGCGATGCGATGAATGCATACCTGAATGCGAGTGTAACTTATGAGATGGGACTTGATACACCGGTTGTGGTTGATAAAACCGTTATTTCACAGTGGGTGACAGCAGATGAGAATTATGTGGTGACATTTCACCCGGAACTTATACAGGAATGGGTGACACAGTTTGCGCAGCAGTATGATACTGCAGGAAAGACCAGACAATTCACTACACCGGATGGAAGAGCAGCCGAAGTTTCCGGTGGAACTTACGGTTGGGAGATTAATGAAAAGGCAGAGTATGAGACACTTCTTGCGAATGTTGAAAGCGGAGAAACAATAAGTCGAGAGCCGGTTTATGTGAAAGGAAAGACTGCGGCATCGCATGGTGCGCAGGATTGGGGCTCCACTTATGCAGAAGTCGATCTGACGAATCAGAAAATGTGGTATGTCAAAGACGGAGAAGTTTTGATGTCAGCAGATGTAGTGACCGGACTTCCGAAAGGCGGAAGAAGTACTCCGGCAGGAGTTTATACGATTTTGGAACGAATGCAGAATAAAGTACTGCGCGGTAATTTAAGACCGGATGGAACAAGAGAGTATGAAACTCCTGTAAAATATTGGATGCGTGTAACGTATTCCGGTGTTGGTTTTCATGATGCAACATGGCAGAGCAGTTTTGGAGGAAATGTATATACCTACAGAGGTTCTCATGGATGTATCAATATGAGCTATTCGGATGCCGGGAAATTGTATGAGTTGATCCAGGTTGGAGATCCGGTAATTATGCACTATTAAGAAAAATAATAAGAAAAAATCAAAAAATCTGCCAATCGGCAGATTTTTTTGTATACTAGAGAGTGGCTAAAAATTGTAAAAGAGGTAAAAAAATTGAAAAAGAGGTATGCAAACAATTTAATACTTCTGATAATCGCGCTCATTTGGGGAGCTGCATTTGTTGCACAAAGTGCTGGGATGGACTATATTGGTCCGTTCACATTTAACTGTGCCAGAAGTATACTTGGTGGAATCGTATTGATTCCGGTGATTTATGTATTGGATAAGAAGAAAAAGAAGGAGGTATCACAAGGAAAAGAAGTTGTACAAAATAAGAAAACACTTATCATTGGTGGTGTTTGTTGTGGATTTTTTCTTATGCTGGGAAGTTCCCTGCAACAGATTGGAATACAATATACAACGGCGGGAAAAGCAGGATTTATCACGGCATTATATATTCTGATTGTTCCAATCCTGGGGATGGCCGTTGGCAAAAAGGCCGGAATTAAAGTATGGATTGGTGTGGTACTTGCAGTGATCGGAATGTATTTTCTGTGTATGACATCAGGATTATCCATTGCAAAAGGAGATTTTTATATTTTACTGGGTTCTGTTGCTTTTTCATTCCATATTCTTGTGATCGATCATTTTTCACCAAAGGCAGACGGAGTGAAGATGTCCTGTATTCAGTTTTTTGTTTGTGGAATCTTATGTATGATACCGACAATTTTATTTGAGCATCCGGAAATTTATTCTATATTGCAGGCATGGAAGCCAATTGCTTATGCGGGAATTATGTCTTGTGGAGTAGGATATACTTTGCAGATTGTTGCACAAAAAAACACAGACCCGACAGTTGCATCTCTGCTGTTAAGTCTTGAGTCTGTATTTTCAGTACTTGCAGGCTGGGTGATTCTTGGAGAAACATTGTCTCCAAGGGAACTTTTTGGATGTGCCCTTGTATTTGTAGCTGTGATTCTTGCGCAGCTTCCGGAGAGAAGGCCTAATCTCTCATGTAGAGATTTACAACGTGAAGAATCCCGTCCTCATCATTCGACTTTGTGATAAAGTCAGCAGATTCTTTGACGACCGGCTGGGCATTCTCCATTGCTACACCAAGACCGGCATATTCGATCATGGACAGATCATTGAAGCCGTCGCCGCAGCAGATCATGGAATCGGCAGTGAGACCGATACTGTTCAGAAGCTTCTGCAGAGAGTGTGCCTTATCGATATTCTGAGGCATGATCTCTAAGAAGAATGGCTCAGAACGGTAGATGTTGAGCAGCCCGTGGTATTGTTTCTGCAGCTTCGGCATCAGGTCTTCCAGGATGGAAGGTTCACCTGGGATAAGCATTTTATTGACCGGGAAATCAAGTGCGGCAGGGAAGTCCTCAACCGGACAGATATCCATGCTGTTGATGGCGGCTTCTTTCTCAGTGTATTCATTACTTTTAATACCGGAGAGGATTACTTTATCCGTATAAGAGATAAGATCCAATCCAGGATATTCTTTTACCGCCTCGTAAATCGGACGGATGACTTCCTGTGGGATAACCTTATTATAAATAATTGCATTGTCAGAACAGCGGGTGATTCTCGCACCGTTAAAGGAGAGCATGAATCCGCCGTATTCTTTTAGATATAATTCCTCTGCCAGAGGTGCGACACCGTTGATCGGGCGACCGCTGGCGAGGACTACTTTTTTTCCATTCTGTTGAATTTCAATCAGAGCGTCCCTTGTAGGGGGCGTTATTTCTTTTTTTGAATTGGTCAGTGTACCGTCTAGATCAAGTACAATCACTTGGTATTTCATAATAATTAAAACTCCATTTCATCATATGGTGACAGTAATTAATGATGTGCTTCATTCAGCAGCTTGGTTTTTGTATCGTACAGTTTTTGGGAAAGATCCACATATACCTTATGTGGATTGAAGAGACGTTTTGTCTCATCCCAAAGCGTCTCTTTTTCCTGACGGCAGAATTCTGCAATCTCCTTTACAGATGGGGACTCATACTTACATTCTCCATGCTGGAAGATTGGGACAAGCAGTTCACGCATTGTGTAGGTTCCACCCGGAAGAAGTGTTTTCTTCCATGTAGCATTTGGGTCAAAGAGAAGAAGCTCTTCCTCTGTATTAAATGTCTCATCAGCAAAGCAGATGAGATCAGCGCGCAGCATACCGGTTTCTTTATCGTAAATACGATAAATGGTTTTATTTCCCGGATTGGTGATCTTCTCAATATTCTCAGAAATCTTGATCTTCGGCTGGAATTCTCCATCTGCGTTTTGAATAGCAGCCAGTTTATAAACACCGCCAAAGGACGGGCAGTCTTTTGATGTAATAAGGTTCGTTCCGACGCCCCAGGAAGAAATTGCAGCGCCCTGCATCTTGAGATCGTGGATCAGAAATTCATCCAGGTCGTTGGAAGCGGCAATGACAGCATCCTGGAATCCGGCGTCATCCAGCATCTTACGCGCCTTTTTAGAAAGATAAGCGAGATCACCGGAGTCAAGGCGGATACCGTAGCTCTTCGGTTTGATGCCTGCATCGCGCATCTCGGTAAAAACACGGATCGCATTCGGAACACCGGATTTCAATGTGTCATAAGTATCGACAAGCAGTGTACATGCATCAGGATACAATCTTGCATATTCTTTAAATGCAGTATATTCATCTTTGAAAGTCATGATCCAACTGTGTGCATGCGTTCCCATAATCGGTACATCAAACATTTCGCCGGCGAGTACATTGGAAGTTCCGACGCATCCACCGATCACGGCAGCTCTTGCTCCGTACAGTCCCGCATCCGGTCCCTGGGCGCGGCGAAGTCCGAATTCCATGATACCGTCTCCTTGTGCCGCATAAACAACACGGGAAGCTTTCGTAGCGATCAGGCACTGATGATTCAGAATCGTAAGAATTGCTGTCTCAACAAGCTGAGCCTCCATGATCGGAGCTACGACTTTCAGAAGCGGTTCTCTTGGGAAGATGACGCTTCCCTCCGGGATCGCATAAATGTCTCCGCTAAAATGAAATCCGCTCAGATAATGAAGAAAATCCTCACTGAACAATCCGAGCCCTCTTAAATAATCAACATCTTCATAAGAAAAATTCAGATTTTTAATATAGTCAATAACCTGATCCAGTCCTGCCATGACGGAATATCCGCCTTTGTTCGGATTGTCACGGAAGAAAACATCGAATACAACGGTCTGATTTTCCTGTGTTTCAAAATATCCCTGCATCATAGTAAGCTCATACAGGTCTGTCAATAAAGTAAGATTTTGTGCACTCATACTAATATCCTCTCTTAAAAATACTGCCTCAGACAGGCTGTAGGCAGAAAGATTGCTCTCACATTGAAGTAATTATACATAATTCAGAAAGGTAAATCAATTCATAGAAAGAATATGTTAAAAAAATATCAAACAAAGAATCAAAGAAATTGATGAGATTCGATTGACAACAGCATAGAAAATACCTTAAGGTATAGAAAACATATTAAAAAATGGGCCGCGTAAGCCAGCGGCAGAATGGAGAAAAGATGAGATTAGGAGTAAAACAGGTACTTACGGTAGTAAAGCTGGTAGATTTTGGAGTATATCTTGGAAGTGACGAGGAGCGTGTCCTTCTTCCAAAGAAACAGGTTCCGGACGGAATCGAACTGGGAGATCCGATCGAGGTATTCCTCTATAAAGATTCTTCCGATCGTATGATCGCAACAACGAATGAGCCAAAGATCACTCTTGGACAGCTGGCTGTCCTGACAGTAGCAGATGTAGGCAGAATGGGTGCTTTCCTTGACTGGGGGCTTGAGAAGGACCTGTTCCTTCCATTCAAGGAACAGACAGAGAAGGTAGAGAAAGGCGACCGCTGTCTGGTAAGTCTTTATGTAGATAAGAGCGAGAGACTTTGTGCGACAATGAAGATCTATCACCTTCTGCAGACAGACTCTCCATATAAAAAGGATGATGTTGTAACCGGAACAGTTTATGAGGTGAATCGTGATCTGGGAGCTTTCGTGGCAGTAGATAATCTGTATTCTGCATTGATTCCGAAGAGAGAGATGTATGGAAGAATGTATCCGGGACAGGAGATTGAAGCACGTGTGGCAGCAGTCAAAGAGGATGGAAAACTGGATCTGAGTATCCGTGGCAAGATTCCGGAGCAGATGGATAAGGATGCAGAACTGCTTCTGGAGTGTATTGAGACTTGCGGAGGCAAGCTTCCATTTACAGATAAGGCAGATCCGGAGCGCATCAAAGCAGAGATGGGAATGAGTAAAGCTGCGTTCAAACGTGCAGTTGGAAGACTCTTAAAACAGAAGAAAATCGTGATCAAAGAGGATGGTATTTATAGTTTGTAAAAGCAATCTGCAAACGAACCGTTACGAGTTAGAGAAAGTGACTATGACTTGTAGGAAGTGTTGTTTCAAATAGAAAAAAGTGTGAGATTCTATATGCTGAAAATAAAAAAAATAGTGATTCTTCCTACTTGTAATATGCTTTAAATACGTTATAATAACATTAGGAATGAGAAAATGATAGGTAATATCATTCCCAGATGAATTTAAGAAGTAAAGTTATAATTAAATTGTTAAAAGAAAGGGGTATTTAGAATGAAAGTTCAGAATATTACAGATGTTGAAGGATTCTTTAAGGTAGTAGATTCCTGTAAAGGAAGAGTAGAGTTAGTAACAGGTGAGGGAGACAGACTGAATCTGAAGTCTAAACTTTCCCAGTATGTATCTATGGCTAATATCTTCGCTAACGGAGAGATTCCGGAGCTGGAAGTTATTGCTTATGAGAAAGAAGATACAGATAAGCTGATCCAGTTTATGCTGGATGGTGGAAATAAATAAGATTTAACATTTTAAAATTTCCATAAAGAGTGTAAAATAAAGGGAAGGGATTCTGACCTGTGTATCAAGTCAGAGCCTTCCCTTTTCTTAGTTAAAATTTGATCATTGAGGTGAACTATGAGTTTTGCACATTTGCATGTCCATACAGAATTTAGTCTGCTGGATGGATCGAATAAGATAAAAGAATACGTGTCCAGGGTCAAAGAACTTGGGATGAACAGTGCGGCAATTACAGATCACGGTGTTATGTATGGTGTGATCGATTTCTATCGGGAAGCCAAGAAGCAGGGAATCAATCCAATCCTTGGATGTGAAGTGTATGTGGCTCCGAATTCTCGTTTTGATCGCGAGATCACAGGAGGAGATGACAGATATTATCATCTTGTGCTTCTGGCAGAAAATGAGGAAGGATATGCGAATCTGACGAAGATTGTTTCGAAGGGATTTGTGGAAGGTTATTACTATAAACCGCGAGTGGACAAGGAACTTCTGCGCAAGTACCATAAAGGTATCATTGCTTTAAGTGCCTGCCTGGCAGGTGAGGTGGCAAGATTCCTGACGAAGGGATTATATGAAGAGGCGAAGAAGACAGCCTTAGAGTATCAGGAAATTTTTGGCGAAGGGAATTTCTTCCTGGAGTTGCAGGATCATGGCATACCGGAGCAGGGACTTGTCAATCAACAGCTATTCAAAATGTCTGAAGAGACAGGAATTGAGCTGGTTGCTACGAATGATATTCATTATACATATGCAGAAGATGCGAAGCCACATGATATTCTACTTTGTATTCAGACCGGAAAGAAGCTTTCAGATGAGAATCGTATGCGGTATGACGGCGGGCAGTATTATGTGAAGTCAGAAGAAGAGATGCTACGTCTGTTCCCTTATGCGAAACAGGCGTTGGAGAATACACAGAAGATTG
>ERZ773170.1737-NODE-1737-length-15170-cov-9.591862_pt1 | contig 15170 bp, 10 predicted proteins | sample MGYA00581002_ERZ773170 | MGnify/ENA primary metagenome ERZ773170 (study PRJEB29015, sample SAMEA2737811) | human gut metagenome | biome: human gut; feature: human-associated habitat; material: faeces | place: China | collected 2012 ... | reverse complement strand
TATAGCAGAACTGTAAAATATAAAAGAGGTTGTGCCAACGTTTTGACACAACCTCTTTTATTTTTATAGCTAAAAGCAATCCGTTACTTTTGATGCAAAATAAAACTACGACGTTGGCATCATCAACAGATTAATCGAATACTAAGATAAATAGAATATGAATATTGACAATTGTAATCACACCGACACAGAAAAACATCAAGAAGAAAAGATCTTTTTATATACTACCATTACTGGAAACTTGCAACTAATCCATTTAGAACAGATTGGCTATTTCCGGTATAACTCCAAGAGTAAACTATGGGAAGCTGTATTAAATAATAATCATACCCTGGCACTCAAAAGAAATACAAACTCACAAAAGATATTGAGTCTGCATCCCTATCTTATCCAGATTAGCCAGTCACACATTATCAATATAAGCTATCTGGTTTCGATTGAAGACAACAATTGCATATTGCTTCCTCCATTTAATGAGAAGGAACTTTTACAAGTAAGCAAGTCTTTTATGAAAAAGCTAAAAGAAAAATATCCATGTATCTGATTGTATATAGCTCATCTTTATGTTCTATGCAACGCCAAGCAGTTCCACTTCGAAGATCAATGTCGAGTAAGCAGGAATAGAATCAAAAGATTTGATACCGTATCCCATTGCATAAGGAATATAAATAATCCATTTATCACCAACATGCATTTTCTGAAGTGCCACCTGCCACCCTTCTATTACATCACTAAGACGTAAGGCATCGGGACAAGTACGCTCATAAGAATTATCAAACACCCGACCATCAATCAGACTTCCTTTGTAATGCACGGTAACAATACTCCGCGCACCCGGAGAAATCGTACTTTCGCCAGTTTCCAAAACTTTGTAATAGATTCCACACGGCAACGCGCAAACACCTTCCTGAAAAGACAGTTTTTTCAAAAATCGCCGATTGGCCTCTTTGTATTCTTTCTTTTTCCCCATAAATAAATTGATTAAGAACTTGCAAAAATAATCAGAATAACAAAGGATTTAGCATAAAAACTGTATATTTGTTTGTTGAACTATAAAAAACTTCTCACTATGGGACAAACAAAGACTACACGTAGCATCAGTGCTACCGGACTATTCTTACTTATCATGATGACTGTGGGCCTATATTCATGCACACGCACTCAAAAAGACATCATTCCTTCTGCCGATTATGCACCGTATGTAAATGCGTATACGGGAGGAGTCATCTCGCAAAATTCGACCATACGTATAGAACTGACCCACGACCAACCCATGGTGGATATGAACAATGAGTTAAAAAACAACCCATTTAGTTTCTCACCTTCATTAAAAGGAAAAGCATATTGGGTTAGCAACAACACCATTGAATTTGTGCCCGAAGAAGGAGCGCTGAAACCGGGAACACTTTACGAAGGAACTTTCCGGCTCGGAGACTTCATCGAAGTGGACAAAAAGCTGAAAGAGTTCAACTTCTCATTCCGTGTACAGGAACGTAACTTCACCCTGCAACTGGAATCATTGCCGATTACAGCTACCCAACCGAATGAAATAAATATTAAAGGAGAGATACGTTTCAGCGACGTAGTGAAAAAGGAAGAGGTAGAAAAGATGCTGACTGCCAGTGACGGAAAAAAGAGTTATCCGGTGGAAGTCACCGCAACCGACAATCATACCCGGTATTTGTTTAGTATCAGACAAATCCCCAGAGAAGCTGATGATTACCCCTTGACTATCACAGCCAACGGCAACGCAGCCGGCATCGACCGTAAACAAAGCGAAGAAGTACTGATACCGGCGAAAGATTGTTTCCGTTTCATGTCTGCCGAACGCATCGACCAACCGGAAAATGGAATCGAGATTGTTTTCTCCGCTCCCTTATCCACTACTCAAGATTTAAAAGGACTGATTGAGATCCCGGAAATCTCCTCATCGATCTTCCAAATCAGTGAGAACAGAGTTTTTATCTATTTCGAAGCAAACACACAGAACAAACTGACGTTGAATATCCATGAAGGAGTCAAAGACTGTCAAGGTAAAGCATTGGGAACTTCTCATACGATCTCATTCAGTGAAGTAAGTCTGAAGCCACAAGTGGAAATGTCTACTACCGCCGCTATCCTGCCCGATTCGAAAAGTCTGATTATTCCTTTCAGGGCTGTCAACCTATACGCTGTGGATTTGAGCGTGATCCGCATTTTCGAGAACAATGTATTGATGTTTATGCAAACCAATTCACTGGCCTCGGCCAATGAGCTACGCCGTTCGGGAAGACTGGTTTACAAGAAAACATTATGGCTTGCCAAAGATGCTTCCAAAGACATTCATCATTGGGGAGATTACTCGATAGACCTTGCCGGATTAATCCACCAGGAACCGGGTGCCATCTATCGTGTCATACTTTCATTTCGTCAGGAATACTCCGCTTATCCTTGTGGAGGAGGCGAGAATCAGGATATGAAATTCGCCGACAGCAGCACCTCCGACGGGCTGACCAAAGTAAGTGGAAGTGTTTTGTCCGAAGAAGATGAAGCAATCTGGAATACCCCCGAAGCCTACTATTATTACAATGGCGGAACAATGGACTGGAGTGTGTACCGATGGACGGAACGCGACAACCCCTGCCATCCGTCTTATTATATGGATTCAGACCGGGCAGCTGCCTGCAACGTTTTTGCTTCCAATCTGGGAATGATTGTAAAACGGAACTCACTGAATAAACTGTGGATTGCCGCTAGTAATATTTTGGATACAAAACCGATAGGAAAAGCACAGGTAACAGCATATAACTTCCAGTTACAACCCATAGGGAAAGGAGAAACCAATGGAGAAGGATTCGTTGAAATCGCTCCGAACGGTGTGCCTTTCATTATCGTGGCAGAATCGGAAAAGCAAAAGGCGTATGTGCGCGTTGTGGACGGTGAAGAACAGTCCGTCAGCAGATTCGACGTGGGAGGAAAAGATATTCAAAAGGGACTGAAAGGATTTATATATGGCGAAAGAGGGGTATGGCGCCCGGGAGACACGCTGCACATTTCCTTTATATTGGAAGACCGCGAAAAGAGAATCCCCGACAAGCACCCCGTAGCACTGGAGATTTACAATCCGAGAGGACAGTTCTACACGAAAATGATTTCAACACAAGGAATGAACGGATTCTATACATTCGACGTTCCGACACAGGCAACAGACCCGACCGGACTTTGGAATGCGTATATTAAGGTGGGAGGAACCACCTTCCACAAAGGTCTGCGTATCGAAACCATAAAGCCCAACCGCTTGAAAATAAATCTGGCATTGCCGAAGGTACTTCAAGCTACGGACAAGGATGTCTATGCCCCACTCACTTCAACCTGGCTGACAGGAGCAACTGCCTCCAAACTGAAAGCCAAAGTAGAAATGTCTTTATCGAAAGTGAATACACAGTTCAAGAATTACGGACAATATATCTTTAACAATCCGGCTACGGATTTCACGACTATCAAAACAGATATATTTGACGGCACACTGGATGCAGAAGGAAAAGCAAATGTCACGCTGAAAGTTCCGACCGCAACGGAAGCACCGGGTATGCTGAACGCCACTTTCACCACCCGCGTGTTCGAACCGGGAGGAGATGCCAGCATCTACACTCAAACAATTCCATTCTCACCATTCACCTCTTATGTCGGTATCAATCTGAACCAGCCAAAAGGGAAATATATTGAAACTGACAAAGATCATGTATTCGATATTGTAACTGTAAACACGCAGGGACAGTTAGTGAACAGTTCTAATCTGGAATACAAAATATACCGCATCGGCTGGAGTTGGTGGTGGGAAAACAGCGGTGAATCTTTCGGAACGTATATCAACAATAGTTCCATCACTCCTGTTGCCAGCGGCAATTTACAGACAAGAGGCGGAAAAGCATCTTTCAAATTCCGTATTGATTATCCGTCATGGGGACGCTACCTGGTTTACGTGAAAGATAAAGAGAGTGGACATGCCACCGGAGGTACAGTTTATGTTGACTGGCCGGAATGGCGGGGACGTTCGAGCAAGACTGATCCCAGCGGTATCAAGATGCTTGCTTTCTCGCTGAACAAAGATTCTTATGAAATAGGAGAAACAGCCACAGCAATCATTCCTGCAGCAGCGGGAGGACGTGCACTGGTATCCATAGAAAACGGTTCTACCGTATTACGACAAGAATGGATAGAGGTTTCCAACGGAGGAGATACGAAATATACATTCAAGATTACACCGGAGATGACTCCGAATGTATATCTGCATATCAGTCTGTTACAGCCTCACGCGCAAACAGTCAATGACCTGCCTATCCGTATGTATGGCGTCGTTCCGGTATTCGTGACTAACAGTCAGACGGTGTTGCAACCGCAGATACAGATGCCGGAAGTGTTACGCCCGGAAACCAACTTCAATGTAACCGTCAGCGAAAAGACCGGAAAACCGATGACTTATACATTAGCTATTGTAGACGACGGTTTGCTGGATCTTACCAATTTCAAAACCCCGGACCCATGGAATGATTTCTATTCACGCGAAGCACTCGGCATCCGGACATGGGATATGTATGATAATGTATTGGGAGCTTCCGCCGGAAGTTACAGTTCACTTTTCAGTACGGGTGGAGACGCCACATTAAAACCTGCCGATGCAAAAGCAAACCGCTTCAAACCGGTAGTCAAGTTTATAGGTCCTTTCTATCTGGGAAAAGGTAAGAGCCAGACGCATACGCTGAAACTTCCGATGTATGTAGGTTCGGTACGTGCCATGGTGGTTGCCGGACAAGAGGGAGCGTACGGCAATGCGGAAAAAACGGCTTTCGTACGGACTCCGTTAATGATGTTGTCCACCTTGCCCCGTGTGCTTAGTATTCAGGAAGAAATCACCGTTCCGGTAAATATCTTTGCGATGGAAAATCAAGTGAAGAATGTAACCATATCACTTCAAACGTCCGGTGGAGGAGTACAGATTGTAGGAGCTAACCAACAGTCGCTCAAATTTAGCCAACCGGGTGACCAACTTGTGTTCTTTACTTTAAAAACAGGTAGTAAAACAGGAAAGGCTACCATCCATCTGACAGCCAATGGTGGCGGACAACAAACTAAAGAAACCATTGAAATAGAAGTACGCAACCCGAATCCGGTAGTAACCCTGCGCAACAGCCAATGGGTAGAAGCCGGACAAAGCAAAGAACTTTCATACAATCTAAGCAGTTCTTCTGCAAATAACCAGATAAAGCTGGAAGTATCACGCATACCTTCGGTTGATATCAGCCGCCGGTTCGACTTCTTATACAACTATCAGCATCATTGTACAGAACAGTTGACTTCCAAGGCTTTGCCTCTTCTGTTTGTCGGCCAATTCAAAACAATAGATAAGATAGAAGCCGAAAAGATAAAGACAAATGTACAGGAAGCTATCCGGCAGATTTATGGTCGTCAACTCCCCAATGGCGGATTTGTATATTGGCCGGGAAATGCTGTTGCCGACGAATGGATCAGTTCTTATGCAGGAATGTTCCTGACACTGGCACAAGAAAAAGGATACGCCGTTCATTCGAATGTACTGAACAAGTGGAAGCGTTTCCAACGTGCCGCCGCACAGAACTGGCGGATGCCGCAGGATGCAAGCGGCTGGCAACAATGGCAGTCGGAATTGCAACAGGCTTTCCGTTTATATACGCTTGCATTGGCAGGAGCACCGGAATATGGGGCCATGAACCGGATGAAAGAACAGGCAGGATTATCCATTCAGGCTAAATGGAGACTGGCAGCAACCTATGTACTGACCGGAAAGATGAAACCGGCTGAAGAACTGGTGTATAATGCGGAAACAACAGTAAGCCCCTACTCTTCCATGAATCAGATTTACGGTTCCTCCGACCGTGATGAAGCTATGATTCTGGAAACACTGATCCTGATGAACCGGGAACGGGATGCTTTGCAGCAGGCAAAAGTCGTTTCAAAGAATCTGTCACAAGAGGAGTGGTTCAGTACACAATCCACCGCTTTTGCTCTTATGGCAATGGGACGTCTGGCTGAAAAGCTGTCAGGCACATTGGATTTCGTATGGACATGGAACGACAAACAACAGCCTGCCGTGAAATCGGCTAAAGCTGTGTTTGAAAAGGAAATCGCCACCACTCCCAAATCCGGTATGATTGCTGTGAAAAATCAAGGAAAAGGAGCGCTTAGCGTTGACCTTATCACACGCACACAGTTGTTGAACGATACATTACCGGCCATCAGCGACAATCTTCGCATGGATATAAGATATGCCAACCTGAACGGTACACCGATCTCTGTCAATGATATTATACAGGGAACTGACTTTATGGCTATCACCTCCATATCCAATATTAGCGGAACTTCCGATTACACCAATCTGGCACTGACGCATATCATACCGTCCGGCTGGGAAATATATAACGAAAGAATGGTTGCCCCCGAAACGGAAAGCGGAGCAGCCGACGGTTCCGGTAAATCCGTCAGCAAATATAATTATCTGGATATACGCGATGACAGGGTATTAACTTATTTCAATTTGCGTCGTGGTGAAACAAAAGTATTCACTGTCAGACTGCAAGCGACTTATGCAGGTAACTTTATTCTTCCTGCCGTTCAATGTGAAGCAATGTATGATGTAAATGTACAGGCACGCAGCAAAGCGGGAAGAACAACTGTCAGTCGATAAATTTCAGGCACGGATTACACGGTTCTACTCGTTAACCAAAAATGCGTAATCCGTGTAATCCGTGCCTAATTATTTGTCACAAAGATATGTCTCTTAGCTCTTAACATTTAAATGAATCCTATATATAAATTCTTCAAACGATTATCTGTTACTAAGAAAGTAATGACAATAAGCATTGCTCTTTTGATGATAGGATACATCTTTTGCCTTCCCCGGCAACTGTTTCATGTACCCTACTCCACCGTTGTGACTGATCGAAACGAAGAATTACTGGGAGCACGTATCGCTTCGGATGGTCAATGGCGGTTTCCTCCCCGAAAGACAACACCTGAAAAAATCAAGCAATGTCTTATTACCTTTGAAGATAAACACTTTTACCACCATTGGGGAGTTAATCCGCTATCTACCGGAAGAGCACTCTATCAGAATTTAAAGAATAAACGTGTTGTAAGCGGAGGCAGTACCCTTACTATGCAGACCATTCGTCTCGCCCGAAACAAACCCAGAACTATCGGAGAGAAAGTCATCGAAATGATCTGGGCTACCCGTTTGGAGTTTCGGACTTCCAAAGAGGAAATCTTATCCATGTATGTCTCTCATGCACCATTTGGAGGAAATGTAGTAGGACTGGATGCTGCTGCCTGGCGCTACTTCGGTCATTCTGCCGAAGATTTATCATGGGCGGAATCAGCCATGCTGGCCGTCCTGCCCAATGCCCCCGCCATGATTCATCTATCCAAAGGACGAAAAACACTACTTTCCAAACGCAACCGTTTATTAAAACAACTTTTTGAAGAAGAGATTATTGATGCGTCCACCTATGAATTGGCTATCAGCGAACCGTTACCCGACGAACCACAGCCTCTTCCTCAAATAGCCCCCCACCTGGTTACCCGCTTTTATCAAGAAAGAAACGGATTATATACCCGCTCAACCATCGATAAAGGAATACAAACCCATATAGAGAGTTTGGCGGAACGGTGGAGCAATGAATTTAATCGAAGTGATATCCGTAACCTGGCTATCCTAATTATAGACATTCCCACCAATCAAGTGGTAGCATACTGCGGAAATGTACATTTCGACCGTAAGCAAGGGGGGAATCAAGTAGACGTGATTCAAGCTCCCAGAAGTACAGGCAGTATTTTAAAACCTTTTCTCTATGGTGCCATGCTACAGGAGGGAAGTCTATTACCGCAAATGCTGTTACCGGACGTACCCGTTAATATCAATGGCTTTACTCCACAAAACTTCAGCCTGCAGTTTGAAGGAGCCGTCCCCGCTTCCGAAGCTCTTGCCCGCTCATTGAATATCCCGGCTGTCACCATGTTACAAAGATATGGAGTACCCAAATTTCATCACATGCTGCAACAAATGGGGTTCAAGACTATCAACCGATCAGCCGCCCATTATGGATTATCACTCATTTTAGGAGGTGCCGAAGCTACTTTATGGGATGTGACGAATGCTTATGCACAAATGGGACGAATCCTCTCCAACAGTCATTCCAACGACCTTCCCCAAGAAAAGGAAGTGCAGATACTACTGGGAACAGAAGAAAAGACAGTTTCGGAAAGAGATGGTTCAAGAAAAGTTACTTCAGGAAAGACCATTTCAAGAAAAACAACTTCGAGAAAGGATATATTAGAAGGAGTTATTTCAGAAGGAGTCATTTCGGCAGGAGCGGCCTGGCTCACCCTTTCCGCCTTAACAGAAGTCAACCGCCCTGAAGAAATTGACTGGAAATCAATCCCCTCGATGCAGGCTATCGCATGGAAGACCGGAACCAGCTACGGATTCCGTGACGCCTGGGCCGTTGGCGTAACTCCCCGCTATGCAGTAGGCGTATGGGTAGGAAATGCAACCGGAGAGGGAAAACCCGGATTGGTCGGTGCACAAACGGCCGGTCCCGTATTATTCGATATATTCAATTATCTCCCATCTTCACCCTGGTTCGAACGTCCCACAGGAATTTTTGTTGATGCAGAGATATGCCGTCAATCCGGTCATCTGAAAGGACGTTTCTGTGAAGAAACCGACACCGTACTGATCCTTCCCGTCGGATTACGGACAGAGGCTTGTCCTTACCATCATCTCGTCACACTATCCGCCGACGAAAGCCACCGCATCTATGAAAACTGTGCAAACACGGAACCTACCATTCAGAAATCATGGTTTGCCCTGCCGCCCGTATGGGAATGGTACTATAAACAGCATCATCCGGAATATAAACCGCTGCCACCTTTCAAAGCCGGCTGCGGAGAAGATTCTTTCCAACCCATGCAGTTCATCTACCCTCCGATGAACGCCCACATCAAGCTGCCCAAGCAATTGGACGGCAGCAAAGGCTTTATCACGGTGGAACTGGCACACAGCAATCCCAATGCCACTATCTTCTGGCATCTCGACGACACCTATCAGACACAGACACAGGATTTCCACAAAATTTCCCTGCAACCTGCTCCCGGCAAACATTCCCTGACGGCAGTAGACGGAGAAGGTAACACAGTTTCCACCACTTTCTTCATCGAATAAACATCTTATTTTATTATCTTTGCCGCATGAAACAGCCATTAAAAGAAAACGGTGGACTACCGGCATCTATCCTCTGGACACTTGCTATTGTGGCCGGTGTCTCGGTAGCTAACATCTATTATATTCAACCTCTATTAAATATGATACGCCATGAACTTGGCATATCAGAGTTCAGAACTAACCTGATTGCCATGGTCACGCAAATAGGCTATGCGGCAGGATTGTTGTTTATCACCCCTCTGGGAGATTTATATCAGCGTAAGAAAATCATCCTGGTCAACTTCACCGTTCTGATATTCTCTCTATTGACTATCGCCCTGACGCACAATTTTCATTTGATACTTATCGCTTCATTCCTCACGGGAGTTTGTTCGATGATTCCACAAATATTCATTCCGATAGCCGCCCAGTTCTCCCGTCCGGAAAATAAAGGCAGAAATGTAGGGATTGTCTTATCAGGACTATTGACCGGCATTCTGGCTTCACGTGTCGTCAGCGGATTTATCGGTGAACTGATTGGCTGGCGGGAAATGTATCACATCGCTGCAGGCATGATGTTTATCTGCGCAATCGTTGTATTAAAAGTCCTTCCTGACATTCAGACCAACTTTCAGGGAAAGTATAGCGGCCTGATGAAATCTCTGTTAGCCTTAGTGAAAGAATACCCGCAACTGCGCATTTATTCGATCCGGGCGGCACTGAATTTCGGTTCCCTCCTCGCCATGTGGTCCTGTCTGGCTTTTAAAATGGGACAAGCCCCGTTCTTCGCCAACAGCGACGTAATCGGTATGCTAGGACTTTGCGGAGTGGCCGGAGCATTGACTGCTTCTTTCGTAGGAAGATACGTAAAGCAAGTAGGTGTACGCCGCTTTAACTTTATCGGTTGCGGATTGATTCTCTTTGCCTGGTTACTGTTCTTCATCGGTGAAAACACTTTTATTGGTATCATTGCCGGAATCATCATCATTGACATAGGGATGCAATGCATCCAACTTAGCAACCAAACAAGTATCTTCGAACTAGACCCGCGCGCTTCGAACCGTATCAATACAGTTTTCATGACTACTTACTTTATTGGCGGTTCAATGGGAACATTTCTGGCGGGCAGCTTTTGGCAACTGTATGGTTGGCACGGAGTTATCGGTACCGGAGTCGTTTTAACCGGAATTTCTTTATTAATTACGACTTTCTACAAGAAGTGAGTCAACAAAACGGACGGTCAAACCGTTTATTACAATAAAAAAGCCAATGAAATACGGAGTTAACAGACAAATCTTACTTATCACAGCCGGCACCGTCTGGATTATAGCCGGTGCGAATATTCTGCGAATAGGAATTGTAACCTGGTTAAACACCTCCCAAGATTGGATGTTCAAAATAGGAGAAGCTACCGTCGTTTTCTTGTTATTCTTCGTTCTGGTGTTCAGAAGGCTTTATTATAAACATACCCAGCGAATCGAACAAAAGAAAGAACACAGAAATTGCCCGTTCTCCTTTTTCGATGTGAAAAGTTGGATTACAATGATCTTCATGATTTCTCTGGGAATTACCATACGTAGCTTCCATCTTCTGCCCGAAACGTTCATTTCTGTTTTCTATACCGGATTATCCATTGCCCTCATCCTGACAGGGGTACTTTTCATCCGTTACTGGTGGATAAGGCGTAAGACTTTCGCTAATTGAGCCGGTCTTATACATATTCCAATCAAATACAAACTTATAATAATTTTTATTGCCTGACGTTTTGAAGCAAAAGATTTCATTCTTTTTTGTTGTATCTTTGCGCGGCTATAAACAAAACAGTAGCCGGAAAACAAATAAAAGGTTATAAGAATCAACATGAAGAAAGCCCCCTCTCCCATTGTATCATTGATACCGATCATTGTACTGGTGTTATTATTGTTTGCCACTATCCGCACATTTGGCAGTGATGCCCTAAGCGGCGGAAGCCAAGTGTCACTACTCACCACTACAGCTATTTGTATCCTTATCGGTATGGTGTTCTATAAAATTCCCTGGAAAGATTATGAGCTCGCCATCACCAACAATATTGCCGGAGTGGCAACAGCCATTATTATTCTATTGATAATCGGTGCGTTGAGCGGGATCTGGATGATTAGTGGAGTAGTGCCTACGCTAATCTACTACGGGATGCAAATTATCCATCCCAGTTTCTTCCTGGCATCTACCTGCATCATCTGCGCATTGATTTCCGTTATGACCGGAAGTTCGTGGACTACCATTGCTACCATCGGTATCGCCCTGATGGGTATCGGAAAGGCGCAAGGTTTTGAAGACGGTTGGATTGCCGGAGCCATTATTTCAGGAGCATACTTCGGAGATAAAATATCTCCTTTATCCGAAACCACCATCCTGGCCTCTTCTATCACAGACACTCCCTTGTTCCGTCACATCCGTTATATGATGATTACTACGGTTCCATCTCTTGTCATTACGCTAATTATTTTCACCGTAGCAGGATTCTCTCATGATGCCAACAATACACAACACATCGCAGAAGTGGCAACAGCTCTGAATGAAAAGTTTCATATCACTCCGTGGCTACTGATAGTTCCCGTAGCAACCGGGATATTGATAGCGAAGAAAGTGCCGTCTATCGTTACGCTGTTCCTGTCTACCCTGCTGGCTGCTGTTTTTGCTTTAATCTTTCAGCCGGATTTGTTGGAAGAAATTTCAGGAATTGCCGCTTCCGGATTCGATTCACTGTTTAAAGGACTAATGATGACTATCTACGGAGAGACAAATTTACACACGGATAATGCCGTTCTGACAGATTTAATTGCCACACGTGGCATGTCAGGAATGATGAATACGATTTGGTTGATACTATGTGCCATGTGTTTCGGCGGAGCAATGACAGCAAGCGGCATGGTGGGAAGTATCACTTCCATCTTTGTGCGCTTTATGAAGAAAACAGTCAGCGTGGTCAGTGCGACGGTTTGTTCCGGTCTGTTTCTTAATCTGACCACTGCCGATCAATATATCAGTATTATTCTGACGGGAAATATGTTTCGCGATATTTATGCCAAGAAAGGGTATGAAAGTTGCTTACTAAGCCGTACCACGGAAGATGCAGTAACCGTTACATCCGTATTGATCCCGTGGAACAGCTGTGGAATGACTCAAGCCACTATCTTGAGTGTACCCACACTTGTGTATCTCCCTTATTGTTTTTTCAACATTATCAGTCCTTTAATGAGTATCACCGTGGCAGCCATCGGATATAAAATTGCACGACGTTCGTGAACAATCTGGCATACACTTTGTTTTTGCAATAAACGAACAACATATTAAACCTAAACAAAAAAAAGTTATGAAAAAGTTTATTGCATTAGTAGCATTAGTATTAGTGAGTGCAAGCACAATGATGTATGCACAAGAAAGTAACGCAGCAGCACGCCGCGCAGAAAGAAAAGCTCAAAGAGATGCAGAGAGAGCGAAACTCCGTGCCGAAGAAGAGGTGCAGGACATGGCAGCCTATCAACAAGCTGTACAGGCTTTGAAAAACAAGCAATTTGTATTGGAAGCTAATCAGGTTGTCTTCCGCAACGGTATGAGTGCTTTTGTTACTTCAAACACCAACTTCGTCCTGATGAACGGCAACAGAGCTACCGTACAGACTGCTTTCAACACTCCTTACCCAGGTCCTAACGGAATCGGTGGTGTGACAGTAGATGGTAATTCTTCGGATATGAAGATGAATATCGACAAAAAAGGAAATGTGAACTGTTCATTCAGTGTTCAGGGTATCGGCATCTCCGCTCAAGTATTTATTAATATGAGCAGTGGAAACAATACAGCTTCGGTTAGTATCAGCCCGAACTTCAGCAACAACAACCTGACATTGAACGGAAATATCGTTCCGCTTGACCAGTCAAATATCTTCAAGGGACGTTCCTGGTAATCCGGATACAAGAATCTTATCATAACTCCGCTACAAATCACGCAAAATGCGTACATTTGTAGCGGAGTTTTTTTTTATTCAGTATGGCTTATGAGAGAATTTATCATTGCAGACAATCAGGATATCAGTAAGGCAGGAATGATGTTCCTGTTGAGTAAACAAAAGGAGGTATCCCTTCTTTTAGAAGCTGACAACAAAGCTGAACTGATTCAGCAGCTACGATTGTATCCGCAAGCAGTGATTATCCTGGATTACACCTTGTTCAATTTTGCGGGGGCAGATGAATTGATTGTCCTGCAGGAAAGATTCAAGGAAGCCGACTGGATTCTATTCTCTGACGAACTAAGCCTGAACTTTCTCCGTCAGGTATTATTCAGCAGCATGGCTTTCGGGATAGTGATGAAAGATAACTCAAAAGAAGAAATCATGACTGCCATTCAATGCGCCACCCGCAAACAACGGTATATTTGCAATCATGTCAGCAATCTGCTGCTTTCGGGAACTTCTTCTCCGCTGGCAGCGTCAAGCATGGACGACCATTTGCTGACGCAGACAGAAAAGAATATCCTAAAAGAAATTGCATTAGGGAAAACAACGAAAGAGATTGCAGCAGAGAAAAATCTTAGTTTCCATACGATCAACAGCCATCGTAAGAATATCTTTCGCAAATTGGGGGTGAATAATGTGCACGAGGCTACTAAATATGCGATGAGGGCAGGGATTGTGGATTTAGCCGAATACTATATCTGACACCGCTATTCACTAACCTCTACCCCTCTAAGGGAACTATTTAACAGATGATTTCTCCGCTTCCCACACAAACTTTCGCCTCTTCATCATAAATCACCCCAAACTGCCCCGGAGCAATGCCTTGCAGCTTTTCAGAGGACAAAATGTGGAATTGCTTCTCTCCTTCCTGTATCAGTTTTCCTTTGGTAAAGTCGGGAGTGTGACGAATCTTGAAAGTGATGTCTATCTCCTTCTCCTGCCCTTTCCAGGGATTATCAGTAATGAAATGGAAATCATGCATCCGGAATTCATTGCCGTACTGTGTTTCCACACCGTAACCGCGGGACACATAAATTGTATTTTCTTCAATATCCTTCTTGACTACGAACCAGGGACCACCACTCAATCCAAGCCCTTTGCGCTGGCCGATTGTGTGAAACCAATAGCCGCGATGTGTACCCAATTTCTTTCCGGTTTCCAATTCAATAATCGCCCCTTCCTTTTCTCCTAAAAAGCGACGGACAAAATCATTGTAGTTTATCTTCCCGAGAAAACAGATACCCTGACTATCTTTCCTTCTGGCACTCGGCAATCCGGCTTTATTGGCAATCTCACGTACTTCTTGTTTCATCAAACCTCCAATGGGAAACATGAGTTTGGAAACTTGCAGGTAATCAATCTGTGCGAGAAAGTCTGTCTGGTCTTTCACAGGGTCTTTCGCTGTGCCCAACCAAGTTTTACCGTTGCGTTGCAAGGTGGTGGCATAATGACCGGTTGCCGTAAAGTCGAAGTCTTTCCCAACACGCTGTTCAAAGCAACCGAATTTGATAAGCTTATTACACATCACATCCGGATTAGGCGTCAGTCCCTGCCGGATTTTATCAATGGCATAGGCCGCTACATTCTCCCAATACTCCTGATGCAAATCCACTACCTCCAAAGACAGACCGTACTTACGTGCCGTAGCAGTAGATAATTCAATATCTTCCTCTGCCGAACAGTCCATATATTCCGCTCCGTCCATGCCTATCTTAATATAAAAAAGAGTGGGCTTATATCCTTGCTCACAAAGGAGATGTACAACAACCGAACTGTCGACACCTCCTGATAATAATGCAGCTATATCCATGAATAATGATTCGTCTATTAATAACGTTCTATATGTAAGCTAATACCTATTAAAAAATTCTATGCTACAAAGATAAGGCAAGAATCTCTAACAGCCAATCACATATTGAAGGCATTTTTATACCATAAATGTGGTAGATAAGCAAAGTATTT
>ERZ773170.1710-NODE-1710-length-15360-cov-9.666580_pt1 | contig 15360 bp, 17 predicted proteins | sample MGYA00581002_ERZ773170 | MGnify/ENA primary metagenome ERZ773170 (study PRJEB29015, sample SAMEA2737811) | human gut metagenome | biome: human gut; feature: human-associated habitat; material: faeces | place: China | collected 2012 ... | reverse complement strand
CATTATTACACCGAAGCCGTATCGGGAGCGCCAGAAAAGAACTGTTTATCCCAAGCTACTGCGTATTGCATGAACCGCTGCACCCCTTTCCGAAAATACCGGACAACAGCCAGCCGATAAAGCCCATATAGGCCATCGTGATGAACGGGTTAGAAGTCAGCGGACAAGCTCCAGTGGGGCATCTCACAAAGTAGTAATATGCAAGGCCAACTAATGCGCCGCCTGCGGTAAAAAGAACTGGCTTCAGCCAGTTCTTAATTTTTTCTTTCATCTCACATTTCTCCTGCTAAATATTCCTCTGCATAGTGAACAGCAGTTGCCCCATCGGCTACAGCAGTTACGACCTGCCGTAATGCCTTTGTGCGGACATCCCCAACGGCGAACACACCGGGGATGTTGGTGCGGGTACTCTCATCTGCAATAATGTATCCAGCCGGATCAATCTCAATCTGATCTTTCATCAATTCGGTGGAAGGCTTTCTTCCCACGCTTACAAATACACCATCGCAAGCAAGGGTACTTTCTTCTCCAGTTTTCACGTTCCTAATCTGGATACCGGTCAGCTTTTCGTTATGGAGCAGAGCTATAATCTTACTGTCCCAGAGAAATTCTACATTTTCTGTTTTCATCAAAGGTTCATGGTAGATCTTTGTTGCTTTTAGGGTGCCTCTGCGGTGAACGACGATGACCTTTTTGCAGATACGGGAGAGAATCAGCGCATCCGCCGCAGCGGTATTGCCACCTCCTGCGATGACAACCGTTTTGTTCCGATAGAACATTCCGTCACAGGCTGCACAGTAATGGACACCTTTACCGATTAACGCCTGTTCCCCATCAACACCCAGCTCTCTGGGACCGGCTCCTGTAGCCAATACGATGGATTTTGCGTACATAGCGCCTTCGCTGGTCACAGCTTTCTTTACAGAACCCGACAGTTCCAGAGACAGCACCTCAGTCAGCTTGGTTTCCACACCAAACCGCTCCGTTCCTCGCTTCATTTTTTCTCCCAGGGAGAAACCGTCGATGCCATCCTCGAAGCCGGGATAGTTGTCGATTTGCTCGGTCAGAGCCATCTGCCCACCGGCAGACAGCTTTTCTAAAACCACGGTGTCCATTCCTGCTCTTGCAGCATAAAGGGCTGCGGTATACCCGCCGGGACCGCCACCTACAACGATCATGTCATAGATATGCTGCACATTATTTACTTCCTGAGTCCGGTGCTGTAAGGTTTCCTCAATAAAAGCCACCAGCTGCGCTCTGGATTCTGGAGCGACGATAGAGCCAAGAGTCTGTCCGCTATGATAGATCAGCAGAGTAGGGACAACTTCAATAGCCTCGGTCTCAGCCAATTCCGGTTCATCATCAATGTTGACAGCAGTGAATACCAGTGTATCCTTATATTCCTCAGCAACGCTTTCCAATGATGGAGCCAGACGGCGGCAATATACGCACCAAGGGGCTGAAAACTCCACCAGAACAGTCTTTCCGCTATGCACCATTTCTTCAAATTGATTTCTATTAATATTGATAACTTCCATATTGCCAGCTCCTTTCCTTTGCTTGATTATAGTATAGCCAATTTAAAATAACATTTCGGTGATGATATCACATAAAATAGTGCGACATCACTTTTTTCTTTTGAATATAGAGGAAAAAAGTAAGTAGAAGTAGTAGTAATATGATTGATAGGATAATAATAATCATTCTTATTAATTTCACTCCTTTATCAAAAGATAAGCCTTGGATTTGGATAAGAGTGGCTCATACATTCGTGGAATAACCAGCGGAGCAGCCTTGCCGTCTCTCAGGGAACTGTTCAATATCATCTCGTATTTTGATATGACACCGGCAGAATTTTTCGCCCCACTGGATGATGCGAATACCCCGTATCGTGAATTGTGCGAGAAGCTGAGAACCATGAATGAGGAAGATCTTGAAAAGGTCAGTATCTTTATTGGCTGGATCGAGAAGAAAGAATAACCCAAAGAAATTACGATTTTAACCTGGATGCCAAATGGTAGTCCAGTTTTTTCTTCTTCAGGAAAACGTTCAGTATGAACGAGTAGCCGGTATCGCAGATACCGTTCAAAGGGAATTGGGGATGCTCCCTCAACAAGCAAATTTGCGAAGATTGCACCGAAGGGGAAAATCGAGAAAATGAGTGAACCTGTACAGGTTTACACTGCTTGCCAATTTGTCTCTCCACAAATATTTCCTGCTTTTTCTAAAGCTGTTCACAAAAATTTCGGAAAAAATATCTTGATGCGTTATAAGCGCATGAATATAATATGATTGTACACTTCGGATAAACGCATTAACTTCACGGAGGTTGGAAGATGGATATAATGTCAGTAAAAGAAGCTGCGAAGCGGTGGAATTTGTCTGAGCGCTGGGTGCAAAAGTTATGTGAAGAAGGCCGAATTGAAGGTGTGCAGCGGTTTGGCCGTTCGTGGATGATTCCGAAAACGGCAACAAAACCAAATGATTTACGCAGAAAGGGCGGTGATTCTCATGTACAACCCCCAGCTTGAAACTTTTATCCGTGTTGCGGACGCAGGGAGTTTTAATAAAGCGGCAGAAGAATTATTCATTTCCCCACCCGCTGTTATTAAGCAGATCAATCTGTTAGAAGCACAGTTAGGTTTGACTTTATTTGTTCGGACCCACCGTGGCCTGAAATTGACGGAAGCAGGAAAATCACTCTATCAGGATGCGAAATATGTCATTGGGTATTGCAGGGAATCTGTTGAACGTGCCAGAGCGGCGATGCAAAAGGAAGAAAATGTGATCCGCATCGGCACCTCCCCAATGACCCCAGTCCAAAACATGGTGGACTTATGGCCAAAGTTTCAGGAGTATTGTCCAGATATAAAGTTTCAGATGATTCCGTTTGAAAATACACCGGAAAATGCCCGTGAGATTCTCAAAAATCTCGGAAAAAATATTGATGTGATCGCTGGTATCTTTGACGAGAGCATGCTGAATTACCGGCAGTGTTCCGGAACTGAGCTTTGCAGGGTGCCGCTGTGCTGCGCTGTATCGGTCAACCATCGGTTAGCGAAGAAAAAGCGTTTGACGATACAGGATTTGTATGGGGAAAACTTATTGTTGATGCACCGTGGCTGGAGCCATTACATTGACCTTTTAAGGGATGACCTTTGGACCAATCACTACAACATTCATATTGTTGACTTTGATTTTTATAGTCTGGAAATATTCAACCGGTGTGAAAACAGCAACGACATTTTGATTGCCATAGAAAACTGGAAAACAGTACATCCGTTGCTGAAAATTCTGCCTGTAGATTGGAATTATACAATTCCCTTTGGAATTCTGCACGCCCCCGAACCATCAAAAACTGTGCAGCGATTCTTACAGGCGATTCCTGCTGTCATGGAATTATAACGAAATATTTAGTATTAACTTTTGGGTTTATACTGCATAAGTAATCGAGACTTCTGTTGGAGTCTCGATTTTTTTATAATGTAGATGATAAATCAGAACCGTTTCACAATGAGGAAAACGTATCCGATGATATTTCAGAGGCTCTGATGCGGGGCGTGATCCGCGATCTGCGCGCGTCGATCAAGAATCCCCAGGACTACACAGCCCGAACCGATCCGAACGTCCCCATAGAGGAAGTGGCAGGTGTCATGGCAATTCAAAACCGTTATTCCATGATGGCCCGGTGGCATGAGGTACTGTTCCCTGTACTGGAGGAATTTACAGCCGAGGCGATGGATCAGAATCAGAAACTGCTGGCACTGCCGCAAGATATGGCAAGGGAGAAAAACGCCACGCTAGCGCAGCTTTCTTTGGCGTGGATGCTCTGCAAAAAGCCCTGGATCGTACCGATCAGATGGAACCTTTGATGTTTCCAACTACTATACGTCCAGAGAAGGTTCCACTGCCCATGTGGATCATGCCAATGTGCTTTACCAAATTCCCGCAGAGGAGACTGGCCTGCCCATGGTATTTCTTCATGGCTACGGTCAGTCCCGTATGGGTTGGATGACCACTCCGGATGGCCGGGAAGGCTGGTCCGATATGTTCCTGAAAATGGGACATAGTGTATTCCTGATCGACCAGCCCCGCCGGGGCGAAGCCGGGCAGACCTCCGTAGCCGGTACCATCAACACCGAACCCTCCGACCAGACCTGGTACACCCAGTTCCGCATTGGTACTTACCTGAATGACGAATTTACCTACAACGAAGGCTCCCAGTTTCCTGCCGGAGAAGAAGCACTTGACCAATTCTTCCGCCAGATGACGCCGGATACCGGCATGGACAATGCTGGCGGCGACCAGAACATCGACAACACCGTGGTGGCCCAGGCCGTCGCAGCAACCATCGACGAGGTCTATGCACGTACAGGAAAAGATTCCATTCTGGTGACCCATTCTCAGGGCGGTATGCCTGGTTGGGAGACCGCCAGGTATACCGATCACATCGCAGCCATCGTAGCGATTGAGCCCGGTATGGCTCCCCAGGTGGACAGCGATGACTACAAGGCACTGCTGGAAAAGAAAATTCCTGTCATCTTCTATTACGGCGACTACATCGGTGAGGAATTTACCGATGTCCCGGCAGCAGCCATGTGGGGCTTTATGGCCTCCACCGCCGATACCTTTACAACAAGCTATACAGCGGCAGGCGGCATCAGCACTGTTGTCCATCTTCCTGACGAGGGCATCACTGGAAACGACCACTTCATGTTCCAGGACATGAACAACGATGTGATCGCGGAACACATTGAAAATTGGATTCAGGCGAATGTAATGTCTGCTGAATAAGCCACGGCTTCGGTCTCGGAACGGGAACGGTTGCAGAGGGTTGGATAAACGACGCTGTGAATTTTTGGGAAAATCAAATGCAATGATTAGCTCAAATTATCAATAAATCAGAGAAAGGACTATGACAATGAATAACTTTATTTTTGAAAATTCTACAAAGGTGTTTTTCGGAAAAGGCTGTGTAAAGGAATACCTTTGCTGCCTGACGAAAGCCTACGGCGATACCGTTATGCTATGTTATGGCGGCGGCTCAATCAAGAAAAACGGTATCTATGACGAGGTAACAAACATCTTGGAAGCCGCAGGAAAAACCGTTGTGGAGTTTAGCGGTATTATGGCGAATCCCACCTATGCGAAGGTATTGGAGGGTGCGAAGCTGGCAAAGAAAAATGATGTCAGTCTGCTTTTGGGAATCGGCGGCGGTTCGGTTATGGACTGCTGCAAGGCGATTTCGATTGCCGCCCGTTATGACGGCGATGTATGGGAAGATTTCTGGAAAAGACCGGGTGTTTTTGACTTCGAGCCGTTACCTCTAGGCGTGATCGTTACTGTGGCAGGTACGGGCAGCGAGTGCAACGGCGGAGCAGTTATTACCAATGAGGAATTGAAAATCAAGACGGGCAGAGATTATCCGCAATGCAACCCTAAATTTGCCCTGCTTGACCCCACCTATACTTACAGCGTTCCAAAAAAGCAAATGGTTTCCGGCGGCTTTGATATTCTGTCGCACATTATGGAGATTTATTTCAGCGAGCCGAATGAGGACAATGTATCGGACGATATTTCCGAGGCGCTTATGCGAAGTGCAATCCGCAACCTGCGTGCTGCTATTCAGAATCCGCAGGACTACACCGCACGAAGCAATTTGATGTGGGCGGCGACAATGGCGGAAAACCGTGTTATCAAACTGGGCAAGCGAATGGATTTTGAGTGCCACCAAATGGAACACCAACTCGGCGCGTACACAAACTGCAACCACGGCGAGGGGCTTGCCGTTCTGCACCCCGTTTATTACCGCCATATTTACAAATACGGCTTGCCGAAATTCAAACGGTTTGCAACCGAGGTTATGGGAGTTTCGGCAGAGGCCAAAACGGACGAAGAAATCGCCCTTGCAGGTATTGAGGCTTTGGAAGATTTCATTGTCGAAATCGGACTGCCTGTATCTTTGCAGGACTTGGGCGTGAATGAAAATACCGATTTGAAAGAAATTGCAGATTCCTGTGCCCTTATGCCCGGCAGTTACAAAAAAATGACCCACGAAGAAATCCTTGGAATCTTCAAGGAATGTTATTAAAAACAGAAAGGAAGAAAAGCGATGAAAAAGATTATTTCGCTTTTTATGGTGCTTACTATGGTGCTGTCGCTGGCGGCCTGCTCGACAAATCAATCCCCCAGCGAATCAACACCCGAAGAAAGCAGTTCGCAGACAAACGAGAGCACCCCTACGCCGAGTAACACAAACGGAAAAAATCTTGTGGTGTACTTCTCGATGCCCGATAATGTTGATGACAGTACGGTTGTAATCGACGGCGAAACGCTGGGTAATACGCAGTATATGGCGTATGTGATTCAGGAAACCGTCGGTGCTGATATTTTCCGCATTGAGCCGGAAACGCCCTATCCCACCGACCACGACGAACTGGTTGACCTTGCGAGTGAAGAACAAAGCAATAATGCAAGACCGGCAATCAAAGATACGATTGAAAACTTTGATACCTACGAAAACATTTTTGTCGGTTATCCCAACTGGTGGGGCGATATGCCGATGATTCTGTACTCTTTCTTTGACGAGTACGATTTTTCCGGCAAGACGATTATTCCCTTTAACACCCACGGCGGCAGCGGCTTTTCTGGTACAATTTCCACAATCAAAGAGCTTGAACCCAACGCCGAGGTGTTGGACGGCAAATCTATCTCCCGCAATGATATTCAAGACGCAGAGCAGGAAATCGTAGATTGGGTAAATTCTCTTGATCTGAAACAAGCTGAAGAACAGCCTGATTCTTCTGCCGAAGCACAGCAGCCTACCATGGGACGATTTCTTTATCTTTGCCGCTTCGGGTACGAATGATTTCGCCTATTCGGGATATTACGCTATGCTCTACTTTTATAACGGACTGTGCTGAATATGGAGGTGACAAAAATGAAATATAAACAGGTTGTCAAACTCATCATTGACATTGCAATGTATCTGATTTTTGTCGCTCTTATGCAGGAACACCTATGGGACGGATTACACGAATGGCTCGGTATCGCGCTGTTTACCTTGTTTATCGTCCATACCATCTTGAATTTCCGTTGGTATCAGTCCCTTTTCAAAGGAAAATACACTCCGACAAGGACAACATCAGCAGTTATCAATATTGCGCTGTTTGCTGCTATGCTGTGCTGTATGGTAAGTTCGGTGCTGGTTTCGGGAAAGGTTTTTGCTTTTCTGAATTTGGGCGGTGCAAGGATAGGCAGGACGCTTCACCTCGTATCGACTGCGTGGGTCTTTGTACTGATGAGCCTGCATTTGGGATTACATTTAGCACCGTTCGCAAACAAACTGAAAAAGCACAGACAATTCCTGTGGGCAGGTCGAATCATTGCTGTTTTATTAGCGGCATATGGTGTTTATGTATTCGTTGACCGAGCCTTTTATGAAGAATTGTTTTACCTTACTGAGTTTAAGTTTTTTGATACCGACAAATCGGCTGCACTATACTTTTTTGAGACGATTGCTATGTCGGCTGCCTTTGCAACCTTATCCTATTACGGCAAAAAGCTGCTGCAAATGAAAAGCAGACAGACAAAAATCTAAAAAATTAAGGAGGCACCATGAATAAAACATTAAAATCCATTCTTTCGCTTGTTTTATGCGTTTGCTTTGTTCTTGCTCTATCCGCCTGCGGTAAGCAGAACAACGACACTACTGCGAATAACACCGATACAAATGTAAGTAATAATAATGTCACAGACGACAATACAGATGATTCTGCCGATATCACCCCCGAAGAAAGTACCGCAGGAGATTCTAATATCTTGGTAGCCTATTTTTCGTGGTCGGGCAATACACAGCAGGTTGCGAACTGGATTTCCGATAAAACGGGCGGTGAACTGTTCAGAATTATCCCCGAAGTGGAATATACAGAGGACGATGTATTTGACCGAGCGCAGGACGAACTAAACAATGGTACTCGCCCGCCGCTTTCCTCACATATAGATCAAGAGGTTATGGAACAGTATGATGTTATCTTTGTCGGTTTCCCCATTTGGTGGTACGACCTGCCAATGCCTGTTTGGTCTTTCCTTGAAGAATATGACCTGTCCGGCAAGACAATTATTCCGTTTTTTACCCATAACGGCAGTTCGTCCGGAGCGAGCAGCATTTCTACCGTAGCTGAGCTTTGCCCGGATTCCACCGTACTGACCGATGACTACTTTACCTATTCGGGCAACAATGTTGACGAAGCCGAAAGCGCAGTTGACGAATGGCTTACCGAGCTTGGCTACAACAATTAAAAAACAGGGAGAATTTGAAACGATGAAAAATGTACTTATCTTATCCGGCAGCCCCCGTAAAGGCGGCAACTCCGATTTGCTCTGCGATGAATTTATGCGTGGAGCAAAAGAATCCGGCAACAATGTAACCAAAATCAATGTTGCAAGCAAAAAGATAGCGCCCTGTCACGCCTGCTATTTCTGCGGTGAACACGGCGGCGAGTGCGTCTATAAAGACGATATGGCTGAAATCCTGCAAGCGATGATTGACGCCGATGTGCTTGTGCTTGCAAGCCCCGTTTACTTCTATTCCATTGACGCACAATTAAAGGCGGTGATCGACAGAACGGTTGCACGTTGGCTGGAAGTGAAAAACAAAGAATTTTACTACATTATGACCGCTGCCGATGAAGATAAATCATCTATGGATACTACGCTTGCCTGTTTTCGTGGCTACGCCGACTGCGTAAACGGTGCAAAAGAAATGGGTGTAATTTACGGCACAGGCGTTTATGAAAAAGGTAAGGTGCTGAATACCCCGGCTATGGCTGAAGCCTATGAAATGGGTAAAAATGTTTAGCAGATAAAATCAGGAGGAATAAAGAATGAACATTTTGTTTATCAACGGAAGCCCAAATTCGAACGGGAATACTGCTGCCCTCGCAAAAGAGCTTTTGCAAGGGAAAGAATATGAAACGTTGAATCTGACTGATTACAGGATCGGCAGTTACGGACAAAACTTTGAGGACGACGAACTCGATCAGGTCATTGCCAAAATGAAACAGGCAGAGGTAATTGTTATCGGCTCTCCGCTATACTGGCACAATATCTGCGGCTCAGTGCGAAATATACTGGATCGCTTCTACGGTTTGGTGGAAAACGGCTCATTGTCGGGCAGAACACTTTATTTCCTCTTTCAGGGTGCTGCACCGGAAAAATGGATGCTGGAAGCCGGAGAATATACGATGAAACGCTTTGCCGGACTTTACGGAATGAAATATGCCGGTATGGCAACCAACTATTCCGAAGCGGCTAAATTATCAAAGAAGCTCTAATATCACATTTTAGGAGGATAGCAATATGGCAGTAAAGCAAACAGCAGGAAGAACCGCCCTCGGAGAATTTGCGCCTAAATTCGCAGAACTCAATGATGATGTACTTTTCGGTCAGGTATGGAGTAGAGAGGATAAACTCTCTTTGAAAGAACGCTCTTTGATTACCGTGGTAGCGCTTCTTTCGCAAGGACTTACTGATACCTCGTTCGTTCATCATCTGGAATCGGCAAAGGCGAATGGTATTACAAAAAGTGAAATTGCCGAAATTATTACACACGCAGCCTTTTATGCAGGTTGGCCCAAAGCGTGGGCGGCTTTCCGTTTGGCAAAAGATATTTGGAAAGAGGACGCAAATGAAGCGGACGAAAAGACCGCTTATGAAAAATCTATGCTGTTCCCAATCGGACAGCCAAACGATACCTTTGCACAGTATTTTGTGGGACAAAGTTATCTTGCCCCTGTTTCAAAAGAACAGGTGGGCATTTTCAATGTAACTTTTGAGCCGGGGTGTCGTAATAACTGGCATATCCACCACGCCGCCAAGGGCGGCGGCCAACTGCTGGTTTGCACCGCAGGCGAAGGCTGGTACCAGGAAGAAGGCAAACCTGCCGTCAGCCTGACCCCCGGCACCGTGATCACCATCCCGGCCAACGTCAAGCACTGGCACGGTGCCAAGGCCGACAGCTGGTTCAGCCACATTGCTGTGGAAGTTCCCGGCGAAGATTGCAGCAACGAATGGTGTGAGCCCGTTACCGACGAAGAGTACGCCAAACTGAACGGATGAGCAGCCGCTAATAAAGGCAACACCGCACAATTCCCGCCTTGCGGCTTAAGCACCGCTCCGGCAGCTGCGGCACGGCATCTGCGTTGCCAAAATGCTCGATAAGACATCCAGTATTATCTGCGCTTTTGGCTTGGCATCTGCCGCACCTCGCTCGCCGTATCGGCACTTAGAATTATGCGGTATTGCATTAAGAATCCATCATGGATGCTTCTCTGAATGTGGAGGGAGGCATCCATTTTGTTTTAGCTTGAATTCTGCTGTTATTATAATAGTCGATATAATCAGCAATGTGCCAAGAAAAATACACGAGACGATATAAATAAAAACTCCCCGGACAACATCCGAGGAGCCCTTATGCGCATGATAACCATATCCCCATAACCGCTTTTTGTCACAAAGATGGGTTCCTGCGTTTCGTGGCAGCGCTGCGAAATCGCATTGGTATTTTTCGGATCACGAATTGGGATAATTTCGGGCATAAGCTCAGCTCCTTTCGTGGCTTTATTATGCCACAAAAAGGGCCGCACTGATGACATGTAAAACTGTAAAACAAAAAAGCTACATCCAAATTGAATGTAGCTTTTTTGTGTCTCGATGTGACAAAAAAGATACCAGACTTCATGCGTTGACAAAATTTGAAGCAGAAAAAATTTCCTTACAAATGGCAATGTCAATCATCTGGTGCAGATAAGGTCGGTGGCCATTGGAGCATCCACTCAAGATAGTCCGATGACGTGATTCGACCGTTCTCGAATGCTGTCCTATGAATCTGCCAATCTGCTAAAAGAGCCTTTACGGCAGGATGACTGCACGAGAGCCGAATGCGTAATAAGAAACATTGCGTACTATCTCCAAAGTCTTGAAAAGGCAAACTATGCTCCCAATCGTACCATATCAACGTGCGAATGAGATCGACTATGGTATCGTTTGGCATATAGAATGTTTCTTCCCGAACATTTAGAACTTTAGCGATTTTCTCTACAATTTCGGCTTTAGGTGTGCGGTACCCGGTTTCGTACTGTGCAATGCGGTTCGCTGCCCCGTTTTTAATATCAATCAATATACCCAACTGCTGCTGTGTAAGACCGCGATGGCGGCGCACGAGTTTGATTTTATCTCCGATGTTCATAGTGTGGCTGTCTCCATTCTTACGCAAAAATAAAAACTGCCCGTCCGCGTAAAGTTGCTACGCAGATGGGCAGTTTTGGCTGTGTACCTTTATTGCAGTGAAATCTGTTGCGTATAACCTCCAATAAAAATAATTTCTAAATCTTGCCGTGATTTAACGATGATTTTTTCTATGATTCTCGCTGTAAGCATATCGTCGTATTCTGTAATCAAAAGGTCCTTTGCGGTTATCGGATTTGTAGGGGTGGATGGCGTTTGGCTATTGACTGAACTTTGTGTGATGGCAGTTTTTAGCTGTTTGATTTTATCGCTGAGCCTTTTCAGCTTGTCATCAAGGAATGGGGTGTTTTCATCAAAGTCCAGCGACATTTCCAGTAGGTGGTCAAATTCCTGTTGGTTTTGCTCTAACTGTGCTTGCAGCTGTGGTGTCAGACTTTCGCCGACTTCTATCTGATGGAGAATCCCATTAAGCTGGTCAGCAACCTCGCCGGTAAACTTGGCAGCTAAATTCTGCACGGCCTTCAAAATTGCTTGATGCAACTCTGTTTCGGGGATAGAGGGTGAGTTGCTGCAAAACTTCGTTCCGTATTCAAGTCGGTTGACGCATCGCCAGACGATTTGCTTTCTGCCGTGGATGCTCCAAGTGACTCGCTTGTAGGAGCTGCCGCAGTCACCACAGACCAATCGTTCGGATAAGGCATATTTGCTGTTGTAGCGACCTCGATGTCGCTTGCGATGGTTGGTGGCCGACTTGCTGTTGCGGCGGGCGATTTCAGCTTGTGCCTCTCGGAATGTCTGCTTCGTGACGATTCCCTCGTGGTTATTCTCTATGTAATATTGCGGCAGTTGGCCGGTATTTTTCTTGGATACGCCTGTCAGTACATCCTCGATAAATGTCTTTTGCAGCAGCACATCACCGCAGTATTTCTCGTTCTGGAGAATCCGCTGGACGCTCTCGGACGACCACTTCTTGTTGCCATGTGCAGTGAGTACGCCGTCAGCCTCTAATCGCTTTTTGATCGTCTGTAAACTGGCGCCTTGCAGATAGCTGTTGAATATCATACGAATCACTTCGGCTTCTTCGGGAATGATTTCCGGCTTGCCGTCCGAACCCTTTCTGTATCCGAGAATTTGTCTGTAAGGAAACGGAAATTTTCCTTGTCGGAATCCCATTCGCTTACCGCGCGCGACATTCTGTGAAATTGACTCGCTTTCCGCCTGTGCAAAAGCGCTCAGCACGGTAAGAATCATCTCGGAGTTCATGGTTGATGTATTAATATTTTCTTTTTCAAAAATAACTGCGATGCCAAGTGCTTTCAGCATTCGGACGTATTGGATACTGTCCAGTGTGTTGCGGGCAAAACGCGAAATAGATTTAGTAAGGATTAAATCAATTTTCCGTTTCTTACAGTCCTGAATCATCTGATTAAAGCCGTCGCGTTTTTTAGTGTGTACACCGGAAATGCCATCGTCTGCGTAGATGCCGGCAATCTCCCATTCGGGAGTGGAAGTGATTTTTTCGGTATAATACAACTTCTGTGTTTCAAAGCTGCTTTGCTGTTCTTCTTCCTCGGTGCTGACGCGACAGTAGGCAGCCACGCGTAGTTTTCGGATGGCATGATTTTTTCCTTTGCCTGTCTGCATTGTGGCAGGTATTTCGATGATTCTTGTGTTGCTCATTTTGATTTTCCTTGTTACAGTATTTGTCCGTTTCGCAGTTTTATTTCAATGTGCGTGTCGCGATACAGGATGACATTGCTGACGATTTCTGCGTATAATTTCAGTGGGAAAGTGTCAGTCGGTTCAAGCTCGTTACAGGCACGCTTGATTTGCAGAGTTGCTGGGTCTGCATCACCTGCGGAGCAACAGGTAAATTGTAACTCTGCGCGGTGCAGGATTTTGCGAACAATAGACTCGGCATCTGGCTCCGGGGAAGCAAGCAGGGTATTTATTTCATGGCTCAACCGGGAAGATTCGATGGAGTGGATATTGCTTGCGCCCTGTGGATAGCAGATTCTTTCATTATGCCGACAAATCCAGAATAACTTTTCACGAAGTTGCTGAGAGAGTTCTTCTGGGCGAATTGGATTCGACCACATTCCACAGTGACGGCAGTACCATTGATGCGTTTTGGGATACCAATACAGGCGCTCTCCACAACAACATTGCATATCATCACGGAACGACTGCAGAACGCTGGAGTAGGATACAGACTTTTCATTGCGAAGTTGCTGTACTTGGAAATACAGTTCTTTTGTGATAATGGCGGGATAGGTTGCTGTACCGCAGTAAATGTCGCAGGAAAGCAATCGGGCAATGATATTTTTATTCCAGCGGTTGTCTGAAGAACGGTAAGGTGGCCCGCATGAACTCATGTGTGTGGCAATCTGCTGGAGACTGTCACCATTGCTGTAAGCATCAAAAATATACTCGACGGCGGCGCCTTCTTGTTGAACAATACAGAACTCACCATTTTGAATTTGATAGCCGAATAAAATGTAACGCTTTTTCATAGCGAACTCCGTTTTTCAGATAGTGTCATGCCATTCATAAACTTGAATTCTATTGTGGTAGGGCTGACCTGTACGCGGTTTACCAATTTGGTAAAAATGGTGCCATCAAATGTTTCCAGTGGGGGAGAAGATCCCAATTGCTGTTGTATGCTACGGGTTTGGAAAAGGACTCTTTCAAAACTATTGTCAGTGGTGCGTTTGGAAAGGAATTTTTTCTTTTCCCGTAGTTGTTGATCAAGGGCTATACTACGTTCAAGAAACTGGGCGTTGTCGATGTATCCCAGTGTGTGGATTCGTGTAAGGTTGTGCCGCTGTTTTGCAAGGCGCTGTACATCATCACGCGCTGTTTGCCGCGCAGAATTTGCTTGTTCTTGCAGAAACCTAAGCTGTAAAAGCGTGTCTATGATGGGCTGCAAAATATAGCTTTGGTTCGCCTGCAATTTATTGTAAACGGATAAAAATGCTTGCTGAATTTCAGTTTCCGAAACAGGCTTTAATGGGCAAAGGGCGGCAGATTGTAAATGCGTTCTACAGCACCATACAAAAGTTTGGGACTTTCGGACTTTTCTTGAGCAAACATGACCGCATAGGGCGCAGAATACAACCTTGGATAAAATGCAGGCTCGACTATTCGTGCTATTGATATTCTTTTGTGTAAGAAGCGACTGAACTCTTTCGAATTCATCTTTTGAAATAATACCGGGATGTGTTCCCTCAACGTAGTATTTTGGAAGCTGTCCAGTATTGCAGCAACTTTTTAGTGGAAGGGTATCAGGAGTATAGTTCTTTTGGAATAAGCTGTCACCAATGTATTTTTCATTTCGTAGGATAAACCGTACAGAAGCAGAACGCCATATCACATCTGGCTTAGGGTGATTGGTATTTAGATGGTTCGCAATTTCCGCCGTGCTGAAACCATTCAAAAACAGATTAAAAATTTCTTTGACGGTTGCTGCTTCTTTTTCATCGGGAAACAGTTGACGGTCAATCTTTTTATAGCCGAACGGTGTCAAGCTGGTTATATAAGTGCCGTCATGCATTTTCTTCCGGATGCCCCACTTTGTATTCTGTGATATGGACAAGGATTCTTCCTGTGCTGTAGCGCAAATCATACTCAGAATCATTTCGCCGTTGGCAGTTTCGGTGTCAAAGCCCTCTTTTTCAAAAACAACTGTTACGCCAAGACTTTTCATTTCGCGCACCGATGCCAGCGCATCCGCCGTGTTGCGGGCGAAGCGGGATGCCGATTTGACCAGCACACGGTCAATCAGCCCGGCGCGGCAGTCGTCCATCAAACGGTTGAACTGCTCACGGTGTTTGGTGCTGGTGCCGGTAATGCCTTCATCGGCATAGATTCCGGCGAAATCCCAGTTTGGATTTTCCTGTATCAGATGAGTGTAGTAATCCACCTGCACAGACAGCGAGTTCAGCTGATCCTCGGAATCACTGCTGACACGGGCATAGGCCGCCACGCGCAGACGCTTCGGCTGTTGCTGTATCGGCTGGATGACTTGGACTTGCAGCATACTATTTCCTCCGAGTTTAACGCTGTGACATTCTTTTTATCACATACAACATACCCGAAAGGCAGGTCAAAAGC